>Ga0351883_1154_pt1 | contig 21372 bp, 16 predicted proteins | sample BONcelFGM3001F14_FD_206772 | JGI IMG/M metagenome (GOLD analysis project Ga0351883, IMG submission 206772) | Enriched cells from coal bed in the Powder River Basin, Montana, United States - BONCAT cells FGM rep3 HSBNCT.FGM.300.1.F14 ...
TCGTAAGCGAAGTTAAGAACAAGGTTAAATAGTAGTTGTTCATCATTTAAATTATTTACCATGCCCAGCGGAAAAAAAAGAAAAAGACATAAAATGGCAACGCACAAACGGAAAAAACGTTTGCGCAAGAACAGACACAAAAAGAAATAGGTTTTCTTGATTCGGGAAAAGCCATCGCGTGTTCGTATTAAGCGGACATGTGATGGAATTATCCCTGATTTTGATTGGGTCCTTCCTTTCAGGCATCGGGTATTAATTTATCGTGATTCTTGGAAGTAATTTTGCCACTTTATAAAATTACAGGATTTTGAACAAGGAGCTGATTATCGACGCAGGTCCTTCCGAAGTGAATATCGCACTTCTGGAAGACAGGGATCTCGTTGAGCTAAACAAGGAAAAGAGTAACAGTAGTTTTGCAGTTGGAGACATTTACCTGGGCAGGGTTAAAAAGATTATGCCCGGGCTGAATGCTGCTTTTGTGGATGTCGGTTACGAAAAAGATGCATTCCTGCATTACCTTGACCTCGGCCCTCAAATTAATTCCCTGAACAAACTTCTCAAACTGTATCTCACCGGAAGACCTGATCTGCCTTCAATGGCCGATTTTGAACCAGACCCGGATATTGAGAAAACAGGAAAAATAACTACCGTTCTGACATCCAATCAGCAGGTGCTGATTCAGATTGCCAAAGAACCAATCTCTACCAAAGGTCCAAGAGTTTCTTCTGAAATTTCGTTTGCTGGCAGATATCTTGTGCTTGTACCTTTTTCAACACGGGTTTCTGTTTCGCAAAAGATCAAGAGCGCTGAAGAGAGAAACCGGCTCAAACGGTTAATTACCAGCATTAAGCCGAAAAATTTCGGAGTTATTATCCGCACCGTTGCCGAAAACAAAAAAGTTGCCGATCTGGATGCTGATCTGCGCAGCCTTATTGTTAAATGGGATACCTGTCTGGCTAAACTTGCCGGCGCGAAAGCTCCTCAGAAAATTCTGAGCGAAATTGACCGCACTTCAGCCATCCTCAGAGATCTGCTCAATGAATCATTCAACAATATTCATATCAATGAGCCGGGATTGTTTGAGGAAATAAGGACCTACATCCGCACCATTGCTCCCGACAAGATTGACATCGTAAAGCTTTACAAAGGCAAAATACCCATTTACGAGCATTTTGGCATCGACAAACAGATAAAGAACTCTTTTGGTAAAATTATTACCATCAAAAGCGGAGTTTACCTGATTATTGAGCACACCGAAGCACTTCATGTAATCGATGTAAACAGCGGTCACCGGGTAAATTCTGAGATCTCTCAGGAGATGAATGCGCTTGCCGTTAACCTTGAAGCTGCAGCTGAAATAGCGCGACAGCTTCGACTGAGAGATATGGGCGGCATTATTGTGATCGATTTTATCGATATGCACGAAGGCACCAACCGTCGTAAACTCTATCAGAAACTTAAAGAGGAAATGGGTAAGGATCATGCAAAGCATACCATACTCCCTCCAAGTAAGTTTGGGTTGGTTCAGGTTACCCGCCAAAGGGTCAGACCCGAAATGAATGTTCAGATACTTGAAAAATGCCCTGCCTGCGGTGGCACCGGCGAAATCAAACCAAGTATCATAATTATTGATCAGATTGAGAATAACCTGCGTTATCTCGTTCAGGATCAGAATGAAGCATATGTCAGGATTTCTCTCCATCCGTTTATGTATGCTTATCTTGTCAATGGATTCCCATCGATAAGGATGAAATGGTTTTTCAAATACAAACGATGGGTCAGGTTGCGTCCTATGCCATCTTATCATTTTCTTGAATACCGCTTCTTCAACAAGGTTGACGACGAGATCAAAATCTGATTTCCCCCTGTTACAATTACTTAATTTATCTTATTCCTGCCGCATTTACTTGTAAATTTGCTGCCGGAGAATCAAACATTGCCCAAATCAATAACACATCTACAAATGGATACAGTTGTCAGTGGAATAAGGCCTACAGGAAATTTACACCTTGGAAATTATTTTGGCGCATTGCGCAATTTTATAAAAATGCAGAATGAAAACAACTGCTATTTCTTTATAGCAGATTATCATTCGCTTACTACTCACCCTACTCCTGCTGATCTTCATGGCAACGTAAAAAGTGTATTGATAGATTATCTGGCAGCCGGACTTGATCCCGAAAAGGCAACCTTATATCTGCAAAGCGATGTTCCGGAAACTGCAGAACTTTATCTGTTTCTGAATATGAACGCGTATCTGGGCGAACTTGAGCGCGTTACCTCTTTCAAAGATAAGGCCAGAACACAACCAGACAACATCAATGCCGGCCTGCTTACCTATCCCACACTTATGGCAGCTGATATCATTATCCATAAAGCCCACAAAGTTCCGGTAGGCAAAGATCAGGAACAGCACCTTGAGATGACACGGACTTATGCAAACCGCTTCAACCGCTTGTATGATGTGGAATATTTCCCTGAGCCTGTTGCCTATAATTTCGGGGAACAGCTGGTTAAGATTCCGGGGCTGGATGGAAGCACCAAGATGGGCAAATCGGAAGGTGAAGGCAATGCTATTTTCCTGAATGATGATCCGACGGTTATCCGTAAAAAAATTATGAAAGCGATGACTGACAGCGGCCCGACAGAACCTAATCAGCCAAAGGCTCAGGCAATTGAAAATATTTTTGCTTTGATGAAAGCACTATCAAAGCCCGAAACTTTTTCATTCTTCGAAGGAGAATACAACGAATGTCGCATCCGCTATGGCGATATGAAAAAACAGCTGGCCGAAGATGCCATTACCTTTACCGAACCTTTCCGCGAAAAAATAAAGGAAATCGGCTCCAATGAAACTTACCTGAGCAATGTTGTGAAGCTTGGCAGAGACAAAGCCCACGAAAGTGCTTCAAAAACCATAAAGGAAGTAAGAGAAATTATCGGATTTAAGAAGTTCTGAAGAGGCAGACAAAATCAGTGTGGAATTAAAGACAGGCAAAAACGGAAAGTCCTATTCAGGTCTTTTACATCCATTTCTTCCTTTTAAACATAAGAATCATTAAGCCGGCAAGCGCGACCATAAAAAACATCACCAGCCAGAATGAGTGAGGTTCATTCTGAAACGGAAGTCCGACATTCATCCCGTAAAGGCTGGCTATAAATGTGAGGGGAAGTAGTATTGAAGAAATAAGCGTGAGTACCTTCATTATTTCGTTGGTGCGGTTGGTCTGAAGTGAATCGAAAGTTTTTGACAAACCTTCCACAATTTCCTGATAATCCTCTGTCATATCCCACATCTTCTGGTAATAATCGAGAATATTGCCCCAGTAATCTTCCATATTTTCGGCATAACCTGCAATATCGCCCGATTCAAACTTGTGAAACAGCCTGAGCTGCGGTTTAAAAACCGTATTTACCAGAATGATGTTTTTTCGGGTAAGCGATATCCGCTCAATGGTACGCTCAGCTTTTTTATTGAACAGATCACGGTTGATCAGCTCTACCTCAATTCCCAGTTTACTGAGCAACGATAATGATTCAAGCATAAGATGCTCAAGGATTTTATACAGCAATGCATCGCTGGTCTGCACCTGACGAACCTGATAGCTATCATCAGGGTCTTTTCCGCTGTTGAAAATATTCTTGACTACCCAATGCGATTTGCCAATGGTAATAATATAGTTGTTCCCCCAGAAAATCTTTACCTCTTTTACTTTTAAAAACCGGTTCCATCGGTCGAAGTATGGGAAATGAAGTATCAGAAAGTAATAATCATCATATATATCAATCTTGGGGCGCTGATTGGTCTTGCTTCGACAGTCTTCTATATCAAGCGGATGAAAGTGGAAACTATCTTTTAAAAACTGTAAATCTTCTTCGGTGGGGTCCATTATATGATGCCAATTCAATGTACCAATTTTTATGGTTTCAATCATTTTGACCTCCCGCGTTATTATTTATAAATCATGTTAACAATCCAATAGGCGTCATTTATCAGGACTGGCAAAGGTACTAAAAATCGGGGGAAGGTTTTTGCGGATACAAGAAGAGCTTTTGAATTTGTTAGCTCACAAATTAGCCGGATTGATTTCTGAATGATCCCAAAAAGGTATTGTTCGTTTGCAAGTTCCCTGATTTCAGAACTGCCCTGTAAATAAAAAAACCTGAGTGATGGCTGATCCTTCAGGTTTTAATCATTTCATTCAGGGGTTGTACTAACTTCCCGCTTTCAGTTTCCGGAAGGCTTCGGTCATTTTTGGCAGAATCACCTGCAAATCGCCGATTACGCCGTAATCTGCGGCTGTAAAAATTGGTGCTTCAGGATCTTTGTTCACTGCCACAATCACTTTTGATGAGCTGATCCCTGCCAGATGCTGAATGGCTCCCGAAATTCCAAGTGCGAAATAAAGATTTGGTGCCACCACTTTACCGGTTTGTCCTACATGTTCGTGATGCGGACGCCAGCCTTCGTCACTCACCGGGCGCGAACAGGCAGTAGCAGCACCAAGCACTTCGGCCAGTTCTTCAAGCGGTTTCCAGTTTTCAGCACTCCGCATTCCACGGCCACCCGAAACCACAACATCAGCTTCGCTAAGAAGAATTTTGCCGCTTTGAACCTCCGATGACAATACATGAGTTACCGGATAGATGGAAACAGAAGGCAATTCTTCAATGTTTACTTCTGTTTTCTTTTCAACAATTCCTGCTGTGTTTTGCGAAAGGGTAATTACTTTTATGGCGGAGGTAATTTCTGCCTGCACCATTGATTTCCCTGAAAAAGCTTTCTTGCTGACCACAAAGGGAGAAACCGATACCGGAAGTCCGTTTACCGCACTTACCAATCCTGCATTAAGCTTCACCGCCACACGGGGAGCAATTGCTTTCCCTGTAAAGTTATGGGCCATAATCACCACCGATGCGCCGGTTTGCTGTACAGCTCCGGCTATGATACCGGCAAAGGTTTTGTCGTCGAGATCTATTTTCCCCGACAAACGAAGCACATGGGTTGCTCCGTAATTTCCCAGAGATTTCAATTCCTCATCGGCAACATCACCAATGGACAAAATGCTGAGACTTCCTCCAACTGTTTCAGCCATGCGGCTGCCAAATGAAACAAGTTCGTAAGTGCTTTTCTTGAATTTTCCGTTCCAGTTTTCTATATAGACAAGTACTGACATATCTTTCTGTTTTTTAGATAATTAAATAACCCTGGCTTCCATATGAAGCAGTCGTGCAAGTTCATCCATATTCTCAGGATCAATCATTTTGCAGGCTGATTTTTGCGGTGGCGTCTGATAAGTAATCACGCGGCTGGGCGAATCAGCGGTTGCCGCTGCAACAACTTTCAGTTGCTTGGTGCGTGCGGTCATTATTCCCCGCATCGATGGGATTCGCGGATTAATCGCAATTCCCTTTTGTACAATCAGCACGGCCGGAGTTCCGGTTTCAAGGGTTTGCTTTCCCCCGTCAATTTCGCGGGTAACTTTTACTGCATCTCCTTCAATATTCAGCGAGCTGACCGCTGACACCGATGGACGATCGAGCAACTCAGCAAGCATTCCTCCTACTGCCGAACCGTTGTAATCACTCGATTCTATCCCGCAAAGGATAAGATCGAAGGCTTCATTTTTTACGGCTTCGGCCAATTGTGTAGCTGTGAAGAGAGAGTCGCCGCCAGCAGCATCAACTCGAATGGCATCATCAGCTCCGCAAGCCAGGGCTTTGCGCAGTGTAGGCTCAGCATCAGCTTTGCCCACTGTAATTACGGTGATTTTCTGAACCAGAGCCGGATTGGCTTCTTTCAGTTCAATGGCACGGGTAAGCGCGAGCTCATCCCAGGGATTTATAATCCATTGTACGCCAGTGTAATCCACCGATTTCATATCCGCGGTGTATTTGATGCGGGTGGTGGTGTCGGGTACGTTGCTTATGCAGATGAGGATGTTCATTTATTCAACGATTTGAAAATTCAACGATTTGAAAATTTGAAAATGTAACAATTTGAAGATGTACCAATTTGGAAATTTGAAAATTATGAAATTGGAGGTCAGAGGTCGGGGGTCAGAGGTCAGAGAATCCGAAATCCGAAATCTGCATTCCAAAATCCGAAATCCGAAATCCGAAATCCGAAATCTAAAATTCACTAAGAATTTGTCTCGAAATCACAATTTTCTGTATTTCCGAAGTTCCTTCATATATCTGTGTTAGTTTTGCTTCGCGCATCAGCCGTTCCACGTGGTATTCCTTTACATAGCCGTAGCCACCGTGAATCTGCACAGCTTCGGTGGTGACTTCCATCGCGATTTCAGCGGCATAATATTTGGCCATCGCACTGGCATATCCGTAAGGTTGACCCTGATCTTTAAGCCATGCGGCTTTCAGGCAAAGATTGCGGGCATTTTCAATCTTTACAGCCATATCCGCAATTTTGAAAGCTACCGACTGGTGATTCGCGATTTCGGTGCCAAAAGCTTTGCGTTCTTTCGAATATTTCACAGCTCTCTCAAAAGCACCCGAAGCAATGCCCAAAGCCTGTGCAGCTATTCCAATGCGACCACCTTCCAGCGTTTTCATGGCAAACTTAAATCCAAACCCATCTTCGCCAATTCGGTTTTCCTTTGGGACTTTCACATCGTTAAACATCACAGAATGGGTGTCGGAACTGCGCATTCCCATTTTATCTTCGTGCGGGCCAACACTGATTCCGGGAGAGTGGCGGTCAACAATCAGCACATTGATTCCTTTGTGTTTCTTTTCGGGATGTGTTTGTGCAATCACCAGATAGGTACTGGCTGTATTTCCGTTGGTAATCCAGTTTTTTGTTCCGTTGAGAAGGTAGTGATCGCCCATATCTTCGGCAGTGGTGCGCTGCGAAGTGGCATCCGATCCGGCTTCAGGTTCCGAAAGCAGGAAAGCACCGATTTTTTCGCCCCGGGCCAATGGTTTCAGGAACTTCTCCTTCTGCTCTTCGTTGCCGAATTTCTCAATTCCATAACAAACCAAAGAGTTGTTTACCGACATAATCACACTTACCGAAGAATCTATTTTTGAGATTTCTTCCATTGCAAGCACGTAAGAAACAGTATCCATTCCTCCGCCGTCGTATTTCGGATCGACCAGCATTCCCAGAAAACCAAGTTCCGCAAGGGTTTTTACATGCTCAGTTGGATAGATGGAGTGGGTGTCGCGCTCAATTACATCTTTGATCAGTTCGCGCTGTGCAAAATCGCGGGCCGCTTGCTGTATCATTATTTGTTCTTCGGTAAACTCAAAATTCATATAACTGGATTTTAAAAAGGTTGCTGTGCGGAAATGCCTGATAAACAAGAAACCGACGTATGTGTTCAGCAAATTCCGGGTTTTTATTGCACAGGGCTGTATATGAAATTACGACGATCTGTGGATTGTAATAAAAAAGGTTCGGATATGCTTACAGCCGCTAAAATAACATATTTACAAACATAAATGTATCCTATAGAGATTTTTTTGCAATCGATTGCGGAGATGAGTGAAGTAAAGAGGGACGAGGGACGAAATTAGGGACGAGGGGCGGGAAGGAAGAAGGACGGGGAGACTGGGAGACACGGAGACAAGGAGACGGGGAGACACGTAGATGGGGAGAAATCGAGTTTTGAAACATGAGTGACCTGACAAGTTTTTGCTCCCGGGTTGGACAGGATTTCAACTTGTAAGGTATTCTTATATAAAATATCAGGTCAAATCCATATAAAAAATACCCCAAAAAGCTTCCCTGCAGCCTGACTATTATTTCTGTGAAGATTTCACAATTATATCTTAAACAATCCGTTATATTTGTGCTATACTTTTCATGAGGCTTGCATGTTTTTCGCTCTGAAAATATTAGAGTTGAATTGTGATTTCAGATGCGAGTCATAGTTGAAAAAATAAGGAGATTGAATTGGAGAAGGTGGTAAAAGAGATCGGTAAATAATTAATTTAAAAAAGGCTGCTATGAAATCCATTCTAAACTTAATTCTACTTATAATGGTATCAAATTTCTCATCTGCTCAAATCATTCAGGTGAAAAAGAATAGAACCCAAACGGTTAATGGGACTTTAAATACCGTTTCGGTGTATTTTGTTGATACAACAAGCAAAATAATTTCAGATTCTTTGGATTTGCATAATTTAAATCCGCACAATTACTTGCCCTATGATATTAGCTCTTCAAAGATGGGCAAAGACAAAACCTATGAAATCAATAGCTTCAATGAATACGACAAACTTTTCCCTGCTAATTACCGGTCGAAATATTTCATTGACTATTTTGTTGAACCCGGGAAATATAAAGGTTTGTTGTCATCAACTTTCTCCCTTTCGAGCTATGAAAAACCAGTCAATTATATAGCAGTTGCGTTTAATCTTTTTGCTCGACCTAACTATTCAGATCAGATTGATGGTGCCATTAGTACAATATTCGTATTTGATAATAAAAAGAATCTTGTGTATAAAAAGGAAAATGTTCCTTGTGTGGATAATGATATTGCTATATCAGATGATGGGAAGTACCTGGCTTTTAGATATGGTGCTGCATGGAGTGATGGCATATTAATTAAAAGTGGAGTTCAAATTGTAAATACAAAAACTGATGCAATTGTATTTGAGGAGAGTAATGGTTATGTTGTAGGACCCTCAAGTGGATATTATCCTGATTTAATTCAATTTTCGTGCTACTTGGGCAATTATTTTGTACGAGATTATTATTTTAATACAAAATTAAGTAAACTATATTCACTGCAATATAACAGACACGAAAATGAGGAAACTTTAATCGATATTAAACCAGATGGACTTTTATACAAAGATAGAAGTGGCAAGGAGTATATCTTGCTTTTTGCTAAAGATTTAGAGGTACAAATAATTAAGTAGGAGGACTTAAATATGAGACGATCATTAAATATGTTTGTTTTTTCTTTTTTTTCAAGTGCAGATACCTTAGCACAAAACACAAATAAGAATGAATTTTTGACCTCCATAAATTTTAAACACCAGTGAATAAAAAAGTTTGCTTTTTCTGCTTCATTTTTCTCTTACTCTTCTCATATTCGTGCTATAAATGCAAGGATTTAACTTACTGTCCGCTTCCCAAAACCGGCGAAACATATTTTAGTAATTATAACGATAGTTCATTCTGGATTTATCAAAATAGAAATCTATCTAAAATTGATTGTGTTTATATTGAAAATTATAAATCAAGAAGAATATTTGATAAAACCGTTGATTGTGTTGAGGGAGAAAGAAGAGAGATGATAATTCGCTCTAAATTTCTGTCATCAAACACTATTACTTGTTTATATGAAAATCCCAATTGTGAATCAAGTTATTTCTTAATGCAAGGTTTTGGTTATTCCATTGATTTAAGTTCGCAAAATGGTGTTGATACACTATATTCAAATAATTCATGGTCAAATACAATAACGATTGATTCGCTAATCCTTCCATCGGGTTCGTGGTTTTACAAAGTGGTCAGATATAATGAAAGATTTTGGTTTGCGCCGCATATAGGCCTGATTCAATACATTTCACACGATAATACTGATACATTGTTCTTGAAAAAACATTATTCAAAATGAGAAGATATACTTATCAGTGGCAAATACTACCTGTGAGAGTTTAACACAGCAAAGTTGCTTTTATCCCCTACCTCTTTCGCTGTGTCAACGCCACAAGCAACAGCAACACCAAACCCAGCACCGAACCACGGGCAATATAATCGCCGTAACGCACGTAAAAAGTAATTTTATCGTTGGCATTTATCACTTGGCGGATCGCGGCAGATTGCCAGTATGGCGTGGGCTGCTGAACATCTCCGCGCTGGTTGACAAAGCAAGAAATTCCGGTATTTGCCGAGCGGGCCACGCTGCGCCGGGTTTCAATGGCGCGTACCGACGAAAATAACATGTGCTGCCGGTGTCCTGCGGTGTTTCCCCACCAGCCGTCGTTGGTAATCACAAAAATCATATTGGCGCCGTTGCGCACAAACCCGGCCACAAACTCACCATAAACCGACTCATAACAGATGATCGGCGCAATTTTCAGCGTGTCGTTGATGTTGTAAGGTGTGCGTTCGGCATCGGTTCCCAGCTGACCTACCGTACCTCCCAGATCAAGCGCAAAATCGCCAAGAGGTTTCAGCAACCACGGAAACGGCATCAGCTCAACCCCCGGTGTAAGTTTCGATTTATGAGTTCGCTGCAGATCGGGCGAATTCCTGAAAAGAAATGCAGTATTGTAAGCATCATAAAATCCCTCTCCATTTTTAAACTGTCTGGCCGTTGGCGGAATAACGTCACCCGGTTCGTATGATCGGTAGGTAGAATAACCGGTCACAATCCCAACTTCAGGGAAAGTAGTCAGCAGTCCCCTGCGAAACATATTGATGGTGGGATGGTCATCCAGATTGTTTTCCCATATCATCATCCCCGACGACCAATTGGGCTGTACCATAGATTCGGGGAAAACTATAAAATCAGTCAGGCTGTCGGCTTTGGTTATGGCAAGTTTGCTGGCATAATCAATTACCAGGTCGGCCGGAAGTTCATACTGCTCTTCGTAAGGGTCGATGTTCGGTTGTACCACCACCACATCCACAGGTGCGTGCTTTTCGTCATAGGTGTGATACATAATCACGGAGACCAAAGCCGGAATAAGAATTACGCCCGCGATCAATGAAACATCTTTTACCGGGAATCCCTTCATATTGCCCGATGATTTCAGACTTATCAGTTTAAATATGAGAATATTAACGATCAGAATCCACAATGTTCCGCCGAATATTCCGGTAAACTCATACCATTGCATCCACTGTGGCCATGCCGAAAAACCATTTCCCAGGCTAAGCCATGGCCAGTTCAGATCCCAGTGATGATGAAGAAATTCGAATGAAATCCATGCAAATATCAACCCCAGATATCCCTGTGACGGATTTTTTAATCTCCTTCTCATGAAATGAAACAGCCAGAACGTGAGCGACATAAAAACCGAATTGATTAGCACGGCCATCACAACACCAAAGAGGGTTGAGTTGTATATCCACCAGGTGGTGAGCGTATTCCAGATTACAAATGCAGGAAATACGCTGAAAAATATTCCGAAAGAGTAGTTCTTTGCCCGGTTTTTTAGAAATTGCTCTTCGATCAGCAGCAACGGCACAAAGCCCGCAAACAGCAATAATGGTATGCCGTTAGCTGGCCAGGCCAGAGAAAGCAAAAGGCCTGAAATCAAGGAATAAAAAGGCAATATTGAGAATTTTTTCATAGTTCTTTTTGTGATGCTGCAAAATTATGAATACCAATGGAATAAAGTGAATTGTGAGATTTAAATTATTGTAAAATCGGGGAACAAACCCTTTGAGTAAATGTTTAACTTTGAATTGATCATAAAATAGATAAAATGAAAAAGATTTTACCTGTATTATTGGCTGTTTTACCATTTTTTCTGGGCGCACAAACCGATACTTCCCTTTTAAAGGATTACTCTGAACGCATCAGCGCCCGTCAGAAACTGGAAATGGCTCAAGACCTCCGGAAAGCCGCCTCACTTCAGCTACCTCTGCTCCTTGAGCAAAACGGGCGCTCAATTGAGTTTGCCGGTTTTTTAAATGGGTTTCCCCGATACAGGATTACCAGTAATCTCACTGCTGCTCACACCACTTCAACATCTCCGGTCTGGAACGGAGGTTCGGCCGGGCTCAACCTGAGCGGGAATGGAGTGATACTGGGCATCTGGGATGGCGGCCCGGTAAGAACAACCCATCAGGAGTATGCAGGCAGAGTAACTGTTACCGATGGTACTTCCAATACAAGCAATCATGCCACCCATGTTGCGGGAACCATGATAGCCTCCGGCATTGATGCGTTGGCAAAGGGCATGTCGCCACAAGCCACGCTTTTCTCCAATAACTGGGACGACGATAATTCCGAAATGGCAAATATGGTTCTTAACGGTATGAGTATTTCCAATCACTCCTATGGTTTTATTTCAGGTTGGTACTATAATTTCAGGGGCGACAGCAAGTGGGTATGGTTTGGCGATACCACACTCAGCACAACAGAAGATTATGGATTTGGGGCTTATACCTGGGATTCAGAGCAGTGGGACAGCATTGCATTTCTGGCCCAGGACTACCTTATTGTAAAGTCAGCCGGAAACGACAGAGGCGAAGGTCCGGCAACTCAACCGGTTTCGCATTGGTTGTGGAACGGAGGCGATTGGGTTCTGTCAAGTGCGGTAAGACCCAGAGATGGCGGAACTTTAGGATACGATTGTGTCCCGTGGCATGGAGTTGCAAAAAACATTCTCACTATAGGCGCTGTGAGCGATATTCCGGGAGGATATCAGCAACCCTCAGATGTTGTTCATGCCGGTTTCAGCGGAAGTGGCCCGGCTGACGATGGCAGGATAAAACCCGATATTGTGGCCAACGGCACAGGATTGTACTCTTCCGTTTCGGCCTCAGACACCGGTTACGGCAATTCAACCGGAACTTCTATGTCATCGCCAAATACCTCAGGTTCTGCCGGTTTGCTGGTTGAACATTGGCGCAATCTCACCCAAAATGCAAATCCATCCGCAGCAACGCTCAAAGGTTTGATCATCCATACAGCAAGCGAAGCCGGTTCAACACCCGGCCCCGATTATAAATTCGGCTGGGGACTGCTCAATACAACCAAAGCGGCTCTATTAATGAGCGAAAATGCAGCCAATGGTTTTGATTTTAACATCCGTCAAACCAACATTGTCAACGGACAAACCATAACCATTCCGGTTTATACAAACGGCACGGAGCCTTTGTTGGCCACCATTTGCTGGACCGATCCTCCATCTCCGGTTTACGGACAAACAGCAAACGACCGCACCCCTATGCTGATCAACGATCTGGATCTCAGACTTATCAATAGTACGGGAGATATTTATTACCCCTGGAAACTTGATCCGGATAATCCGGCGGTAGCTGCAATACAAGCCGATAATATTGTGGATAATGTTGAGAAAGTTGAAGCCGGGCTTCCCGATCCCCAGGAAACATGGTTTGTGCAGGTTAGTCACAAAGGAAATCTGCTGGATGAGTTGCCTCAGAATTTCTCGTTGATCATCAGCGGAATTATGCCAGCGCCCACCACTTCTTCCTGGGTTGGCGAAACCAGCAATGAATGGAATACCATCACCAATTGGAATAATGGAAGACCTTCGGTAGTCACCGATGTAATTATTCCGGGAAGTGCACTCAATATGCCAACACTTTCAGCTAATGCGTATGCAAACAACGTAACACTCAATGATGGCGCTTCACTACTCGGAAATAATTATTTAACTATCGGCGGAGATGCGCTGATTGAGAGAGAAATCTCCAACGAACTGTATCATTATGTTTCCTCTCCGGTAGCTGAAGCCACCGCCGGAAGTGTATTCCCGCTTTCAACCTTTCTTCGTTTTTACGACGAAACGCATCCTTCAGCACAATGGGTGAATATTTATCAGAATGACATTATGCAGCCAACCAAAGGATATGCCGCTTTTATCCCCGGAATCGCGGGCTCTGAAACCACTGCAACTTTCCCGGGATTGTTGAACGACGGGCCTTTTACCATCAACGGATTGACTTTTACCTCAAACAGCTCTCCAAATTATGATGGGTATAATCTGGTGGGCAACCCCTACCCTTCTGCAATAGATCTGGAAAGCAGCAGCCTTTTGAGAACCAACCTCGACGCCACGGCATATTTCTGGGATCCCTCGCTGAATGCTGAAGCCGGAGGCTATGCCACCTGGACAATCGGCGCAACAGGCACAAACGGCGGAAGCCGCTATATTCCTGTTGCTCAGGGATTTTTTGTAAAAGTTTCGGGCCAAGGTGAAAATGGCTCGCTGAATTTTGACAACGATGTTCGCACACACAGCACCCGACCATTCTACAAAAACGAACCTGCAAACCTGCTGCGCATTCTTGTTTCAGGAGACAATCTGGCCGATGAAACGGTGATCCGGTTTGCCGATGGTGCTACTCCTGCTTTCGACGGTGAATTCGATGCCTGGAAACTTCAGAACTATGGCGTCAACCAACTTTACACCCGTGGCCAGGACGATATTCAGCTGGCGCTAAATGCTTTCCGTGATGCAGACCAGTTTCCGGTTGTGCCGGTCAATTACAGGGTAAGTAGTTCGGGTGAGTTTAATCTGGAAGTTTCAGGAATTCAATCCTTCGCGGAAAGTCTTCCTGTTGTGCTTCTTGATCTGAAAACCAATTACCGTCAGGATTTAAGGATCAATAATAAATATCGTTTCTTTTCCGATGAAGGAGATGATGAAAACCGTTTTGCCATTGCTTTCGGCACTTTATCAGTTCCTGAATCAGACTTTACGGACTTCACGGTTTATTATGATGGTTCAGCAATTCAGGTTAATTTCAGTAACCCGACCAATACCATGCTCGAAGTTATTGACATGAACGGCAGGGTATTGAAAGTTGCAGAAATTTCCGGAAGCAATTCATACAGCATTCCGGCAGCTTTCAAAGCAGGAGTGTATATTGTAAGGATAAAGATGGGGGATTTTGTTTCGACAAAGAAACTGGTACTTTAATAAAGAAATTTTCGTTGTACTAAGATACTCCAACAGGAATTTCACACTGAGCCTACCATCCGCACAGTCAGGGGCTACCAACGCCAGATAATTTGCTTATAGCACTATTTCCCTGTAACAACAGATTTCTCACCCGAAAATTCGGGATCGAAATGACCCGTTCATCGAAGGAATAAAATGATGATTTGGGAGAGACTGAAATGGCGGCTTTGCCGCCATTTCAGTCTCTCCCAAATCCCTGTAAATCTATACGATTCGTCATTTCGACCGCAGGGAGAAATCTGCCAATCAGAGATTTGACCTGTCATCTCCGCATTATGCTCAATTTTTTTTGTGTGCCAACTCAAGATGACATCCAATAAGCACAAAATTGAGATTCCTCCGGTCTTAAACCGTAGTTTAACCGTAATTATACGGTTGAAATACGGTTTAACTACGGTTCAAATATATCCAAAGCCTTATTAAAAGACGGTTTCGGACAAAAAGATGTACATGTTTCGACACAACTTGCCTGATGCGCGGTAGGCAGGCTACCTGATTTCAAGCAATGACTAATTCAAGTAAAAATCAACCTTAATCACTCTTCATAACCTTAGTAACAAAAACTGACCCCAATGATTTTTAACCTTAATATTTCTTCAAAACCTCAACCTTTTGATTTAAGTGAAAATAAGGTTAATCCTACTCACCTTAAAGCATAAAAACAATTTCAAACATTCTGATCATTAATAATGATACCGTTTAAAAAACTTTTCTTCCAGCCGCTCGATATTTGTTAGTAAATTAACAGAGAATTGATAATTTTGCACCAGAATTGAGGCGCAAGTATCGCATTATCAATATATTTTAAGAACCAACCAAAAAATTAAACCGGAGGAAAGATGGCAATTACCAAATTGGAGCAGATGTTTGACGTACTGAAGTCAAAATCAAAAAAAAGGCTTGTAGCGGCGTATGCAAATGATTCACATACCATTGAGGCAGTAAGCGAAGCAGTTGACAAGGGAATTATTGATGGTATTCTGGTGGGAGACGAAGAAACCATGCGCAAGGTTTGTGCTCAATTGGGCGTTGATGCCGGAAAATTTAAACTGGTACACGAACCCAACGAAGCCAAAGCAGCTGTGGTTGCCGTTAAACTCATCAATGATGGCGAAGGCGAACTTTTGATGAAAGGCTTGGTCAGCACCGATAAATACATGAAAGCCATTCTCAACAAAGAGACAGGACTTATGGATCCGGGGGCAGTTTTGAGCCACGTTACAGTTATCGAAAACCCTTTCTATCACAAATTGCTTGTGGTTGGCGATGTAGCCATTATTCCGCTTCCTGAGTTCAAGCAAAAAATTGCCATTCTCAATTATCTTGTAAACACAGCAAAAGCACTGGGAATTGAAAAACCCAAAGTGGCTGTTGTAACAGCTTCTGAGCAGGTTCTGGCCGGAATGCCTTCGTGTGTGGATGCTGCACTGCTCTCAAAAATGGCCGATCGTGGTCAGATTACCGGAGCTTTTGTGGATGGTCCGCTGGCATTGGATGCCGCAATCGATAAAGAATCAGCCGATATTAAAAAGCTCACAGGTCCTGTTGCAGGTGATGCCGACTGCTTGCTTTTCCCGAATATTGAAGCCGGAAACGTATTTTACAAAACCAACACCAAACTGGCCGGAGCTGAGCTGGGCGCGTTTGTAGCTGGCGCAAGAGTACCTTGTGTTCTTTCATCACGTGGCGACAGTGCTCAAACAAAATTATACAGCATCGCACTGGCAGCAATGATTGCGAAGTAATCCAAACTTTTTAAACAATAGCTAATGGAAGAACTCCGCATCCTGGCCATAAATCCGGGCTCTACATCTACAAAAATCGCTGTTTTCAGCGGTGCCAATCCGGTTTTTGTCCGTACCATCACACATTCAACCGAAGAACTTTCGAAATTTGATAAAATAACCGATCAATACGCTTTCCGAAAAGCGATCATCTACAAGCAGCTTGAAGAGGCTGGCATTGAGATGGATACCATTCGTGCCGTGGTTGGCCGTGGTGGTCTTACCAAACCCATTCCTTCGGGCGTTTACGAAGTAAATGAAGCCATGAAAACCGATATGGCCAACAGCCCGATGGGCGAACATGCCAGTAATCTTGGTGGATTCATTGCCGACGACATCGCCAAAAGTCTGCCCAATGCCCGCGCTTTCATTGCCGATCCTGTTGTGGTTGATGAGCTTGAACCACATGCCCGCGTTTCAGGTCATCCCGAATTTGCAAGAAAATCAATATTTCATGCCCTTAACCAAAAGGCAATCGCACGTCAACATGCCAAATCCATCATGCGCAAGTATGAAGACCTCAACCTTATTGTGGTTCATCTTGGCGGTGGTATCAGCGTGGGTGCACACCGAAAAGGGCTGGTGGTTGATGTAAATCAGGCTCTTGATGGTGAAGGTCCGTTTTCGCCCGAACGCAGCGGAACCCTGCCTGCCGCCGATCTTGTAAGGCTTTGTTTCAGTGGAAAATACACCCAGAAAGAAATCCAGACCATGATTAAAGGCAAAGGCGGCATGGCTGCTTTTCTGGGAACCAACAGTGCCTACGAAGTGGAACAACGTGCTGCTGCCGGCGATGAATATGCCAAATTTATTTTCGAAGCCATGGCTTTTCAGGTAGCCAAAGCCATAGGCGCCATGAGCACCGTGCTCAAAGGCGATGTGGATGGAATTCTGATTACCGGAGGCATTGCCCATGGCAAATGGTTTGTAAATCAGATTATTGAAAGGGTTTACAAAATCGGCCCTGTTCATGTCTATCCCGGAGAAGACGAAATGCGCGCCCTTGCCATAAATGGTCTGATGGTTTTGAAAGGCGAAGTCGAAGTAAAAGTATATTAAAAACTGCCGACTTAAATTTAAACAGGCTGTCCCACGGGATGGCTTTTTTTTCGATTACGGATTGCGGATTTGGGATGTCGGATGTCGGATGTCGGATGTCAGTGACCTAACAAGTTTTCTTCAATCTTGTTAGGTCTTCTTCTATTGATTCCGGATGTCTGAACCCAGATTTACCTTCGGTGAGCTCCGCTTCGGTTCGGATGTCGAAGGTCGGATGTCTGAGTTTTAGAAATTGGAAATTGGAAATTGGAAATTCCCTCTTCCCCTTGTCTCCCCATCTCCTTGTCCCCTTGTCCGAATCACGTCCCTCCCTTTTAATTCTCTGCGACATAAAATCGCATCTCAAAGCTTATTACATTTGCAACCTATGTATGCTGTAATTGATGTTGAAACCACTGGCGGAAGTTTTGTTAATGAAAGATTGACTGAAATTGCCGTTTACATTCACGATGGAACTCAGATTATTGATGAGTTCAGTACTTTGCTCAACCCTGAGCAACCCATCCCTTATATGATAACCCGTATAACCGGCATCAATGATGAAATGGTTGCCAATGCGCCACGGTTTTGCGAAGTCGCCAAACGGATTGTTGAAATGACCGAAGGAACAACCTTTGTCGGTCACAATGCTTCGTTCGACTATAATTTTATCAGGCACGAATTTAAACGCCTGGGCTACAACTACCGCCGCCCAACACTCTGCACAGTGAAAATGAGCCGCAAAATCATTCCCGGAATGCAGTCATACAGCCTCGGAAAGCTCTGCGGTGAGTTGGGAATAGTTGTCGAAAACCGCCACCGTGCTGCCGGCGATGCCCTTGCAACCACCCGGCTTCTTGAACTGCTTCTGCAGACCGACCGACCGGCAATTGAAAAACAATCGGGACTCTCCATTCCTGAAATCATCAAAGAAGTACCCGAAGAAACCGGTGTGTATTACCTGCATGATGAACAAGGCAGTATCATCTACATCGGCAAAAGCAACAATATGTTTGAGCGTTTGCTGCAGCATTTTCGCAACAGTGATACACACAAAGCAATTGAAATGCGTAACAGAACCGTTTCGGTAAGCTTTGAGCAAACCGGAAGCGAACTTCTGGCTCTGTTGCTCGAATCTGATGAAATCAAAAAGCACAAACCCATTTTCAACCGGGCTCAGCGGCGCTCCATATTCAGTTATGGTTTGTTTGAATTTACCGATGAAAACGGCTACCGAAACCTGCAGGTGGGTCATCAACTCAATGGTCAGCAAGCCATTACTTCATTTACCTCAGCCGATCATGGCCGCAACTATCTTTATGGAGTTGTCGATAAATTTGAACTTTGCCAGAAACTTTGCGGACTCTACGATACCAGCGGAGCTTGCTTTCACTACAGCATAAAACAGTGCCGCGGTGCCTGCATCGGACAAGAGTCGCCCGAACTTTACAACCGCCGGGTGGATGCGGCCATCAGACTTTCAGGATTTATGCAACCCGATTTTTATATCGTTGACAAAGGCCGGAGCAAAGAAGAAGCTGCGATTGTAAAAATTGCAGGTGGATCTTACTGTGGATTTGGTTTTATCGACACTTCTTCAGGCATTGACACTATGGTGCTGAATTCTTGCATTAAGACTTACAAGGACAACCGGGATACACGCCAGATAATTCAGTCGTACCTGAAGAAAAATCCCAGAACCAGAATCATAAAAATCAGTGATATCCCTCCTGAAAATGTTTTCTGAAAATGTGTTCATATAGTCTTTCGTTCCGCTATCGAAATCGTTGCCAATGTAAGACTAGAATTCAATCAAATGCTGATCAAAGTAAAAATCAACCTTAATCACTCTTAATAACCTTAGTAACAAAAATGACCCCAACGATTTTGAACCTTATTTCTTCTTCAAAACCTTATAAGGAAAAACACTTTTTAATACAAAGAAAAGTAAGGTTGGGAAGAAATATTAAGGTTGGAAGTGTAATGGTGGGTGCTTGTTACTAAGGTTTGGAAGATAAATTAAGGTTGACCCTGCTCAGAACATTGATAATAACTTCCTATTTTTGTGAATATGTTAAAATCAGCATTTTTACGATTGGCGATGCTTGCAATTTCGCTTATTGCAGTTTCCTGTGCCTCAGTTAAAGTAGAAAAACCTGCAGAAACCTACCTGCCAGAAGTGGTAAGACCAAAATCCTCAGTTATTGGTTTTACAGCCGAAGCCAGGCTCAGCGACATTCAGAAAGAACTGAACCGGCAGTTTACTGATCTTGTTTATGATGATAACAGCCTTGATAACAATGGCGGTGACAACCTTATGGTGAAAGCATGGAAACAGGGCGACATCGCACTCACCATGAAGGAAAATGTAATCATATACCGGGTTCCGCTCAGGTTATGGATTAAGGCAGGATTCAAAACCACACAATTGGGAATAACACTTTCTGATTATCGCGAAGTCAGCGGAGCATTGGCTCTGATGTTTCGCACAAGTGTGACATTAAACCCCGACTGGACTTTAAGCACCAAAACCGAAACCACAGGCTATGAATGGATTACAGAACCCGTGATAAAAATCGCGGGAATGAATGTGCCGGTAAAGTTCGTTGCCGATCTTATCCTGCAAAAGAATCTCAAAACCATAAGCAGCAGCATTGATGAAAGTGTAAAAGAATACCTCGACCTGAAACCTCATGCATTGAAGGCCTGGAAATCGCTGAATCAGCCAATCAGTCTGAACGATGAATACAAAGTCTGGCTCAGCATCGAAACTTCTGAATTTTTCTCATCTCCCATTACTGCGTCCAATGGCATTATCCACATACAAAGCGGTGTAAAATCAGTGATTGAGACCTCCGTAGGTCAGAAACCAGCAACCAAAGCACCCGGGCCGCTACCGGGACTTCAGATCAGCAGTTTAATTCAGGAGGGGATGGTGGTAAATGCTTCGCTGGATATCCCTTTTGAAGAAATCAACGGGCAGGCTTCAAAATTCCTTGTCGGGCAAAGCTTCAGTCAGGGCAAGCGAACCGTTAAAATTGAGGCTATAAATATTTACGGAAGTAAGGGCAAACTGGTGGCAGAAACCAAATTGTCGGGCAGCTTTAAAGGAACCATTTATTTCAGTGGAATTCCGGCTTTCAATGCCAAAGATTCAACCCTATTTCTGAAGGATTTCGATTATGACATTTCCACCCGCAATTTACTTGTCAAATCGGCTGCATGGCTTTACCAGGGCGGTTTCCGGAATATGATGGCAAAGGAAATGGTTTGGCCGATGGCATCTGATATAAAAATGATGTACGGCGAAATCAACAATACCCTGAAATCATACAGACTTGCCGATGGAGTTACCCTGAAAGGTCAGGTGAGCCGGCTTACCATGGATGAAATCCTGATTACACCTTCCGGAGTAAAACCCTTTATCAGCAGCGAAGGCCGGATTAATGTTGTATTTTCAATAAAAAATTGAGAATCCAAAACTTCCTTTTAGTTAGGTTATTCGCCACCAAAGCACTAAAACTCCAAAATACACCAATCCAATATATTGTTTTAATTCAGGACTTTTTCGCAATAGGAATGTGTCTCAAAAAACGAAAGTAATCGTCCCCCTGGTGCCTGAGCCGCCTGCCCTGAGCTTGCGACGCACTGAGCTTGCGATGCACTGAGCTTGTCGAAGTGTCAAAGTGTCGAAGTGTCGAAGTGTCGGATGGGGGTCGAAGGCCCGAAAGGGGGATAAGAGGGATACCAAAACGATCAAATTAAATCGCATTTTTTTTTTACTATTCGCATTTTTTTTACCCCCTCTAACTCCCCCTGCGATCAGAGGGAGAACCGTTCCACCGGCATTAGTTATTGTTTTGTGGTTTATATTATTTACTGGCATGAATCTTTATTCCCTCTGACT
>Ga0351883_1157_pt1 | contig 21216 bp, 18 predicted proteins | sample BONcelFGM3001F14_FD_206772 | JGI IMG/M metagenome (GOLD analysis project Ga0351883, IMG submission 206772) | Enriched cells from coal bed in the Powder River Basin, Montana, United States - BONCAT cells FGM rep3 HSBNCT.FGM.300.1.F14 ...
CGGACCAGAGAGATCGCTTTGAAGGCTCCACCGACATAGATGGCCGCCTTCCGCCCTTCGAGGAGTGCGCGATAGCGGACAATCTCCGGGTAGATCGCAGCCACCTCCTCTCTCACGATCTCCTGAGCTCGCTCCATGATGGAGGGCTCATCGGGAAAGGCTCGGGCCGCCTCGTAGAGGGCCTCGCTCATGTCTTCCACTCCGAAATAGGAAACCCGCTTGAAGGGAATGGCGTGATCCCGCTGCATCATCTGCGCCAGGGCCGTCATTGAGCCGGAACATTGCACGAGATTCAGCTTCGCGCCGTGGGCACGCCGGATGTCGTCCACCCGCGCATCGCCGGTGATACAACTCACCACCTCGATCCCCATGCGCTGGTAGTAGTCGCGAATGATCCAGGTCTCGCCCGCCAGATTAAAGTCCCCGAGGATATTGATGCTGTGAGGCGTGACGGAGGAAGTGTCTCCTGTGCCGATGAGTTGATAAACAGCCTCGCAAGCAGCGCGGTATCCATCTTTCTTCGTCCCCTTAAATCCCTCCGAGTGGACCGGTAGGATCGGAATGTCGGCGGCTTCGGCTACCTTGCGGCAGATCATCGCCACATCATCCCCGATCAGGCCGACGATGCAGGTGGAGTACACAAAAGCCGCCTTCGGTCGATGCCGCTCGATGAGTGCCAGGAGAATGCGCTCCAGCTTCTTCTCCCCCCCCAAAGATGACATCAATCTCCTGCAGGTCGGTGGAGAAGCTGTTGCGATGAAGTTGCGGACCGCTGGAGAGAGCTCCGCGGATGTCCCAGGTATAGGCGGCACATCCTACGGGACCGTGCACCACATGGAGCGCGTCGCTGATGGGATATAAGACGACACGCGAGCCACAGAAAACACAGGCTCTCTGGCTGACGGATCCCGCCAAGCTGGCTTTGCCGCATGCCACGCTCACGGCACCCGTCGAGACATCGGTCTCGATGACCTGGGACTGACGTTGCTTGAGGACTTCGATCATAAGCGGCGGCAGGATCGGAAAATGTGCCCGACAGTGGGGACGCACCCCACCCGCCGGGCGGATGTTTTATTCGGGCTTGATAGCGCCCTGGGGACAGACCGACTCACAGGCACCGCAGTCCAGACAACGCTCAGGGTCGATGGCGTAAGGATCCCCCGAGGAGATGGCATCGTTGGGGCACTGCTCTTTGCACGCACCGCAGGCGGCACAGGTCGAATTGATGGTGTAGGCCATATTATTGGATGAGTTCGAAGTTCTCCTCAGCGCAGGTCCGATCCTTGTGGTCGAAAAGCGCATCAATCATTTTATCGAGAAGGCGCATGGCCCCCGTGTAACCCACCGTCGGCAGGATCCGGTGACTGATACGATCCAGTGTGGGAAATCCAAACCTGACAAAGGGAACATCTTCCGCACGAGCGATGTACTTGCCATAGGTGTTCCCGAAGAGCAGATCGACCGGGCCATTTTTCATGAGCTGATGCAGCGTGAAGAGATCAGCATTCTGCTGAATGACGGCATCCGGCACCTGCTCGGCCAGGATCTCGCCCACACGCCGCTCGAAATGATTACCCGGTGATCCGGTGAGGACATAGACGGGCTTCATATCGAGTTCCACGAGGAACTGCGTCAGCGCGATGACGTGATCCGGATCACCAAAGACCGCCACGCGCTTACCGTGGAAGTACTGCTGCATGTCGCTCATGACATCCAACAAGCGACCACGCTCCTGGACGATAGCATCCGGCACATCCACCGACCCCGCCGTGCGCAAGGCATCGATAAAACGGTCGGTACTTCCAAGACCGATCGGCAACTCCAGCAGAGAGGCGGGGACATCACATTTATCATCCAGCGCCTGGGCCGCAGTATGGGAAGCAAAGTGGCCGAGCGCCAAAGTTGCAATGCTATCGCCCGTGCTCTTGAGTTGATCAATCGTCACCCCTCCCCGTGGATACATGCGATAAACGCCCGTCTGCGGAAGATCCAGGACATCGGACGTGTCCGGCAGGACCACCACGGGAACTCCCATGACATTCGCAAGACGCTTCAGTTCCCGCATGTCCGTGGGATCGACAAATCCGGGGATCAGATTCACCTGATCCTTCGTCTCGCCCGTCTTTTCCGCCAGATAGCGCACCATCGCAGCCGTCATGGTGGAGAAGCCCGTGATATGCGAGCCGACAAAGCTCGGGGTATTCGCGTGGATCACGTGCTTGCCCTCGGGAATGATTTTGTCCTCGATGGCCTTCTTAATCATCATGGGAATGTCGTCCCCGATGACTTCGGACAGGCAGGTGGTATGAACCGCGACGATCTCCGGCTTGTAGATAGTGAAGATATTCGTCAGGGCCTGCGTGAGATTCGCCAGCCCTCCGAAGACAGAGGCTCCCTCCGTGAAGGAACTCGTCGTAGCCATGACGGGCTCCTTGAAGTGGCGGGTAAGGTGGCTGCGGTGGTAGGCGCAACACCCTTGGGAACCGTGACTGTGAGGCATGCAACCGTGGATACCCAGGGCGGCATACATGGCTCCGATGGGCTGGCAGGTCTTGGCCGGATTGATGCGCAGAGCCTCGCGCGGTTTGATTTCGGCAGTAGTTTGATTAAGCATGTGAGTGGAAAGTTAAGGTTATGAAATCAACTCATTGCGGATCGGCTTCCGCGACGGGGGTTTGTCGGGCGAGGCTCCTCGCATCCGCCTTGGCTTGAGCTCCCTTGGGCCGATGGACCAGGGAAGCTTCGAGTTGCGGATGCTTTTCCCAGGGCGGCACGACAAACTTCCAGATCTTCGTATTCACCATCCGGTCAATCTCCTGATAGAAATTTGCGGCACCGGTGAAGGCCGCGTAGGGCCCACCGTAGTCGTAGCTGTGGAGTTGCTTGCAGGGGACGCCCATCTTCTCAACGACGTACTTGTCCTTAATGCCGGAACCGATGATGTCGGGTTTCCAGATCTCGATCAGCTTCTCGATCTCGTGATGGCTGATATCGTCGATGACGAGGTCTCCCTTGCGCATCTCCTTCATCATGCCCTCGTAATCCTTGAAGGTGAATCCCCCCTCCGCAAGAGCCTGGAGTTGCTCGGGAGTCTTGCGTGGTTTGTAACGGACGGGATCGGCCTCGACATGGATCTCCTCGATATTGCGGGTGTCGGCATCGACCTTGATGGTCGGCAGGATGGCGCGGCCCTCGTAATCATCGCGATGCGCAAACTCGTAACCCGCACTGATCACCTCCATGCCGATGTCCCGGAAAAGATCCTGATAGTGATGCGCCCTAGAGCCGCCGACAAAGATGGCGGCCTTCTTGCCCTTGCACCGACTTGTCACGTGCTCGCGGATAGGACGAAGGACCGCCATTTCCTGAGCGATGACCTCCTCCACGCGGTCCTTCAACTTCTGGCTTTCGAAGTACTGGGCAATCTTGCGCAGAGACTTCGCCGTGGAATCCGCCCCGATGAAGTTCACCTTGATCCACGGAATGCCGTATTTGATCTCCATCATCTCGGCGATGTAGTTGATGGAACGGTGGCACATCACCGTATTCAACTGCACGGTGTGGGCCCGGCAAACTTGATCGTAGTTTACATCTCCGGACAGTGTGGAGGTGACATGGATACCGCACTTGCGCAGCAACGTATCGATCTCCCAGGCATCGCCGCCGATATTATATTCACCCAGCATATTGATGGTGAATTCCGCGTCATCCGGCTCGTCATTGGTGCCGATGATATTCTTGAAGACACCGTTATTGGCAATGTGGTGACCGGCGGACTGGCTGACCCCCTTGTACCCCTCGCAGGAGAAGGCGAGGACATTGATGCCCAATTCCGCCTTCATTTCCCGGGCAACAGAGTGAATATCGTCACCGATCAGACCGACCGGGCAAGTGGCCAGGATGGCGATGGCCTTGGGCTTAAAGATATCATAGGCCTCGCGAACGGCTTGCCGGAGCTTCTTCTCACCGCCAAAGATAATCTGCTCCTCCTGCATATCGGTGGACATGCTGTATTGCAGAAAATTCGGCCGCCCGTCGGTCGGGCGGGACAGATTTCGCCGGGTCAACCAGGCGTAATAACCGCAACCGATGGGACCATGTGTGATCTGAAGCAGATCGTAGATCGGCCCCATGACCACACCACGGCAACCCGCGTAGGTGCATCCCCTCTGCGTGATGATCCCTGGGATGGTACGGGTATTGGCACCAATCTCCGGAGGGGTCTCCGGGTCATTGACGATCATCTGTTTCGCGCGCTTCTTGCGCGTCTTTGGCGGATAAGCCTTGAGCAGTTCCTCACGGAGGGCGCCCGCATCGGGCATGAGCGGGGCTGGTGTTGATTCATTCATACGTGTGGTTTCCTAAGTGTGTCGTTCGTTACGGCTGCGCGGGATGCATGGCATCAAGCCTGGATGAGAGCATCGGAGCCGCGTTCTCCGGTGCGGATACGGATGGCGTCTTCAATCGTCTGGACGAAGATCTTGCCATCGCCCCGCTGTCCGGTCTGGTTCACGGCGATAACCGTCTGCACCACCTTGGGTGCGTCCTCATCGTTGACGACGATGGTCATCATCCGTTTCGGGACGAGCATGGGACCATCATCCTTCAGTCTGGCGATGGCCTCGGCATGGCCTTCCTCCGCACCATGAAGGACGCGGAAGTCAACTTGTCCCTTCCCCCGCCCGAGCACCTTTCGGACGGTAAAGGAGGAAAATCCAGCATCGACGAGCGCCTGGCGGGTGCGATTCATCTGGGCGATGCGGATGATGGCGGTGATGCGTTTCATTCTTCTTTGACGCCCGAGCTGACGGTGTAAACCTCCTCGACGGAAGAGACAAAAATCTTGCCATCGCCAAAGGCTCCCTTGTCGCTGGTGCGAGCTGATTTCGTGATGGTCTCGACGACCAGATCCTTGTCCTCGGACTTCACCACGGCAACGAGCATTTCCTTGGGAAGCTCATCGTACGTAATCTCGCCGACCTTGAGGCCGCGCTGCTTGCCGCGGCCAAAGACGTCCATCTTCGTGACGGCGGGAAATCCCGCATCAAGGAGAGACTTCATAACTTCGTGGACCTTCTCCGGTCGCACGATGGCCTGAATCATTGTTTGCATAGAATATAACAGGTGGAGAGTGGAGGGATCAGGCAGCCATGAGGCCGTAATCGAGGAGCAGGCTCTCGAGCTCCGCGATCGAGAGAGGCTTGGGAATGACAAACATGTCATTGCCGTCGATGGCATTCGCCAGGGCACGGTACTCATCGGCCTGCGGGCATTCCGGATTCCACTCGATGACTGTCTTGCGATTAATCTCGGCACGCTGGACATCATTCTCACGCGGGACGAAATGAATCATCTGGGTACCGAGACGCTTGGCAAACTCCTCGATCATCTCGCGTTCGTTATCGACCTTGCGGCTATTGCAGATGAGACCGCCGAGGCGGACGACACCGGTCTGGGCAAACTTGAGAATGCCTTTGCTGATGTTATTCGCCGCGTACATGGCCATCATCTCGCCAGAGCAGACGATGTAGATCTCCTCGGCCTTGCCCTCGCGGATCGGCATGGCAAAGCCGCCACAGACCACGTCGCCCAGGACGTCGTAAAAGACATAGTCGAGATCCTCGCCTTTCGGGTTTTTGTAGGCATTGAGCTGCTCGAGCATGTTGATCGAAGTGATGATACCGCGACCGGCACACCCCACCCCGGGCTCGGGACCACCCGACTCGACACAAAGGCTCTCGCAGAACCCGGCTGCCCGGATGTCCTCAAGCTCCACGTCTTCCCCCTCTTCGCGAAGCGTGTCGAGCACGCTTCGCTGAGCAAGCCCGCCCAGCAGCAGTCGGGTGGAGTCGGCCTTCGGATCACATCCGACGACCATTACTTTTTTTCCCATTTCAACGAGGCCCGCGACCGTATTCTGTGTGGTGGTCGATTTTCCGATGCCTCCCTTACCGTAGATGGCGACTTTTCTCATTTTATTAATTCGTTGGTTTTGATGCGTTGTCTGCGCCCTTTTCCTTTTGCATACGCCGTGCCAAGGCAGATGAAGGGCGGGAAAGCGGCTTGGGCAAAGCACGCAATCTCCTAGTCGGCATCGACTTAGGAATTCAAAAAATCTTCGCCAGGCATGTCCACCGCTTAGTGGAACGACAACATTTCCGTGGCTTCCCCACGAAACAGCCTACGGAAATGTAGGATCTGAGAAGGGGGGAATCTAAGTAGAGAGCCTACAAGGACTCTCGATCCCTCTACGCTAAGCGACGTCGCGGTAGGTCCGGGAATCGAGGCCGTGCTTTTTCACACGGAGGCCCATGATGCGCTCGGTGAGTCCGAGATCGCGGGCGGCCTTTGCCATATTGCCGTGGGCATTCTTGAGCGCCTCTATGATCATCTCGCGCTCAAACCCATCAATGGCTGCCTGGAGGGAGGAGTGGGAAACAGTGGAAGTCGCCTCAGCAGTCTGAAGGGTCGCCGGGAGATGATAGCCATGGAGGACGCTGTCGGTACAGAGCAGTACGGCCCGCTCGATGCAGTTTTCCAGTTCGCGGACATTTCCCGGCCAATGGTAGCTCATGAACATGTCGATGGCCTGCGTGGAAATACGCTGAATGGATTTCCGGTTGGCGGCACCGTATTTTTCCACGAAGAAATCGACGAGTTGCAGCAGGTCCGTCTTCCGCTCGCGCAACGGAGGCACATAAATGGGGAAGACATTCAGGCGATAGTAGAGATCCAGGCGGAACTTGTTTTGCTCCATGAACTCCTCCAGGGAGCGATTCGTCGCAGCGATGACGCGGACATCACAGCGGATGGTCTGGGAGCCACCGACCCGCTCCAGCTCACGTTCTTGGAGGACGCGGAGAAGCTTTGCCTGCACGGGGAGCGGCAGTTCACCGATCTCGTCGAGGAAGATGGTGCCTCCATGGGCCAGCTCAAAGCGACCTTTCCGCATGGCGATGGCTCCGGTAAAAGCCCCTCGCTCGTGGCCGAAAAGCTCACTCTCCACGATACTCTCAGGGAGTGCGGCGCAGTTGATTTTTACGAAAGGCTTATTCGCCCGGGAACTGCGCAGATGGATGGCACTGGCGACGAGCTCCTTCCCAACGCCGCTCTCGCCTCGAATGAGTACGGTGGTCTTGCTGTCCGCCACTTGCTCGATCGAGTGATAGACCGTCTGCATGGCGCGGGAGTTGCCTATGAGGTTGGTGGGGCGGAAGTGATTTTGCAGTTGCTCCTGGAGCCGCTCATTCTCAAGTCGCAGATACTCGACCTGCTCCCGGGCATGCTGTCGGAGCTTCACCGCCTGGGCGATGAGTTGGGCGGTAAGCGTGACCAGACGCAGATCAGCTTCCAGCGAAGATTTATTCGCGCTTCGACTGTACACACTGAGGGTGCCCATGACATCCGCTCCCTGCCGGATCGGCACACTCAGAAAGGCGGTGGTGCGACTGGGAATCCGAATGGCCGCCGTCGCGTGCAGGTCTTCTGCGGAAAGGATCCGCAACGGCTTTTCACAAAGATCCGGCACGACAAAGGCCGTGCCGACCTCGGCTGTCTTGCGAATGATCTCGTCATCGATCTGCGCGGGATCGGCCTGCATTTCTTCAGGCATCAAACCGCAGTCGGCCTCGACGATGATCTCGCCGGAAGCACGATTCAGGATACGCAACGTGCCCCGATAAAGCCCCAGGGAATCCGACAACTGCTCCAGCACAGGCTGAATGACGTCTTTGAGATTCGGACTGGCCTGAAGGCTCTGCGACACTCCGACCAGCATGCGAAGATCCTGTACGACGCGGCAGATGCTTGGGGGGAGATTCTGAAGCTCGATGTTTGAGGGAGGGATCGAGGAAAAGTTACAGTTACCGGCACATGCCTGCTCGTATGTGTCGGTGGACGGTGGGGGAGCCGCTTTTTGCAAAGGCTCTTTTTCTCGGGCCATTAGTTCAGTCGCTCATTCTCCTTTTCGCGCAGGATACGGCAATATCCCCAGAGAGCAAGATTCATGTACCGTATTAGAAATATTAATCTTTATCCAAAGACACAACCCCCGAAAAGAAGAGGACTTACGCTTGAAAATATTTTGTGAAACTTCGGTCCATTTTTCACTATCGCCGCTTTGGGAACAGGAGACGTGACAGGAGATCGGATGGAGCGGGTGTTCCTTGGTGGGAAGCTATGGAGAGATCGAACTCGGGGAGATGCCTGGTGGTGGGCAGCCAGGCATCTCCCGCAGAAGCAGGATAAACACTAAACGATCAGTCAACGGCGAGAAGCACGCTGGAGGCCTTGATGACGGCGTAAGCGGTAGCTCCCTTCTTAAGCTTGAGGTCAGTGGCGGCATCGGTGGTGATGCTGGAGGTGATGACAAGACCCGGTGCGATCTCGATTTTCACAAGCGAGGTGGCGGGACCTTTTTTGACACTGAGGACTTTACCAGGCAGGACGTTGCGGGCGCTGAGTTTCATAATATTAGGATGAGGTTGCTATTGGGTTTGTCTGGGGGAAACGAATGATGAGCAGAGTCACAACAGATATGAGGAGAGTGATCACTGACAAGGCGATGGCCTGCCCGCTCTCTCCTCCATCGATGTAGAAAAAGATAGCCAGTGGGATGGTCTGCGTGCGCCCGGGGAGATTCCCCGCGAGCATGAGAGTGGCACCAAACTCGCCCAACGCCCGGACAAAGCTCAGGATGACGCCGGCGAGGATACCCGGCCACGCGAGGGCCAGCATGACCTGCCAGAGAAGTTGCCACTCATTCATGCCAAAGAGGCGACCAACATCCAGCAACTCGGGATCGATGGATTGAAAAGCCGCGTGGGCAGATTGGTACATGAGGGGGAAGGAAGCGACGAATGCCGTGATCACCGTTGCCTCCCAGGAAAAGATGACCGTCATGCCAAACTCGGAGAGGAACTGGCCGACGGGAGAATTGCGCCCAAACAATAGGAGAAGAGCGAGACCGATGACCGTGGGAGGCAGAGCAAGAGGCAAAAGGAGGATGGCGTCCACAATGCCCACGTAGGGCTTCCGACAGGAGTAGCGCCACCGAGCCGCCATCACACCGACCACAAATGTAAAAAGCGTCGCTGTGAGCGTTGTCTTCAGGCTGACCCAGATCGGCGTGTAGTCCATTTAGGGCACGGGAATTGCGGGCGTACGAAACCCTTTTTTTTCGAACAAATTTGCAGCCTCAGCCGATCTGAGAAACATGAGGTAGGCCTCGGCAGCGGCGGGTTGCTTCGTCCCCTTGATGACAGCGCCACTATAGATAACAGGGTCGTGTGATTCCGACGGGGCGGTGGCGAGGATGGCGACTTTGCCGGATTGCCTGGCATCCGTGAGATAGACGAGGCCGCAATCGGCATTGCCCGTCTCCACATAGGTGAGGACCATGCGAACGTCCTTGCCGAAGACGAGACGCGGACGGACGGCTTCCGTGAGATGAAAAAACTCAAAGATCTGCAGAGCATACTGGCCGGCGGGAACGCTGGTCGGCTCACCGATGGCAATATGCTTGAGGGAGGGATCGGCGAGTGCTGCGAATGATCCTGGCTTGGTCGCTCCCGGCGGGCCGATGAGAACGATCTGATTCTCCAGAAGATTGCAAACAGAGCCATCGAGAATGAACCCCTTGGCTACGAGAGCATCCATTTGCTTGGTGGCGGCAGAGATGAAGACATCAACGGGAGCGCCTTGCTCGATCTGTTGCTGTAGGGCACCCGATCCGGCGAGATTGAGATCGACCTTCACCTCAGGATACCGAGCCGCGTAGGCGGTATTCACTTCCGTAAGTGCTTCCTTAAGGCTGGCTGCAGCAGAGACCACGATGGTCTGCGCCGAGAGAGGTGCGCACCAACCCAAAAAGCCCACCAAAAGCAGGAGTCTTCCCAGACGAAGGCTCCCGTGAATAGACCGATCGTTCCGAACTAGAGAGAGTCGTACCCTAATCGAACCTTGAGCATAGGAGCGGAAGTTGCCCTGAATCCGTGATTCCACGGTTCAGCATGCTTTCACTCAGAACGAATGCGGTCAATTCCTATTATTAGTTTTCTGAATACTAGCAACAAACATTTACCGACAAAGGTTTTAAGGATTCCCGGATGGATGATTATGGGAATTTTTCCAAGCGGATGGCCTTGATCTGCGTATTGATCTGGGCCTTGTGCTGCTCCCGGTAGGAGACATGCCCCTGCGGATAGAAGTCGATAGTGTTCGTGCCCGGCATGCCAAGGTAATTTATAGCTAAGCATCCGGGAATACTATCGGGAACTCGCCGTCGCCGCTCCTTCCGGAACGGTTCCGAAGCCACGATACAATTCCAGCCGTGTCGCAGTCGGAGCAACATTACTTCCCTTGGGGAATACAATCTCGATCGTATTGTCCTCACCGGGCTTGAGTGCACCATCGAGTCTCAGGCCGATCGGGTCCATCAGGTAGCTCGAAAATTGAGTCGAGCCATTGACGAAAACGGAATAGACCGAGATCGGATAGGGGCTTTTCAGCAAACCATTCGGTTCCTCGACGACCAGATAGATCTGCCCGTCCTGCCAAGCCTCTGGGATCTTCACCTTGGTACTCCAGCCGAGGCTCTTGTCAGGCTTGCCGGGGGTCGCTTTTTCAGATGATTTTTTCCACCAGTCGGTGATCTGTGTCCAGGAGTCATCGAGGACAAGCGCATCCACAGGCTTCGGGATCGCCCACAGGTACATCGTCCCCGCCGGCCCACGGCAGAGAGAGCTTCCGGTCACCTCGAAGGACAAAGCCAGGTTGCCGTCCTTGATGCGATCCGTCACGTCAAACGCCCATGCGTGATAATTACTGCGAGATAGCAGATTTTCACCCTGCGCCCATAGCTTCATCGTCGGAAGCGTGGCGATGGCTTCCTTGTAGTCCATGGATGAGGAAATCTGGTACTTACCGTCGGGGGTTTTGCCATTCGGAGTGGCCCCCCGGTCGAAGGTGGAATCACCGAGTTGAAAACCCAGGACAATGCGCTTGCCCTCCCACTCGGAAGGTATCGCGATATCCTGCCGATAGCGGACGACGCTCTCGTCCTGCCAGCCATGCTCAAACCAAGCCCCCAAGCTGCCTGATTTCCACGAACCATCATCAAATCCAGGAGCCGTCCACGCCGGATCAGGATTGCCTCCCGGAAGCACCTTCCAGCCAAAGGAAATATCCTTCGCTTGGGATTTCGGATATTTGGCCTCAAACTCTGCGGCAATCGCCTGAGCTTCGCCCGCAGGAACAGGTTCTACCGCACGCCAAAATTCCGACTGCAGCTTGAGCCAATGCATTGGTCCCTCCAGCCCGACATCGGGTCGGATGAAAGCGAATTGGCGGACTTGCCTGGGCTCCATTGTGAGTCCTTTGAGAAGCCCTCTGCCCTCCTCGGCAACAACGGATACTGAGGGTGCATCCTCCGCGGAGACCTCGATGGGATTGGCCAGTGCGCCGCTCTCGGGCATGTACCAAAGATCGACGAGGCTGGCGTCCTGCTTCTGTTGATTTTCCTTATCCGAGGACACCATGCGTGAGGCAAAGAGGACTTTGTACAGGCCGTTTTTACTCTCCCGCAAATCCGTCCAGACCTCGGAGTCTGAGGAGCCCACCAGGGGATCGACTCCCAATTGACTGAGCATGCTCTTGAGCAACTCCTGTTGCTCCGGCTTGCCGTACCATTTGCCCTCGATGTCCTTGGCATGGAAATAAACCGGGGCTCCGAAAAACACAAAGCGTCCCTCGCCGACACGACGTTCCACGATGGCGATGGAGCCGTCCTCCCAAAAAGCAACGGGCGTTGTGTTGCTCTGGTCGTTGAGTTCCACGGCGACATTTCCTGTCTCCTCCTTGCCGAGGTAATCAATGGACATGCCACCTTGATTCATTGACTGCCCTTTCAACTCGGGAAAAAGACTTTGTTCCTTGGTGAAGGTCAGAGGGAGTTTGCCGGGACTGGCTTTGGGAGTAAAACCAAACTCCTTGAGCAAGGGCCATGTGTCGGGCTTCACCTCAGAGTCCTTCCCGCTGAGGTGCATGGCGACAAAGGTGCCTCCTCCGGCGACATAGTCACGGATGGCCTGTACGGTCTCGGGAGTCATGACCTGCGTGGAGGAGTCGATGATGACGGGAATATCTTTCCCCAACCCTCGTATGAGATCCTTTGCCGTCAGGAAGGTGTACCGATACCCCCCCTGCGAAAGCGGGCCGCGTCCCAGATTCCAGTTGTACCCGGCACCTGTCTTGTAAAGGGTCCCCTGCCCGATGTCGAATAACACACCCACCTGAGGAGGGCCGAGACTTGTCTTGCCCAAGGTGGAGAGGATGGCCTTGTTCCGGTCAAACCAATCGACGACCTCGGGCTGCGTCATGACATTGCGATCCAGATCGAATCCGTAATCATGGTTATCCTGAGACTCCCAGAGGATATTGGTAAAGAGGGCCTGGACATCCTGCGCCGTCTTTACGGGGGAGCCGGGTTCACTCGTTGAGGGCAGACCTCGTAGCGCGGTGAAATATTTAAAATTCTCCGGGCGATATTGGCGCGGATTTTCTCCCGTCAGGTGGGGAAAGGCTCCGTATTTTTCGCAGAGGTCGAGAGTGTTGGTCAGCATTCCCTTGTCGGGTGCCATGATCTTGATCGGGCGATCGGAATCAACGCTCCGGATCAAGCGCAGATAGTCTTCCAGCACCGTCATCTGCTCATCGATCAAGTAGGCAAGCCAGTCGAGCCACTTGCGGTTGAGTCGCTCGTCCTTACTCGGATACCCAGATTCATCCTGATCACTGAGCCAGACCCGATAGTGGATGCTGTCCTGAAAGAGGATGGTGTATTGATTGGGCGTTTCCTTCAAATAGGGAGTGACGTCAAACTGGAGGTGCTCGATCAAGGGAGCCTGGAAATTATCCACGAAGTCCTGAATCACGGGCTTTCCGTTGATCCAGATCGAAATCGGTCGCAGAGGCCGGCGTCCCGAGAAGGGCATGATATGCAGCCAGACCTTCTTCTCCTTCAGCAAGTCAGGCTGGCCCTGATCGGAAAAGCGATACCAGTGAAAATCCAAGGAGTCGGGAGACGTGGTAATCCGCCTCTTGTCGCCCATGGTCCGGGGATTCCAGCGGAAATCATTGGCCCAGGAGGAGTCGTCGAAATCCGGCTTCCACCATCCGGCATCAAGGCCGATGGGCTTTTTCGGATCGTCCTTCCTCCAGCGCCATTTTACATCGTCGAGATCGGCGAACTTTCCTCTGCGACCGTAGAACTCTGATAATTCGGGATAAGGAACATCGCTCCAAGAGCGATAGGTATCGGGGTTTCCCGTGTAGAGGGTGGAAACTTGGGCCAGGCTGTAGCCCTTCTTTTCTTTCAGAAACAACGGATAGTTCGTTTTCCATCCCGGGGGCTGCCTCCACAGGCGCAGAGTCCTCTCGCCGTGGGGCTCCATCCATTCGAGCAAATCCGGGTCATTGACGAGGCTTTGCAAGATCTGCAGATAGGAGTTCTGTAGCACCAAGCCCCCATCGTGATTCTCGAAATGCGCTCGATAGTAGTCAAAGTCGCCAAGAGGCTCAGTGAAAAAAGGGATGCTGTCTGCCAGGAAGGACCAGCCTCCGGGCTGAAACCAAGTCGGCAAGGTATTGCCGCGGCCGATGCAACCGCTGAATTTATAGCCTGTCCCGAGGACATCCGCCAGAGCTTTGACATTGCGGATGCCAGCCATATCGACAACTCCCGGCGCATAGGATTGAGAAGGTGATCCTGAGAAGGCGTCCAAGCGGACAGTGATCCCGTTGCGCGCCATGAAGTCGATGGCTTGCTGGCTTTTCGTGTTTGATGCACACCAGATCGACAGCGACTCGATGTCGAAGTTATTCAAATACCGAGGGTACTTCCCATCCGGCATCGACCAGCGATCCGCATGGAGGGAGTCGAGAAGGGACGTAAAGTCCTCCTTGTTCCAAGCCTGGGCGATGATCACCGATGAACCGTCGATGCCGATCGCCCAGTGGCCACCGTCCAGGACATCGATGCCGACGGCATTCTGATGCGGCAAGGGCACACGCTTCGTGGCACCATACGCGAGCATATCGGCGATATACTTGGAAGCCGTGATATTGGCCCGCTGGGGGTCTTCGCAGAGGATCTCCACGACGGCCCGATCTTTGCCAGACTCTTTCCACAGATACCCGGTGGCACTCAAAGCGCCAAACCCGCGGAGTGCGCCTGATGTTGCAAAAGTCTCCGTGCGGGAAGGAGGCGTCTTTTCGTCGAGATCCAGAGCAAAGGCGTCAGGCTGTCCTACAAGGAGAAATACTCCTGAGATCGTCATGCTGCGGATCGCTGCAACGCATGCGGGATGCAGAAGAAAATTAAAGAATTTTTGTTGAGGGGATGCGGGAGTCCACGAAGAGGCATCGGCTGCCTGCGTCGCCCGGCTGGGAGGGGTTATCATGACGGTTTTACCCATTTCACGCTTGACTTAGTAAGTCAAGTAACATTGATTACTTGAAATACTATGCGCCAAGCCTCCCCGGAAATTCCCTTACGCTTGTCCAAGTTCAGCTCTGTCCAAAGGCAGATTTCTGATCAAGTCCGATCGGAGATCACACAGGGCAAGCTGACTCCGGGAACAAAACTTCCCACAGCAGTAGAGTTGTCCGTATCCTGGGGAGTCAGTACCTGCACGGTACACAATGCCCTGACGGATCTGGTGAAGGCGGGCTTGCTGAAGCGTCAGCGTGGTGCAGGCACATTCGTCGCGGAGCGGAAGAAGAGATTGACCAGTGCCGCCATCTACTTCGGTGGTGATTTTTGGGACGGAGTGGACCTCGGTTTCTATCGTCTTCTTTACACCGCACTGAAGGTTGAATTCGCGAAGCAGGGCGTGAAGACACGTCTTATCATCGACTCTCGCTCTCGCGAGGATCAAGCCTCCGTCTATCCCCCACTCCTGGATGCCATCCAAGCCGATGAGGTACAAGCTCTCGTGTATTCGCTGGGCAATCGAGTCCTCACGCCTACGCTGGGTCGGCTTCCCATTCCTCAAGCCTTTTTAACGAGTGGAATGACAATTCCGAATAACGTCTCTTTCGACATCAGACAGTTTCTGGAGGCGAGCATGGACGCGCTTAAAGCCCAGGGCTGTCGCACCATCGGCCTCATCTCAAACATGTCCCTGGCGAATGAAGACGGAAGGCATACGCCCTTCCACAGCTACTTCGTCGAAGTGGCTGGGGAACGCGGGATGAAATTCAAAAATACCTGGATTGAGTCATCGCCAAAAAATTTCTTGTCCGCCGGGAAGTTCGAGCGGTTCGGTTACGATTCCTTCCGCTCGATCTGGAGCCAACCCGAGCGCCCGGAGGGATTGATCGTTTACCCCGACGTCGTCGTCCGCGGCGTGCTGATGGCCATCGCAGAGAGTCACATCTCGGTACCCGAGGATCTGAAACTCGCCCTCCATCGCAACGAGGGAATCGATATTCTCTGCCCCTTTCCCGCTTTCTGGGCGACCTCCCGTCCGATCTTGGTCGCAAAAGCCCTCATCGAGCAGATTCAGTTCCAGTTTGATGGCGAGAAAATCGAGCCCGTACTGGTGCCGTTCCATGTGGAGTAGCCGCCACATCCTTTTCAAAAAAACCACCCCAACCTGATACCCCCACCATGAAAATACGCACTCAACTTTTCGCCATCCTCATTGCTTCGGCTGTTCCTGGACTGGCTTCTGGACAGATTCTCTGGAATACCGCGAACGGTAATCTGGGAACTTCGACGAATTGGAACCCCAATACCCCGATCACCACAACCGGGCAAACGTGGAACATCGCAAACGGTGGTACGGCCACGGTGGACAATGGAAACGACTACACTCTCACGCTCATTTCGAGTACGGGATTTTACGTGGGAAACACCGGCGGCAGCGGCACTTTGATCCTAAATGGAAATGGCAAGCTGACGGTGACCGGTGGCAACATGTCCATAGGGCAGGGATCGGGAGGAGGAGCTGGCTCCGTCATTCTTAATGGGACTTCGCACCTGACTACAGGATCTTTGTTCATCGGGCATCGGGCTACGGGAACTCTGACCGTTAACTCTGGTACGCAAGTGTCGTCATCGACCTTTAATATCTCCACGGGTTCCACGGGTGGAAATGGAACCGTCAATCTCTATGGAACTCTGAATGTCTCCGGCACCACGGATACTTCGATCCGACTGGGATCTAGCCCGCAGAATACGCAGGGTACACTGAATATCTATGCCGGATCCTCATTGACATCAGCCGGTGGCCTTACCACTTCCAACGTAAATGGCCCCTACGCCATCAATATGAATGGATCGGGATCGACGTTTTCACTCGCCAAGAACCTCATCGCAAACAACGCCTCAACAACATTCTCGTTTCTTGCCGATGAAGACGGCATCACTACCATCTCCAGCGGAATGGGCATCAGTATCGGTGGTGCAGCACTGAAGTTGAATCTCGATGCCTATACTGGATCTGATAACCTGGTTTTGTTCTCAGGGTCGAGCATCACGGGCACCTTTGCTTCCATTGATTGGCTCGGATCCACCCAAGGAACTCTGATGTATGGAGCGGATAGCATTTACATTGTCGTACCAGAGCCTTCCACCGCGATGTTTTTTGGCATAGGCCTATTCGCAATTGCCATGACCCGCTCCACTCGCCGACGCGCTCAAAGAAATCCAGTTCATGGCGATACCGCCATATGAAGCTTGCATGCGGAGTTGCCGCACCTCTTCTATCCACCGACCTTTCCACATTTACGGGTCGCGCCAGGGAGTTTTTCAGCAGGACCACGCAAGCCGCCCTGACATGGTACGACAGCGAAGGTAGCTGGCTCCTCTCCTCCAAACCACCTCAAACCCGAGACCGATACTGGCTCGGATTTGCTCTCTATTCCCAGGGAGAGGCCGCATTGGCTGATGCCGTCATTCGTGTAGGAAAGACGCATGGCGTGGCGCACGACGGCACAAAGGAGTCGTCCTTCAATATCTTTCACACCAATATTGCCTGCGCCCTGCTGCTGAAACACCGCCAGCAGATGTCGGAGGACATCGTGGCGAAGCTCGAAGACATCGTCGGCGAAGGCTTCATGTTTCTGCCGGGAAATCGGCAGCCCGACTACCAGTTCCACGGGTACAATGACAACATGCCCGCGAAGGCAACCATGGGACTCATTCTCGGGGGAGAAATGCTCGGTAACACTGAAGCAGTCGAGCATGGTCTCTGGAACCTGCGCACCCTGCGCAACATGCTTTTTCGCCGAGGTATCAACAGCGAATACAACTCACCCACCTATACCCCCCTCACCATCCACGCACTGGGTGAGATAGCCCAGCATGCCAAAAATGAGGAAGCCCGCGATCTTGCCCTGAAAATCGAGCAGCGCCTCTGGCTCGATCTTTCCGCCCGCTTTCATCCGGAAATCGGTATTATTTCAGGCCCCAACTCGCGAGCTTACAACTGCGACACCATCGCCCACATCTCAAGCGTGTCTGTGCTCCTCTGGTTCATTCTCGGTGACCGGGCGCGTCCTTCCATCCTGGAAATCTTCGATCCGAACCATGAGTTCGTCCTCCACCACAAAGGAGACACTCCTCATAATATTGCCAACCGCTGCTGGATGGCCGCTGGTGACTATCACATCCCGCCTCAAGCGATGGATATGTTTCAGTCCAAGTCATACCCCTTCCGTGCCGTCGCCATGGCAGAGGCCGGGGACGGAGGACTCGACTTTTCCGCAGGCCCTCTCCGCATCGAGAGCTATCTGCAAAAAGACTACACCGTCGGCACCTCATCCACCCACTTCCTGGGCGGAGAGCAGTCGATGACCTACTTTGCCACTTATAAGAAAAAGCCGGAAGTGAGGTCTTTCCGCGATATTGGCACCATCTTCCACAAGTTTACCTTTAACGACCAAGTCCCAGGGTTAATCCAATCAGCCACGGATAATAACGGTAACGCTTACCCCCACTCCGGCGAGCAGGACAACCTGGACTCGAAGTGTCACATGCTGACGCTCCACTCCGACAGCACGGTGATGCTGCATACTCAACCCGCGCTCAGTCTGGGAGGACTAGACGCATCCGAGCTGACCATCGTGCTCCCCACTCACGCAGAGGCGGCCAAGCCCCGCGTGATTCACCGCCTCAACGAAATGCTCATTTTTCCCTCTCACTTTTCCGGTGCAGAGGAGGTGAGGATCGGCAATCACTCTTCTTCCACCTGGTCTGGAGAAGCCAGGCACGGAGAATGGATCGGGGTACGCGTCGGCAAGCTGCTCGTTGCCATCCGCCCCATGGCCTTCACGGAGTCCCTCGGCGTACCCACGTTCACGCTGGAGAAGATCCATAACTACGAAGTCATCCGCACCACCTTCTACAACGGCCCGGAACGCACCTTCACCCGGGGCGAACTTAAGCTTATTTTCGGCGGCTATGTCATCGAGCACGCCAGCACCGATGAGTATCCGTCGCTGTCGTCCTTCCTGGATGCGCTCTCAAAGTCGCTCTTCACCGATTTTCACCTGACCACTCGGCGCATGCGCTACCGCCGGCCAGCCATCCTCGGACGCCCCCCTCTTGAGATGGAACTCTCCACCAGCGCCTCCAACCGACAGTTGCGCTACGCGACCATCAATGGTCTCTGCGTCTCCCACGATGTGCGGGTTCATATCGATGGGCTCGCGGACAACGATTTCCCCATCATCAACGAACCTTGGACTTCCATTCCATCGTACTTCCCCTGGAAGGAAATGTATGTTCCCTGGTGGGGGCTCAAGGGGACGGCTGGCGACAGGGAAGCCTGATTTCAGCTCCCCTGCCCCGCCCGGCACTTAGTTGCTCTCAACCGGTTTCAGGATCTGCTGCCTGGCGAGCAGTTCGGGACGCAGGACTTCGTAGGGCACATCCTGGACCGGAAGCTTCCCCTCAATGGCAATGGCAGCGGCAATGGCGGCCGATTGGCTCAGGACCATGAAGACCGGCTCCATGCGAATGGAACCAAAGGCGATGTGTGACGCCGACAGGCAGAATGTCACAAAGAGATTCGTGCACTCGTTGCGGCGCGGGACGATGGATCTGTATGGCAGCGGATAGGGCTTGGTGACGCCCACCTGCACATCCCCCTCATTCATGACGTGGCCGTCAATCACAACACGGCGGCAATTGTGGGAGTCCATACCGTATGCGGCCAATCCCACGGACTCTGGAGCCTCGATCCTGTGGCAGCAATGGGCTTCGGTCATGACATAGTCGGAGACCATGCGACGCGCTTCGCGGATGTAAAGAGCCTGTGACCAGTGTCCGCAATCGATGAACTCATCGGCACAGAGCCCCCAGGTGCTCATCGGCTCGTGAATGGCGGCAGGGATCTCAGGATCATTGGCCAGACACCACATGATGCCCTGCTGATAATTGACGTGTGCCTGGAAGATCTTTTCGCGATCGAGATAGGACGCCATGGGATAGGCGAAATTTTGCCCGATGTAATCCGTGGATACCGCCCCGTGATTGTTCGTATCGGTCTTGCCATTGCAAATGGGATCAAACTTCTGGAACGCCTCGTTCCATCCCGTATTCAAGTGTCTCTTAAGTAGGATATACCACTCGGGACGGTAATTCTCCGGCTTGGGAAATGGCACGCGGATGTCCTCCCGCTGCGTCAGACACATGCGGAAGTTGTAAGCCTGCACGCGGGAATCTCCCTCTCCCTGAGTGAATGAACTGGACTCAATCCCGGGAAGCAGGCCGCTCGCAGGGCTACCAGGAACAACGTAGGGATCGACCAGCCCCTCAAACTGATGCTTTTCGCGGATCTGCGCGCCGTTGAGCGTCTCGCCATACACGGAGTTATCCTCGCGGCCGACATGAAAAGACACCCCGGCGTGAGCAAGCAAATCGCCCTCGTAGCTGCAATCGATAAATATTTTGGCGTGGACGACCAGACCACTGACCGTGCGTAGCGAGCGGATCGCGCTCTGATGCATGTCCACAGACTCCACAAATTGCCGGCGCAATACGCGGACAGATGTCTCCTGCAGCCACTCTTCAAATACCGCCTCCGCCACATGCGGTTCGAAGCACCATTCGATGTCCCGGCCATACTTTGCCCCCACGCGCTGATAAAACTCCCGGGCCATACCACCAATGGCCGCCTTGTTCCCAATATCCGTCATCCCCAAGCCTCCCGTCGTCATGCCGCCGAGATGCGCACTCTGCTCCAGCAGGATCACATTCAGCCCTCGGCGGCTCGCCTCGATCGCCGCGATGACACCACCTGAGACACCCCCGTAAACGCAGACATCAACAGTGACTTCCTCTGAAGAATGGGGAGCAGGATTGAAATAATGAAGGCCGGGAGTTGTTTTCATAAAAAATCGTTATGCCCTACTATCTCTCTCCAGGCAGTCCCTGAGAATAAGATTGGCTTGTAGCATTGGCCCAATCCTTTATCCTTTTTTAGCATGATGGCAGGAGATGTTCAGCCCCCTATCGGCATACAAGAGCGCATGTCCATCAGCCGCTGGAGTGGACTGCGGACGGAACTCATCTGGATCTATAACGGCCATGTCGCCCCGGAGACGCGGAATATCACGGCGGAACATTCCACGGGATTCTGGGTCTGGTTGCTCAAGGAGGGGAGCGTCGTGGTCAAAAAACCCGGGCAGACCTGGAGTGCCAAGACGGGTCAGTGGTTGATGATGCCGAGCGGGCGGGCCGTGCAGAGTTTCTCGGCCAATGCAAAGATCTTGTCCGTGCATTTCCTCTGCCAGTGGCCCACAGGGGAGAACTACTACGACACCACCCTCGCTCGCGTGTGGGATGGAGCGAACTACCCCGCACTGGAGCGCAGCGCCCTCAAGCTACACGCGCTGGTCGCCCGTCAATTCCCCCATGTGCGGACGGATTTCTCCCAGCAGATCACCACCTACGAGACATTCATGCTCTTTCAGAAATACTTTAGCGAATGGCTGAGCCATTTCTCCCGCGCGTGGACACGTATCGATGGACCACTCACGCGCAGCAACCATACCGATGATCGGCTCCTCCGTGCCCTGCAGATATTGAACTGGGCCGGTCTCAACTCGACCGCCTAGCATTGCGTGATACCGGCGTGACGATCAGGGAGTATTGGGAGTGCCTGCGCGAACAAGCCGCCTGCCACAGCCTGAGCATGGGCTCCATGC
>Ga0351883_1162_pt1 | contig 20945 bp, 14 predicted proteins | sample BONcelFGM3001F14_FD_206772 | JGI IMG/M metagenome (GOLD analysis project Ga0351883, IMG submission 206772) | Enriched cells from coal bed in the Powder River Basin, Montana, United States - BONCAT cells FGM rep3 HSBNCT.FGM.300.1.F14 ...
ATAAATGCTTGGAGAAGCAATTACCCGGCGCGCGTTTGCCGGGCAATTGCCCGCCGGAAAGTTTTGGGAGGATTCTCAAGGATCCTATTAAAAGGATTTCTTAAGCCGTCGAAGACGTTTCTATGCCTTAACCTACGTGGCCACGCTGGGGTCTTCGGCCACGGACTCGGCGCAGTCGCATACGCATCCGGGCATATCGCGGACCTGCAAATGCCCCATATCATTGAGTGTCTGCACGTACCAGAACGCGCCGTCGGTTGTCTCGATCACGTGCAGAGCGCAATTTTCCACGCGGAACGGGGTGCGCGCGCCGGGGTCGATGCCCAGCGCATCCTTGAGGATAAGGCCCACCACGCCGCCGTGCGTGACCACCACAATAACCCCGTCCGGATACTTACGGATCAAACGGCCCAGAAACCGCGTGGCGCGGTTCAGCACCACCTTCTTGCTCTCGCCCCCAGGGGGGGCATAGTCGATGGAGCCGGACATGATGCCCTTGACTTCATCGGGATACTCGCGCTCGATATCCTGCCATTGCAGGCCCTCGAGATCGCCCCAGCCGCGTTCGCGCAGATCCTCGTCCAGAATCAAAGAAACATCAGGATTTTGGGAATGAATAATTTCCGCGGTGCGGGCCGCGCGGCTGTAGTCGCTGGCGTAAATCGCGTGAATGGGGATTTGTGCGATGCGCGCGGCCGCGCGCTGCGCCTGCATTTGCCCGTTTTCATTCAACGGAATATCGGTGCTGCCCTGAATCTTGTGTTGTACATTCCAGTCGGTTTCACCGTGGCGGACAAGGATGAGGCGTGTCATGGGTTTGCTGAAAACTCTCCCGAAAAGAAATGCGCCGGCCGCTGGACTTGCCGACGGGTCGTATTCATTCTAAATGATGCACAGCCAGAGCGGCAACCGCAAACGGCTCATTTCCGGTCCCCGGCAGCGGCCAGAGCGTCGGCGCTGTCCATCAGGCGCTTAATGTGCTGCAAGGAGATCTCCGGATCCAGGGGCTTCATGTTCATGCGCGCGGCCACGTCCTCGACCTGCAGGCTGTTGGCGTGCGCCCACAGGCTTTTGAGGAACTCACCCGCGCGCGGATCGCGGAACCACTGCTCCCCGAACTGGACGCGCACGTATTCGTGCATCATGGACTTGGTAAGGAACGAGCGCGCGTAATCCGCGGAATAGAAATAGGAATCCACATCCGTGCGGAACCGCAGGGACTCGATATCCGTGAGCTTGTAGCCGTATGCGTCGCTGAACAGCGCCTTATACACCTGGTGCAAATCACTGGTCTGCCCCTTGTAATACTTGTTCCACAGGGATGCGTCGCCGTGGTGCAGGATGCTTTCATAAAGGAGTTTGGCGCCGTTATAGCGGCGGATGAAGTACAGATGCCAGAACACGCGGTTGCGGATGAGCTTGGCGATATCCTCGTTTGTCATAACGGGCACGCGCTTGGCCGGGGGCTGGAATTTGTTGTACAGCTTTACGAATTCGCGGTAATGAAGCAGCCATTCGGGCTCGCTCCACATGTCTTCCATGAACCCGGCGTAAGACTCGGTCACGGCGTTGTTGCCGAGCTGCTGATACTCCCATACGGGCGTTGTGCTGTTGGCGAAATGCAGGGCGTGGCCGCCTTCGTGGAAGAATGTCTCGAAATCGGGAATGCCGCCCGAAGGCTTGACCGTGATGCGCACATCGTCCGGCACGGTGATGGAATAGCATGCCGCGCGCGGATTCTTCTTTTCGCGCATGGCGTCGTCCACAAGAATCTCGCCGCCCGACGCCGTGCTCATATCCATGCCCATGCCTTCAATCAAATCCATGAACGCGGGAATGGTCAGCTCGGGCGGGAAAAACTTTTTGTAGCCGGGCACGGACGCGAAATAACCGGTGTCCGAGCGGCGGAACTCGGACGCATCCTTGCCAAGAATATCCTTGACCTGTTCCGCAAACAATTCCTTGTACATGCCGTCGGTTTCGGCGATGATGGCCTGGGATTTGTCGATCAGAGACTTGAGATCCACGTTGCGCAGTTCCTGGGACATGGCCGCCACACTGGAATAGCCCAGTTCTTTGGTCAGTTCCTCCACGCGTTTCTGCTCCCGCTCATAGATCGGGTTCAGCTTTTCCTTCCACACCATGGCCTGAATTTCCTGGAGCTGGTTGCGCCTGTCCGGGTCCTCTTCCTGGTCCAGAAGCACATCGAGCTGGCGGTACGGCACCGGCTCCTTGTCCCAGGGCACCGTAACCGTGGTCTGGGATTCCATATTATTGGCCTCATCCCCGAAGTGCGCTGTATCCAGAGCCACATATTCGAGAGCAAGAGCGCTTTTCATGAACTTTGCGGCCAGGCGGTCCTCGTCGGACAGCTTGCCCTTGAGCACCTTGTCCACCACGCCGATGCTGTTTTTGGAAAACAGATCCTCGTGGCCCTTGTAACTCTGTTCAAACACGCTGCGCTCGCCCTGGGTGCGCTCGGCCCAGCTCAGCAGGCTCTGCACCACATACAGGGATTTCATTTCCTCGCGGATTTTCAAATATTGATCATTTTTAATTTCCGCGCGCGCGGGCGCGGCCAATGCCGTGACCAAGGCCAGCAACAGCGCGAAAAGCATTGCGGCGGAATATTTTGTGCGGGTCATAAACGGTTCCCTCCCATGGAAATACTCATTTAATTATATACAATCCGCATATTACTGCGGGGTTCCCATAAATTCAAAGATCAGGGGAATGGCTGCGCACATTCTGCTGTGGAAAATACAATGGCAGATCATGGCTTTCATTTCGTTTTTCGGATTAATTCACCCAGAGACCATGCCACGGCCCGGGCCTCAGCGGTTTCCCCAATATAGCGCGCCGGATTGCCGCGCAAGCCAATGGGATCAAACCCGGGCTGCACATAATACGCCGTAATCAGCCGGCCCGGGGCTGTTTCCACGGTCGATGGATACCCGAAATCGCAATTCTCGTATGTATCTGTAAGCTGCACGGGATCCGACCACGTGGCGCCCTGGTCGCGGCTGACCATGGCCATGATGTACTGGGCATTGAACGCGCGCGCGGCCACGGTCATGAGCAGGCCGCCGTCACTGAGCACCGTTAAATCCGCGGGGTGCGAACTGCCTGTGGTCACGCGTTCGGGCTGTGTCCACGTGCGCCCGTCCCCGGAGCGCGCCACCCATGTTTCGCAATCGCCCATGGTTTTTCCCCATGCGCGCAGGGCCGCCACCAGCACCCCGCCCACATTTTCCACGGCAGGCTCCACAAACCCCGGAGCGATTTCAATCACCTGGTCCCAAGCGCCGCCCTGCCCGCTGCGCGCCAGGCAGCACGCAACCGGATCCGGGGTATCGATACGGTAATACGGCATAAGAAGCTGGCCGCCGAACGGCACGAACCGGCCATAGGGCGAACCCGGGGGCGCCGCCGCTCCGCAGGCTGCATCGCGTTGCCACGTGCGCCCGCAGTCAACACTTTCAAAAAGGATGAGGCGCGTTTCGCCATTCTCGGGATCCGCAGTATCATCGGGCCCGTGATAGAAATCATACTCAATGGCCGCGAGCAGGATTGTCCCGTGCGGCAGCGCGCCCGCGCACGGATTGCGCACATCCGTGTCCCCGCTTGCTGCAATAGCCGGCTCGCTCCACGCCAGGCCATCCGCGGATCGGCACACAGTCACGCGCCCGCCACGCCCGAAATGCCCGCCGCCCGTGCGCACAAAAGCGAGCACTTCGCCGCCATGCAGGATCAACACAGGGAAATATCCCCCCTGTTTGCAAACTACCACTTCGCGCGCATTTTCCAGCCGGGCCATGTGTTCCATTGCCTGCAATTCTAAACCCGCACCATACCGCGCGTCCACACCGCCTTGTTTGTTCAAGCTAATCCAAAGCAGATCAAGACAATGGCAACTCAAGATGGGATTGTCATGGCAATCGATTTCAATACTTTAATGAGGCAATTGCATAGAACGCCTTTTACACAAGGATGGCCACTGGAAAAACCTCCAGACTATCATCAGATCTCAGCCGGAAACATAGCTGACGGTACGGCGCTGAAGCAACACAATGGAACGCGCATCCGGCAGGGCGCAGTGGGGATCTTTGTTTATGAAGAGATATTGCTGAAAGGCACTTGGCTCCGGCGGCATTCGGCGATGCCGCCCACATTAACCGGTCAGAAAAGCAACTCTGTGCGGGGAATGAGAAAAAGCCCCGGTTCTTGCGAACCGGGGCTTTGGTGTTGCTGTGTGTTGAGGCAGTGCAGGCCACTGCGGGTTGAATATAACTCAGAACAGGCCGACGACTTTGCCGGTTTTGGTATCCACGTCCACGCGGCGGTAGGCCGGGTCCGAGGCGGTGCCGGGCATAAGCTTGATGGCGCCGGCGACCGGGACGATGAACTGAGCGCCACCGAACAGAAGGATGTCGCTGATGGGCAGTGTGAAGCCCGTGGGAGCGCCCTTGATGTTGGGATCGTGCGTGGTGGACAGGTGGGTCTTGACCATGCAGGTGGCGAACTTGCTGTACTTGGGTTCGGCTTCGTACATCTTGGCCTTGCGTTCGGCTTCGGCGCTGTAGGACACGTCGGCTGCGCCGTACACTTGCTTGGCGATAATTTCGATGCGCTTGCGAAGCGGTGTGGAATCCGGGTACAGGAACTTGAACTTGGGCTTGTCGTTGGCGGCGTCGATCACGGCATCGGCGATTTCCAGAGCGCCGGCGCCGCCGTGCTGCCAGTGAGTGGACACGGCGCAGCGTGCGCCAGCCTTTTCAGCAGCCTTACGCACAATGTCGATTTCTTTCTTTGTGTCCGTGTAGAAGCTGTTCACGCACACGACCGGGCTGATGCCGGCTTTCTTGATGGTCTGAATGTGGCGCAGCAGGTTGGGCAGGCCGCCTTCGACCAGCTTGAGGTTCTCTTTGCGGTACTCTTCGGCAAGCGGCTTGCCAGGGGGCACCGGGGGTCCGCCGCCGTGGGATTTCAGGGCGCGGATGGTGGCAACCAGCACGGATACGTGCGGGGTGAGGCCGGAGAAGCGGCACTTGATGTTCCAGAATTTTTCGAAGCCGATGTCAGCGCCGAAGCCGGACTCTGTGACGTGGTAGTCGGAGAGTTTGAGGGCGATTTTGTCGGCCACGATGGAGCTCTGGCCCACGGCGATGTTGGCGAACGGGCCGGCGTGAACGAATACGGGCTGGCCTTCGATGGTCTGCATGAGGTTGGGGTTGAACGCCTTGACCATCCATGCGGTCATGGCGCCGGCCACTTCGAGATCCTCTGTGGTTACGGGCTTGCCCTGCTTGCTGTAGGCAACAACGATCTTGCCCATGCGGTCGCGCAGGTCTTTGAGGCTGGTGGTTACGGCCAGGATGGCCATGATTTCGGAAGACACGGAGATGGCGAACCCTGTCTTCATCATGAAGCCGTCCATTTTGCCGCCGATGCCGATAATGATTTCGCGCAGAGCCTGGGCGCAGAAGTCGATGATCCAGCGCATTTCAACGGCGTTGGGGTCGATATCCAGGCGCTTGAGGCCCTTGGACTTGAGCATTTTGTCATCGTAGTTGAATTCGTGCTGCATGCGGCTTGTCAGAGCGACCATGCCCAGGTTGTGGGCGTTGTTGATGTTATCGATGTCGCCTGTGAGGCCCAGGGAGAACGGGGTGAGCGGCACGCACTGGCTGAGGCCGCCGCCTGCTGCGGAGCCCTTGATGTTGAATGTCGGGCCGCCGGACGGCTGGCGGATTGCGCCGGTTACGGTTTTGCCCTGCGGGTACAGGCGGTGCGCCAGACCCGGGACCAGGCCCATGGTGGTGGTGGTTTTGCCCTCGCCCAGCGGGGTGGGGGTGATGGCTGTGACTTCGATGTACTTGCCGTTGGTTTTGCGCTGATTGCGGGCATAGCACTTTTCGTAGTCAACCTTGGCGATGTAATGCCCGAAAGGCAGCAGTTCCTCATCAAGGATGCCCAGTTCATCGGCAAGCTCGGTGGCCTTCTTCATGTTCGGCTCGCAAGCTTCTGCTACTTTCCAGTCTGCTCCCAGTTTCACCGGGTCAGCATTTTTGGGGATTGGAATTAACCTCATTAACGCCTCCTCTATCAAATGATTTTGTTTGAAATTCAATCCAAAAAATCCAGAAATTCATACTGCGGGGTTCATGAACCCACGCGTAATTACAGGCAGTGTTCATTCCCCCCCTTCTCATTTTTATGGAATTGTTTCTGTTCAGCAATTGGATGCAAACTCTGTCACCTTGGTGCTATTGCCGGAAAAGCGCTCGGCGCGCTGTGGATCCCGCATAAGCGCAGGCCGGCACAAGACACGATTATACCTTCATTAATATGTGGCGTCAATGTGAAATTGTCCACAATATATTAATTATATACATCCTGAAATTCAGGATCGCGCCAGGCGCGCCGCGCATTGCCCGCAACCCCTGGCACGGAGTACAATATGGGTGCTGTATAAATGAGGCTTTGCGCTTTTACGCTCTGTGACGGCGGGTCCGCGCCGCCCGGCCCAAGGGACATGACTATGGCAGACGTTTCACATTTCCATGCACAAATTTATAGGCCCCGCAGCATGCGCGCTCCCCTGTTTCTGTGCGCGCTCATAGTGTTCGTGCTCGCCGGCGCGTGTACGCGGGCCGCGGAACCCACGCCAGGCGCCCGGGACATGCTCTCGTGGATCCACGCCATTGTCTCCCTGGGAGACCGGCGCCCCGGCTCGGACGGCGCCGCGCGCACACGCGATTTTATTGCGGAACAACTCAAACAATCGGGATTCACAGATATACGGCGGGAAGCGGTTCCCACTACATGCTGGACCCCGGAACAGTGGGCCCTGGAAGTGTCGGACAAGCGCGGCGCATGGTTCAAACACCCCGCATTCTGGATGCCCCTGTCGCCCGCCACGACCACGGACGGCGTGGTGGGCGCTCCCGTGTACGTGCGCCAGGGCACGGACATTGAGGACTACAATATCGCGGGCAGCGTGGTGGTGTTCGACCAGTTCATGGGCCGCCTGCCCGTGAGCGCCATCGCGGACAGCATGTTCGATCCTGACAACACCCTGTCCCCGCACCGTGAAGACACCCTGGTGTCCGACCTCGAAAACCTGGACCACATATTCAAAATCGCCAAAGAGAAAAACGCCGTGGGCCTGGTGGGCCTGCTCACGGATTTCCCGTACAATGCCGAAACGTTCTGCGCCCCGCCCCTGCCAGGAGGCCGGCGCCCGCCCCTGCCCATGCTCTGGGCGCCGCGCGACGCCGCGCGCAATCTGCTTCAGGACCTCCTGAGCCGGCGCATCGCCGCCCTGCGCATCGTGTCTCAATCCCGGGAACAGCCCTGCACGGACCAGAACATCGCCGCTTTTCTGCCCGGGCGCACGGGCCGCTGGATCCTGGTGCGCGCCCACTACGGCAGCCCGTTCGCGGGCGCTGTGCAGGACGCCACGGGCGTGGCCGTAACCCTGGCCCTGGCCCGCAGGTTCGCGGCCCAGGGCGCGCCCCGCCTCAACCACGGCCTCATCTTCCTGTTCACCGCCGCCCGCACACAGGGCGCCCCGGGCGCGGACGCCTTTTTCAAGGCCCACCCGGACCTTTTGGAAAAAATCGGCCTGGACATCACCATCGGCCGCATTGGCCGCGACTGCACGGAAAAACGCGACGGCCTCACATGCACGGACCTGCCCGCGCCGCGCGCGGCCCTCACCGCCAACCTGGACGCGCGCGCCGCAGCCGCTCTTGAAGATGTCATAAAGCAACACGGCCTTATCCGCACCGCCATTCTCCCCCGGGAGGCATTCGCGGCCGCCGCAGGCCACACCCTCTCTGGCATGAAACCCGGCAAAACACCAGCCGCAGGTATCCCCTCAATCGATTTCCTGTCCTGGCCCCCCTACGTCTTCAGCCGCGAGGACACCCTGGACAAAGTGGCCGAGGACCAGCTCGAACCAGTGGCCAATACGTTTGAGGATTTAATTATTCGGATGGACAAAAAGTAACTGCGCCAGGGCGGAGTTTAGCGCAATCCCCCAAAACCAGTGCCTCACTCCACAGCCAGTGGCAGAACCTGTGATGTAAGCGTGCCGCTCCAGGCGCCGGAGGCTGCGGGCGGGTCGAACATGGCCTGGACAGTGTATGCGCCCGCATGGGACAGGTCGAAAAATTGCGCAAGGTCGGCGCGGTACTCGAACACGCCGCCGCCGGGCAGGTACAGGGGGATGCGCGCGGCGGCGAGGTCGCGCGCGCCCGGGCGCATGGCCAGGCCGCGGCCGTCCGGGCCGGTGACGATCAGCACCTGGCCGGGCGCGGGCGTGGACCCGAAAATCACGGCCACTGCACTCTTGTTGCTGATGCGGACCCGAACCGGCGCGGGCGCGCCGGACGCTGCGGACGGGGCGTCCAGAAAGATGGCGATTTCCACTTCCGCGGCCAGCCCCTTGTCCTTGCTCATGGTGCGCAGATCCTGCAACAGCGTGTAATCGGGCGCATCTTTTCCGTAGAACGGGGACACGAATTCCATGTGCGCTCCGCCGCGCGGGGATTTAAGAAACAACACCGCGCGGTCTCCGGGCTGCAAGTCCACGAGCGGGGGCCGCGTATTGCGGTGCGAACGGGTAAACATCACAGTGATGGATTTCGCACCGGCCGCGCCTTTGTACAATTCCTCCACGCGCACCGCGGCCACATACGACTCGCGCGAGGGCTGCCGGTCCAAGGGATCATGCTCCTGCACAGCCTGCACGCTTTCCACAACGCCCAGAACCACAACGTCGGCCTGGGCCGCCTTTTCCTCAAGCGTGCCGGGTTCGCTCTGCGGGTTGATGTCCTGAAGCTGTGCTGTGGCCGCGCGGCCGCACAGGAGCAAAACGGCAAATATCAAAATGCTGAATTTTCGCATGGTCAAATCATCCTTTTTAATGAACGGTTATTTAAAAGAAACGGCCGGGTTGCTCGTCAGCGGCGCTGCTGTAAATCGTCCGCCACCTGGCGCATGGTTTCCACCATGCCGTCATCGTGGTACAGGGTGGCGGCCCACTTGAGGTCCGGGATAGTGCGCTCATATACATCCCAGTCGCTTTGCCACGTGCGCACGTACATGTGGGCTTTGCTGCGGTCGGATTCGCTGCCCGTTTCCTGCCAGCGGCAGTAATAGAGGAACGCGCCTGTGTAGCTGCGCAGCACCCTGGCCAGGGCCAGTTCGTACTGCAGGGTCTGGATCACTTTTTCGCGGGTGTCCCGCTTGGCGGACATGTCTTCGGCCAGGCCGATCATTTCCTGAACCAGGAGCACGGCGTCTTCTTTTTCCCGCACCATGTCATCCACGCTGGCGCTGGCGCGGCTGTAAATTTTGCGCATGCGGTCGCTGCCCTTGATCACATCGTCGCGCACCCAGTTTTCGTTGGGCATCCAGGGATCGCCCTTGGCTTCTGCGTAGGCCTGGAAGTAGATGAGTTTGCGCACGGCGTCGGCGCTGAGCATGAGCAGGCGCGCGATTTTATCCGCGTCTTCAGCGCCGAATTCCAGGGCGCCCCACTCGCGGGCCAGGTCCTCGGGATCCAGGGCGGGATCCCATGCCAGGTGCGCGGCCGCGTATATGTTGGCCTCGTTCCAGATGTCGGTTTTTACATTGGGCCCGTTCCACCCGCCGCCGTGGTGCCAGTTCCATGCCCCCACGGCGCCGCGCTCGGCTGCGTAGCGGTATCCGGCGGCCACGTGCGCGCCCACGTAATTCGGAAACGCGCCTTTGCCCTCGTACTCGCGCGTGCACTGGTACTCCACAATCTGCGGCGCGTCGCCCACGCCGATGGTTTGATTGAAGTGGTTGTAGAGCCAGAAATCGGTCCTGGTGTATTTCACGGAAATATAAAGATTTTCTTTGTTTTCAATTTTGGAAAGGATATCCCGGTACATGTCGGGGTTGGAGTGGAATGTGTCGCTGTTGGTGTCCCATGTGCGATGGATGTAGCGGCGCTGGTAATCGCCGGAAACGGTTTCCTGGGTGCGGTTGATAATTGCCGCGATGCGGTCGGCGTATCCCTGATCCTGGCACTGCGGGCAATATTCCCAGAACTCCTTTTTAGCGGGCATGTTGCCGAAGTAATCGCCCCCGGCATAGTTCTCGCCCAGGCGGATCATGATGTAATCGAGGTCCTTGAACGTGCCCAGGATTTCCTTGTACTTGGCCTTGTAAACCTCCCACACCCTGGCGGCGCACAGGCACAGCCAGGGGTCACCCGCGCCGCGCAGCATGTCCTTGGCGTAGGGGCGCTTGAGCAGGGCTTTGTGAAACTCGAACTCGTCGCCGCTGGACAGGGAATCCAGGCCAAGCGCCTGCTGGCGCGCCACGGCCGCGGCGTACTCGCGGCGCCGCTCCATGAGATAGCCGCGCTGCTTTTCATGCTGAAAGAAAAAGCCCTTGTCATAATCTTCGAGCAGCACCACGTTGTTGTGGCTTTGCGGGGTGAATACGGTGTTGTAACCGTACTGCACGGCCTTTTCCACGGGGTCGCCGCTCATAATGCGGATGGGGAAATGGGGCTCGCGCAGTTCTTTGATGTCGTGCACGCGGCGCGGGGCCAGGCGCAGGCGCTCGGCCAGGTAGGTGAGGCCGAACATTTCGCCGCGGATATCGGGCGCGTACACGAACAGGGCCGGACTGTCCCCAGGCACATCCACAGGCGTGATGGCGTGGCTTTCGGCGCGCAGTGTCCGCTTTTCCATATACACGCCCAGGTCAAACTCGGCGGCCAGGCGGTTATCCGCGCCCACAATCACAATGCCGCGGCCGTCGCGCGGCATCACAAAATCCTTATCAGACACCGTGATCGGGGCCGTGGCGTACAGGGCTTGCATGGTCTCCGCAAGCATGCGCGCGGCAAGCTGCAGGCCCTGGTCCCCGGACTCGTCCGCCGGCAGCACAATGTAGCCCGGAGTGTAGTCCACGCAGTGGGCGCAGGTTGCGGCCGCGGCCGGGGCCGCGCAGCACGTAACCGCTGCAAAAAAAAGAACTATCAGAAAATGCCTCAAGTGTCCGGTCATTGTTTTCCCCTCAAAGAATCGGGCTGGGCCGCAATGTGGGCCCGTGATCCATTATATGCTATCCTGTCGCGGGATTTTTGTAAACGCGCCGCGCGCCCTACCGGGCCGCGGGCGCATCTGCGGCCGAACCGGGTTCGTTGCCAAACCGCACCAGACGCAGCTCGGACATGGCGCCGGCGGGCGAAGACGCATCATCGCGCACCAGCACATAAGCCAACGCCTCGGCGTCCGGTGACCAGCGGGGCAGATCGGGCCGGCCCCGGGTGCGCAGCACCAGGGGTTGCATATCCCCGGAGAATGGGAGAAACATGAGGAAAAAACCCTGGGCGTCACGGGCCACATAGCACAGCATGGAACCGTCGGGACTCCAGGTGATGCCGCGGGGCCGCAGGCCTGCGGACAGCTCGCCCGGGGACAGGAACCAGGCGCTCGGGTCCGTGTGCAGCATCTGGCCGGTGCCGGTGTCGAACACAACCAGGGCTGCGGCATCGTTGCTGTCCCAGGCGCCGTCCTTGTTGCGATCATTGAAAAGAAACGCGGCCGCGCGCGGCGCGCGGCGCGCCACAGCCACCCAAGCCTGGCACGGCGCCTCGGGCGGGCAGGGAAACGGCGCGACCCTGGTGAGCAGCGTGTTCGTGGCCGCATCCGCGCGGGCAATGCCCAGTTCCCCGTTGTCAAAATATACCACGCCGGATGCGCCGGGCAGCCAGTCGTAATTGCCATCCGGGCCAGCTCCCGGGTTCAGGGGCACAAGTTCGCCGGCTTCCAGGTCCGCGGCCACAAGTCCCGCGGGCGGACAATAAGGGGCCGCGGCCCCCGCCGGGCAACGGCCATCGGAATAATAAGCGAACCGCGCGCCCCGGGGCGCCCAGCGCGGATGCGCGCCGGCCAGGCCAAGGTCCAGCACCGCGCCGTCCCGCACATCCTGGAGAAATAAACGGCCCGTGGCGTCCGCGTACAGGATTCGATTGCCGTCCGGGGACAAAGCGCCGTTGGCCTCCAGCAGGATGCGCGGGCCGTGCGGCTCCACCAGCACCAGAGCGCGATCCGTGTTCACAGCCAGGGCGCGCGAATCCGGCATCCAGGTCACGTCATGCACAGATTCGGCCGTGAGCAAAGGCTCTTCACCCATGGCCGGCACAGCCGCGGCGCACCGGGGCAGACACGCAGACAGAGCGGCCGCGGCGCAAAACACAATCATGAGATGCATCGCTTTTGCCATGCCATCCATTTTCAGAGGAAATAACGGGAAACGCAACCCCCCGGCGCTGTGCGGGGACGCGATAAACAAACACACACAGGCGCCACGCGCGAAGCGCACGCGGCGGAGGGAACAGGCGCGCAGCGCGGGCTTACCAGCTCTTGCCCTTAAGAATGCTTCTGATGGATTCCTCGGCGCGCTTCTCCACCAGGGCAATGCGCTCATTGCCCGCAAGCTTGATCTTTTCCAGCAGTTGCTCGATGTTCGCCGGCTTTTCCAGGAAATCCTTGGCGCCTATTTTCATGGCCTCGACACTCTTTTCCACAGTGCCGTATCCGGTAAGCAGAATGATTTGCAGGTCCGGGTTGTTTTCCAGCATGCGGCGCATGGTTTCTATGCCGTCCAGGCCCGGCATCTGCATATCGAGAATGATGGCGTCAAATTTTTCAGCGCTGACTTTTTCCAGTGCTTCCTTGCCGCTGGAGGCTGTGCGCGCCACGAGGCCGCGGGATTCCATGCGCTCGGACAGTGTTTTTGTAAATTCTTCCTCATCGTCAACCAGCAATATTTTTTCTCCGGCCATGTTCCTCTTCCTTTCTTTGGGAATACACCCATGATCAGAATGCAATGCGCGGCACCCTGAGTGAAAACACAAGAGCATCCTGCCCCTGTGTCACATCCAGTCCGCAGTGCGCGGTTTGGGCGATCACGTTAAGAACCTTGATACAGTCCGCGCCCGGTGCGCGGCCCGGGGCCGGTGATGCGGACACATGCACCACAGCCTCGTCCGATGACCCGCGCACGAACAACGTAATCACACCGCCCGGCTCAAGCTCGTGCATCGCCGCATCCAGGCAGGCAAACACCGCGTGCTGGATTGCGAACTGGTGGCCTTGAATATTCAACCCGTCTTCATTGAAATCGGTTTTGAGTTCCAGTTTTTTCATGTTGGCCAGCCGCTCGGCTAACTGGCCGAGGTTCTCCACCAGAGCCTTGAGTTCAAACGTGGCGCTGGGGTCGTCCACGCTGTGCGCAAACCGGTTAAACCGCCTCAAAATATCCACACCGCGGCGCACCTGGCGGGCAAAGGAGTCACCCATATCGCGCAGGCGCTGCGGGTCCAGGTCCCGGCCGTTTTCCATGCCATACGCCAGGTCGCCCATGAGCCCGCTTTTTTCGGACATGATGTTCATGATATTGTTCAATTCGTGCGACACGCTGGCCGATATGCGTCCAAAAAAGGCCAGGCCGCGCTCTTCAGAAGTCAACTCATTTTCATCCCTGGTTTCCGGCATGGCCCTCCACGGCTTTATTCATAATATCAATGAGCCGGTCAATATTCACGGGTTTCATGATGTAATCGAATGCGCCGTGTTTGAGGCCGGTTTCGCTGTCCTTCTCGTCTCCGCGGCCGGTGAGCAGAATTACAGGCGTGCCGGGCCGCATGCGGCCCGCGTCCATGAGCACTTCGAGTCCGTTTTTCCCCGGCATCATCACATCAAGAATGATCACATCAAAAACCTGTTCCTGCAAGCGCTGGACCGCGTCAAGCCCATTGAGCACATAGGTAACCTCGTAGCCGCGCAACTCCAAACGCTCGGCAAGCGTGGACACCAGTTCTTCTTCATCGTCGGCAAGCAGTACGCGCAGTGCAGACATATGGGTTTCCTTCCTAATCATCTCTAGTCCGAGGCAGGGACACATGAAACGTTGTGCCCTGCCCCACTGTGCTTTCCACTTCGATGACACCGCGCAGCTTGCGCACGATGCCGTAGGTGATGGCAAGGCCCAGGCCCGTGCCTTCGGCCTTGGTGGTGAAAAACGGCTCAAAAATATGGTCCAGTTCCTCGGTCGGGATGCCCGGCCCATTGTCAGAAATGGTCACCATGATTTTATCAGGGTCTTTGGCCTCAATCAAAATACCCACACGGCCATCCTTTTTGAGCGCCTCAAGGGAATTATTGATCAAATTCAGAAATACCTGCTGCAATTGCCCCTTATCGCTCTGGATCTCGGGCACATCGTCGTCCACGAACATGCGCACTTCAATATTGCGGTGCATGGCCTCCTTTTCAAGAAAACCCAGAACCTCGTTGATCAGTTCGGCCACATTAATGGACTGGATCTTGACATCGATGTGGCGCGCGAATCCGAGCAGGCGGTGCGTGATGGCCGAGCCGCGCTCCACGGACGCTATGATGGATTCAATCAGCTTCAAAGACCTCTCGCGGCGGGGAAACTCTTCGGTCATATCCACAAAGTCATGAAGCAGGCCCGCCTTTTCATTGATAATGGCCAGGGGGTTATTAATTTCATGCGCAACGCCTGCAGCCAGGCGGCCGATGGACGCCATCTTGCTGGTGTACTCCACCTTGTGCAGGGCTTTTTCATGGCGCACATCCGCATCCCTGATGCGGCCCACAAGCACGGACGAAACCGCCATGGTCAGAATCAGAATAACCAGGATGCTGCCGGCCAGGAACCCGAGCAGGGTTCCGCGCAGCGAAACCCAGCTCTGCATTAACTCCGGCATGCGCCGCGTCATAACAAAAATAAACGGCGTGTTTTCGATATAGGCGTAGCCGAGCACATAGCCGCCTGAGCCGGATCCCTTTTCTATAACCTCAGTCACAGCCGAGCGCGGCGGCACGGGCACAGGCGCTTTCTGAAGTGCGGCAATGCCCTGGCCGCTCGCGGTCTGCAACACGCCTTTTTCATTCATGATAAAAGCATCTGTGGAATCGCCTTTGCTGAACGTGGGAATCCTTTTCGTGAGCAATTCCATGTCCAATGTGGCGCGCAGCACATGAAAATCCCCGCCAGGGTCCGTGTGGCGCACGGCGATTACAAAATGCGGGGTCTCGCGAAAACCCGGAAACACATCGCTGATGTATACGCCTTCCTCGCGCACTTCGCGAAACCAGCCCGCCTGCGAATAGTTCACGCCCTTGAGTTTTTCCTCGTAGCGCTTTGGCCCGGCGTAACTCATAACATTGCCGTCTTTGTCAATAAACGACAGGTCCACAAAATGTTGGAACGTGGTCTCGAGATTGGCGATAATGGCGTGCAGGCTTTCCTGGTCCGCAAGCACCTCGGTGCTTTTTTCGTTGGCGATAAACACCAGGGCGTTGCGGCGCTCTTCCAGGGAATATTCCAGGGCGCGCTTGTTGCTGGACACCAGGCGGCTGGTGGGATGAATGGCTTCTTCCTTAATGGTCTTGTGGTACTGGTGGATGTTGACCACGGTCATGAACACCAGGGGCGCGATGGCCACCAGGCTGGTGACCAGGGCCGAGGAGATCCAGATACGCCGGTAGCGGATCTTTTTGTACTGGTCACTGGGCGTGCTGTCCCAAGTGCCGTACATGAGCTTGCGCAGGATCTGTTTCAGCACACGCTGCAACATGGCCATAGGTCAGTCGGCAGCCTCCCCGCCGGGTCCGTGCTTGCGGCGCTGGGCTTCCTCATACGCCGCCTGCATGGTCTGGGACAGTTTCTCAATGTCAACAGGTTTTTCCAGGTAGGCGAAGGCGCCCAGGTCGAGCGCGGCCTTGCGGTCCTGATCCGTGCCGTGCCCGGTGAGGATAATGACCTGCACATCGGGCTGCTCCTGCTTGATGCGGCGCAGCACTTCCAGGCCGTCGATGCCGGGCATGCGCAGGTCCAGAACCATGACTTCGGGCTCGTCGCCGCGCACCATTTCCAGGGCGGACTCGCCGTCGTGGGCCACGGCCGTGCCGAAATCGCGCATCTGCAACCTCTCGCTGAGCGTCTGCACGAACTCGGTTTCGTCATCCACGAGCAACACTTTTTTGGGCATATCGAAGCTCTGGCGGCGGTAGATATCGGCCTGATAAAAATCGGGCCCAACCTTGGCGCGGGCTTCCTGCACCCCGGGCACGCGGCGCGCAATGGCGGACAGTTCCTTTTCAAACGGCTCCAGGCGCATCACGTGCTTGTTGATGATCACGGTGGCCACGCCGTCCGCGCACACCACATCCACATCGAAGTGGCCTTCCTTGACCAGAGCCAGATGCACCTGGGCGGCGAGCGAAAAATCCGCCATGGCGGCCACGGAATCCTCGGTGGTCTGCACACCGGGTTTTTGCGCGTTTTCCACAATCAGGGCCACAGCCTGCTCCACGCTCTTTTCATGCATGGGCACGCGGATGTCGTAGAGGCTTTTGTGCCAGGGGCCCACATCATGCAGGTCCTGCGCCCAGCGGGACGCATTGGTGTCGTCCCGTGCAATGAGCCTGGCTGCTTCGCGATCCGAACCCGCGGCGCCCTGCTTCACGGCCTGGGCGGCGCGGAACTCGGGCGTGGCCGTGAGGCACACGCGCAGCACATGCGCCACGGTGCGCGGCGCAAACTGCACCGCGTAGCCCCCGCACACCACGTTGTCCTGTTTCAGCACCTCGGCCAGGGCGGCCTTGATGTACACGGCGTGGCGTTCCTTTTCCCGGGTGAAGGCGTTGAACATGGACGCGGGCCCGCGCATGGCGCGGTCCAGCTTGTCCCGCGGCACGCCGAACTTCTGCGCCGCAAGGTCCAGCACCGCATCGGTGGCCACCTGGTACTTCAATACTTGAGCAACACCACGCACCACATCGTCATCTCCGCAGTGCGATGCGCTGAAAATTGTGATCACTGACATTATGTCATTCCTCGCTTTCAGGTGTCCCCGGCTGCCGCATCAATCTTCATCCAACGGGGGCTGCTGCTCCAGGAGTTTCTTCTTCATTTCATCGGATACGGCATAGCGTTTCACGGTTCCTTCCACCTGCAGCACGGTGCGCAGCGGGCACTGCTCTTCAGTGGAATCGCTGTGCGCATCCCGATGAATATAGCGCAGGGCTTCGTTCACACTGCGGTACAGGTGGTCTTCTCCAATTTTTTCATATAAGTGCGTGCGCTGCAACACATGCATCACATGATCATTAAATCCGCTGAACGAAATATCGCGCCCGGGCTCGCGCACGCGATCCACAATGATGGACAACATTTCCTCGCCCGAGGCGTCCAGTTCATTCACCCCATTGCACACGATCAACAGATGCTTAAGTTTAGGCCGTTCGCTCATGGTATCCAGAATCACGGTTTCCAGATAACTCACGTTCGCAAAAAAGAGAGACCCGTTGAACCGGATCACAGCCACATGCTCGCACTCCTCGAGCCCGAAGTGCTGCGCGTGGCGGAAAGAGCCGTCGTGGTGCAGGGACAGGGATGCGATGTCCGGCTTCATGTTGCGCACCAGGTACAGGCCGATGGACAGGGCCACGCCGATCATGATGCCCTTATCCAGGTGCGGGGCGAACGCCAGGGTGGTCAGAAATGTGATGATGCTGATGGCGCCGTCGTACTTCTGCACCTGCCAGGCGTGCACGAACCCGCTCACATTCACCAGGCCGATGACCGCCATCATGATGATGGCCGCGAGCGTGGCCTGGGGCAGGTTGTAAAGCAGCGGTGTGAACAGCAACAGGGACACGCCGACCACCACGCTGCTGATCACGTTGGACAGCCCGGTTTCCGCGCCCGCCTGCAGGTTCACGGCCGAGCGCGAGAACGAACCCGACACCGCGTAGCTGCTGAACCCCGAACCGATGACATTGGCGAGGCCCTGGCCGATAAGCTCCTGGTTCGGATCCAGGCGCTGGCCGGTTTTGGCGGCCATGGCCTTGGCGATGGAAATGGCCTCCATGAACCCGAGCAGAGAAATGATGATGGCCATGGGCAGAAGCGTCATCATGATGCGCATATCGATGACAGGCACTTTGAACTTGGGCAGCTCGGGTGGAATTTCACCCACCACGGCGCCGCCGCCCATGAACTTGAGTTTGCCGGGGTCGAGCTTGCTGCTGCCCACCTTGATGCGCCACACGGTTTTGGGCGTGCCGCTCGGAGCCTGCCCCGCGACATAGAACACAGCACCCCCACCCTGGCCCGCACAGTGGAATTTATGCCAGCGCAGTTCCTCGCGCAACTCGTGCGCCTTTTCATTGGCGTGCTCGATTTCCACATTCAGATTGGCGACTTCATTCTTGAGATTCAGGGCCTCGTGCGTCTGCTCGCCCTTTTCTTTCTTCACTTTATCGAGTTCCTTGCTGGCCTGGACGCGCTTGTCGCTCATGGCATTGACATAATTCAAGGTCTCGTTGAATTCGAGAATCTGTGCGCGCACGTCCGCAGACTCTATCTGCTGGATGGTAACAGCCTGATCCTTTTGAAAGCCCACAACCGCGGACAGAACCGTGGTTATCACCACGGCGATAAGCACATTGGGAAGGCGCGGGTTAATCCGCTTGAACCCGATCATAATGGCGAAGGCCAGCGCGGCCATGCCCAGGGTGGGCAGGTGCGTGAAATGAACAGCCGCCTGAATCACGCGCCAGATGGTTTCATAATGGTGCTCGGCGCTATCCACATAGACCCCGAACAGCTTGGAGAACTGGCTTGAGGCGATGATGATGGCCGCGGCGTTGGTGAACCCGTTCACCACGGGATGTGAAAGGAAATTCACCACCACGCCCAGACGCAGTACGCCCAGTGAAAACTGGAATATACCAACCATCAGCGCCAATAGAATGGCGTAAGCGATGAACGACTCGCTGCCGGCCGTGGCCAGGGGCGCAAGCGCCGTGCTGGTCATAAGCGACACCACGGCAACAGGACCGGTGGCAAGCTGGTTGCTGGACCCGAACAGGGCCGCAATCAGCGGCGGCAGAAACGCCGCATACAGCCCATAGTAAGCAGGCAGGCCCGCCAGTTGCGCATAGGCCATGGATTGCGGGATCAGCACCATGGCCACGGTGAGCCCGCCGATCACATCCGCGCGCAGCTTGCCCGCGTTATAGCCTTTGAACCAATTGAGGAAAGGGAGGAAACGCTGAATCATTGTCTGTTAAGTCGCCTTTCAATAATTATCACTTGAATAAACTCATTGCGCGCGGGACTTTGACCGCGCCTGAAAAATCAAACACTCCAGGGGTCCGGCCGGCCGAATATGCGGCAGCGCCCGAACTCCGCACTGATTGCCCGCACATTCTTTTCGGCCTTGAAATTGTGCGTGCTCTCTCCCTCGGTGATTTTATTATTTTCGGTATATATATATAGGAATCTTAACAGTATGATCAAGCCTTAATCGAATAAATCCCCGCAGTGGCGTATGCCTTTTTATACATACCCCCCGGCGCTTAATACACCTGATGCGCAATCCGCCCTGCTTTAAATACCATGGACGCGCGCGCCGCATTTTCTTTTAATAATAATCAGAGGTGGCCTGTGGAACAGGGATTTGCTGACAAGCCTTTTTGCGAATACGGGCCGCGTAACACTGCGGCCCGCGCGGCCATTCCGCTCGATTTCGCATTCACTGCGCCCCATGGCCACCCACGAAATTTTCCCACGACTATTACTCATTCAACAATAAAGCTTTCCTGTGTGCGGGTTGTATGCAAGCAATGCAATTCCCATTCAGGAGGCAATCCATTATGACACGAAACCGCATAACCGCCCTGGTGCTGGCGGTTGTAGTGGCCGTGGTTTTCGCCGGCTGCTATGCTGCGCGCAAAGCACGCGAAAAAGGCACGGAAATCAAGGACAAGACCACAGTGGCCGTTTCCGGCAAAACCGAATCAGACACCATAAAAATCGGCGCCATCTTCTCGGTCACAGGCAGCGCATCGTTCCTGGGCGCGCCCGAAAAGAAAACCGCCGAAATGCTGCAGGAACAGATCAACGCAGCCGGCGGCGTGCTCGGCAAACAACTCGAAATCATCATCTACGACGACGAGGGCGACGAATCCAAAACCCAGGAACTGGCCAAAAAACTTCTGTTCGAGGACCAGGTGCTTGCCATCATCGGCCCATCCCGCAGCGGAAACACCATGGCCATCAAAGAATTCATGGATGAAAACAAAACCGTGCTCATTTCCTGCGCCGCGGCCGAAACCATCGTGGATCCGATCAGCCCCTGGGTGTTCAAGGTCTACCAGAAGGACAGCTTCGTGGCGCGCCATATCCTCAAACACATGCAGGACAACGGCATCGCCAACATCGCCGTGCTTTACGGAAACACGGGATTCGGGCAGGAAGGCCTCAAGCAGATGAAGGCTTTCGCGGGCCAGTTCGGCGTCACCATCGGCTACGAAGCCCACTACGACCCCGCAGCCACTGAGGGCGATTTCGAAACCCTGCTCACCAAAATAAAAGCCGACCCGTCCATCCAGGCCATTGTCAACTGGTCCATTCTCCCGGCGCAATCCATTGTGCCGCGCAAACTCAAGGAGCTGGACATAGCCCTGCCCCTGTACCACAGCCACGGGTTCGGCAATATCCAGTACGCGCGCGATGCGGGCGACGCGGCCGAAGGCATCATATTCCCGGCCGGGCTCCTCATCGCCGCCTATGAACTGCCCGCAGATCACCCCCAGAAAGACGTGCTCGTAAACTACCGCCGCGCCTATGAAGACCGATATAATGAAGACATCAGCACATTCGGCGGCCACGCGTACGACGCCATCAACATCCTGGTCAGCGCCCTGGAAACAGCCGGCACGGACGGCGACAAGGCGGCCCTGCGGGACGCTGTGGAAAACGTCTCATTCCTGGGCACAGGCGGCATGTACCGCTACTCGCCCGAAGACCACAACGGGTTGGACATGGATTCGCTGGAAATGCTCACCATC
>Ga0351883_1168_pt1 | contig 20007 bp, 10 predicted proteins | sample BONcelFGM3001F14_FD_206772 | JGI IMG/M metagenome (GOLD analysis project Ga0351883, IMG submission 206772) | Enriched cells from coal bed in the Powder River Basin, Montana, United States - BONCAT cells FGM rep3 HSBNCT.FGM.300.1.F14 ...
CTATCATATGGGAAAACCGGACAATGAGCTGGAATACTTAAGGGCCAGAGTGAAGCAACTGGAGGAAGCAATAAAAAAAGAGAGAACTGAATCAAATAAACCGATAAACGGATTAGATGATTCAGTTTTCCCCCATCTTATTGATTCAATCGGTGATTTTGTACTTATCACTAATGAAAAGGGTGAAATCCATTATGTAAATCAGGCCATCATTGAAAAATTTGGTTATTCCCGAAAAGAACTGATTGGCGCCAATGCAGGAATTTTTATTGAGCCTGCTTCCAGATCAGCAATTGGACGTGAAATCCTCACCACCACATCTAATGGAGCCTGGCATGGTGAACTCGATAATATAACCAAAGAAGGTATAATATTCAGATCATCCTTAAAAACATCAGGATTTAAAACTGCTTCCGGCGCAACGTATTTCATTGCCATTTCACATGACATTTCCAGAAGATACACCGCTGAGCAAAAACTATTGTTTGAACGCGAATTGCTTCAGAATCTGATGGATTCAATGCCCGATTCAATATACTTCAAAGATGAGAACAGCAAATTCACCCGCATCAATAAAGTTCAGGCAGATATTCTCGGACTTGAATCTCCTGAAGATGCAGTAGGCTTAAGCGATTTCGACTTTTTTGAGGAAGTTCATGCCCGAGAGGCTTTTGAAGATGAATTAAAAATCATTAAAACTGGCAAACCACTGATTGCCAAGCCTGAATACATAAGAATTGCAGATGGCTCGCACAAATGGGTATCGGCCAGCAAAGCCCCATATACCGACAATACCGGTAAAATCACAGGCATTTTAGGCATAAGCAGAGACATTACGTCAGAACGTCTTGCTCTCCAGCGCCTTTCTGAAAACGAAGCACTTTTGGAAGGCGTAATCAACGGAATGTCAGATATAATCATTATCCGGGATCTTAGCCTGAAGCCAATCAAATTGAATACTGCTGCCAAAGAATTTTTCGAAACCGAAAAATCAAATTCGAAAAATCAAAGTAAACACCATGTCCTGAAATTACTTACAAGCACAAAAAATGCAAAATCAGCCACTGATTCCGGGGCACCGCTAATCTGTGAAATCAGCGATCCGTTCTCAAACAGATACTACGAATGCCGAACCACCCCTGTTACTGACCGAAACAATGAAATATTTCTGATAATCGAACAAATCAGAGACATTTCCGAGCAGAAAATATCAAGCAACCTGCTTACAGAACTATACAACCGGTTTGCACAGATAACCTCACAACTACCGGGCATGGTTTATCAGTTTGCAAGAAAACCTGACAAAACATTTGTGTTGTTATACGCCAACAGCTACATTGAAGAAATCTTCAGCCATAGCCTTATTGAAATTCAGCAAAATCCGGATCTGCTGTTTAAGAATATTCACTCTGATGATATTGAATACTTCATATCATCAATACATGAATCAGCAGAAAATCTGAGTCCATGGGTTACTGAATTCAGGCTTAATCATCCAACAAAAGGCTTAATATGGGTAGGCGGTAGCTCAGAACCCACCCATAGCGAAGACGGCAGCATTATATGGCATGGTTTTATTACCAACATCACCAAAGACAAGCAGACTGAAAATGAAATCAAAGAAACCCATAAAAACCTTGAAGCTACGCTGAATGCAATACCTGATTTGTTGTTTGAGCTTGACGAAAAGGGGGTAATTTACAATTATCATGCCCCATCAGAAGGTCAGCTTTATATAAAACCAGACTTTTTCGTCAATCGCAACGTCTCCGAAATACTTCCGGATCAGGCTTGCAGCCAGATATTAAAAGCAATTAAAGAAGCTGATGAAAACGGGGTTTCCTCAGGAATACAATATGAGCTTCCGGATGGAAATAAAAGTTCATGGTTTGAGCTAAACATTTCTGTAAAAGAAACTACACCCGAAGGCAAACGATTTTTAGCCCTTGTCAGAGACACTACCTCACGAAAAATTGCAGAACTTCAGCTTGAGCATCAAAGCAGGGTTCTTGAAAGCGTAGCACAAGCAACCACAACCTTACTGGTTGAGGAAGATTCCGATCGTGCCATCAACAAAGCATTCGAAATTCTTGGCAATGCTTCGCAGGCAGACAGGATCTATCTTTTTGAATATCACAATGAGACTTCCAACCCAGAAACAAGACTTATAAGTCAGCGTTTTGAATGGTGTGCTCCCGGCATTGAACCCCAGATTGGCAATCCCGAATTGCAAAACCTTTCCGCTGATTATATTACAAGATGGAATAAGTTATTCTATGAAGGACATCCGGTTGCTGGCTTTGTAAAAGATTTTCCTGAAAATGAAAGAGAAATACTTGAACCTCAGGATATTATTTCATTACTTGTTGTTCCGGTTTTTGTTGGTGAGGGGCTGTTTGGTTTTGTAGGATTTGATGACTGCTCAAAAGGCTATTCGTGGACTCAATCTGAAACATTGATTTTGCAAAGCCTTGCATCAGGAATTGGAAGTGCGATTTTGAGAAAAAGAGCTGCAGAAAGACTTCTTTTCAGCGAAAACAGGTTCAGGGTGCTGTATCAGGAGTCGCCAATAGGGTTGATGCTCTCAGATCAGGATGGAATAATTCTGGACACCAATAAAGCATTCAGAAAAATTCTTGACTGCGATAGTATTGATATATTCAACACCTCATTTCACAAACTGATTCCACCAGAATTTTCAGCAATAATAGAATCAGCCGTTAATCAGCTGAAACGAACCGGAGCTGCCGGCCCGATTGAAATCAGATTAATTTCCTTAAAAGGATCCGAAATCCCGGTTTTGATGAGCCTTATGCTTGTGAGAGAACTTGATCAGAAACCCAGAGTCTGGGCTATTATTGAAGATATTTCACAACGCAAGAAATTTGAATCTGACCTGATCAAAGCCCGGGATGAAGCCACCAGAGCAAACAGATCGAAAAGCGAATTTCTGGCAAATATGAGCCATGAAATCAGAACGCCGCTGAATGCAATTATGGGATTCTCGGAATTACTGAGTGAACAACTTGAGAACTCAAAACATCAGGAATTCGTTGACATCATTGGAAAAAGCGGTCAAAATCTATTATTGATAATAAATGATATTCTGGACTTGTCGAGAATTGAAGCAGGAAGACTCAAAATTGACCCTGAACCGGTAAAACCATCACAAATACTATTTGAACTGGAACGTATTTTCACCCATAGTGCAAAAGAAAAAAATCTGAAATTTTCTGTGGTTAAAGACAGCAATCTGCCTGAAACACTGATTATGGATGAAACCAGAATAAGGCAAGTGCTTGTCAACCTGATTGGAAATGCCATAAAATTTACGCATCATGGAGAAATCATACTTTCGGTTAAAGTTTTAGATTTCAGCGATGATAATCTGTCCTGCAACATTCTTTTTGAAGTGAAAGATACAGGGATCGGCATTCCTCCTGATCAGCAGGATTTGATTTTTCAGGCTTTTATGCAACAGGAAGGGCAAAGCACACGAAAATTCGGAGGAACAGGCTTGGGCTTAACTATTACCAAACGGATGCTGGAAATGATGAATGGAGATATTACCGTCACCAGTTCCCCTGGAAATGGCAGTATTTTTCATGTCACATTGAAAGCGGTTGCTATTGCAAAAACCTACACGCCAATCTCCGTTAGTTCTGATTTGGTGTTAGCAAAAAGCTATATCTTTCACGACCAGCTTATTCTGAATGTTGAGGATATTTCGCTGAACCGGGCAGTGATCAAAGAAATGCTGAAAGGCAAAAATCTCAGACTTATCGAAGCCGTGGATGGAAAAGAAGGGCTTGAAAAAGCCATAAAATTTAAACCTGATCTCATACTCATGGACATGCAAATGCCGGTGATGGATGGTTATACTGCCACACGATTGATTAAAAATGACAGTGAAATCAGTCATATTCCTATCGTCGCACTAACAGCATCGGCTATGAAAGAGGAAGCAGAATTGATTAAAAAGCTTTGCGATGGCTATTTGCAAAAACCGGTCAGCCCGGGCACACTGATGTCGGAAATTGCAAAATACCTGACTTATGATGCAGCTTCCGAAATTACTGAATGGGAACAAGAGGAAACAGGCTTAAATGAAATTTCATTATCTGAAGTTGATAAAGAACCAGAATATAAAACTTCATTATTACTCTTAAACCAACTGAAGAAAATCAGGGAGGGAATGATTATTGATGAAATAGTAGCCTTCTCCATCGTACTTGGCAAAGCCGGGGAATCCTCGGATTCATTTAAACTAAAAACATTTGCCGACACAATTAAACAGCAAGCTGAATCCTTTCGGATTGACGAATTGATGACTAGCTTTAATTTACTTTCAGATTATCTGACAAATATTTCCGATTCATGAACGAAGACACTTCAACTGAAACAGGATTTCATAACCAATCTCCACCGCTTATACTGATTGTGGATGACTTGCCTCAGAATCTGGCAGTTCTGGGCAATATTCTGCGCGACGAAGGTTATCAGCTTGCCATCGCAAACAACGGCAAACAGGCAATTTCTATTGCAATATCCCGCACCCCTGATCTTATACTGCTTGACATTGCAATGCCTGAAATGGATGGACTTACCGCATGCAGCTTGCTGAAGAATAACAATATAACTGCCGGAATTCCGGTGATCTTCCTGACTGCAAGAATTGAGCCCGAAGATATTTTAAATGGCTTCAAAGTCGGAGCTGTTGACTATATAACCAAACCGTTTAAAGCAGGGGAACTGCTGGCCAGGGTATCTACACACATAGAACTAAAAAAGGCCAGAGATCTGATTGTCAAACAAAAAAACGAACTTTCGCAGGCGCTTTCCACCAAGGATAAACTGTTTTCGATCGTTTCCCACGACTTGAAAAGCCCATTCTCGGGGCTTTTGCTTATGTCAAACCTCATGGTTGAAAACTATGAAACATTCAGCAAAGCCGAGTTGCTTGAATCTCTGGTTTTGGTAAGGGACACAGCCGATCAGGTTCATTTACTGATGCAGAATTTACTCAACTGGGCACGGCTGCAAAACCAAACCCTCTCCTTCAATCCTGCCAGCATGCCGCTGGTGGATGAAGTCACCAAAACAATAGAAGTCCTGAAGCTTAATTCTTCCAAGAAATCAATTGATATAATTGTGAATATCCCTCACAACACAAAAGTTATTGCAGATACAGACCTGATCAGAATCATTATTCATAATCTGATAGGCAATGCGATAAAGTTCAGTTACTCGGGTGGTCGTATTTATGTAAGTGCAGAATCAACTGATAATCACATCGTCACCAAAATCAGAGATTATGGCGTAGGAATTCCTGCCAAAAAAATTGTGGAAATTTTTGTTAATGGAATTTCAAGAACAACACCCGGAACTGCAAATGAAATGGGTTCCGGGCTTGGGCTGGTACTTTGCAAAGAAATGGTTGAAAAAATGGGCGGCACCATTGGTGTTACTTCAGAATCAGGAAAAGGAAGCACTTTCTGGTTTACACTTCCATCGGCATAATAAATTGAAGTCAATTTGGGGATTATTGCCTGAAAAAGCCTGCAGATAATATTATGCATAGTATTCACTATGAATTAATTACATACTTTTACGACCCTCCTGATTTTTATTCACAATTCAGATGTTCATAAAATAAAGCATTTATATTTAAAAATAAACTACATTTACGGCCACGACAATTGATAAGTTTAATTTACTCTCATATTTTTGATGAGAAATTATGAACTAAGTAATACGGAAAAGCGACTGCATCCGAACAAATTCGATTTCCCTGAATTCAGGCTAAACCCGTTGCCTATGGCAATAACAACCATTTCAGGTGAAATTATTGATACCAATGATGCTTTCGCCGGGTTTTCATCACTGAACCCGAATCTTCATTCCCAACCTGTCAATCTCCTTGATTTGCTGTCAGTTAACGGAAATACTCCAAAGGATTGTTTATCAGGTGTATGGTGCAAGTGCACTTTTGACCCGATTTCAAATTCGAAAGAATGCCTTTATGCTTTCAATGAATTTGAAACTCCGGATGGTATGAAACTCCGGATTTATTCATTTATTGAGCAGGGGATTAATAAGTTTTCTCAGTGTTCAGCGCATGAAAACCATAATAATCCACAAACAAATACCCATTCTGAAAGCACTCAGAGATTATCAGAAGTTCAAAAACACTCAGGTGCCGGCAGCTGGGATATACAGTTTGAAAACAAACCCATAATTGAAACACGCAATTTTTTCGAGCTGCTTCTAAAAGAAAATCCCGGAGAGTTAACAACATTAGAAGATATCCTGCACAAATCAGTCATTCATCAGGATGACATTGACGACTATAACATACTGCTGGATAATGTTCTCTCAAATAAACTCACCTCATACACTACCAGTTACAGAATAACTGACAAAAACGGGCAGATTCGGTTTATACAAAACAATGCCAGATTGGAGTATAGTGATGATGGACAACTTAAGTACTGGACAGGCATTATTCATGATGTTACTTCTTTCAAAAAATCAGAGTCGTTAAAAACATCAGCATTTCAAATTTCTCAGCTGATTCATTCTCAACACAGTCTGGAGCTATTAATAAAGGCAATTCATCAAATTATTTCAGAACTGGTTCCGGCTCCCGAAATGCTGATTTCGCTGGCAGGAGAGAATGATGTAAACCAGACTTATTCATTAAAAGACAATAAGGTTAATACATCTGAAACGCCAAAATCAGTAAATGGCCTGGTTGAATATGTTCTTAATTCCGGAGAGCCTTTACTGGCTTCTTCTGCAGTTATTGAACTTATGATTGATGAAAGCATAATTACTCCTATTGATAGAATTCCTCAATCATGGATTGGCATACCATTAAAAACCCGTGAAAGCGTAATCGGAATACTTTGCCTGCAATCGTTTACCAGTGAAACAACCTTCAGCGAAGACGAAAAATCAATCTTATTATTTGTTGCAGAGCAGATTGCACTCGCCACCCAAAAAATAAAAAGTGAGGAAGTTCTCATAAAAGCCAAAAATACTGCAGAAAATTCAAGCCGGTTAAAATCCTCCCTTTTGGCCAATATGAGTCATGAACTCAGAACACCAATGACAGGAATCCTTGGTTTTTCCGAGATATTAAATGAAGAACTTGATGACCCACGGCTGAAATCAATGGCCGGGACAATTTTTAAATCGGCAGGCCGGTTAATGTCAACACTCAACTCCATTATTGACCTTTCTGCATTGGAGGCTGACAAAAATTCCCTCATACTGAAGCCGGTAAACACAAGGGTAATGATGCAGCCACTGCTAAAAGTGGCATATTCTATTGCCAGCGACAAAGGTTTGTATCTAAGAACTTCCATCCCTCCTGATATCTTTGTAAGAGCCGATGAAAAGCTTCTCAGCCAGTTGATACATCATTTGATTGACAATGCTCTGAAATTTACTGTTGACGGTGGCATTTCAATCAGTGTGTATAAAGTAAATAAAAAAAGTACCGAAGCAGTTATCAGAATCAGCGATACTGGTATTGGCATAGCTCCTGAGCATCACAGGATGATATTTGAGGAATTCCGCCAGGTGAGCGAAGGATTCTCAAGAACTTTTGAAGGTAGCGGACTTGGTTTGTCACTGTGCTCAAAGATTGCCCGATTGCTGAATGCACGCGTTTGGGTTGATAGTGTAGAAAGCAAAGGTTCAGATTTCTATGTAGAACTGCCTTTAACAATGGAAGACATTACCGAGTCTTCAATTTTCCCTGAGGATAGCCCCGCAATAAGAACGCACAGACTAAGCAGAGGCTCAGTACCTGAAGTACTTATAGTTGAAGACAACGAAATAAACCGACGACTTGCGGCACTCTACCTTCGCGAAATATGCAATACCGAAATGGCTGAGAATGGTTATGTAGCTATCGAAAAAATTAAACGCCGGAAATATGACGCAATTCTGATGGACATAAATCTCGGTGCCGGGCCTGATGGACTTTCAATCGCACAGCAGGTAAGAAGTTATGAAATTAATAAAAACACCCCGATAATTGCCGTAACCGGCTACACCATGCATGGCGACAGGGAAAAACTTCTTTCGAACGGATGTTCGCATTACCTGCCCAAGCCCTACGACAAACAAACGCTGCTTAAACTATTCTCCGGCATTCTCTACGGTCAGAAATAAGCAACCTGATTTTTAATTCACAATTTCATACGTTTCCCCATCCTCAACAATAACAACAGGATTAAAGAACTCCTCTGCTTCAGCCTGAAGCAATGAGAGATCATCATATCGTGCTGAAAAATGGCCCAATAAGAGTTTCCTGACACCGGCCAGAGATGCAATCTGCGCTGCCTGTGCAGCCGTTGAATGCATTTTCTCCTCTGCTGATCTGGCCTTGTCGTTCATAAAAGTAGCTTCATGATAAAGCATAGAACACCCTTGAATCCATTTTGCAAGCGGTTCATACCAGGCTGTATCAGAGCAATATGCATACGAACGAGGAGGTGCAGGTTCGATTGTAAGCAAATGATTTGGAATCGTATTTCCATCTTCATCAACAAAATCTTCACCGGCATGCAACTTTTCCATAAAAATAAAGGGCACTCCATAACGATCGGTCTCGGCTCGTCTGATACTTCTGGGTAATGGCTTTTCATTAATCAGAAACCCTGTTGTAGGTATCCTGTGTTTCAGGGGCAGAGAAGTTACTGTTAACCGTCCGGTATCTGCAATCAACCGGGGCGTTTCACTTTGTGTGCTATGAAAAATCAAAGGATATGACAACGTGGTCATTGAAGCATTCAACTGAATTTCAATGATGTTCTGTAATTCAGGAGGACCATAAACATTAACTGCTGTTTTCCTTCCCAACAGATGCCAGGTAGAAATCAGTCCGATCAGTCCGTAATAGTGATCACCATGAAGATGGCTGATAAAGACATGCCCGATTTTATTAATCTTGATTCTGAGTTGCTTAAGAATCATCTGGGTGCCTTCGCCACAATCAAAAAGAAAATATTGTTCGCCATAAGCCACAAGCTGTGCGCTGAGGTTACGGGTAGCCGTTGAAATGGCAGCACTGCTACCCAATATTGTGACTGTGAACTTCTTCATAAGATTCAATCTGATTTTATTTTCGCAAGACCTGATTAACAGAATACAGCATCCTTCACAAATATGATAAAAAACAACGATTCAAACGAAATATATTTCAAAAAAAAATCCCCTTTCGGGGATTTTTTTAATATTAAGTCAGAAGATTACTCTGCTTTTTCGTCTCTGGCTTTCTTTTCAGAAGCTTCCATATCCGATTTCAGGTTAGCAAGAGCTTCAAGATCACCAAGCGTGGTTTTTTCAAGGTTGTCCTTGAGTTTTTTCACAGCACGTTTGGTTGAATTTTCAGCTGTTTCCTTTGCTGCAGATTCTTTTACGCGATCGGCAGAAGTTGCATCCTGGAATATGCGGGTATGAGACAGGATGATTTTCTTGTTATCTTTTGAAAACTCGATAACTTTGAAATCAAGTGATTCTTCCACCTTCATCTGGGTATTGTCTTCTTTAACAACATGGCGAAGCGGAGCAAATCCTTCAACACCGTAAGGCAGAGCAACTACCATACCCTTATCGCTGGCGCTGGTTACAGTTCCTTTATGAACTGAACCTACTGCGAATACTGATTCGAATACATCCCATGGATTTTCCTCAAGCTGTTTGTGGCCTAGGCTCAACCTGCGGTTTTCAACATCCACATCAAGTACCATTACTTCAATCTTTTCGCCAATCTTTGTAAATTCAGCAGGATGCTTGATCTTCTTCGACCATGAAAGGTCAGAAATGTGGATCAAACCATCAACACCTTCTTCAAGTTCAACAAAAATTCCGAAGTTTGTGAAGTTCCTTACAGTAGCTTCATGCTTGGATTGGAGCGGATATTTTTCCTTGATGTTTGTCCATGGATCAGGAATAAGTTGCTTAATGCCAAGTGACATTTTGCGCTCTTCACGATCGAGGGTAAGAATAACTGCTTCTACCTCATCGTTTACCTTAAGGAAGTCCTGAGCGGTGCGCAGATGTTGCGACCATGACATTTCGGAAACGTGGATAAGTCCTTCAACACCAGGAGCAATTTCGATAAATGCACCATAATCGGCAATCACTACTACGCGGCCACCAACTTTGTCTCCAACTTTGATGTTTTCATCAAGTGAATCCCATGGATGAGAAGTAAGTTGTTTGAGACCGAGGGCGATACGTTTTTTGTTTTCATCAAAATCGAGTATAACCACCTTGATTTTGGCGTCAAGCTGAACGATTTCTTCAGGATGATTGATACGGCCCCATGAAAGATCGGTAATGTGAACAAGACCGTCAACACCGCCAAGGTCAACAAATACTCCGTATGAAGTAATATTTTTAACGGTACCTTCAAGAATCTGACCTTTTTCAAGCTTGCTGATGATATCGGCTTTTTGCTGCTCAAGTTCGTCTTCGATAAGCGCTTTGTGCGAAACAACAACGTTTTTATATTCCTGGTTGATTTTAACAACCTTGAATTCCATAACTTTATCAACGTAGATATCGTAATCGCGTATGGGTTTAACGTCGATTTGTGATCCGGGAAGGAAAGCCTCAATACCGAACACATCAACAATAAGACCACCTTTGGTACGGCATTTTACGTAACCATTGATAATTTCTTCTTTTTCGAAAGCCTGATTAACGCGCTCCCATGAACGAAGGATACGGGCTTTTTTATGTGAAAGAATGAGCTGTCCACCCATGTCTTCCTGACTTTCAACATATACTTCAATCTGATCGCCAATCTTAAGGTTAGGATTGTAGCGAAGCTCTGACTGAGGGATAACACCATCAGATTTGAAACCGATATTTACCACAACCTCGCGGCTGCTGATGGCAACAACTGTTCCGTCAATTACTTCGTGCTCAACGATTGAACTGAGGGTTTTATCGTAAACTGATTCCAGTTTTGCACGCTCGTCTGATGAATAATTCTCGTGTTTTTTACCAATTGCATCCCAATCAAAATTCTCCAGAGAAATCTGGGAAACCAGTTTGGCTTTAAGTTTTTCAACGGTTGGTTCGTCGTCGTCATCATCAGCCTCAACTTCTGCAACAACAGGAACTTCAGCAACAACTTCAACTTCAGCAACGGGAGTTTCTGCAGCTTCTTCTGAAATTACTTCTTTTTCTGCTTCTACTTCAGCAACAACTTCAACTTCAGCAACAGGAGTTTCTGCAGCTTCTTCTGAAATTACTTCTTTTTTTTCTGCTTCTACTTCAGCAACTGATTCATCTGCAACCGGGGTTTCGTTAACCTCTGCTGCTACCTCTTCAGGAGTGTTTTCAGCTTTGGGTAACTCTTCGTTGACGTTTAATTCGTCGTTTGTCATTTAATTCTTCTTTGCGGTATCCTGAGATACCAGGTTAATAAATATGTGAATTGTGTGGTTTAGCCGGACAGGATCACCTTTGATTATCAATATAAAAGGCGCCGGGCAAACCGGGGTGCAAAGGTAAGAATTTTTTGTAATTACAAAACTGGTAAGAAGTTAATTTTCAAAGAGAAAAAACATTCTGTTTTGTGAATGCCAATTAATTCAAGGTATGGCGTTGAAATATGAACATAGACTTTGAAGGCTATTCGTTATGATAGAAACATTTACTTCGTTTAGTGACAAGCATTGCAATATATAACTATGTTGCGAAATGTCGAAAAAAAAGGCCTGACAGATCAATAAAATCTGACAGGCCGGCATTTAGATTTAATGAGATTTATTTCTTACCCTGATTTTTCGAAAGTTCTTCCAATCGTTTCTGGAAATTCGATTTCTTGACAGGCTTTTTCTTGTTTTCCTGAATTCTGGCATGAAGTTTTTCCTCGTTTACAAACCTGCGTATAAAGAACATCTGAGCAAATGTAAGAAGATTGGCCAGCAGGTAATAATAACTTAAACCCGATGCGAAACTGTTGAAGAATCCAAGGAACATGATCGGCATCATGTACATCATAGTTTTCATACCCGGCATCTGATTACCTGTTGACATCATATCGTTGTTCATCTTGGTATAAATGATTGTAGATATGGTCATCAAAAGGGTAAAAAGACTTACGTGGTCGCCATAGAAAGGAATAGTAAAGGGAAGATCGAGTACCGAATCATAACTTGAAAGATCGGTTGCCCAAAGAAATGATTGCTGCCTGAGTTCGATTGACGCTGGGAAAAAGCGGAACATCGCCAGCAAAATCGGGAACTGTAAAAGCATTGGCACACATCCGGCCATTGGATTTACCCCGGCTTTCTTGTAAAGTGACATTACTGCCTGCTGCTTCTTCATGGCGTCTTCCTTTTTGGGGAACTTGCTTCCGATTTCGTCAATTTCAGGCTTCAATAATTTCATCTTTGCAGATGACATATAGGTTTTATAAGCAATCGGGAAGAGTACAATTTTCAGCAGAATGGTAAGAATCAATATGATAATTCCATAATTGATATCAAATCCTTCAAGGAAATTAAAGACCGGGATAACTGCAAAACGGTTTATCCATTGCATCAGAAAGAAACTCCATCCAAGCGGAATCTGTCGTTCAAGATCAAGCTTATACTTGCGCATAAGATTGTACTTATTCGGGCCATAATAAAATTGCATGCCCAGACTCTTATCTACCATAGGATTAAAAGGCAGTGAAAGAGTAGCAGTCATCTGCTCCAGATACTTGGTTTCTTTTTCCGGCTCACCAATTTTCGCTATTTCTGCATTCTGGAATAATTCATCAGCAATCAGTGTTCCTGAAAAAAACTGTTGTTTGAACGATACCCATTTTACACGAGTGTTGATATTTTTGCTGTCGTCTTTACGCTCACTCAGGTAGTCAACTTCGCCGTCAGAGTGTCTGAAGTGCACAGTGGTATTCAGTTTTTCATTCTCAAGGCTCTTCTCCTGCCTGATTAATCGGGCAGCCCAGTTGATGTTCATTTCCTTGGTATTTGGAGCAATAATGCCCTCCATATTGGAAAAATTAACATCAAAATCAATCATGTAATTGTCGGCTCTGACAGTGTAAGCAAACTCAATGTATTTATCAGGAGATATAACTGAATCAGAAACACCGGCATAAAGCCGCATGCTGAACCTAAGCGAATCTTCGCCTGTTATAACCAGATTATCACTGCCTTCAAACCGGCTATTATTCCAATGTGGTGCAAAATAAAGTTTCTCGGTAGAAACCGGACGAACATCTGTAAAGAAAGCAATTCCGAATGCAGAAGAATCAGGAATAAAAAGGGTGGTTGGTTTACCATCGAAAGTTTTATATTCCTTCAACTCAACCTGGCTTATTCGCCCACCAAGGCTGCTGATGGTTATTTTTAGGAGATCGGTTTCGATTACATAATCCTGATCAATTCCCTGTGCGGAAGGGGCGAAAGGTCCGTAAACCGAGCGATAAACTTCTGCTGGTATAACATCGGGGGTAGTTTCAGGAACAACAGTCAGGCTTTCAGTACCCGCTTTCAACTGTTCCTGCCTTAATTGCAATGCCCTTGCTGAGTCGTTCAGACTCCGCTGAACTAATTCAATTGAATCCTGTGCCCGCTTTTTACTTTCCAGTTCTTCTTTTGAAGGGGACATCAATATGGTGTAACCCACCATAATTGCAAAAATCAGAACCAGACCAATGATTGTATTCTTATTCATGAACTAATAGATAAAATGATTTCAAGAAGTTGACAAAAGTAATCAAAAGCAGTCAATCTGCCATCGGATAAATCAACAATAGACCAGATACATGATTTTTTTGCTATTTATTTTGACTGGAATGATACTTTATTGCAGCCTTTACAAAACTGACAAAGAGGGGATGCGGGGTGGCAACAGTACTTCTGTATTCAGGATGGAATTGAACACCGATAAACCATGGGTGATCAATCAATTCGATGATTTCAACCAGATTATTCCGTGTGTTTATGCCAGGCGTTATCATTCCTGAGTTCTGATATTGTTCAATGAAATGATTGTTAAACTCATACCTGTGTCTGTGTCTTTCAGCAATATCAACACTACCATAAACATCAAAAGTTTTGGTTCCTTTTTCAATGGTACAGGGGTATGATCCAAGACGCATTGTACCTCCCATATCTTCAATACTCTTTTGCTCTTCCATTATGTCGATCACAGGAAATGGGGTTTCACTATCCATTTCGGTGGAATGGGCATCTTTTAAGCCAAGTACGTTTCGTCCAAATTCAATAACAGCGCATTGCATTCCCAGGCAAATGCCAAGAAATGGAATTTTATTTTCCCTTACATACCTTATGGCTTCAATTTTTCCTTCAATGCCCCGGCTTCCGAATCCCGGTGCAACAAGAATTCCATCGAGTCCTTTCAGCACTGCAGCAACTGAATCAGGTGTAATTAACTCAGAGTGAATTGCTTTTACTATGACTTTATATTTATTGGCGGCACCGGCATGAACAAATGATTCATTGATGGATTTATAAGCATCTTTAAGTTCAACATACTTGCCAATCAGACCTATTGTAATTTCTCCTTCCGGATTTTTTAATCTTTTCAGAAACTCCTTCCATGTAGCGAGATCAGGCTCAGGCAAAACCGGCATTCTCATTTTTTCGAGCACTTCAAGATCAAGTTTTTCTTCATGCATTAATAGGGGCACGTCGTAAATAGATTCAGCATCAATTGATTCAATTACTGCCGTAGGGTCAACGTTGCAGAAAAGGGCAATTTTGTTGCGCATACCTTCACTCAGGTGCTTTTCAGTTCTGCAAACCAGAATATCGGGCTGCACTCCTTGTTCCAAAAGGGCTTTAACGGAATGTTGGGTCGGCTTGGTTTTAAGTTCGCCGGCTGCTGCCAGATATGGAACCAATGTAAGATGAATCACAAGGCAGTCGGAGCCTATTTCCCATCTCATCTGCCTGACTGCCTCAATGTAAGGCAATGACTCGATATCACCAACTGTTCCGCCTATCTCAGTCAATACAAAGTCGTACTTCCCTTCATTGCCCAGCAATTTAATCCTTCGCTTGATTTCATCGGTAATATGAGGGATTACCTGAACAGTCTGACCCAAATAGACTCCGCGTCTTTCCTTGTTGATTACTTCCTGATAAATTCTGCCTGTTGTAACATTATTGGCCTGAGAGGTGGGTACATTGAGATAACGCTCGTAATGGCCCAGATCGAGATCGGTTTCTGCACCGTCATCAGTAACAAAACATTCGCCATGTTCATAAGGATTCAGGGTTCCTGGATCAATATTGATGTAAGGATCCAGCTTTTGAATGGTGACTGAGAAACCTCTGGCCTGCAGAAGTTTTGCCAGAGAAGCTGAGATTATCCCTTTTCCCAGCGAGGAGGCAACGCCTCCGGTTACAAAAACATATTTGGTTGAAGCCATCTTTTTATCTTTTATTATCAAATCCTTAAAATCCGAAAATAATTTCGGCAAAGGAATTAAATAGTTCAAATTTTGCTAAAAAAAACAAACCTGACTAATGATCAGGTGAGAAACACTTACATGATTGGAGAAGTGGTATTCAAAAATCAACAGGGTGAAATAATAAAACGACACCGAACTGCCCGCAAAAATACAAAGCCATTTACAAAACTATGTATTGTTGTTAAGAAAAAATGAAAAGTTTTGCAAAATATGCAGAATAATTTATAACTATATAAATATCAAGGCTTAACGGAATTAATTATTGCACTATAAATTTCCTCTTTGTTATAAGGCTTTGAAAGAAACATATCCATTCCCACTTCAAAGCTTTTTTTACGGAATGATTCTTCAGAATAAGCGGTCAGCGCAATGATTGGTATCTGAATATTCTGTTTGCGCAATTCTATAGTTGCTTCCCAGCCGTTCATGTTGGGCATATCAATATCCATAAGAATGACATTATAAAATCCGGTCAGGCATTCATTTACTGCTTCAACGCCATCACCAACCAATTTATAACTCCATCCCATTTTCTTAATAAGAATCTCAATAATCCTCTGATTCAGAACATTATCTTCAGCTATCAGAACATTAATATGTTTGACGTCCACTCCTACTTCTACTTCCCGCTGTAAATTCATAAAAATCAGGGAACAATTGAAACAATACTTCTATTCAGTTAATCATAATAAATGCAAAAGGTAATACCGGAAACATCAATAAAATCGTAAAAATAAAAGAATCCTGTGCATAAAATACACAGGATATTAGTTTCCAGAACATTAGTTACTACTGACCCAAATAAGACTTCAGCAATTTACTGCGCGAAGTATGTTTGAGTCTTCGGATTGCTTTTTCTTTGATCTGGCGAACCCGCTCCCTGGTGAGGTCGAACTTTGCCCCAATTTCCTCTAGTGTAAGTCCATGGTTCATACCGATACCATAATAAAGGTTTACTACATCTCTTTCTTTTTCAGTTAGGGTTGACAAAGATCTTTGAATTTCACGGGCAAGTGATTCACGCATAAGTCCGGCATCGGTAACCGGAGCATCAGCATCAACAAATATATCAATCAGTTTCATGTCTTCATCCTCGGTAAGAGGCGCATCCATTGAAACGTATCGGGTGGAAATCTTAAGTGCGGCATCAATCTTATACTCAGGAATTTCAAGCGCTTCAGCAATTTCATCGGATGAGGGAGGGCGCTCAAACTTTTGCTCCAAACGTGATGATTCCTTTTTTATTTTATTGAGTGATCCGACCTGATTCAGAGGCAGACGAACTATACGGGATTGCTCGGCAAGAGACTGAAGGATACTTTGACGAATCCACCATACGGCATATGATATGAACTTAAAACCACGGGTTTCATCAAACCGTTGAGCAGCTTTTATCAATCCGAGATTACCTTCATTGATAAGGTCAGGAAGACTGAGCCCTTGATTTTGATATTGCTTGGCAACAGAAACTACAAACCTGAGATTGGCTTTACAGAGTTTTTCCAAAGCCTGCTGGTCTCCCTGCCTGATTTTTTGTGCAAGAGCCACCTCTTCATCTGCAGTAATAAGGCCTTCTTTGCCAATATCCTGCAAATATTTGTCAAGCGAAGCAGTTTCGCGGTTGGTAATCGATTTCGTTATTTTGAGTTGTCTCATAGCAGCGTAGTTTTTATAGCTTTCGTAAAAGAAAGCCCAATCTTTATTTTAACAATCGTAAGGCTTAAAAGTTTAAACTGCAATACAACAGATTGTTGATTTTGCAGTTTTTGTGATGCAGCAGCCCGGATGCATTTCAAACCAGATTAACCATCAAAGGTTGATAAAATATTTACATTCCAAATCCGTAGTAAGCCCTGGTTTTGTTTGGATAGATACCTTCCACCAGCACTCCTCCTTTTTTATTTCTGAGCAAATTCATGAGATCCTGACGGGTTGTGATGGGTTTGCCGTCAATCTGAGTCAGAATAAATCCCTGACGTACACCGGCATTTCTTAGTTTTCCATCACGTAAAGCAGTAACCTGAAGTCCGGAAGCAATGCCAAGATTTGATTTTAAATCATCACTCACAGGTTCGAAAGATGCACCCAACAATGACTCAATATTAACTTCCTCAGGTTTAACAACGTTTGTATCTCCATCACGGTTTTTTAAAGTAACGTCAAAATTCAAATCTTTATTGTTGCGCTTAACTGCAACACCAATTTTATCCCCAGGTCTGTGTTGGCCAACAATTTCGAGTAGTTCAGAAGTGGAATTTACCTCAACTCCTTCAATACTCATAATAATATCTCCTGAGCGAATTCCTGCAGCTCTGGCTGATCCGTTCTCGGTTACTTCTGCAACAAAAACGCCCTTGATATTGCTAATACCTTGTTCCTGTGCTAGTTTGCTGTCAAGTTCGCGTATACTGACTCCAATAAAACCACGCTGAATAGCCCCGAACTCGCGCAAATCCTGTACGACTTTGCGAACAATATTTACCGGAATTGCAAATGAATATCCTGCATAAAAACCATTCCCGGATGCAATTGCTGCGTTTATTCCAACAAGTTCACCCCGGGTGTTTACAAGAGCACCGCCACTATTGCCACGATTAACAGCAGCATCGGTCTGAATAAATGATTCAATGGCTGATCCGTCCGGTGATCCCAAAATATTGATGTTTCTTGCTTTGGCACTTACGATTCCTGCCGTTACTGTTGAGGTAAGATTAAACGGATTGCCAACTGCAAGAACCCACTCCCCTACCTGCAAATGTTCTGAGTTTCCATAAACGACAAAGGGAAGGTCAGTGGCATCAATTTTCAGCAAAGCCAAATCTGTAGATGGATCCAAACCAACTACGCTTGCAGTATAAGTGCGTTTATCATTGAGAGTAACCTCAACTTTATTTGATTCGGTTACCACGTGGTTATTGGTAACAATATACCCGTCCGACGAGATTATAACTCCTGAACCCGTTGCAACGATGGGGGCACTTCCCTGAGGCCGTCTTTCACCAAAGAATTCACGAAGATCAAAAAAATTATCATAAACACTGCTTTTGCGCTGGTATTCGGTTTTTATGTGAACTACTGAATGAACTGTATTGGCAGCTGCCTGAGTAAAATCGGGCAACACCATGGTAGATACAGTCCCGGGCATAGATGCCATATATGCAGGAGTCCTGTCAGTCTGAATCTGAACCGGCGCTGGTGAATTCTTTTTTTCAATCAGTGAATATGCTCCAAGCGCCACTACCCCACCTGCGAATGCGATCAGCAAACTTCCGATAAACTTTTTCATTGTAAAAAATATTATTGGTTTAACTTTACTTTTTTTGCAAGATTGAGCCTGATCACCAACCGGTATAGCGGGCTCAATTGCTTGTTTTAACGCAATTAGGATACCATTGTTACAAAAAGTGCTGTTAAAAAATGTTAAGTATCCTGTTGTTTTAAATATACAACTCAAAACACCTGTTTGTAAATCCATGCCTGAGCCAAATATCCATCAATACCAGAGTTTTATATTATTTTAGTGATTTACAGAATCCATGTTATGGTTACCGACTAAGGGTCAGCCATCATATTTACAGAGGTTTTGATTAGTTGCGGAGCATCTGATCCACAACTAATAAACCACAAAACCAGGCAAAAAGTTAAAAATTAGCTTCCGGGTATTGACTTTATTCAGGATATGGCTATCTTTGACACTATTCATCAACTGACAATTTGTCAAAACATTTTTAATGAAAACATTTTACAAATTCCACGGCACCGGAAATGATTTTATTATGATTGACGGAAGGCAATGGATGAAATCTTTACCACCTGATTTAATCACGCAACTTTGCGACCGACATACCGGCATAGGAGCAGATGGCCTTATAATAATCAAGCAGACTGAGGGATTTGATTTTGAAATGATTTATTTCAATTCTGATGGAAGCCTTGCCAAAATGTGTGGCAACGGAGCCAGATGTTCAGCAGCTTTTGCATACTTATCAGGAATTTGCGGAACCACCACCACTTTTCTGGCAGGCGACGGTTCTCATAATGCACACATATCAGAGATATCGCAATCAGAATGGATGGTTGATGTAAGCATCAACAATGTTGAAATGCCTGCACTATCCGGATCAATGGCTGAAATAAACACCGGGACTCCGCATCTGGTGATACTTACTCCGGAGAATAGCAGCACGGATGTAATGGCTGATGGCAGAAAAATCAGATTTTCAGACGAATACGCCAAAGAAGGAATCAACATCAACTGGCTCAGCATCAGCGAAAATCAGCTCAGTGTAAGAACCTACGAAAGAGGTGTTGAAGCTGAAACACTTTCCTGTGGCACAGGAGTTACTGCTTCGGCCATTTTTGCTGCACTTCATACAGGAAAATTAAGCTGGAAAGTCATCACTAAAGGAGGAATGCTTTGGGTAAGCATGAACAAGACAGATAATGTCATGACAAATATCAGACTTAAAGGGTCGGCTAAAATGACATTTAAAGGCGAGATTTTCCTTTAATCAGGAAAAATC
>Ga0351883_1170_pt1 | contig 19968 bp, 21 predicted proteins | sample BONcelFGM3001F14_FD_206772 | JGI IMG/M metagenome (GOLD analysis project Ga0351883, IMG submission 206772) | Enriched cells from coal bed in the Powder River Basin, Montana, United States - BONCAT cells FGM rep3 HSBNCT.FGM.300.1.F14 ...
CCGCGCCGGATGGCCGGGACATCCCTGGTCGAAATCGCACGTGCTCGAAATGGAGATTCCATCAACCGGCCCCGCCCGGCGATCCGAGGCGCTCTGCATCCGCCGGACCATTTTCGAAAAGGATCAATGGGTGCATGTGGCCCTGGTCTGGGGGAAAATGTTCGGCCCGTACGGCGCCGCCATCCGAAACAAAACTCCAGAGGCCGGGTTGATCGTCCGGCAGGACCACCTGGCCGCGAACCGCCTGGCTGGAGGGCCAGGGAGAACCGTCGGGAGCGGTCAGACGGGTTTCTTTCTCAAAATGCAGAGTGGCATTACGGGAGCCGGGCGGAAGCTGAAAGAAGATCCGGACCGGGGGATTCAGCCGTCCGGGTGCAGGTCTCCACCACCCATCGGCGTAGAGAAGGAAGGTAGCGAGGCGGTTGAGGAAGGCCCGGTGAATGCCCTCCGCGGGCATGGGAATGAAAAAATCGGCCGGTTCGCTCTCCGGCGGTAGCGAGAGGGTCATGCCATCGTCGTATCCCGCTTTTAAGGTGAGCAAACGCTGGCCGATCTTAGAGACTTTTCCCAAGCTCTGAATCTCCGGAAGATTTTGCAGTCCCTGGCGTTCAAAAAGCAAAGTCGCTTCCAAGGGACCTTGACGGTCGGTTTTGCGCACGATCACTCCGGCCTGGCCGGTCAGGCGCTCGGCTCCGACCCAACGAGCCGAGGGTTTTCTGTCAGTGTCACTTTCCGTCACCGCGGCCAGGGCGTAGGGCAAACCTTGAAAACGAAACTCCGCCTCGGCGCTGGAACTCACCGGGCTCTGAAGCACTTCGTGGCGGGCGGCCAGCCACAGCCGCTGCGGGTAGTACGGATTGTGGTCCAAACTCCAGAGAAACTCCCCGGAGCGTCCTTCCTCGAACCGGCTGCCGGCCTCCATCGACTGCCACCAAAACCGGCTCAGGGCGGTGGCCAGATTAAAATACCGCCGGGTTCCATGCAGTTCCCAGCCTTCAATCAGAGCGGAGAGATCCTCCTGGGTCTTGTAGGTGCTGCTTTCATAAGGACGGTTGCGATAGGTAAGAAAAACCGGACTCTCCGGATCGTAGATTTCGTTCAGAATCTCCTCCTGGATGACGCGCAAGGCAGGATCCCAGGTCAGCGCGTAGGCCCGATTCACCGCCCGCAGCACGGCGATGATGCGCCAGTCGCTTTGATTTTTGGTCCACCATTTTTTGACCCCCTCGGCATAATGCAAAACGCCATCCCGCGCCCGGGGGTCACCGGTGAGAAGGTAGTTCAGCAGGAATTGATCCAGATTCGTATGGGTCCCCATACCCGGCCGGGTGAAGCCCTCCCAATAAAAGGGCAGGCCAGCATAGGGGTCCTTGTCCCCAACACTGTGAATGTAGAGACCCCGCTGGCGGGAGGGTCCGTCCCAGGCTGCGAGATAGCTGTCCAGATACGTGCGATTGCTCCCACTGGCCATGGCACGGAATTTCGATTCGGCGGAACGAAGATACAGCAGCCAGAAGGCGTTGCGCAGGGTGTAGCTGGCACGAAACCGCCCCTGACTCTGGGGAAACTGGCGGGTGTGGTGGGGACCGGCGAAGTAGTCGACAAACCCGTATTCCCCAAAAAATTCCTGCTCGCCCGCCCAGTAGTCGAAGGCTTGATCGATAAAGGTTTCCACGGCGGGAAACCGGTCCGGATCGCGGGGGTAGAGGGCACCCAGAACCCGGGTGTGATAGGTCCATTGGGGAGCCGGACAGGCCTCGACCGGAAAGGAAAACGCCCGGCCTTGCTCCGTCAGTTGCTCGGCCACGGCCGAACCGCTGGAAGGACAGAGGACCAGGGAATGCGTTTTGGACCAGCCGATGGCATTGGTGGCCAGTTCGCTGGTGGTCCGGGACAAGGCCGGGGAGAGCCGTTGGCCCTGATTCCATCGCTTCACCAACGCGGGAGCACGGAAGTCCAGTTCCTCGCCGCCGACGAGAGAGAACAGATCCAACCCAAGTCCGGTGGGAGAAATCCGGAACGCCTTGGGATGCTGGCGGGCGGATTCCCGGCAGCCGGCCAGCAGGCCACGGTCCGCCGTCAGGGCCGCCGCCCAATCGCCCATCTCGCCGTCCCGGGGGTTGAGCGCGTCCTGCGCGGCGCCAAGGACCCATTGATCCCGGCCTCCGCCGTACCGGCGATGACTGGTCTGGGCAAGAATCACGGCCCGTCCGTCCAAGGCCTGGGTTTCGACAGTCTCTGGAGCACTCCGATCGACGGCAAACAGACCGGTTTCCGCCTGCCAATCCTCGAAATCCCAATCCCACCCGATGGCTTTAAACCAGACCTCCCCCGTGTTTCGTGTGACGATGAAATGATGGGTGATCCGGCATTCGGGCCGGTTGGCGGCAAATTCCAGCCAGACCGTGAAACGGGCCAGTTCCTCGCCGCCCCCGGTGCGGTAGATGCCGGAGACTTTGATGCGGGCGACCAGCGGTCCCGCCGATTCGATTTCCATGACCGTGTCGGCGGCGGAGACGGATCCCAGCCGGTCCTTTTGATCGATGACATAAAGACCGCGACCGTTTTTGGAAAATCGGCTGATCGGTTTGCCGGAAGCTTCAATGCGATTGAGCAAGGCTCCGTGCGGGTCGATGGTATAGGAAGCTGCGCCGGTTTCCACCTGGAGGGAGGAGCCCGTCTTTTTGACCAAAGAGGGTTCCGTCCGGGGAGGGACGGATTCCCGGGGACGAACGCTCAGGGTCGCGCCCTTTCCAACCATGGCGTCCACCCGAAGCCACTTCAGGGATCCTTCTTCGGACCAGTGCATGGTCGGTTCGAATTGGGCGGGGATCTCTTGGTCGTTCTCGTCAAACAGACGAAGAACGGTCGGATCCCGCAGGGCCCCGGCGGGCAACGGCAGGCCGAACGTGACCCAGGCGTCGGATGCGGCGGCACCGGATTCCTGGCGATGGAGCCGGATTTCTGCGGGCGGATGATCGGCCAGAGGAACCTCAGGATCGCTCTGAAATCCCTCGCTGACCACGGCCAGAGTTTCGCCACCGCGGCGGAGGGAGATTTGGAGGATCCCGGAATCCACCAGCCGCGCATCGAATTGGAGGGCGGCTTTCCCGGCGGAAACCGGACGGGTTGAGGTGGCGACCGGCGGTGTCCCGGCGGCGGAGAACAACTCGGCTTTCCACTCCAGGCCATCCAGGGTCTTGGAGTCAGAGATCCGGACGACCGCTTCCAAAAACCGTTCCCCGGGCCGGCAGGTGGATTTTGGCAGGGTCAATTCCAGCAGTCCCTGTCGCCGGATGGGGGCCAAGGCCGAATCCATCGGGAGGGCGGCGGCCAGACGGTCGCTGTGCCATCGCAGAACTTCGTCTGACCGGGCCTGGCCCCCCGGACCTACCGCCAGCAGCAGGAGAAAGCTAAGGAGACACGATTTCATACGCGTAGCATTCCGCCAAAAATAGTTTGATGGTCACGATGAGGGATTGATCCGGGGTGGTGACGGGCAGGGTGGTTCCTGTCGTCCAGTGGACATCCCCGTCCACGGCATCGCCTTCCAGAGGGAGGCATTCGTCGGCGGACCAACCGGGTTCCGCCTGGTCCGGCAGGGGGGAAAATCCCGGCAGGAACGTCCCGGGTCCATTTTTCGCCACGCTCACCCGGATCCAGCCGCCCGGGGTGGTTCGGTAGTTCAGCCGGAGTGACGCGGGTGCGGTGATGGGACCGAGATCCAGAATCAGCTCGGCTTCGGTTTCCGCACGGAACCCAAAAAAACGGTCGCGCGCCCAGCGGGCCACATGAAGAGAAGCGATTCCCTCGGCCTGGAGTTGCTCCACCACCGCCGTCTCCCGTTTGCGCTGCTCGTTGAGAGTCCATCCATGGCCGCGATGGAACGCAGTACAGTAGAGACGCTGTTCGTCGCCGACGGTCAGAATCGAAGATGCGGCATAGAAAAAGGGGGCCAGGGCGTGGCCCGCGGGGTGTTCCAGAAAGGGCTGCCGCCCCGGCGCGAAGATCCAGGGATCCTCCGGTCGTTCCCGGAACACAGGTACGAGGGCGCTGCCGCCAAAGATTCCACTGCCCGATTGGTAATAGGGAGGCTGGTGATAGAACACCCAAACCAGTCCCAGGCTGGCGGTTTTCCCGGAGGAGAGGAGGGTCATACCATAATAGTCCGCACTGCGGCCTCCGCGCATCAGGGCCACATGGTCGTCGGCATCGGTGGACATCAGGGCGAGCCGCGGGGTGGCCCAGCCGTCGGCGGTGAAGTCCGCCTCAAACAGGCAGCGCCGCTGGATGCCGCCATGGTAGCGCAGGTGTTTGAATACGGCGTGGCCGGTCTGGATACGCTCGTCCCACAGGCTGGTGATGACGTCTCCGCCCGGGATGGGAGGGACCCCGGGAGCCAGTTCCCACTCCCAGCCGTCCCGTGAGGTGGCGAGATAATATCCCGGTTCCCGTGCGGCGGCATTGCGCCCCGAAGACCGTTTGCCACACCCTGTGGCCAGATAGAGGTCGCCCTGTTTGGAAATGGCCGGAGAGTGCAGGCCCAGGTTGGTGAGTTTCTGACCTGACGGGCCCGCCGGTTTCCTCCACACCAGGCCGTCCTCGGATTCGGCCATGGCCACATCGGAAAAATCCTGGTCCCACCGGTGGTCGCCCGCGGCCGCCTGATACCACATGCGAAAGGAACCCTTCTCGGCCAGCACGGTTCCGTAGATCGCGCAGCCCCCGCGATCGTGATCTTCATCGGGAGACAGAATGGGGTCCGGTGAGACCGACGCCGTGTTTTGGAAAGCCAGCAGGCGTCCGCGGCGTCCGACCACTTCCCGGCGGCTTTCAAAGAGAAGTTCCATGAAGGGTCAGATGGCGTTTTCCTGAACCTTCTGCATGACCCGCATCACGGCAAGGGAGTGTTCCGTGCTGATGGGAGGAGGATTCCCCGCTTGGAGGGCGGCGTGGAGTTCGGAATAATAGGCAACGGGCAGTTGGCGGTTGGCCGCCTCGCTGCTGATGGTGAAATTTTCCTCCACCCAAGGAAGCGTTTCCTTGTCGTAGCTGCGGTCGGCCGGAGGGGTTTCCACCACTTCGCGGACCGGGAGCAGAGCGGGATCGAAAAACCGGCTCCGGAACGTGGTGCCGTCCCCGCTCAATCCGCCCGTCGTGCCGTAGATTTTCCAGCGGTCAGCTCCCATGGCGTCCGCGCTGGAGAGTTCAATATCCATGAGGGGGGCATCCGGCGCATGCAGGAGAATTTTGACGTGGTCATCGGCGTCCCCCAGGGTCACCGCCGCCTCGGCCCGTGCCACCACGCCGGGATGATCGCTTCCCATCAGGCACAGGGCATGGTCCAGCACATGAGGACCCAGGTTGGAAAGATTTCCGCCGCCGAATTTTTTCAAGGTTTGCCAATCCCAGCGCCGTCCGAAGCCGTTCCGATAAATTTTGATCATGAGGAGGCGTCCCAGCTTCCCGGAGTCAACGATGGTTTTGACCAGTTCAAAATCCGGGGCATACCGGAGGCTGTGAAAAACCGACAGAAAGCGACCTGTTTCCCGCGCGACTTTCGCCATCGCTTCCGCGTCGGCCAGGGTGAGGGCCATGGGTTTTTCGCAGATGACGTGTTTGCCTGCACGGAGAGCGGCGCTGACCTGCGTCCGGTGCAGCATTTGCGGGGTGGCGATCACCACCCACTCGGTGTCGGCATTTTCCAGCAGGTCTTCCAGAGTTTCGTACGAGGCGCATTGAAACGTCGTTTCGGCTTCCTTCCGGCGGGACGCCATGGAATCGCAGACGGCGGCGATCCGGAACTGATCCGGGAGGGTTTGCAGATTCATCAGATGGTTGCGCCATCCGGTGCGGCCGAGGCCGACGACAGAGATTGGGATTGGATTCATAGTGGAGAGTTAAGGCGGGCTGAGCGGTCCGCTGTTGTAAAAACGAATACCGCGGGGAGTGGGGTTGGCGGGAGGAGCGACCGGCAGCCGGGCGGAAACGCTGCCATCGGCGAACAGAATGTTGGCCCGCCCTTCGTGACGTTCGTAGGCCACGCGTTGGAGCTGGCTGACATTGTCGTTGATATAAATGGTGTTTCCGGCGGATCCAAACGTGACGGAGTTTTTGTCCGGGCCATTGCCCAGCAGTTTGTTGTCCACCGCGAGGATCGTGGTGGAGGGTTGTTGAAGATTGGCCAGGCGTTTGGATTGGTAGGGTGCACTCGCCGTAATCCGGGAATTCCAGGCGTAGCTGAGTTGGCGACTCAGGGCGAAGGCCGGGTTCCGCACGGAGGCGGGGCAGTAGAAGGGGGTTTTAAAATTGCCGGTCGGCACGGTGGTTTCCAGACCGAGATAGGGCATAATCTGGACGTCCCACTGCTCGCCGCCATGTTGGTTGGCGGGAACTCCATCCTGGGCGGGGGCGCTGAGAATGCCAGGGAGAATTCCCTCGTGATCCGCGACGTATAGATGCACGGCCGCGCCGATGGTTTTGAGATTGTTCAGGCATCCGGCTTGTTTCGAACTGAGGTAGGCGCGGGACAGGGAGGGCAGAATCAGAATGGCCAGAACGGCGACCAGGCTCACCACGGCCAGCATTTCCAGGAGGGTGAATCCGAATGCGGGCGACGAAGGGGGTGAGGTTCTGCGCATGACCGCGAAAGGTTTGCCGGTCATGAAGACTCAGGAATCGAGCAGCCCGAGCTTCTCGTTTTCCTCGGGACGGGTGGTTTGGCCGCCTATAAAAGAACAGGCCAGAAAGCGCCCCGGCAGTTCCGCCGTGTCGCCTTCGGCCAGACTGCAGGCCATCTCCAGGAGTTTCTCGCCGATCCTGTCGGCCGGCTGCTGGGTGCGGGTAAGGTCCCGATTGGGAGGGCGGGGTTCCGCCACTCCTCCACCGGCCACAATGCTGGTTTCGTTGGGAATGCCCACGCTGTGTTCCCGCAAGTACCGGCAGAAAAAGCACGATGCCGATTTCGCGCAGGGCGAAGTTGGCATTGGTTGGCATGTACCAGAGCAGCGGCCCGATGCGACCGATGCGGCTCAGCACGATGGCCACCAGGAGGGGGCCTCCGGCCAGGCCGAGCTTGACCGGGGCGGGCATGCCGGGAAAAACCACGGGAATGCTGCCCAGCAACACCCCCAGCCCGATGCCGACAAAGATCGGGATGAGTTCGGTGTGGTTGAGCATTTTTAGCGAGTTGCCCAGAGTTTTGGCGGCCAGCGCAATGTCGTCTTCACGGCCCACCAGCACCAGCATGTCGCCGAATTGAATGCGGCGGTCCGGCGTGGCGCTCAGTTCCACCTCCGCCCGCGACACTCGCGTCACGGCCACGTCCGTTTCTTCCAGAAAATGCAGTTCGCCCAGGGTTTTCCCCAGGATGGCCTTTTTGGTCACGATGACCTGGCGCATCACGAGATTGCTCTCCAGGGTTTGCAAATCCACGGGACTCACCTCACCAACGATGAGCTGTAGTTCCTCCAGCTTTTCTTTGTTTCCCACGGCGAGAAGGGTGTCGCCGAGGTGAACGACATGATCGGGCCGGGCCAGGCTCACCACACCGTCGTGGCAGATCCGGGAAATGACCACTCCCAGTGAGTCCAGGACCGGAAGTTGATCCAGGCGGCGCCCGTTCAGGTTGGGATTCACCACCAACAGGTTCATGCGGGAGAGTTTGGCCGGACGCGCTCCGTCGCTCTGCAGCAGGTCGGCGGTTTCCTTTTTAAGGTTCACCCGGAAGAGCGCGCGCAGAACGAGCATGGTGAGAATGATGCCGACAATGCCGAAGGGGTAGGCTACGGCGTATCCGAGACCCGGCAGGGCGGCCAGGTGGGGAGCCAGGCCGGGCAGGCTGCGAATGGCTTCCTGCGCCGCACCCAATGAGGGGGTGTTGGTGGTGCCGCCGGAAAACAATCCCACCGCGGCGGCCATGGGTACCCCGGCCAGCTTGGAGATGGCCACGGTGACGAGGGCGCCCAGAATGACGATGGAGGCGGCCATGAGATTGAGCGGAAGGCCCTGGCGGCGCAGGGAGGCAAAAAACCCCGGACCCACCTGCATCCCGATGGTGTACACAAAAAGAATCAACCCAAACTCCCGGGCGAATTCCAGCACGGGCGGGGAGATGGTGATGCCGAGATGTCCGATGGCCAGGCCGGAAAACAGCACGCCGGCGATGCCGAGTCCGATGCCGCGGATTTTTAAGCTACCCAGGGCCAGCCCCAGTGCGGCCACCACGGCGATGACCAGCACGGCATGGGCGATGGAGTCGCCGTGAATGAGTTGAATGAGCCAGTCCATGGATATCTTCTAGAAGGAACTGCCCCGGGAGGAAATGGTGTTCTTCCGGTCGAACCGGGTCCGCGCAAAACGAGCCCCTGAGCCTAAATCCGTTGATAGTTGGTAGTTGATAGTTGATAGTTGAGAGACTGAAAAATGGCGCGGTCAGAACATCGGTAACACTTTTGGGTCAGAACATAGGTAACACTTGGGTTTGTGTTGGGTTACAGTTTCTTGGGTTGAGGTTGCTGGGTCAAGGCGCGTCCTTTTGGCCTTTGGAGCGTAGCGGAGAAGGCCAAAAGGACGCTGCGGCCGAGCGGGAGGGGGAGCGTTTCGGCGGCGTGACGGGCCGAAAAGCCGCTGCCTTCGGGTCGATGTGGCCGACCAGCAGCTTGGCGAACCAGACGTCTACGCCGCCATGGTCACAGGAGCTCAAGCCCACGTTCCAGTGGCGCAAGGCCGCTGAGATGGCGATGTGGTCCCCGCCATAACCAATCGTGCCTTGGCGCGTGACCTTGCGTGTTTCCATAGGCCCATAATCAATGGTTTCCGGCGTACCCTTAAATGCTCGGGCTGATGGGCGGTAAACTTCCGCCGGCATGGCCATCCCGAGCGCTTCGTGGGGGCGCTCAGTGTTGAACTCCTGACGCCACAGATCAAATGACTCCTGATCCCTCCCGGTTCGCCCCCTTTCCAGTTCGCGGAATATATCCAAATGCATCCTCTCATGCCCTCCATTGTCTTGCGGGCACCCGGGCCTACCGCGCACCAAATCAATCCCCAACGCCAGCCACCAGGCCGACAGGCGCGTGAGCCCCAACAGCGAATGGGCACAGGCAAAGGGAGTTCCATTGTCACTGCGGATGGCTCCTGGAAGGCCATGGGCTGCAAAGAGACGCTCAAACCGAGATCCCACCGTTTCGGTTTTTGCGTTCTCTACCATGTGCATTTCCAAAATAAAGCGACTGTGGGCATCTCGAACCGTCAGCGGCTCGATTCTCCGGCCTTCACCTCCACGCCACCACCCTTTGAAATCCACGGTCCACAGATCGTTGGGCGCGGATACATCCACCCCGGCTTCCAGCCGCCCGCTCTGCTCCCGACGTTGGCGGATTCGCTTCTCGGTCATTCCCGCACGTTCCAAAACCCGCTTGAAACTGCTTTCGCTGGGCAACTCTCCTCCGTGCTTGCGCCGATACAGCTCCCGGATCTTGCGCGCCCCCCAATGCCGGTGGGCTGTCTTCAGCCGCACAATCCGGCACGCAACCTCCTCGCCAAGCTCCGCCGCGTGACTCTGCGGCCGACGACTCTCTTCCTCCATTCCCGCCATTCCTTGGCTGACAAAACGTTCCCGCCATTTATACCCCGTCTTCCGACTGATTCCATACTCCCGGCACAACTCCGAAAAACTTTCCGTGTTCACCGCTCTCATCGCAAATTCGATTTTTTGATCCATCTCTTGGGTTTCTTTCCAGGGCATCCTCCACCTTGCTCAGGCGGTTTCCCCTCTTGAAAGTGTTACCCATGTATTGAACCATTTCTGTTACCGATGTATTGAACCTGCGCCAATCAATGAGATCGATCGCCTGTTCGGCGAGTCGCCTCATCGGTGGAAGCCGCTCTTTCTGAATCCATCAACGCTCATCCCTCAACCCTCAACTTCGCTTTTGGGCTGAAGGCTCTCCCCGGCGGACCGGGGAGAGCCGGGGCGAACTTACAGGCGGGAGATGAGAAGTTCCCGCTGGAACAGGAGTTCCTTGGGCAGATCGGCGTTCAGATCGATGAACAACTCGTCCTGCAGCATGAGTTCCCGTTTCCAGCCCTTCACATCAATGGCCAAAGCGGCTTCCAGCGTGGAGGCGTCGTAGTTGGGGATTCCCTCGATGTTGATATCCTCGGGGCGCGGCATCCAGCCGAGCGGGGTTTCCTCGGCATAAACCGAACCGTGGCAGCGGTCGAGGATCCACTTGAGCACCCGCATGTTGTCGCCGAATCCGGGCCAGAGGAATTTGCCGTCGTCGTCTTTCCGGAACCAGTTCACGTGAAAGATTTTTGGCGGACGGGCGATTTCCTTGCGCATCTCCAGCCAGTGGCCGAAGTATTCCCCCATGTTGTATCCGGCGAAGGGCAGCATGGCCATGGGATCGCGGCGCACCTGACCCAGTCCGCCTGCGGCGGCAGCCGTCATTTCCGAACCCATGGTGGCTCCCAGGTAGGTGCCGTGGATCCAGTTGAAGGCCTGGAACACCAGGGGCATGGTGGTGGCGCGGCGGCCTCCGAAGATGAAGGCACTGAGCGGCACGCCGTTTGGGTCGTCCGCGGCGGAATCCAGCACGGGGTTGTTGGCCATCGGCGCGGTGAACCGCGCATTGGCGTGGGCGGCGGGGCGACCGCAGCCCGGGGTCCATTCCTTGCCCGTCCAATCGGTCAACTTGGCCGGTGGCTCATCGGTGAGACCTTCCCACCACACGTCGCCATCGGGCGTGAGGGCCACGTTGGTGAAAATCGCATCCCGGGCGCAGCATTTGAGCGCGTTGGCGTTGGATTTTTCCGAGGTGCCCGGAGCCACGCCGAAGTAGCCGGCTTCCGGATTGATGGCGTGGAGGCGTCCGTCGGCCCCGGGTTTGATCCAGGCGATGTCGTCTCCCACCGTGGTGACTTTCCAGCCCTTGAATTCCGCGGGCGGAATCAACATGGCGAAGTTGGTTTTCCCGCAGGCGCTGGGGAATGCGGCGGCCACGTAGGTTTTTTCTCCGGCGGGGGATTCCACGCCGACAATCAGCATGTGCTCGGCCATCCAGCCTTCATCGCGGGCCATGCAGGAGGCGATGCGCAGGGCGAAGCATTTTTTGCCCAACAGCGCGTTGCCGCCGTAGCCGCTGCCGAAGGACCAGATCTCGCGGGTCTCCGGATAGTGGACGATGTATTTTTCCTCCTTGTTGCACGGCCAGGGGACGTCCTTCTGGCCGGGAGCGAGCGGGGCGCCCACCGAATGGACACAGGGCACAAAGGTTCCGGTTTTCCCCAGCACGTCCAGCACAGCGCGTCCCATGCGGGTCATGATGCGCATGTTTACCACCACGTAGGGCGAGTCGGTGATTTCCACTCCGATGTGGGAGATGGGCGAACCGAGCGGTCCCATGCTGAAGGGAATCACATACAGGGTGCGGCCGCGCATGCAGCCGGCGAAGAGGCCCTGGAGTTTCTTGCGCATCTCGGCCGGGGCCATCCAGTTGTTGGTCGGGCCGGCTTCGCGTTTGCGTTTGCTGCAAATATAGGTGCGGTCCTCCACGCGGGCGACGTCACCCGGATCGGAAAGGGCGAGGTAGCTGTTGGGGCGTTTTTTTGGGTTGAGTCGGGTGAAAGTGCCTGACGCAACCATTTGTTCGCTCAGGCGGTCGGATTCCTCCTTGGAGCCATCGCACCAGTGCACGGCCTCCGGTTGGCACAGAGCGCGGACTTCTTCGACCCAGTCGAGCAGGGCCTGGTTGGTGGTGAATTCTGAATTGTTCATGTCGGGAAGAGCCTCGCAATTTGGAGAAACACGCGATACGCGTCCCTTGCTTTTTCCCCCTCCGTTTTTGGCAAATCCGAAAATGCGTGCTCGGACGTCTCCGCATGGCGAAATTTTTGCAAAAAAACGGTCGGGACACCTCGCATGTGTTCGCTAGGGTGTCCGGCTCTCATGAATGCGGAACTTCTCCTTGTCCTTGGCCTGCTGTGCGCCTGCATCGGCATGTTTGTGCTCAACAAACCCCGCATGGATGTGGTGGCCCTGCTGGTCATTGTGCTCATGCCGCTCTTCGGCCTTGTCACAGTGCCGGAGGCCCTGGCCGGATTTGCCGATCCGAACATCCTCCTGATTGGCGCACTTTTTGTCATGGGGGCCGGTCTGGCCCGCACGGGCATCGCGTATCAATTGAGCGACTGGCTCATTGGCAAAGCGGGCAACAGCGAAACCCGGCTCATTGCCTTGCTCATGGTCTCCGTGGCCGGACTGGGTTCGGTCATGAGTTCCACCGGTGTGGTGGCCATTTTTATTCCGGTTGCCCTCAGTCTGGCCGAGCGGCTGCGCATCTCCCCGGGCCGCTTGATGATGCCGCTGAGTTTTGCAGGCCTCATCAGTGGCATGCTCACGCTGGTGGCCACCGCGCCGAACATGGTGGTGGACAGCGCGCTCACCCAGGAGGGCTTTGGCGGCTTTAATTTTTTCAGTTTCACCCCCATCGGGTTGGTCATCCTGCTGGCGGGTGTCGGCTACATGCTTTTTGCCCGGCACTGGCTGCGCACGGATGAGGGGGAGAAAACCTCTCACTCCACCCGGCGCAATCTGCTGGATTTGATCGAGGACTACGAACTCTCCGGACGCGAACACCGTCTGCGCGTGCTTCCCAACTGCCCCCTGGTCGGAAAAGCTCTCAAGGATATCCACCCCCGCCGCCAATACCGGGCCAATGTGGTGGGCATCGAACGGCGGGGAAAATTCCGGGCCGAAGTGCTGCATCCGAACGGGGACTCCGTGCTCCAGGCCGGGGATGTGCTCCTCGTGGATGTTCCGGTGGACCCGGCCATTGATCCCCTCGGCCGCACTCGGGAGTTGGGATTGGAACCGTTGCCGTTGCGGGGCCGCTACTTCACCGACCAATCCAAGGACGTGGGCATGGCGGAAATCCTCCTTCCTCCCGGATCCAGCCTCATCGGCAAAAGCGTGCTGACCCTCGGATTCCGACGAACTCATCAACTCAGTGTCATCGGACTCCGGCGCAACAACACGGCCCAGACGGGAGCGATCCTGGAGGAAAAACTCAAGGCCGGCGACACCCTTTTGGTCATCGGCACCTGGAAGGCTGTGCGGCAGATGCAGACCCAGACCCGCGATTTCCTTGTTCTCAGCCTCCCAGCTGAGATCGACCAGGTGGCCCCCGCGCAAAGCCAGGCCCCGTACGCCCTGCTCAGCCTGGGTATTATGATTGTCCTTATGGTCACCGGACTCGTGCCCAACGTCATTGCCGCCCTCATCGGATGTCTGCTCATGGGAGCCTTCCGCTGCATCGACATGGAAGGCGCCTACAAATCCATCCATTGGCCCATTCTGCTTCTCATAGTCGGCGTGATGCCTTTTGCCGTGGCACTCGATCGGACCGGGGGCATTGATCTGGCCGTGGATGGACTGCTCCATCTGGTTGGCGAGGCCAGTCCGCGCATTTTGCTGGGCAGCCTGTTTTTGCTCACCGCCGCCATCGGGCTCTTCATTTCCAACACCGCCACCGCCGTGCTCATGGCACCCATCGCGCTCAGCACCGCCAGCCAGTTGGGGGCGTCGCCCTATCCGTTTGCCATGACTGTGGCCCTGGCCGCCTCGGCGGCGTTCATGACGCCCATCTCCTCGCCGGTCAACACCCTGGTGCTTGGTCCCGGCCGCTACCGCTTCGGCGACTTCGTGAAAATCGGCGTGCCCTTCACCTTCATCGTGTTGCTCATTTGCGTCTTGCTTGTCCCGGTACTCTTTCCTCTCTATTAGTTTGGAGAAATCCCTGTCCCGCATGAAAGACGCACCGTCCGAAATCCCTCTTTCCCTGAGTGTTCGTTCCGTCGAGGGATTACTCGATGTGGAGGGTTCTCCCCTGGCTGGCCCGCGCATTCATCCGGACGTCGCCCGGGCGATTCGGGCCGAAGCCGCCGAACATCCGCGCCGTTCCCGATTTCGCATTGAGGTGCGGGTGCCAACTGGCGAGCACACCCGTCGTGCCGACGTGCAAACCGCCATTCAGACGCACTTCCGCGAGGAACAGGCCGAGCACGAAGACCACCTTCGCACCCTCGCGCAGAAGGGGCTCTGGAGTTTTCTGGTGGCCATGCTGGTGGTCGGCCTGCTGATCGCCATCAGCGAAGCCGTGCTGCACCTGGGGCAGGGCCGTCTGGTCACCGTGCTGAGCGAGAGCCTCATCATTGTCGCCTGGGTCACCCTTTGGGGACCGGCTGAAACGCTTCTTTTTGCCCGCTTTCCCATCTGGCGCGCCCGCGATCTGACCCGGTCCCTGGCCGGGGCGGAAGTGGTCCTAAAGGAAGGGGACTAACGCAGGGCCATGGGCCGTTGATTTGCGGTCAAGCCGCCTCGAGATAATCGAAATCGATGCTGGCCAATAACCAGAACTCCGCGATCTTGCCCTCCCGAAGGTGGTAGAAATAAATCACCTCGATTTCCGAATTTTCCCGGGTTTGAAGTTCCAGTGTGGTGAAAACAAACCGTATGGAGAAGCGGTCGTGCTCGGCGATGATGTCCCGGATTTCGTAATTTTGGTGTTGCCGGTTTCTGCGGTCCCACGCCAGGCGGTTGACGATGTCCTGGAAATGGATGACCTGAGAACGATGGTGGCCAACCACGTCCGGGTGATAAAAATCGGCGAGCTTGGAGGAATCAAAAGGCTCCCACACCGTGTGCATGAGTTTTTTGGCAAACTGGTGAACGTCTTCGGGTGTCATATTTTGGGTTTGGTGAAAATCCGGTGTCTCCCGTAGCGGAACACGGAACGTGTTTCGAGGTCGCTGACCACGGATTTTAGGCCAGTCATTCGGAAGGGACAAGAGGAAGGAGCAAAATGACCGCGGACCCTGCCGCTGACAAGAGACCAATCCAAAAAAGAGTCCTCTGCTTCCGATAGAGAAAAACGGAAATGACCAACAGAATGACAGGGGCGACAAATGTTCCGAAAGACAGGACGGTGCCCAGAACCGGCGGGATTTGGAGGCGGAAAATTACAAAATAAAGTAAGAGAAAAGTTGAAGCGACAACCAATGTTTCGAAGAAAACCCATAACAAACGATGGCCCTGAAAGCGATCCCGTTTGGGATATCCTGCACCGCGGAAAGACCAGGCAAAGACCCGATGAGAAACCGCGTAGCTGAGTATGGCCAGGGTGAAAGGAAGGAGGCCTTGAAAGAGGATGAGCGTGGCCTTGACCGGACCGGGGTCGGTATCTGGTCCGTGCCCGCCAAGGAAACTGCCGCCAATTGCGAGACCCAGTAGGCCGCAAAGAGGCGATACAACTTGGGCGATCAGCGGGGGATCGTGACGGATTTTCATGGTAAAAGCTCATTGGCCACGGATGAACACGGATAAAAATTGCCAGGGCGCCGTCAGCCACGTTTCATCCACTGCGAGAGTTCTGCTTTTTTGGCTTCTTTCCGACCCCGAAAAAAACACAGGTTTCAAGAACCAGGTAGAGCACGATGAGAATGCCGAGCGGGATCCGCATCCCATCCGGTATTAAGAGAATCCCATGATGCCCAACCGAATCCCGCCACCCCGATCGAAATCAGCGTGGGGACTGCAAAAACGAACAGGATCACTCCGAAAACCAACAGCAGTGTCGCTCGTGAAAGCAATCGGTCGAACCAGCTCACGCGTTCGGTCATGCGCGTTTCGTCGGTGATTTCCCTTTTCATGGACTTGCCGGGTACACCAATCGCTTGTTGGTCTCGTGAAAGACTCTCGTCAAACTAAAGTCTGTTTCTAGACGCGCGTATCGTTTGTCAAAATCCTCGAGATACCGGAAGAGCCCGCGCTCCCGGCCTTTTCCCCATGTTCTGAGCAATTCGGGAATGACGTGAATCGCATCGAGGAGATGGGCGATCTGCCGATGGGACTTTCCGTCCAGAGCGAGAGCCCGGGCGTGAATAATGGCTTGATCGAGAACGGCGAGGTAACACGAAAACAGGGGGTCCGGAGGCTGCGTCACGCTGCGAGACGATAGACCTCCATCGTAAAAAACGCCAACCCCGAAAGAACGACGCGGACCAGCGGGGGTGTGATGAAACGGGAATGAGTGCAAAGACACGGAATGCAAAAGCCAGGGTCGAAGGCCCTGGAAGCCGCAGGGAGTAGATGGCGGCCTGAAGGGTCGCGACCCAGCCCGCTTTAATTCAGGGGGATCCGTGTGGCCGGAAAACGACAGCGGCCTGATTTTCATCAGGCCGCTTCGGCTATTGTTTTGAGCGAGTGGATCAGTAGGTCCGATAAGCTTGGGTCTCCACCGTGGTCGTCGCCGGCCGACGTTGGATGGTCGTTTCTTCGGTGGTTGTCCGGGACACATGGGGCGTCGAAGGGGCGGTGACGCACCCGGTGATGACAAATCCTCCCAGGAGAATCAGAGCTCCCTTGATCAGTGGTTTTGGGTAAGCCATAAACGGTCGTTTAGTCGGTTTCGACCGTCGTGGTGGTGGTCTTCTGTTCGATCACGGTATCGTCTGCCGCGACCGCTTTGCGAACCATGACCTTGCTTGCGACCAAAGCGTCGCCGACCTTGGTGTAATACACGGTCACAGGCACACCGGACTTGATGTTCGTTCGAGCCACCGCATTGCCCGCTTCGTCAACGTAGGTTGTGGTTTCGCTGTATCCGTAGCGAACCGGCGCTGCGGTAGCCGAGCTCCGGACCATGATCGTTTCCGGACTGAACTCGCTGATGGTGCCCATGGATGTGACGGGTTCCATCACGACCGCGGTCTGGGCTTGTGCAGAATTGAGGGTGAAAAGTGCGCCTGTGATCAGGACGGCACCGAGTGAGTTGCGAATGATATTTTTCATGACCCGCAACATAGGCTCTCGTGGCCGTGACTCCTATGGGGTCTAGTCCCACCGGCGGGCGGCCCTGTGAAAACCTTCCCGCGTATTTCAGCCCAAACCGAGGTTGGCAACAGGTTCGATTGGGAAAAATGAAGAGGAAAGCCGTGAAGCCGAGGCCACTCTCACGCCGAGGGAAAATAGGTCATCACGGCCAGAAACGCTAAAACTGAAAGTCCGAACGAGGCCAGGGCCACGGGAAGGGCGGGACGTCTCGTTCCATCGAGCGCGCAGACTACAGTCCAAACCAACCACCCAAGCGCACTCATCGCAGTCAGGGCAAGAAACGCGGGCCAGAGATTGACCCAGGTTGTCCAGACGTTCATGCGGGACGGGCTTCCTGCGTTGAACTGAACCGTGGTCGATCCTCCTTCGACCAAAAACAAGCCGGTCATCGTGGCCGCGACGACCAGGGGAAGACCTCCGCCAAGGACAAAGGCTGCCGCCACCCGGAAGCCATTCGTTTTCCCAATGGTGCGCCTTGCTTTGGCTCGAATCAGCGTCGCCGCGGCATAGGCGCCGTAGGCCAGACAGGCAAGGATGAGGAGCGGCAAGGCCATATTTTTCAGGGAGTTTACTCTTGTTGAGTGCCGCTTAGACCTTCTTCTTTTTCATCCCGCTGAGATGCAGAAAGAGATCCAGCAACCCCGCGTAGCGGAAACCGGGGTCCGCGTAATGCTGCATCACGTAAAAACAAAAATAATACGCCCGGCAAAACGCCCAGAGACAAAGGAGAAACAGCGCTCCGATTCGCCATGTCAGGACGGGAAGGACCGCGAGAAATAGCAACGCGGTCGAACCGCATCCAATCACCAGAAACAGGGCCGCCTTGAGCTTGAGCAATCGGGGAGAGGTGATGTCCATGGAGAAGGGGATCATAGTCGGGAGAGTTTTTCCAACCTCATCAGCCGGTTCGATACGTCCTCCGGTGCAATAAAGACCAACTGTTTCCCCCGCTTACGCTTTTCCAGCACTCCTTGGTCAGCAAGATTCAGCAAATCCGTCCGCGCCGTCTGGTAGACGACATTATGGCTCTTCTGATGGCTGGCGAAGGTGTAGCGTTGTCCAGGGTGCTTGAGAGCGTGTCGAATGATTTCCACCTGTCGATGGTTGAAAAGATCGAGCGCTCGCATACGCGTCTCCACCTCGCGCACCTCCGCTGTCTTGCGCTCGATGTAGTCGTGAAGCTCCCGGATGGCGCGCCGGATGACTTGCGTCTGGGCGACGAGAAAATAGGTCAAATCATTGTCATCGGTCTCGGTGTAGAGGAAAGATCTCCCGTATTTCACCGGAGCCTTGCGAAGAATGCTCGAGATCGAGATGAATTCGAAAAGCCAGTAGCCACTGTGCAGCATCGCCCAGTAGAACAACGCCCGCGCCGTGCGCCCATTGCCGTCGACAAAGGGATGATCGTAGGCCAGCCAGAAATGCAGAGCGATCGCCCGGACAGCCGGATGCACAAAGAAGCCCGGTGTCTCGCCATTCGCAAAGGCGCACATCGCCGTCATTCGCGATTCCAGTTCCCCGGCGGGCGGGGGATCGTGAAAAACCTGCCCAAAGTCATCGCCGACCACGCGCTTTTCGTCCGAGCGCCGGAACCGGCCGGCTGCAGTCGGGTCGTCGAGCGTTTTTTCGGTCACAAGCCGATGAATCTGAAAGACAACCTCACTTGAGAGCGCGGATCCCTTCAAAGCCCGGATACGCTGCATCGTCGCGTAATTGTTCAGAATCATTTGCTCGCTTTTGTCGCGCGGCTTCCGACCGGTGCGAATCATTTCCTTCGCCACCTCCCGTGTCGTGACCGCTCCTTCCAACTGGCTGGACGTGATCGCCTCCTCCATGAGGGAACTCACAAGATAGCGATCCCGCGTCTGCGGGTTGGTAAGGGGTTCTGGAATGCCGACCAGACCTCCGGCTCCGAGATCAATTTGATGCAACTCCTCCTGCACCAACTCCGGTACTGCAAACTGAAAAGGTCGCCCCGTGGTATCTGTCAGCGGGATGGATTTGAGCGCATCCATCCGGGACAGCTTCCGGACCAGCCACCACTCTCGGGTGGTCATTCCCTCGGGTGGTTGATAATGCCGCATCTTGTCCCAATGCAGGTAATGCCGCTGCATTTTCGCGTCCCGCGTCAGGGAAAAAAGCTGCACCATCCTCTCCGGGGGCTTCACCTCGGCCATCAGGTCTTTCAACTTCGGGGGAGTCTGAGGAATTTGCATGGGTCGACGACAATGTTCTACTAATTTGTTTTCAATTAGTAGTAAGGTGAAGCGAGGCAAAATTCTACTAAAATATCTTCTTTTAGTATTTAAATCCTACCGCCTTGGCCGTGGCCACCGACGGCCCTCGGGACGCGACCCGGCACCGGCGTAAAATCCGGATGCAGACGGCTCAGGATTTCCTCGGGCGGAATCCCCGCCATCACACGGTCCACATGGGACGACCCATTCGACGAACTCGTGGACATGCCGCGGACTGTGGAGCAATCGGAGAAGGCTTTCGAGTCCTTTCCGAATTACCACCGCCGCCCAGACTCCATATTGACTCACAACAGCGGATAGGGTGGAGGAAGGGGAACTGTCTCCCGTGTGCTGGACTGTCCCAATCTCACATCCAGATGAAATGTTTATTTTATAGGACTGACCCTTTCTGCTTTTTCGGCAGCTATTCGTTTGCCCAACGATGCGCTTCCTTCTGTCACGAATCAACGTCGCCGCGGTAGAGTCCCCGTAGGCCAGACAGGCGAGGATGAGGAGCGGTAAGGCCATGTTTTCAGAGAGTTTCCAATCGTTGACCGTCTCAGTTTTAACGGTATTCCCGCATAGAGAATCACGACACGGATCCGTTGGAATTGTGGGAGGGTTTATCGATGGACTACCAGATCCAAGCCCTTTTGGGAACGTGTATGGCGTCGCCCGGCTGGAGCGGCACATCGCGCGTCTTGTCTTCCGCGATCATCGTCGCATTGATCACCAGAATCTTTCCGTCGGCGCGATAAACAAAAACTCGGGTGAGCTTTGCAGCCCGGGTGAACCCTCCGGCAGCCGAAATGGCAGTGTGAACGGTGGGCGCGC
>Ga0351883_1171_pt1 | contig 19967 bp, 18 predicted proteins | sample BONcelFGM3001F14_FD_206772 | JGI IMG/M metagenome (GOLD analysis project Ga0351883, IMG submission 206772) | Enriched cells from coal bed in the Powder River Basin, Montana, United States - BONCAT cells FGM rep3 HSBNCT.FGM.300.1.F14 ...
TGCCAGAATAATATCTGCGATAAGTTCATTTTTCGACTTGATGCTGACAAGCATATCAAGGTTCTGATCACCAACAAATGACATTTCCTCTACATAAGCTCCCTTAAGTATTGGTTTGGCACTGGTTTTTCTGAACTCTTTGATCAACTTGGCAGGCCCACTGTTTTCCTCCGATAACATGACCGAAGTCGCTCCTTTGAGAGCGCCATAAAGTCCGGAAAAATCCTTGTCGGTTCTTTCCATCGCTTTACGCAACAATGTATTTTTTACTACGATCAACTTTACATCCCTCTTAAAGCACAACCTTCTTAGTTTACTGGTTACTTCAACATTTAAGTCTGAAATATCAGTAATATAAACAGTGTTGTATTTCTGTAACTGCACAGTCAGGGTGTCGATAAGTTGACTTTTTTCTTCTTTTCTCATGATAATTTTCGTTTACGAGGAAAGTTCCACAAATTAACTTATACGTTGATTGATTTTTGTTCGACACGGATACCCGGACCCATAGTACTTGACATGAATAAAGATTTCATATAAGTACCTTTTGCAGCAGTAGGTTTCAGTTTAATGATGGTGTTGAGTAGCTCTCTGGCATTATCCAAAAGTTTCTCATCGTCAAATGAGGTCTTTCCGACAGCAGCATGAATGATTCCGTATTTGTCAACTTTGAAATCAATCTTACCTGCTTTAGCTTCCTGAACTGCTTTTCCAACCTCCATAGTAACTGTACCCGTTTTGGGATTAGGCATAAGTCCACGAGGTCCGAGGATTTTTCCAAGTGCACCTACTTTAGGCATTACACTAGGCATCGTGATAATCACGTCTACATCCGTCCAACCTTCCTTTATTTTCTGAATATATTCATCCAGTCCATAAAAATCAGCTCCTGCAGCTTTGGCTTCATCTTCCTTATCGGGAGAGCATAAAACCAATACTCTGACAGTTTTTCCGGTACCGTGGGGGAGCATTACTGTACCCCTCACCATTTGATTAGCTTTACGTGGATCAACGCCCAATCGGACATCAACATCAACAGAGCTATCAAACTTGGTATTGGAAATTTGCTTAACGATTTTTATGGCTTCAGTCAGGGTGAAGGTGGCATTCTTATCGAACTTCGCCAGAGCCTCTTTCCTTTTTTTTGTTAATTTAGCCATTTCGCGCCTTGTTAAAATTTTGTTATTCAAAAGTAAACCCTGCAACCGCAGTGCTACTATTTTCAGTCATTTGCAAAAGGTGGGGTTCCCGATACGGTCAGTCCCATACTTCTTGCTGTTCCGGCAACCATACGCATTGCAGATTCAACGGTGAAAGCATTCAAATCCACCATTTTTATCTCAGCAATTTCCTTAACCTGATCCCATGTCACTGATCCAACTTTTTTACGGTTGGGTTCCGCGGAACCACTTTTAAGTTTGGTAGCCTCTAACAACTGAACTGCAACAGGCGGGGTCTTGATGATGAAATCAAAGGATTTGTCTTTATAAACAGTAATAATAACCGGCAGGATTTTTCCTGGCTGGTCTTGCGTACGCGCATTAAACTGTTTACAAAACTCCATGATGTTCACACCTTTGGATCCCAGTGCAGGGCCAACAGGAGGAGAAGGATTAGCTGCTGCTCCTTTTATCTGCAGTTTAATTAAACCGCTTATTTCTTTTGCCATTTGATGTGTAAACTTAGTGAGTTAATTGACTGCACTTCCCGATATTAGTCTTTCTCTACCTGCATAAAGCCGAGTTCAAGAGGTGTTTTACGGCCAAAAATTTTGACCATAACTTTCAACTTTTTCTTTTCCTCGTTTATCTCTTCGATAATTCCGGTAAAGCTGTTGAAAGGCCCATCGATTACGGTAACGGTTTCGCCGACAATAAACGGAACACTGACTTCTTCGCCCTGTTCTGTCAATTCATCGACTTTTCCTAATATGCGGTTTACTTCAGCAGGACGCAGGGGAACGGGTTCTCCCTTGGATCCTAAAAAGCCTAAAACTCCCGGAACACTTTTGATCGTGTGTGGAATTTCACCAGTCAGAAGAGCTTCAATCAGTATATAGCCCGGAAGATAATTCCGTTCTTTACTGACTTTCTTTCCTTTACGCACCTGATACACCTTTTCGGTGGGAATCAGGACTTGTGATATATAGTCACTCAATCCAAGGCGGCTAATTTCGCTTTCAAGGTATAATTTTACCTTTTTCTCATTACCGCTAATGGCCCGGATTACGTACCATTTTTTTTCTTGATCGACCATACAGAATGACGTAATTGATAAGATTGAATATCAAACAACTGATATTAAAAAATAGAGAAAGTGGTTACCACTTAGAACAGCAGGTAGAACCGTTCTAAAATAGTTTGGAAAGACATATCCATCAAATAAACGACAAACGCGATTATGAGGGAAGCGACGGATACTACGATTGCACTATTCTGGAGTTCACTCCAGGTTGGCCAGGAGGTTTTGTTGATCAACTCGTCGTAACTCTCGTTGATATAATCCTGAATTTTTGTCTTTGCCATTTAACCATTATTTTGATTGCACGGGAGGAGAGACTCGAACTCCCAACCAACGGTTTTGGAGACCGCTACTCTACCAATTGAGCTACACCCGTTTGAGTAATTTCCTAACAGAGATTATCTCCGCCAAATTATTATTTAATATGGCAGAAATAAAGGTATCCTGTTAAATCACAGGATTACCTTTATTTCTGTTTGTAATTCTTAGTCAAGAATTTCAGTAACCTGACCTGCACCAACTGTACGACCACCTTCACGAATAGCAAAGCGAAGGTTTTTCTGCATAGCGATCGGAGCAATCAGTTTAACATTTACTGAAAGGTTGTCACCTGGCATTACCATTTCAACTCCCTCAGGAAGATGAACTTCTCCGGTTACGTCAGTGGTTCTGAAATAGAACTGAGGACGATACCTGTTGTGGAATGGAGTGTGACGTCCACCTTCTTCTTTTTTCAAAATATAAACCTCAGCTTTAAAGTCTTTGTGAGGAGTAATTGAACCTGGTTTGGCAATTACCATACCACGGCGGATAGAGTCTTTGTCGATACCACGGAGCAGAAGACCTGCGTTATCACCAGCTTCACCTCTGTCAAGAATCTTACGGAACATTTCAACTCCGGTAACAACTGATTTCAGTTTGTCGGCGTCAAGTCCGATAATGTCAACAGGATCTCCGGTATTGATAACTCCGGTTTCGATACGGCCGGTTGCAACTGTTCCACGACCTGTAATTGAGAATACATCCTCAACAGGCATAAGGAAAGGTTTATCAACGTCGCGTGGAGGAAGTGGAATCCATGTATCAACGGCTTCCATAAGATCCATAACTTTAGCAACCCATGATGGTTCTTTGTTAAGTCCACCAAGTGCTGAACCCTGAATAACAGGTGAGTTATCTCCATCAAATCCGTAGAATGTCAGAAGATCGCGGATTTCCATCTCAACGAGTTCAAGAAGTTCCGGATCATCAACAAGGTCAACCTTGTTCATGAAAACTACCAGACGGGGAACACCAACCTGACGAGCAAGTAGAATGTGCTCGCGGGTCTGTGGCATAGGACCATCAGTTGCAGCAACAACGAGAATAGCGCCGTCCATCTGGGCAGCTCCTGTAACCATGTTTTTAACATAGTCAGCGTGACCTGGACAGTCAACGTGAGCGTAGTGACGGTTTGCGGTCTGATACTCGATGTGAGCGGTATTAATGGTAATACCCCTTTCTTTTTCTTCCGGAGCATTATCGATTGAATCAAATGACCGGTATTCCGATAACCCTGCATCTGCAAGGATGAGAGTGATTGCAGCGGTTAAGGTGGTCTTACCATGGTCAACGTGACCAATGGTACCTACGTTAACGTGCGGTTTCGAACGATCGAATTTTTCTTTTGCCATATTAAATAATTGTTAATAATTGTAAACTGTTGAACTTACAGTCAGTCAGATAAAAAGAATCTGAGCCAATGACGAGAGTTGAACTCGTGACCCCTTCCTTACCAAGGAAGTGCTCTACCACTGAGCTACATCGGCTTTTATTTTGCCCAGAATAACCAATAGTGCGGGCAATTCTGAATCGTTTGAGCGGAAGACGGGGCTCGAACCCGCCACCTATAGCTTGGAAGGCTATCGCTCTACCAAATGAGCTACTTCCGCGGAATACAATAATCATTTTACTGACTATTGTATGTATTGTGTGGGGGGAGGAGGATTCGAACCTCCGAAGGCTGTGCCAACAGATTTACAGTCTGCCCCATTTGACCGCTCTGGTATCCCCCCGCATTTTTGATTTCAACATTTAAAGAACTGAGCCGATGGAGGGATTCGAACCCCCGACCAGCTGATTACAAATCAGCTGCTCTGGCCAACTGAGCTACATCGGCATTGTGCCATAACAGTAAACTGTCTTTTTGCTCTTTAATCCCTTACCGCTAAGGTTGGATATTTACACGAAATATACCCTATTGACCGGCTATCGATGAACTAAATTCTATCTGAAAAAAAGCAGCCCTTTCTTTTCAAAAAGGACTGCAAAAATACTAACTATTTTGACACGAACAAATACTTTCTGATTTTTTTTTCTCAGAACGAAAAAATTTATTTCTGGAACCTCCCTTTATGCCTGTCTAACTGCTTGCGAAGCGCATCAACAGCGTTGTCTGTGGCTTCCTCAAATGTCTTGCTCTGCTTCTTTGCAAAGAGGTCATTACCCTTAATCAGTAGCCTTATCTCTGCTATTTTGTTGTCAGGGGTCTCAACATTATCAATTTTTAGTGTTACTTCACTCCCAAGAATGCCATCGTAAACACCTGAAAGTTTATCTACCTTTTCGTTGATAAAATCTTCAAGCCTCTTGTCGGTTTTGAACTTTACAGAATTGATGTTTACATTCATAGTTACCTCCTTGTTTTATGCCCGTGGATGGGCGAGTTTATAGATAGATTTCAATTTCTCAACACTCACATGTGTGTAAACCTGAGTCGCTGCAAGACTTGCATGACCCAGTAACTCTTTGATTGCGTTGAGATCGGCTCCTTCGTTAAGCATATGCGTTGCGAAAGTATGCCTGAGAATATGCGGGCTTTTACGGCCCCGAACCCCTGCTTCTCCCAGATAATGAGTTACCCTTCGGTATATAAACACCGAATATGCTTTTTTTCCTTTGTCGGTTACAATAATCTCAGGAGTGCCTGCCTCAGCAACATTTTCTCTTTCTTTAAGGTATTCGTCAATGATATGCAGCAATTCAATGGTAACCGGAATTATGCGCTGTTTGTTGCGCTTGCCGGTTACTTTTATGGTCATGGCTGATCGGTTGATGTCAGATAGCTTCAGGTTGATTAATTCTGACAATCGGATTCCGGTTGAATAAAAAAGTTCCAGAATTAAAAGATCGCGCCTCAGATCAAAGGCTATCGGTGAAGTGTTGGATTCGGGGTAAAGGACTTTCTGCATCTCAGCTTTTGAAGCTGATACAGGCAAACGTTTTGGAACTTTCAATGATACAATGCGTAATGCAGGATTGGATTGCAGTTTGCTTTCGCGTATCAGAAAATTAAAATAGGCTTTAATTGCAGAAAGCTTTCGGTTGATGCTGCGGTGGGAATGACCAGAATCGACCATTGATGCCAGCCATGAACGAATCACGGCCTGAGTTACTTCTTCGGCATTTTCAATTTCATAACTTGTTTTGAGGTAGCTGTCAAACTGATTAAGATCAGACTTGTAGGCACTAACTGTGTGAGCAGAGTATCGCTTAACTAAATGCAGATTATGGTAGAAGGAGTCGAGAGTCATAGCAATGAAAAAGAAGAAAACCTTGTTTCTTAATAACGTCTAAAAGTAGCACATTATTTTAGAAAAACAAAGCATTCTTCCTTAAATCGCACTTAAAAAAAGGGCGAATTACATATCCTGTTCCTGCTGCATTTGTTGCACGTAAATGGCGTGCAATTTTTGCTCACGGTTAACTACCGAAGGTTTGGTAAATTTCTGTCTCGCGCGAAGTTCTTTAACAACGCCTGTTTTCTCGAACTTTCTCTTGAGTTTCTTCAAGGCACGGTCGATATTTTCGCCTTCTTTAACGGGAACGATAATCATACGAAATACTCTCTTTCTGTTAATGGTTAATTAAACACTTTGTTTAAGGGGTGCAAAGATAGAACTAAATTTTAATCCATCAAAATTCTAAGTCACTTTTTTTCAAAGATTTCTGCGAAGATATTCCTCAATCATCGTAAACAGGTGCATACGGGTGTTGCCACCATAGATACCGTGATTTCGATTCGTGTATATCATCTGATCAAATTGCTTTCCTGCCTGAACCAGCCTTTCTGAAAACTCCATTGTATTCTGAACATGCACATTGTCGTCGGCTGCGCCATGAATCAGGAACAATTTACCCTGTAGCTTGTCGGCAAAGAATAAAGGTGAGTTCTGATCATACCCTTCCGGATTATCCTGGGGCTTTCGCATAAACCTTTCGGTGTAGATATTGTCGTAATACCTCCAGTTCGTCACGGGCGCTACTGCAATTCCTACGCTGAATACTCCTTCGCCTTTTACCATGCATGACGAAGATATAAATCCGCCGTAGCTCCAACCCCAGATACCGATTCTGCCCGCATCAACGTAAGGCAGAGTTGCTGCATACTTTGCGGCTTCAATCTGATCGATGGTTTCGTATTTGCCCAGCTGAAGATAGGTTACCTTGCGAAAAGCTTCTCCTCTCCCTCCGGTTCCCCGAGGATCAACACATATTACTATATAACCCTGTGAAGCAATATATTCGTCGAACCCAAATGACCAATTGTCGGTTACCTGCTGAGAATTGGGCCCGCTGTACTGGTTCATCAGTACCGGATACTTTTTTGCAGGGTCAAATTCAGGAGGATAAATAACGAATCCATTGAGTGTAACTCCCTCTGCTGTCGTAAAGGTAAAGAATTCCTTTAGCCGTGGTTTGTATTCTGCAAGCGTTTCAACGAGCTTTTGATTGTCTTCCAGTACCCTGATTTTTTTACCTGCAGCATCATATAAGGTATAAATTACCGGACTCGAAGCCGATGACCATTTGTGGATGTAGTACTTGTAAGTGCTGCTGAATTCAGCACTGTGGGTTCCATTTCCGGAAGTCAGCATTTTTGATTTTCCATCCATGGTAACGGTATAAATTTCGCGACCCATCGGTGAAAGCCCGGCAGCCTGATAATAAAACTTCTTTTCAGAAGGATCAAAGCCGTAAAACTCTGTTATGTCGTACTCTCCTGAGGTCAACTGCCTGACTAGGTTTCCATCCATCCCGAAAAGGTAAAGATGTGACCATCCGTCGCGCTCGCTGGTCATCACAAAGTGTTTGCCATCAGGCAAAAAAGTGATGTTATCATAGTTTCCTTCGTCAATAAAATATTTGTTTGTTTCCTTAAACATGACATCTGACTTGCCTGTGTTTGCATTTACTTTGAGAATCTCAAGTTCATTCTGCAAGCGGTTGAGGCGAAGCACCGCCAATATTAAAGGATCGCTGGTGAATCTGATTCTGGGAATATACTGATCTTTTTCTGGACCAACATTTACTCGAATGGTATTGCCAGATTCAAGATTATAAATATGAACCGTAACCACTGAATTGTCCTCCCCTGCTTTGGGATATTTGAATTGTGAATTTGCCGGGTAAAGCGCATTTTCATCAAGTGCAGGCTTTTGCCCCTGAAACATGGTCATGCCGAACATTTTCACATTGCGTTCATCAAACTTCATATAAGCGAGCTTTTTACCATCTGGTGACCATTCAAAAGCCTTGTTGAATGAAAACTCTTCCTCATAAACCCAATCGGGTGCGCCATTGATTATTTCATTGAATTTACCATCGGTAGTGATTGGCTGTTCCTTGCCTGTGGCTATATCGGTGATAAAAATGTTGTTGTCCCTGACAAAAGCAATCTTTGACCCATCGGGTGAGAAAGTCGCCAGTTGCTGCATTCCTTTATCTGAGAGTGGCGTAAACGCTTTACTCTTTATATCATAAATGAAATAATTGGCCTTGAAAGACCTGCGATAAAGTGGTTCATAGTCAGACTGAATCAACACTTTGCTTTCGTCGGCGCTGAATTCGTAATCAACTACCATCTTCACCTTATCATCTTCAAATTGCTCAAGATCAAGGATGTCGGCTACTTTTTTGCCTGTTTTATAGCTGAATTTTTCAATCTTGCGATAGTCAGAGCTCAGGGTAGTGTAATGAAGCCCATCATTCATGGAACGTATTCCGTAAACTGAGGCCGATGCAAAAACACGTTTTCTTAAGAGGTCGTCGAGTGTGAATGGTTTGGATTCAGATTGGGCAAATGTTACCATTGCCATTGATGACAAAGAAATCACCAACAATAAGAATAAAGCAGTTTTTTTCATGAGAGTCTGAGTGCTTTTGTTTAGAAAAAGTTAACGTAAAAATGGTGCTAACCAACGCCAAAGATAAAAAGACAATCTGATTCCGGACATCAGAATGCATAAAATAGGAGAATTCGTAAAAATCGGGAAAAGAAAAATTGGAATATTGTAGAATTTACTACTTTTGCACTCCCCGGGATGTTAGCTCAGTTGGTTTAGAGCATCGCCTTGACAGGGCGGGGGTCACTGGTTCGAATCCAGTACATCCCACTTCATAGAACACATTACCCACCAGAACAAGCACTTGCGCAAAACTGCAACGTGTTTTTTTTATTTCCGGACACCCCTGCATCTTAAAACAGGAGAAGTAATTATCTAGAAGTGACCGAATAAAAAGTCAGATATCCGCTATTGGTTCTCAAAAATTCTAATCCATTTCTTTCTGTTGGTCCAAATCCATACCAGGGTTGCAGAAGCAGCTAAAACACAGGCAAACCACAGAAACAGAAATTCTGGTTCTACAGTTTTGTATATTACTGTCGCCAGGTTGCCAATAATAAGCCATTGAAAAACATAAAAAGCAGTTACCTGCCTGCCTGCCCAGCCCAGGAAACGGAAAACAACATTTTCAGATCCGACAGCCTGTATCAGCTTGTTGATAAACAGTGCAATCAGCGTGATAAAAACCAATGCCCATCCAAAAAAGAGAGGCCCGTGGTGATAATAAACCGGGAGATATGATGATATCTTAAATCCATATCCGAAAAGGACCACCAACACTAACAATGATACAATCAGAAAAGCCGGGCGGGCAAAGAACTTGACAGATTCCTCTTTATTTTCGACATAAATAAAACCCGCGGCTGCACCTGAAAGCGGATAAGCAAGCCAGGGAAACACCGGAAAATAGCTCCACCACTCATTGCTGTGAAAATAAGCGAATATAAATCTAAACTCTTCGCTGTTACCCTGATACAAAGGCAAAACTACCGGCAAGGTTGCAACAATTAACGCAAGGACCAGAAGAGGAACAGTCCGTTTTTTCGTAAAAGTTGTTGTAGCAGCAAGAATGATAAGAGACAATCCAGCCAAAAAGAAGATATCCACCCCAAAAAAATAAGGCAAAGGATCCGTGTTGATATCTCCTTTAAAAATTCCAAAAAACAGGTTTAGATTTAATCCGATATTTAGCAGAAATCCAAAAACGATAAGCTGCACCCCCCTTCGAAAACGAGAAAGAGTACTGCCTGGAATAATGGCAAAAAAGAACCCCATCACTGCCATAAACATGGGAGCTGCCGGCACACCGCCAAGAAATAGAGAAATTCTTCCAGCCATGCTGTTATAGAAAGCTTCGGTAGCAAACAATTCAGTAATGTGCACCTGAATCATAAGCACAACTGCCACTCCTTTCAGCACATCAGGAAGTATAAGCCTTTTACCGGTCATATCAAGGTTTGGAAAAATCAGATTGCAAACATAAGGTATTGCTCTTTTATGCAGATGCAGTTCAAACAATCTTATACAATTATCTTGTAAAACTATAATTATAGCTGATGTCTGCGAAGTAAATTTGCGCTCTCATAAAATGCAGATAATTGTTGTTTTCGGTATCGGATTTTATTCCAACAAGGAAATCTCCTGAACATTAAAACAAAAAACTACCCACAAAATGAAAAACCTCACTTTCCTTGCCTTTGTAATGCTGCCGTTTATGGCTTTCAGCCAGATAAACCTTGAAAGCACCTATAATTATTCAGGATCTTATACCAAGTTGCGTTCTTCGGGCGACAAATTCTTTATCATGGATGTTGCCGGCAGCCAGTGCCGGATTTATAACACTGATCACAGCATCTGGAAAACAATCACTCTGAGTGTACCTTCAGGAAATTATCTATACGACATCAAGCATGTGAGTGAGAACTTATTTACCAACGACAATTCACTTTGTCTGGCTTATGTCTATTATTATTACGATGAAATTAACCAGTTTTACACATTCAATGCCCGAGTCATTAAGGAAAACGGAACCGAATTGCTTTCCATTCCCGGATGCCAGTACCTGAACGTGGTGAACACATCAACATCGGGAACAAAGCTTGTGGCATACAGTTATGATTATTCACAAACCATTTATACCATAACAACCCGTGTTTACAGCCTTCCGGGGACAATTACTTCATCAACAGAAGGTGAAACAGGCTTGCCGGTATTGTCAGATCTACCTGCTTTCCCAAACCCTGCTTCCACACAGGTAACCATTCCATACACATTACCCGCAGGTTCGGCACCAGCAATTCTCAGACTGATAAATCAGTCAGGACAGATTGTAAAGGAAACTACAATTTTACCCGAAAAAAACAAATTTATATTAAACGTGCAGGGAATGAAGGCTGGAGTTTATCTATACAGGATTGAGGCTGCATCGGGTTCACACTCTGGTAAAATTGTTGTTACCTGAAGAATTTTTCAGGAAGGAAATAGGTATTCATCCTTCTTCAGAAAACATGTTAAGTCAGAAGAAGACTGTTGATTTGGGAATCAGCAAGTTGAAAGCTTGACCGCTTGGGGCGGGAAAACCAGGTAAATTTGAAATTTAAAAGTGAATAAGAAGACCTAACAATTTGAAAGAAAACTTGTTAGGTCAATCTTTGATTAAAACCTGTAAGGATTTTCCAGATTCTGCTCTGTGCCATCACTCAGGTGAACTTTCAGCTGAGGTTCATTCAGTTGGTTTATGATCTCATCTTTGCCGGTAATTTCCGGCACATAAACCAGGCTGAGCATAAAGCCGCTATCAGAAGGAATGATCTCAAATTTTATTACTCCTCTGTTATTGCTGATGTGACTGAGCAGATACCAGGGCATATCGGACAATGAGGGATCGGCAGCCTTGGCAAAAGGAAGCAACAGGCTATCTATCTGGTTAACATTGTATTTTTCAAAGCCATTGAAAGTCATTGAAACCGGCTCATACATCTTTTTCAGGTAATTACTCAGGCTCAAGCCCGCTTTAGGTTCGACCGAAGCTACTTTAAAACCGGTGCTTGCTTCTCTTTGCTCTCCATCAGACTCCCATTTTACTTTCTTTTCTTCAATCAGTTTGGCAATTTCACTGGCAGTAACTATTGTTGAGTCGTAAAAAATAAAGGTATGCACCGGCTCGCCAAACATGGTTTCAAAAGCCAGAATTCCAGGATTTTGTGATGTTTTTATAGCCAGAAGTCTTGCATCGGAAGGATCGAAGAATTTATCCACTGCAAATTCAGCCACCGCGATTCTGATCTGGCTTTCTAATGGTGCAGCAATTACCCGGGTAACCGGAGTAAACATAAATTCTTTTATCGCTGTTTCGCTGGTAACTTCCGGATCGAAGTAGATTTTTACGCTAAAGTCAGAAACAAAAGCTTCGACACCCAGCACACCGGGCAGTTCTTTCATATGGTTGGCAAACGACATGGCACTGCCAAAACATTTCACATTTTTCAAGCCTGATTGCTGGTAAATACTGGCTTCGCTCATTTGCTCACTTGACCCCCATTTGAGACTGATGGTCGGAATATCGGTGATGGATGCAAAAGCAAGTCCCAATGCAATCAAAGCAACTGTGGCAGCTGCAGGCAGCCAATTAATTTTTCTTTTGCTGAACTGCAGGGTTTCAGGTTCGGGGCAACTTGTAACACAATCGCCGCAAAGGTGGCAATCGATGTGCTGAACTTTTGGGATATCAGAAATCTTTATTGCCATCGGACAGACTTTGTCGCAGATACGGCATGAGGTGCAGGTTTCGGCTTTGCGGGTAACCTTTACAACCGGAAAAATTCCGAATTTCAAGCGGGTAGTTTCAAGAATCACACCAGCCAGACTTAATGCGCCGAGAAGCCAGATCCAGTTAATGCTTAATCCGAAACCAAGCGTGAGTAAGGCGTAAACAGCGGTTATTCCAAGAAACACAAATCCGAAACTAAAGATGTTTGATGCGGCACTAAGCGGACAAATATACTTACACCAGAACTGCCTGACGAAAAAAGAACCAGGAATCGCGAGTAACAATGCCATCACAGCATAACCCATAACTACATCGGAGCTGAAGCCAGAGAACAACGCATAATAAGGATCAAATTTTTTGCAGAAAAGCTCACTACTGCTTATTGAAAAGTAAAAAGTAATAAAGAGAATGGCGTATTTTAATACCCTTAGCAAACGATCGGCAATTCCTGAAATTACAAAATTCATCTTAAAGCGCTTGCCTTGCCAGCCTAACCATTCGGTAAAAGTGCCGATGGGGCAGATATAACTGCAGAATAATTTACTGAAAAGAAAAACTCCGGCAAGCAATGCAATGCCCATTGAAATCTGGGTAGTGGTCATTGAACAAGCCAATGAGTTATTTGCCAGAAATGACGACAAAGCCTGCAATCCGCCAAATGGACAATATGCTTCAAAATCAGCAACATACGACTTATCAATAAATGGCCTGATTACCATATATAATAGTAGTCCAAGGATTGACCACTGAAGTGCAAGTCTGTAGAAATTTCTTTTTTTTGCTTTTGCCATGACCTTCTGAAAGTAAATTTTTAAAAGTCAAAAATATGAACTTAAAAAAGTCATAAAACACGAAGTGCTTATTCATATTGATTTTAAACAACACTGCGTTTTTAACCACAGATAAGAAATGAAAATTGACTAAGTTTGCCAATAAAAGAAATTGTTATGGCTGTCAGGTTATTGTCATCGGTATTTCCAGTTTTATTATTCCTGTTCATTGCTGGTTCACATCAGTCAATAGCCCAGAACAAAGAAAGTAAACCGGAGGAATTCAGGATAATGTTTTACAATGTTGAAAATCTCTTTGATCCTTTTGATGACACTTTGAAAAACGATGCGGAGTTCCTTCCGGGAGGAATGCGCGGGTGGACATGGAAAAAATTTGAGAAGAAATTACAGAATACTTCAAAAGTAATTATCAGCACAGGGGGCTGGCGTCCGCCGGAAATTGTAGGTTTTTGCGAAGTTGAGAACAGGTTTTCGCTCATTCAGCTTTTAAAGCGAACCCCGCTTGAACGATTCGGATATCAGATAGTGCATGAAGAATCAAATGATTTCCGGGGTATTGATGTGGCCTTGATTTACCGTCCTGACAAGTTTAAAAAGCTTTATCACAGAGCAATTCCTGTAATTTTTGAAGGAGATACCGCAGCCACAACACGTGACATATTGTATGTAAAAGGTTTAGCCGGAACTGACACCCTGCATGTATTTATAAACCATTGGCCTTCGAAATACGGAGGAGCATCGGCCACCATACCCCGACGCAGAGATGCCGCGCTGGCTCTTCGCCGGGTGGTAGATTCTCTGAATGCAGCTGTAACCCACCCGCTGATTGTAATTACCGGCGACTTTAATGATACGCCTGAAGATGAAAGTGTGTTGACTCATCTGGGAGCTCAGCTAAAAGAACCCGCAACCGAGGGTCCTTTTCTGTTCAATCTTATGGGGCCTTTTCTGGGGAAGTGGGATACCGGAACGCACAAATTCAGAGAGGAATGGAGCATTATTGATCAGTTTATTGTTTCATCGGCGCTGCTCAGAAAGACTGAAGGTTTAAAATTATCAGATAAAAAAGCTGAGATTGTCAGATTTCCTTTTCTGATTGAAGAAGACAGAACACACAACGGAACAAAACCTTACCGGACTTATAACGGAATGCGATACCAGGGAGGTTTCAGCGACCATTTACCTATTTTATTGCATCTGGAGTATTGATGATCGATAATAAATTTCGCAGTTAAAGCTTCACAACCAAAGCGCCTTCATCCATCACCGAATGAAACGGCACCTTCAATTTTTCAAAATCTTCTTTCCACTTCTGCATTCGCCGAAAGGAGCTTGAAGCATCAATTACAAAAACAGCGCCCGGAAAGGCAGCTACCAGTTTATCAGCATTTAGTCGAGAGTTTGCACGAATCACAACGTAATCGACCAATATTTGACCATCTCCTTCAGGCATTTGAGAATTTCCGGAAACAAAAGCAATTCGTTTCCCTCCTGCCAGAAGAAATCCACGATAAAGGCAAACATTGTCAATATTTGCAAGTGAATCGGATAAATCGATCAGCTTTCTGTTCTTTAACCCATTGCGGGTGCTGTAGCCTTCGAGCGGATAGCCAAGCTTTGCAGGTGCATTTTTTAGTGCAGAATCTGCAAAAAGGAGATGATTGCGACCTTCCACAAAACTCATTGCCGTATGGTTTCGAATGCTATGCACAATAAATTCCTTACGGCTTGCACGTTCAAAACGGGTAAAGCTGAAATCAATGCCTAAAAGAATCAGCACAGCAACCGCAATTCTGAAGTACAGCACTTTTCGGTTCAGATACCAGGCAAACAGAAGCAGAATCAAAAAATAAAAAAGCAAAGTAGCATGCCCGGAAAGAAAAACTCCACGCACCACAGCACCCGGAAGTCCTTCGATAAATCCCACAGCAAAGTTCAGGAACTTAAATTCCCACACCAGCAGCCACCCGGCAATTCCTGAAACAAAAGGAATTTTGACCAGAAGGATAAAAGCAAGACCTGAATAGATCAGAATTCCGGCCAACGGAATTACAATAAGATTGGTAAGGAGGAAATAATTCGGAAACTGGCTGAAATACATGATTGAAATTGGACCGGTGGCAATCTGGGCAGCCAGTGAAACCGAAATAATATCCCAGAAATACTTGTCAAATTTAGTGAATGGCAAGTACAACTTCTGAATATGCGGTTGAAGCGTAACAATCCCAAGCACAGCCGCATAGGAAAGTTGAAATCCAAGTTCAAAAATAATTGATGGGTTGTAAAGCAAAAGGAGAAATGCTGAAGCCGAAACAGAATTGATAATGTGTGATTTACGATTCATTGCTCCACCGATGGTTACCAGAGAGAACATAAGAGAGGCGCGCATAACCGATGGCGCAAGTCCGGTGATGAGCGCATAAAACCAGATCACGAGCAGTATCAACACAGGGCGAAGCCATGCACCACGTTTTCGTTTCCTGAGAAAAAAGAAAAGTTTATCGGCCAGTAAAAAAATAATGCCAACATGCAAACCCGACACGCACAAAATATGCATAGCACCTGATCCGGCAAACTCTTTTCGCTGATCAGGATCGAGTAGATCGTCATAACCAATGAGAAGAGCCGCGGCTACAGCATATTCACGACCTTCCATACCAGTTTCTCTGAAGAGTTCAAGAAACCCGTTTCTTATGCGATAAGCAAAAGATTGAAAAAAATTACCTCCTTCGTCCGCTTTAATCTCATATCTGCCTGTGCGCAAAAAGAGTTGGTGATAAATACTTTTATTGGCCAGATAAGCCGCGTAATCAAACTCTCCGGGGTTTTTGGGGCCTGGTACTTTGGTTGGAAGTTCCGAAAAGGTAATTCTGTCGCCGTAACGAATGCTTCTGGACGTTGAATCCTTTGAAGCGTAAACCATAATCCTGCCGGTTACTTTTTGAATAAGGTTGCCACTGCCGATTACATCAGGCTTTAATGTAAATCGCAACGAATTGGCTCTTTCGGAAGGCTCATCGGCAACAATGCCCGAAATTATTGTGGTTTCTTCATTGATATACTTCGAAAAGTGGCTTTTGTTATTGATTTCGTTGTTTAATCCGGCAAGCAGAAATCCGGAAATTATCAGAAATAAGTTTAAAAACAACCCATAAATCCAACGGCCTGAATATGCCGATTTCTCGGGAAGGAAACGACGCAGAGGCAATAAAAACAGAGGAACAATCACCACCCATAACGGAAGGCTAAACCATACTCCCATAAATTTGTGCAGGACAATCCCGGCAATCAGTGGAATTACCAACCTGACAAACGGATATCGGGTCCAGGTTTTCACTATGATCTAAAATAAAGGTTTATACTTCAGCCTACTCTATTATGTGAATAAAAAATATTAATGGTGCCGAAAAAATATTACAATGTTGTGAATTGATTAATAAATACTCATTCTTTCAACTATTGAATAATGACACCTTACTATTTTTTTGCCACCAACCCTTACTGACCTGGCGGCAATATGCTTTTTCAATCGTTTAACAATGTAAAAATATGAAATCCAACTTGATTCTGCAAAAAAATAAAAAGTGAAAAAAAAAACAGAATTATTTACAATATTTCTCCAACATCTCAGCAGCCATTTTATGGCCAAGCCCTGCAGCAGTCCGCCAATCGTTGCAGGCATCAGACTGCCGGTCGATGCGCTGATACGAAAAAGCACGATTGTAATGGGCATCGGCATTTGAAGGTTGCATTGCAATAACTTTGCTATAATCAGCGGCTGCATCAGCAAATCTTTGCAGCATAAAGCGGCTGTTCCCGCGATTGATGTATGCCTGACTGTATTTGGAATCAATCTCAAGAGCACGGGTAAACATAACATCTGCTTCTTCGAAATTATTAATAGAAGCCAGTGAAGTACCTTTATTGAACCAGGCAAGGGCATGCTGTGGTACCGCTTTCGTAACAATATCATATGTATTAATTGCCTCCTGATGTCGGCCCATTGCGGCAAGCACAACTCCCTTATAATTCACGGCATCATAATAATCAGGTATTCTAGCCAGGGTAGTATCAAAATCTGCAAGTGCATCCTGAAAACGTTTTAGTTCCAGATACATTTGCCCGCGGTAATAATAATAGGGTGCCTGCGAAGGGCGGATCTGAATGGCTTTCGCGAAATCAGCATCTGCGCCTGCATAATCTTTCAATTCCCATTTTGCTTTTCCGCGATAAAAATACGCATCCGGATTTCTCTCATGAACCTCAATGGATTTTGTAAACTCCGAAATTGCACCTTTCAGGTCACCTGCTGAAGCCAAAGATATTCCCTTACGTCTTTCTTCAGCACCCTTTCCTTTGAAGGTTATGGTCTTATAAAGCTCTTCTTTGTGATTGGCCGGGGCTTGAAGGGATGGTTTATTTTCATTGATGCTACCGATCATCGGTATCTGATCAAAGCCATCTGACATACCTGCAACGCGCGAAGTATCAGGCAATAAACCGGAAACCGTATCGGGCTGAATAGTGGTATCAGCAGATTTGGACTCCTGACGGCTAGTGCATGCCTGCGATGAAAATGCAAGAATCAAAAGAACAAGGACAAAAGAAGGCATAAATTTCATAAAAACCGGATTTTGAAGCAAAGGTAAGTAAAAAGTCCTGACTGCTATCAGGCAGCCTGTATGAGAAGGCAAGCAAAGTTAAAAGGTTTCAGCGTTGAAATGATTGAATGTATGAATATTTGCAAGTAAAAATCGTTTCATTTTTTAAATTCTCTTTTCAGGAAACCTGAAATCGATTCAGCAGCCCGACGCGAAGCGCCATCACCACCCAGAATTTCACGCAATTCTGCATAATCCCGGTTGATCTGCTCCCAGGTTGATGCATCATTCAAAATAAGATTCAGTTCATGGGTTAGATTTGCCGGATTCAACTCATTTTGAATCAGTTCCTTTACCACCGGCCTGTCCATAATGAGATTTACAAGTGAGATATATTTCACTTTGATCACCCTTTTGGCAATCTGATAGGAGATATTTCCACCTTTATAGCATACTACTTCGGGGGTTCCGATCAGCGCAGTTTCGAGAGTGGCAGTGCCGGAAGTAACCAAAGCAGCCTTTGCTTGTTTCAGCAAATCATAGGTCCGGCCTGATATTACGGGAATAGAATTGGTGCCGGCAACTTTATGATAGAAATCTTCACCATGCGAAGCGACTCCTGCGATTACGAACTGAACTTCAGGAAAATTCAGTGCAGTTTTTGCCATTTCAGGAAGCACTTTCTGGATTTCCTGTTTGCGGCTTCCCGGAAGAAGTGCAACGATTGGCCTTTTTTCATCCGGGAAAACCGGGCTGAAATTATTCTGCCCCAAAGCATCAAGCAATGGATGCCCATGAAACTCAACATTCATTCCTTGGCGTGCATAAAAATCCTTTTCGAACGGGAGGATCACAATCATTTTATCGACCACCTTACGAATGATTTTTACACGCGATTGCTTCCATGCCCAGATCTGAGGCGAGATGTAATAAATTACTGGTATCTTTTGAGAATGCAGAAACTCAGCAATCTTCAGGTTAAAACCCGGATAATCAACCAAAATAACGGCATTGGGCTGAAATGTAAGAATATCTTTTTTGCAGAATGCAAGATTGCTGAGAATGGTTCTGAGATTAAGCAGCACCTCAAAAAAACCCATGAATGCAAGATCGCGGTAGTGTTTTACAATCACTCCTCCCTGCTCTTGCATAAGATCGCCACCCCAACATCTGAATTCCATATTTCCATCAAGGGCAGATAATTCCCTCATGAGATTTGAGGCATGAAGATCACCCGAAGCTTCCCCGGCAATAATGTAGAGCTTCATATCAGGATTTAATAGAAATAGATGCTGAATGGTTTACCGTCGATAAACACGAAGTAAAGAATGACGAAAAGAAACACTATCACCAACGATCCTCTACCGGCTTTTGTGAACTTAAGTTTTCGCATATACCACCGCATAAGCAAAATTCCCGGGGCAAAGGCGAGAAGCAATAATTTGTTTTCAGGCTGGTATTGCGAAAAAAGCCTGTAAATCAATGGTCCGCCAAAAATTACCAGTGCTGATGCGCCCAAAGTCACAAGCAAAGTGGCCAGAAGACCGATAAAAAAGTTGTCGTTTTTCCACATAATGGTTAAAATGCTCAAAATTAACGGCCTGGCAGTTATTAATACTTAATTCAGGCCTTCTGTTTCCCAATCTCTGAGCAAAGGTATTGTTTTATGCGATGTGAGATCAAAGTGCAGCGGCACAACTGCAACATAATTATTGCGTAATGCCCATTCGTCGGTATCTTCAGCTTCGTCGCGGTTGCGGAAAACCCCGGTCAGCCAGAAATAATCGCGCATATGCGGATCCTGACGCTGGTCAAATTTCTCATCCCAATAAGCCATTGCCTGACGCGCAATCTTTATGCCTTTGATGGGAGAACCATTTACCGAAGGTATATTTACATTGAGGCAGGTGTATTCAGGAAGTCCGCTTTTTAACACATTCTCAGCAATGGACTTTATGTAGGGTTCGCATTTGCTGAAATCTGCACTGTATGAATAGTCGTCGAGCGAGAAACCAATTGACGGAATATTTTCCATTGCACCTTCAATTACTGCAGCCATAGTGCCGGAGTAAAGCACATTAACGGACGCATTGGATCCATGATTAATCCCTGAAACAACAAGATCTGGCTTACGACCCAAAATTGCCTTGTGGCCGAGCTTTACACAATCAGCCGGAGTGCCGTTGCATGAATACTCTGTGTAGCCTTCTTCCGATTTTATTTTATGAACCCTTAAAGGCGTTGAGATGGTAACCGCATGTCCCATCCCCGACATTGGTTTATCGGGAGCAATCACTAGAATATCACCAAGATGCTGCATAACAGAAATCAAGGTTCTTAGTCCGGGAGCAAAAATCCCGTCATCGTTGGTAATAAGAATCAATGGTTTAGCCATTATTTA
>Ga0351883_1175_pt1 | contig 19787 bp, 13 predicted proteins | sample BONcelFGM3001F14_FD_206772 | JGI IMG/M metagenome (GOLD analysis project Ga0351883, IMG submission 206772) | Enriched cells from coal bed in the Powder River Basin, Montana, United States - BONCAT cells FGM rep3 HSBNCT.FGM.300.1.F14 ...
TGGCTGAAATTCCGGTTCCATTATCGGTTATGGCTGCGGCCAGACCAGCGACATGGGTTCCATGTGACCAATCGAAAGGATCGCCCGATGCTGGTGGATTTGCATTGTTGGTATTATAATAAGTATCGCGCTGAAGTACAATTTTACTTGCCAGATCGGGGTGATCAACCCAAACTGCATTATCAACAATGGCTACTTTTATATCAGATGAACCTTTTGTAATGTCCCAGGCTTGTTCGGCCTTAATTACATCCATATGCCAGTTCCAGTTGCTGGGTCCGTTGTACATATTGTACAATGTATCATTGGGTACATAATGGATATAATCCATCGGAACTTTCTCAACATACTCGAGGTCAGGCTCAATCTGCAATTCCTGAAGCACCTGATTGATCAGCACAATGTCCTCAATCTCAAGCATGAAAGTGCGGAGCAATTTGCTATCCTGATTTAAATCGAAAGGACGCTCAAGGCTTTTCAGCCGATAAACGGATTGAAGATCAGCAATGAATGGAATATCCTCAATGGCAACGCTGTTATCGCTCCGAACAGAAATATTCAGATTTACATTGTCCTTAAATTTGAAGTAAAGACGCCCGTCCTGGTAATCCCTCTCAAAATTTTGTGCCATTAAGCCAAAAGTACCTGCAAATACGAGCAAAGCCAGTAGTGCAAAACTTTTAAACGTTGAAGTTTCAGAGTGAAAAATTGTTTTCATAAGCTGTGTTAGATTGATAAATGGGTTGAAAATTCCTGAGTTCATGGATCGATTTCAATATCAGGAGTTTGTCGGATCAGAATTATTAACCATTTAAGCAATAAAAAGTTGCTTGGCTGATGACAACTCAATCAATTAGAATCAGGGATTTTTAAAGTTTCCTGTGACAAAATTAATAAAAAACCCATTGCAGAACTAAAAATCAATCAGCAACTTCAATAATCGATCAGAAACCATATATAACAATCGTTTTAAAAAACTAATCTGATAAAGACCTAAATTAATACCTTTGCAACACTTCTAAATCAAAATCCGGAGGCTTTATTATGAACAATACCAATAGATTACTGATTACAAACATCAAAACTCTTAACGGGATCGGCAGTTTAGAAACCCGATTAGTGGCTGGTAAAAAAATGTCGGAATGGAACCGGATTGACGATGCTTACCTTTTAACCGAGGGAAGTCAGATCTCTTCGTATGGTTTGATGAGCGAATTAGACAGCAGTCTTTTTGATGAGGAAGGAATAAAGGTAATTGATGCCCGAGGCCGGATGGTATTTCCCTCATTCTGCGATTCGCATACCCACTTGGTGTATGCGGGAAGCCGTGAGATTGAGTACGTTGACAAAATAAAAGGACTTTCATACGAAGAAATAGCCAAACGCGGCGGAGGCATTCTTAATTCAGCCCAGCGACTTCACGATACTTCGGAGGAAGAACTTGTGGAACAGGCACTGGAACGCCTTAACGAAATTATACAATACGGCACCGGTGCTGTTGAAATCAAAAGCGGTTATGGTCTGAATACTCAGGATGAAATGAAAATGCTGCGGGTTATTCACCGCCTGAAAATGCTCAGTCCCCTGACAATAAAATCCACATTTCTGGGAGCACATGCTGTTCCGGCTGATTACAAAGGCAAGCAAGACGAATATGTTGACCTGATTATCAACGAAATGATACCACAGGTTGCGTCTGCCAATCTTGCTGATTTTATTGATGTGTTCTGCGATCGCGGATTTTTTACGCCTGATGACACCGAACGTATTCTTATGGCTGGCATGAAATATGGCATGAGACCGAAAATCCATGCCAATGAACTGGATTATTCAGGAGGAATTCAGGTTGGTGTTAAATATAATGCCCTTTCGGTGGATCATCTGGAATTTACCGGTGACGATGAGATTGCAACGCTGCTGGGTTCAGAAACCATGCCCACGCTGCTTCCGGGTGCTGCATTTTTCCTGAATATGGTTCACGCCCCGGCCCGCAAAATGATAGAAGCTGGATTGCCGATTGCGCTGGCCAGCGATTTCAACCCGGGCTCCTCCCCTTCGGGCAATATGCAGCTCATTCTTTCGATGGGTTGCATTATGTTCAGAATGACTCCGGAGGAAGCTTTGAATGCCTGCACAATCAATGGTGCATACGCCATGGGCATCAGCGATCAGTATGGCAGCATTGCCGTTGGAAAAAAAGCCAACTTTTTCATCACCAAACCCATATCAACCATGGAGTTTATGCCGTATGCTTACGGCAGCAATAAAGTCGAAACTGCAATCCTCAACGGCGAAATAGTTTCCTTTTGATTGTAAAAACAACAGATCAGAATTTAGAAATTGACGTAAAAAAATGATTTAAGTCGTTAATAGTCAAATTCTTTGATTTTTGATGCATTGACCTCTGGCCAACAAAAAGTTTAACAAACACAATAACTCAAAAAATAATGAAACAGATTATCGAATGCGTTCCCAATTTCAGCGAAGGACGCGACATGGCTGTAATTCAGCAGATTACTGATCAGATTAAAACCGTTGACGGAGTCCAGTTGCTGGATGTTGATCCGGGTGCAGCAACCAACCGTACCGTTGTTACTATTGCCGGTGAGCCCGAACAGGTAATAGAAGCTGCTTTCAGGGCGGTAAAAAAAGCCATGGAAGTCATTGACATGAGTAAACATTCAGGTGCTCATCCCCGTTTTGGCGCAACTGATGTTTGTCCGCTGGTTCCCATTGCCAACATAAGCATGGAAGAAACTGTGAAATTTGCACACAAACTTGCCGAACGCATAGGCACCGAACTTGGCATTCCGGTTTATTGCTACGAAGATGCAGCAAAAACCCCGGTTCGCCGCAATCTGGCCAACTGCCGCTCAGGTGAGTACGAAGGACTTCCCAACAAGCTCAGCGATGCTGCATGGAAACCCGATTTCGGACCTGCCGAATTTCTGCCAAAAACCGGCGCCATTGCTGTAGGTGCTCGTGATTTTCTGGTGGCTTACAACATCAACCTCAACACGACTTCTACACGCAGGGCAAATGCCGTGGCTTTCGATATTCGTGAAAAAGGCCGGCCCATGCGCGAAGGCAATCAGGTGACCGGAAAAATTATGAAAGATGAAAAAGGCAATCAGATCAATATTCCCGGTTCATTAAAAGCCTGCAAAGCCATTGGCTGGTTTATTGAAGAATACGGAATTGCGCAGGTTTCAATCAACCTCACCAACATCAGTATTACTCCGGTTCATGTGGCATTCGAAGAATCCTGCAAAAAGGCGCACGACCGCGGCATGAGGGTTACCGGTTCTGAACTGGTGGGACTTGCTCCGCTTAAGGTTTTCACCGATGCCGGCAAGTATTTCCTGAAAAAACAAAACCGCTCGGTGGGCGTTTCGGAAGCAGAACTTATTAAAATTGCTGTGAAATCTCTCGGACTTGACGATCTGAAACCTTTCAATCCGGAAGAGAAAATCATTGAGTATGTGCTTCGCGATAATTCATCAAAAAAACTAATGGACATGACCTGTGCAGGCCTTGCCGATGAAACTGCTTCAGAATCACCAGCTCCCGGCGGAGGATCAATCTCAGCTTACATGGGTGCTCTGGGTATTTCGCTTGGAACCATGGTAGCCAACCTTTCATCGCACAAAGCAGGATGGGACGATCGCTGGGAAGAATTCTCCGACTGGGCAGAAAAAGGTCAGAAATTAAAAGATGAACTTATCCACCTGGTGGATGAAGACACCAATGCTTTCAACAAGATAATGGATGCATTCGGACTTCCAAAAGGAAACGATGCTGAAAAAGCTGCACGTACCGCCGCCATTCAGGAAGCAACCAAATATGCCATTGAAATTCCTTTCAAAGTCATGGAAAAATCATTTGCAGCCATGGAAATCCTGAAAGCAATGGCTGAAACAGGAAATCCAAATTCGGTTTCAGATGCCGGCGTCGGAGCTTTGGCCGTAAGATCAGCAGTTATGGGTGCCTACCTGAATGTCAAAATTAATGCTTCAGGCCTCAACGATAAAACATTTGTCAATGATGTGTTGTCGAAAGGCGCTGAAATAGAACGTAAAGCCTGTGAAGCTGAAACAGAAATTCTGACTATTGTTAGCAGTAAAATCAGCATTTAAATCTTAATAAGCCTGCCGGGTCAATAAATCCGGCAGGTTTTACAACTTCATGCCATGAGTCACGAACTTTTCACCACAGCACTGCTCTTTTTTACCTCCTTCTTTGCCATTATAAATCCATTGGGGGTAATGCCGGTTTTTATGACCATGACTGCCGACATTTCGGAGAAACAGAGAAAAAAAACAGCACTCAAAGCTGTATTTACGGCATTTTTTATCTTGCTGCTTTTTGCGTTTGGCGGACAGTTGCTGTTTAAATTTTTTGGCATTTCAGTGAATGGATTCAGGATTGTGGGTGGTATTATCTTCTTCATCATGGGTTTTGATATGCTTCATGCAAGAATCAGCAAAATAAAGATGGATGATGATATGGTGAAGAAGTATGTTGATGATATTTCGGTTACTCCGCTGGCAATTCCGATGATTGCCGGTCCCGGTGCCATCACCAACTCCATTGTGCTGATGGAGGACAGCCACTCATTTCAGCTAAAAATGATTCTGATTCTCTCAATTGTGGTAACCTTGCTTATAACCTACATTGTGCTGCTTGGAGCCGGTAAAATTATCCGCCTGCTGGGCGAAACCGGCAATAAAATCCTTATGAAACTGATGGGACTAATTATGATGGTAATTGCTGTGGAATTTTTCTTTGCGGGACTAAGGCCGATAGTGCAATCAATGCTGGGAATTGTCCCCAACTAGCTTAAGAATGAATTAGCCTTCAAATGAACTCCATGACTTATGAAAACTCAGCTTGTATTACCCTTCTCTGAATTTAACCTCAATGAAAGCCAGTTTGATCATCCAAGCCGGCTGCATGGGGTTTTGCATACATACAGAGTTATGGCACATGTACTGAGGCTTGGAGAGCTCACAGGAAGAATTACAGAAGCAAGAAACGCATTTTTTGCTGCCTACATTCACGATATGGCCCGCAAACACGACGGATATTGCACACAACATGGCACAGATGCAGCCAATCTGAAACTTCCGCTTTACAAATCATTGTTTCAGCAGAACGGGGCAAGTATCAACGACCTGCTTATTATCGGCAAAGCCACCACAATGCACTCGCTCGGCAATGAACTTCCGGCAAACGATCCCGATTGGTACACCGTTGCCATTCTGAAAGATGCGGATGCCCTTGACCGGATAAGATTGGGTGAAAACGACCTGAATCCCTCCTACCTGCGGCTTAGCGAAACCCATACATTCGTTGATTTTGCCAAACAACTCTATTATAAATCCGTTTCGCAGCCTGGAAAAGATTTTATTTCCATTATGGAAATCGGGAAATCGCTGCAGGATTAAGAGATTTTGTTGCTCAGTTTCATTAAATAATCATAGTTTAAAGATTCAGATTATCAGGCCACTACACTATATTCCACAACTAAATAAAGTGTCAGAATGGCATAGTAACCTTGACAAAAGTAAAAATCATTAAAACAATTTGATAATAGCAGTATCTTTGCATCGCAAAAATTCATTGGTTCACTTTTGACTTGTTCCTTAAGTTTTTGCAGTTTACTCGCAAATAGTTACAGTAGTAAATTTTGGTTTTAATCTCAATCAACTTGAAAATGTCAAAATCAATCTACGCAACAATAACTGGCTCAGGAATTTACATACCTACTAAGCTGGTTCCCAATTCCGCTTTTCTCACTACCGAATTTCTTGAGTCGAATGGGCAAGCAATTACCCGTCCCAGAGAAGAGATCATTTCCAAATTTCAGCAGATTACCGGAATAGACGAGCGCAGGTATGTTGAAGATGAGTTTGTTTGCTCCGATATAGCCTTTTTCGCAGCAGAGAAAGCCATTGCCAATGCCGGAATAGACAAGGAAGAACTTGACTACATCATTGTAGCCCATAACTTTGGGGATGTCAGGCATGGCGAAACACATTCTGATTTTGTCCCTGCACTTGCTTCCAGAGTGAAGTATAAGCTGGCCATTGCGAATCCGTTCACTGTTGCTTACGATCTGCCGTTTGGTTGCCCGGGATGGCTTCAGGCTATGATTCAGGCCAATTATTACATAAAGTCAGGCGATGCAAAGCATATTCTGATTATCGGGTCCGAAACCCTTTCGCGCATCAGCGACCCTCACGACCGCGACAGCATGATCTATTCTGACGGAGCGGGTGCGGTTGTTTTAAGTGCAGTTGAAAGTGAAACACCTGTTGGCATATTAACTCATGCCACACGCACCGATACTTTGGAACAAGCCTTCCTGCTTCGTATGGACAGGTCGAACAACCCTGAAGATAAAAGTAATCTTTACCTGAAAATGAACGGTCGCAAGTTGTATGAGTATGCCCTGAAAACTGTACCAGGTGCCATCAAACTTGCCATTGACAAGAGCGGCCTTCCCATTGAGAAAATAGAACGCATACTTATCCATCAGGCTAACGAAAAAATGGACGAAGCCATTGTCACAAGGCTTTACGAGCTTTATGGTTTTACCAAACGTCCTGAGTTTTCGATGCCTATGACAATTTCATGGCTTGGCAACAACTCAGTAGCTACACTTCCGATACTTTACAACCTGATTATTGGTAAAGATATTGAGAACCATCACCTGAACCCCGGCGATCATTTTGTGTTTGCTTCGGTTGGCGCAGGAATGCATGTAAATGCGATGGTGTATAAAATGCCTGAATAATCTGAAATTCATATAAAAAGCGAGGTCGGTGCTATTGGCATCGACCTCGCTTTTTTATTTGGAAACGATATTGCAAACTACCTTGCAATATCAATTTTAACTACTTTTTTCTTCAGTGGAACACCTTTGAGTGTTGCAACAAGATTTAAACACAGTTCCCGTTTTACTGCTGCGAACGAAAAGTGATCGGCAACATCAATCCGTCCGATGTCCTGCGGAAGCAAACCACCTTTATGGATAAGCAAACCGGCTATATCACCCTTACTCACTTTCTGCTTCTTACCTGCTCCCAGATAAATGGTTTCCCAGGGCGGAAGCTCGGGAAGCTTTGCACAATCCTCTATTTCAGATATTTCAGGGGCAGGTGTGATAAATTTCGGGATATAGTCTCCTTCGGCCAACAGCAGCCAGGCTCTTCCTGATGCATGCATGCGCGCAGTACGCCCGTTGCGGTGAGTCCAGATGGTTTCTGAAGCAGGAAGCTGATAATGAACCACATGTTTGATTTCAGGAATATCCAGACCCCGTGATCCCAGATCGGTGGTGAGCAAAGTTTGATGGGTTCCGTTTCGGAAACGGATCAACGACATTTCACGATCTTCCTGCTCAAGACCTCCATGATAAACTCCATGAACTATCCCTTTGATCATCAATAAGCTGCTGATGCGCTCAACAGCATCGCGGTGATTGCAGAAAATAAGGGCAGGCTCTGCTTTAAAATGGCAGACAAGTTTAAATAACAGTTCAAGTTTATCAGCACCTTCAGCCTTAAGCACCGAAACATCAAGCTTCTGAGGGTCTGTATTTTCAGTATAATCAAGCAAAACAGGATTATTGAATCCTATGTATTCAGGTATTTCATTTAAAGTGGTTGCTGATGTGAGTACCCGTGTTTTTATTCCGGGCAGATTTTGAGCAATGTATTCCATTTCTTTGCTGAATCCCAGTTCGAGCGATTTATCAAATTCATCAAGAACCAGCGTTCTTACGTTTGAAGTATCGAAATTTTTGCGGCGAATGTGATCCGCCATGCGACCCGGCGTGCCAACCACCACCGCAGCGGGCTCTCTGAAGTTATTTACTTCGGTTTTTACAGGATGTCCGCCGTAACACACATTTACTTTAATCCCGGTTTTCATTTTTTTGAAAACATCTTCAATCTGCAGGGCAAGCTCCCTTGAAGGAGTAAGAATCAGTGTCTGAACTTCAGTCAGCACAGGATCGAGCATTTCAATAACAGGAAGTAAAAAAGCAAGCGTTTTTCCCGAACCAGTCGGAGCAATCAGGGTAAGTGATGCACCAGGCTTCAGATGCAACAGAGACTGCTCCTGCATAGGATTCAGTGCCTCAATACTCAGATTTTGTAAGTAATTCTTTATCATGGCGCAAAGGTAGAGATTCGCAATCGGATTCATGCATAAAACTTCCCATCCTGACTAAATACAGGATCAACCGCCAAAAAATAAACTTTGATGGTTAACAATAACCAAATACAAAGTTTTTACCTTTGTAAGACTTTCCGATTAAGATATTTAACAATAACTTCCGGCCAATGGTCAGTTTCAGCAGCATCATAAATATATTAACGATTCTTGGTTCGCTCATGCTTTTCTTATTTGGCATGAAGCTGATGAGTGAGAGTCTGCAAAGGATTTCGGGCAATCGCCTGAGAAACATATTTTCCAGCATTGCCTCCAACAGGCTAAAAGCAATAACTGCAGGTGTTGTAGTAACCGGTGTTATTCAATCATCATCGGCAGTAACAGTAATGCTGGTAAGTTTTGTTAATGCCGGACTACTTTCTCTCTCTCAGGCTATTGGAATTATGATGGGAGCCAATATGGGAACAACCGTTACTGCCTGGTTGATCACACTGTTTGGCTTCAAGTTCGAATTTACCACCATACTATTGCCTGTTTTGGGATTGGCCTTGCCGTTCCTTTTTTTACCGGGAGCCAGAAACAAGTCATTGGGCGAGTTTCTGATCGGATTTTCAATTCTTTTTCTGGGGCTGCAGTTTATGAAAAATTCCCTGCCGGGAATCGACGAGAACTCGCCCATTGTAGCTTTTATTACATCCATCAGCAGCCAGGGAACAGGCAGCTACTTACTTTTTGCAGCTGCAGGATTTCTCATCACACTGCTGATACAATCGTCCAGTGCAACCATTGCACTTACTTTTGTGATGTGTCACAACGGATACATTGGTTACGATGCAGCTGCGGCAATGATACTTGGCGAAAATCTGGGAACTACCGTTACAGCCAATATTGCCGCCATTGTTGCCAACCGGTCGGCAAAACGCCTTGCTTTCAGTCATACCTTGTTTAATCTTACCGGCATAATATGGGCTCTCTTGTTTTTCAGGTTTCTGGTCGGAATTTCCTACAATTTAGCCGATTACATAACCGGCAATTCGCCTATTGAAAGCGAAGCAATCGTGCCGCTCGGACTTTCGATTTTTCACACAGGCTTTAATGTTCTGAACACGCTTATTCTGGTTTGGTTTATTCCATCGATAAAACATTTGCTTGAAATCATCATTCCGCTGCGACCCAACGAAAAGAAGAGCTTCAAGCTCAGATATTTCAAGTCGAGATTTATGGCTATCAACGAAGTTGACATCCTTCAGGCCCATGAACAGATTTCATATTTTGGCCGGCATGTAGCTTACATGTTCAACCTGATACCAGAATACCTGATAGAAAAAAGAGAGCAGAAATCCGAGAAAATTCAAAAAAGGCTTTATAAAAGTGAAGAGCAAGCCGATGAATTGGATCGTGAAATAACCGATTACATCACCAGAATAGCTGAAAATGATCTGTCTGAAGCCAATTCAAGAAAGGTAAGAGCTATGCTGAAAATTACTGATGATCTGGAAAGCATTGCCGACCAGTGTCTGCAAATGGAAAGAACCATCAGAAGAAAAAATGAAGCCAGCGCATGGTTTACCCAGGAAATGAGAGACGATTTGTTTGAACTCTTCAATCTGGTAAAGGAAAGCCTTAATACCATGAATGAGAATCTGGCGGGTGATTACAGGCCGGGCATCCTCGCCAAAGCCACTGAATACGAATTAAAAGTGAATGAGCTGAGAGACAAACTTATACAATCAAACAAACTCAGACTCGAGGCTGGTGAATACCAATACAAACATGCTTCATTTTACGCTGAACTGCTGAATCAGTGCGAAAAACTTGCGGATCATGTGATTAATGTAAATCAGGCTATTGCCAGCAATATAAAATAAGTGTAGCTTGATTTAACATTAACTTAACATTGAAACACCGATACATAGTTCATGCCTCCGTAATTTTGCGGTCATTTCAAATCTGAATTCCTCGATGGAAAGTGTTTATCTGATCTTTGTCATAGTCCTTTTTATACTGGCTTTTTCTGACCTGATGGTTGGAGTTGCAAACGACGCTGTGAATTTTTTAAATTCTGCGGTTGGTGCCAAAGCCGCTTCTTTCAAAACGGTTATGATTGTCGCCAGTATAGGTGTTCTGGTTGGAGCGACATTCTCAAGCGGTCTGATGGAAATTGCACGAAAAGGGCTATTCTTTCCCGGACAATTCAGCTTTAATGAAGTCATAATCATATTTATGGCTGTTATGATTACCGATGTAATCCTGCTCGACACTTTTAATACATTCGGACTTCCGACATCCACCACAGTTTCTATAGTTTTCGAATTGCTGGGAGCATCTGTTGCTGTAGCTTTAATAAAAATTTCCGGTTCAGAACAAACCATTCAGGACATCGGTCAGTACATCAATTCTGCCAAAGCTCTGGCTATTATTACAGGTATTCTTGTGTCGGTGGTGGTCGCTTTCAGTGTGGGAGCGCTTGTTCAGTACATTACACGTTTACTTTTTACGTTCAACATACGCTACAACCTGAAGTATTACGGAGCAATATGGGGAGGTCTGGCCATTACCGGAATTACATACTTTATGATTATCAAAGGAGCTAAAGGCGCATCCTTTATCACACCTGAAAATCTTGAATTCATCAACTCTCACACCACTTCCATTCTATTGGCGTGTTTTGCAATATGGACTGTGCTTCTTCAGATTTTGATGCTGCTTTTCCGTCTGAACGTTCTTAAAGTTATTGTGCTTGCAGGAACATTTGCGCTGGCCATGGCTTTTGCAGGTAATGACCTTGTCAACTTTATCGGAGTACCACTTGCCGGATTAAAAGCTTACCAGCTGCTGCTGGCTTCACCCGGAGCTGACCCGACAACATTTCTTATGACGGGCCTTGCCGATGATGTAAAAACTGAAACCTGGATGCTTTTGATTGCCGGAATTGTCATGGCTTTTACGCTCTGGACATCGAAAAAAGCGCGTTCGGTTATTGAAACATCCGTTGACCTCAGCCGCCAGAGTGAAGGGTCTGAACGTTTCAATTCATCCATACTTTCGCGGAATCTCGTCAGGGGTGCCATCAATATGTCTTCAACCTTTGATCGCTTTTTGCCCGACAATGTGAGTCTGTGGATTGACAAACGTTTCAGCCCGCCAGATCAAACCACGCAAAAACAAATGCCCGAAGGCGCAGCATTTGATATGCTAAGAGCCAGTGTTAATCTTGTGGTTGCAAGTATGCTCATAGCGCTGGGAACTTCATTAAAACTGCCGCTTTCAACTACCTATGTAACTTTTATGGTTGCCATGGGAACATCCCTTTCCGATAAGGCTTGGGGTCGCGAGAGTGCTGTGTATCGCATTACCGGTGTTCTTTCGGTAATTGGCGGATGGTTTTTCACCGCAATGGCCGCATTTACAGTTTCACTTGTTGCTGCTGTTATTCTCTATTATGGTGGTATGGTTGCAACTATTGGCCTTATTTCCGTTGCCGGATTTCTGATTTACAGAACACACATCATCCACATGCGCAGATCCAACGAAAAAAAGGCCGATGCTCTATTGGACGCTTTACCTGACGAACTCAGTACTGAAACCATTATCGTAAAATGCTCCTCAACCATTCAGCGGGTACTTGAACAAAGCCTTGAAATCTTTAATGAAGCATTGATGGGCTTAATGGACGAGGACAGAAAAATGCTGAAAAATGCCAAAACGCAGGTTGAGCAACTTAACACTTCCACCAAACGGTTAAAGAATCACATCAGCTCAACGCTTTCTCACCTCAGAGAAGACTCCATTGAATCGGGTCATTTTTATGTACAGGCCATTGACTACCTCCGCGAGATTAATCATTGCATTTCATACATTACACTTCCAAGCGTTGAGCATGTAGAGAACAATCATAAGCCACTGGTTCCTGTGCAGATTGAAGAGCTTTCGAGGCTTAATGGTGAGGTATCGCTGCTATTTACCGAAATTAAAACTATGCTGAGCAAAAAGAACTATGAGGATTTCGATCTGATTATCAACCGCCAGCAGAATATCCAACGCATTGTGGAAGAAACCCGTAAGAAACAGGTAAAAAGGATTAAAAATTCTGAAACCGGAACAAGGAACAGCATCCTTTACCTTAACATACTGGCCGAAATTAAGAATTTGTCTCTCTTCACAGTTAACCTGCTGAAATCAAGCAGAGATTTCGAAACCAGCGCCAAACCTGAATTGTAAATCAAGGCTTTACTTTTTATCATGATAATCTGAAATCAAATTTCAGATTATCATGTATTTTTAGAGCAAAATCATCAACGCGTTATTCGTCCTTTTACCCAACACAAAAGATCAGTTTCACACAATCAGCAATCGTTTTACAGCCGACTGATTACCTGAGTAAACCCTGATAAAATAGTATCCTTTCCTGAGAGCAGGCAAACTGCCAAACACCTGACTGAGATTCAGCGAATTGATGCCGGCCTTCAGATTGATGCCTGATGCTGTGGTTATTAATCTGCCCGATGCATCAGTAAGACTGAACCCTGCCTGATTTGCGGATGAAGATCCTATGCTGAGCCATACTTCACCAACCTGTCCTACCATTGCCGGTGAGGGATAAACGGCTGCAAATGTTAGCCCTGAAGAAGGCGCTGCTGCAGTGGAAACATCCACACTCAGTTCAGTAAGATCGAGGCGGTAGGCCGACAAACCATAAGTTCCGATTACCAGCATTTGCTCAGTATCGTGAATCTTCATGGCAGTAACCGGTACATTACCCAGACCCATATTCATGCTTTCCCAGCTTGCTCCGTAATCTTTGGTCATAAAAACACCGGCATCTGTGCCAATAAAGTATCTTCCTGGTTTTGTAGGATCAGCAACAAAAGCATTCACCGGAATTTCAGGAAGATTCGCACTGATCGGTTGCCAGGTTTGTCCCAGGTTTGTTGACCGGTAAACATGTGCCAAAGGTTCATCCCACCTGAAACCGGAGCAGGTAGCAAAAATGGTGTTTGCGTCAAAAGGATCGGCCGCCACGCGGGTTATCCACCTGTCGGGCAATCCGGTACTGATGTCATTCCAGAGAAGCCCTCCGTTTACACTGATATGTACCCGGCCATCATCGGTGCCTGCAAGCACAATGTTGGGATCAACCCTTGATATTCCTAGCGTTGTAATGGTGTGAAAAGTACTTCCGTCATCACCATTGGTAAGATCCTGACTTACAGCACTCCATGAGCTTCCGCCATTGGTGGTTTTCCATACCCTGTATGTTCCGAAATACAAGGTATTCGGTTCGGTTGGATGCATAATTACCGGTGCCGACCAGTTCACTCTATCGCTTTCCCAATAGCCCGCGATATAATTCATCGAGTTTCCTGAATTTGTTGACTTATGAAGCATTCCCCACTGATATTCAGCATAAACCACATTGGATCGGGTATAATCGACCAAAGAATAGAAACCATCTCCGCCAAGGATAGGATACCAGTCATCAAGATTTCCGGTGGCGGTTTTTATTGTATTATTGTCCTGAGTACCACCGTAAATTCGCTGAGGATTCAGATAATCGATTTCTATATCATAAAACTGAGTTATCGGAATATTGTTGATCCATGTCCAGCTGTTTCCCAGATCATCACTGAAATATAAACCTCCGTCATTGCCTTCTATTATTCTGCCGGTGACAGGGTGGATGTACATGGCATGGTGGTCAACATGAATTTCATTCATATTGTAATATCCGGCAAGTTGAATATAAGTGTTTCCGCCGTCGGTAGAATAGAAAAGATCAACGCCCAGCAGGTAGATGATATCGGGTATCTGCGGGTGAACCCTGATCTGACCAAAATACCAGCCAAATGAGCTGTTCATTCCTTGAATTGAAAAATCGTTGGTACGGCTCCATGATGCACCGGCAGTGCTTGTCCGGTAAACGGCAACATGAGTTCTGTTATCGTAAAAAGCATAAAGTATTGATGGATCTGAAGGCGAAAGTGCGAGTCCGATGCGTCCAACATCGTTTCCTTTTGGCAAACCAGTGAGTAATTCAGTCCATGTGTCACCGCCATCGGTGGTTTTCCATATGCCTGAGGTCTGGCCGAAAGAGCGGCGGTAATTTAACCCGCGCATACGTTCCCACATGGCGGCGTAAAGAATATCTGGATTGGTGGGATGTTGCACCAGATCAATTCCCGAAGTGGAATCGCTGATAAACAGCACCTGCTCCCAGCTTGAGCCACCATCGGTGGTTCTGTAAATTCCGCGGTGTTCATCCGGTGAAAATAAATTGCCACATGCCGCAGCAAATACCCTTTCCTCATTCTCATAATCTATAATGATACGGCCAAAGTAGGCAGTTTCATCAAGTCCTGAATGTGTCCATGAGTCACCGCCATCGGTTGATTTGTAGATTCCATCACCTCTGAAACTTTGGCTTGAAGCATTGGCTTCTCCGGTGCCGGCATAAATCAGGTTTGTATTTGTGGTTCCAACAGCAAGGTCTCCGATAGAAATGGTGGCTGCATCATTGAAAATATTTACCCATGAATTTCCTGAGTCAATCGTTTTGAATATTCCACCGGATGCGGCGCCCACATATATGGTTGAAAATGAGCCTGCCGGAACTTCAATGTCAGTTATCCGGCCTCCTATGTTCAAGGGTCCAGCCAATTCCCAGGTATAACTGCTGCGCGTTGCATTGCTGTGCATTGCCTGTGCGTCGCGAACAGCTTTCAAAAAGTATTCTGACTTTATCCTTCCATGAGGATAAGCCCGTTGCCTTGAAAGCCAATCGCTTGGAAGATAGCCTGGTTCCTTTTCAAGCCCGGTGCGCTTGAGCATGAAATTCTCATGTTTATCATTATGGTCGTTGCTTTGTTGCACGAAAAAAGCAAAAACAGACAATATCAGTACAGGAAACAGAATGGGAAATACCCGGGAGAAATTCGTTTTCATAAAAATCTGTTAAAGTGTTGGAAGAAACTTTGTTTTCACCAAAAATACGAAATATCAGTGAATGAAGGATTGATGCATTTTTTCACAAAATAATCAACCGCTCACCTCTTCCTCATGGGTTGTGGAGAGAGATATGTCAGTCGTCTCCATAGCCATTCCATTGGCCCGAAGCGGAATCTGGAAAGCCAGTATCTGCTGAAAAATATCTGGAATCCGAAAATTACAAGAACCAGAATTACTCCATCGAGGATTGTAAATTTCCCGAAATACCCGAATCCATAGGAATAGAAAATTGTGGTACAAATTACAGACTGCATCAGATAATTGGTAAGTGCCATTCGCCCGACCGGCACCAGTGCATTCCATAATCCGCAAAGAAATCCTTTTTTATAAAGCGTGATTACCGAAGAAATATAAAACAGGGTAAGTGCCGGAGCACCAATTGCATGCGCCAAAGATGCAAGTGCAGAAAACCCGTTGGGTGCCATCATGTCTGCATAAAGAGATGCATATGTAAAAAAGCTTTCACAAATAACGCCCACCAAAAGACTCCAGATCCAGACACGTTTGTAAAAAGACAAACTACCGGCAGTTGGCTCGGCAAAGCCTTTTCTGGCAGCGACCATTCCCAACAGGAAAACACCCAGAACGGCAGGATAAAAGAAGAGCAGTGCGGGCAGTAACATCCGCCATTCAGCAAGCCTGATATTTATAATTTCGTAAAAACTTCCGTTGCTGTAAACATGATTAGCCCTCTCAATCAGTTCCTGAATTGTCCGGAAGCTTTCGGCTATAGAGGCATCAATTGCGGCTTTCCCCTCAGGTACCGATGCACCCAGCGCCAGCATGCCCCAAGTGAAGGTTACCACAATCGGTGGAATCAGAATCAGAATAATGGCCCAGATGGCAATTTTCCGGTTCGATGATTTCCTGAAAAGAATAAGAATAAACCCGAAAAGTGCGTAGAAGAAGAGAATGTCGCCAGCCCACAGCAGCAGAATATGGAGAATCCCAAACATCAGCAAGACAAAGAGTCTGCGTCTGAATATTGGCAGAATGCTTCCTGATTCCAGCTGTTTGTTCATAAATATCCAGAATCCATATCCAAAAAGCAGAGAAAAAATGATGTAGAATTTCCCTTCAAAAAGAAATCTTATCAGCAAATCCGGCAGAAGGACAAGCAGGGGCAGGTCAGCGTCAGGTTTCAATAACATGCCGGCGATGGGGCTAAAAAATAACTTCATATTCACCATCAAAATCCCGAAAATGGCAAAACCTCTGAGAATATCCAGCAAAATAAGTCTTCCGCCCGGAGCAATGGGGGCCGCAACATTTTTCATACCTGACGATTAATTTGAGTGGTCAAAATAGCAATATCTCTAAAAGTTTAAGGTCACTAAAATAGTAAATCCCCTGAATAAACATCTTTATTTTTCAGGGGAGTGAAATAAGGGTGAATAAACGACTACATTTAATTTGGTGCGGGATTAGACTCGCCGAGTTTAATCATGGTTGCTTTGGGCAGAATCTCATGAAATATAAAGAGTGGCAGAAGATTCAAGCCCAAAAATGCGGGGATGTATAAAATATCGCCACTTCTTAGCGTTGGCCCGTTTCACACCACACATTGTTATTGTTATTGAGAAGTGTCGGTGCCCGAAATCTTCCATGAATAACTGGGTCCCCGAAAGGGGCGAATTTCAAATAACCGTGGGTGTAATGAAATGAAACCCACGGTTAACGTATGCGGTATGAAATGGCGTCCCCGAAGGGGGCGAATTTCAAATAACCGTGGGTGCAATGGAATGAAACCCACGGTTAACGTATGCGGTATGAAATGGCGTCCCTGAAAGGGGCGAATTTCAAATAACCGTGGGTGCAATGGAATGAAACCCACGGTTAACGTATGCGGTATGAAATGGCGTCCCCGAAGGGGCGAATTTCAAAAACCGTGGGTGCAATGAAATGAAACCCACGGTCAGCGCATGCAGCAAGAAATGGCGTCCCCAAAGGAGGCGAATTTCAAATAACCGTGGGTGCAATGGAATGAAACCCACGGTTAACGTATGCAGCAAGAAATGGCGTCCCCGAAGGGGGCGAATTTCAAATAACCGTGGGTGCAATGAAATGAAACCCACGGTTAGCGTATGCAGCAAGAAATGGCGTCCCTGAAAGGGGCGAATAAATAAGCACCCCACATTTATTTAAGCTTCTGCCTGAGAATTTTCAGGGAAGCCAAATAAGATCAAAAAAAAAAGGATTTACCTCTGATCTACAACAACCAATGTGTCAAATTTTGCAGGCTTTGTGCGCGACTGCGAAGCAAAAATAAAAGTACCTGCTGAATCGGCAATAAATTTAAAAGTACTGTCCTTCGTTACATATATTTCAGGACAAATGCCATCGTATGACTCATAAAATCCGACGGAATTTATAAGATAGATTGTGTCGTTAAAAGGATAATAATTTATAACCAGATCGGACCAGCAGCCATTTGGAGCACCTGCCCGTACAAAAATACCAACGGTATCGCCAACAGTGGCACTGTCCTGCATGATGGTCTCATCGATGTTGACAAATTCGTAATAACGTGAGTAATTTTCTCCGTCGAGTTTACAAGAAACCATAGCAAGAATGAGCAGTGCAAGAAATAGAAGTTGTAGCTTTTTCATAACAGCAAAGTAAAAATAAAGACAGCAAAAATCAACAAAAACCCTGCCGAAAGATACATCTATCAGTCGCATGAATCAACCGTCAAAATTAAATAAGGCTGTCGGCGGCAGCAAGTTTCGGGCATTTATCTTTGTTCCATTCCACAAAAGCCAGGTGAGCCGGATGAAACAGATAAGCTTTTAGGGCATCCATATCAGCAAACTCACTGACAATCACCAGATCGGGAGATGAAGCATCGATTGGAAGCACATGATGAACTTCGAAGAGATCAATACCCGGAATAATTGCCGGGAGAAGCTCAAGCTGCGATTTAACCTCTCTGACAATATCAGCATGATCTTCCTGGATCAGTAAACCCTGATTTTTAAGAAAAACAATGAGCCTGATCATAAATTAGTTTTCGGGCAAATTTAAGATTTAAGTGTCACAAGTTAATGCTATGTGGCAAGACATATAATTTTCTTTGGAATTTATTTGTCAGAAGAAATTATTATCACCAATAAACACAAACTTAGTTGGTTTCATGAATGGATAATGTAATTTTGCAAAACCAATGATTCTTTCTTCCTGATAAAGGTATAATAAACATTACTTAATCAACTGCAATCTATCCGCAAATATGACACCTGTAATAACACTTACCTCCGACTGGGGACTCCGCGATCACTACGTCGGAGCTGTGAAGGGTGCCATTCTGAGCAAATTGCCCGAAGCCAGAATTGTGGATATTACCCACCACATTTCACCATTCAATGTAAAACAAGGCTCATTTGTCCTTCGGAATGCTTATCCGGGTTTCCCGAAAGGCAGCATTCACATTGTTGGCATCAATACCGAGGAATCAGAACAAACCCCTCACATTGCCCTGCTTTATCAGGGACATTATTTTATCGGCACTGATAATGGCATTTTTACCCTGATGTTTGATGCACTTCCCGATAAAATCGTTGAAATTGAAATTCCGCAGGACTCGGGTTATTTCACTTTTTCAACACGCGATCGTTTTGTGAAAGCTGCCGTTCATCTTGCGCAGGGCGGAGAGCTGGAAGAACTTGGCAATCTTCACACCGATCTGAAAGCACTTATCAGTATGAAGTCGCAGGTTAACGGCAATACATTGGCAGGCAGGGTTATGTACATCGACAATTACGAAAATGTATTCCTCAACATTACCCTTGCCGAGCTTGAAGAAACCGGAATGAAAAGAAAATTTGCGATCAACATTAAAGGACGAAAACATCAGCTTAACCAGTTGCGAAGCGCTTACAGCGATGTGCCGGATGGTGAAATTGCACTGTTGCCCAGCACAACCGGTTACCTCGAAATAGCAATCAACCGCGGAAATGCAGCCAGCCTGCTCGGCCTGAATATTGACGACGTGGTTCTGATTGAATTTGAAGGTTAAGATATTTTAACACCTTCAGGCCCTTACTGATCCATCATTGCTTGCCCCAATTCATAAATTTGAGTAATTTAGCAGCCCCGCAAGTGCGGTGTTTAAGCTTTTCATTTACTATGTTTACCCTTTACAAAAAAGAAATTTTCAGCTTTTTAAACTCGTTGATCGGGTACATCGCTGTCATTGTTTTTCTGTTGATCAACGGACTCTTTCTTTGGGTTTTTCCTATGGGATTTAACATCATCGATTTCGGGTACGCAAGCCTCGACAATATGTTTGCACTGGCTCCCATGGTTTTTCTGTTTTTGATTCCGGCCATTACCATGCGGTCGTTTGCCGACGAAAAACGCAGCGGAACCATTGAAATGCTGCTCACCAAACCCCTTACCGATTTCCAGATTATCTTCTCGAAATACCTCGCCAGCATAACCCTGGTCCTGCTGGCTGTGCTGCCTACATTAATTTATGCCGTATCGGTTTACCTGTTGGGAAGTCCCAAAGGCAATCTCGACATGGGCGGATTGTGGGGCTCCTATATCGGACTGGTTTTTCTGGCATCTGCGTTCGCCGCAATAGGTCTTTTCATATCTTC
>Ga0351883_1151_pt1 | contig 19679 bp, 10 predicted proteins | sample BONcelFGM3001F14_FD_206772 | JGI IMG/M metagenome (GOLD analysis project Ga0351883, IMG submission 206772) | Enriched cells from coal bed in the Powder River Basin, Montana, United States - BONCAT cells FGM rep3 HSBNCT.FGM.300.1.F14 ...
CTTTCTATACGGAATTTTGCATCGTTGCCATGCAAATCAGAGAGTGCTTTGATAACTTTTTCCACAGTTGTTTGTTCAATAAATGCTTTTACGGGTTCATCGGAAACAGCTGCTTGCTTCTTTCCGCAGCCAGCTGTGGCAAATATTATTGCCATAGCCGTGAGAATGATAAGGTTACGCATGTTAAAGTATTTTTAGGGTTGGTACAAATGTATGAAATTGGCGCAATCTGATGATAAATTAATCTGTAAATGTTCTGAAGTGAAATGTAAAGAGGTTGAGCGATTTTCTGGTTTTCAAAAATCGGGATCAAACCATCAACCTGATTGCCTCTGATTTTCTTCGGCACATCACAAACTGTTTCACTCATACCAGACCTATCCCCGTAAAGTTTGTAACTTTGTATCATAAAAACTAACCATCAGGAATGTTCCGCGACGAAAAGGGCTTTCGCCCAACCCAACAGATATTTACCGAAGTACCTCCGAAGTATGATATACTCAACCGTATCCTCACTTTAAATCTTGATGAAGGATGGCGCCGGAAAACTGCCGCAAAGGTATTGGAAAACAGGCCTTCACGTGTGCTGGATCTATGCTGTGGTACAGCCGATCTGATGATGCACATCGCAAAAAATGCAGCCTCAGCAACAGAACTTTACGGCCTCGATTTTAGCCATACCATGCTGGCAAGGGCAAATGAAAAAGTTGCTGTATTCGGAAAAGACAGAGTGAAACTGATTCAGGGTGATGCCGGGAAAATGCCGTTTGAAGATAATTTTTTCGATTCAATCGGAATCTCATTTGGTTTCCGCAACCTTACTTTCGAAAATCCTGATGCACAGTTGCATATACAGGAAGTTCTCAGGGTGTTAAAGCCTGGAGGACGTTTTGTGATTGTGGAAACCAGCCAGCCTGAGAATAAAATTGTGAGATCGGGCTATCATTTTTATCAGAAATACATTACAGCTCCAATCGGAGGACTTATCTCTGGAAACAGACCAGCCTATGATTACCTGGCATATTCAGCCAATCATTACTATTCAATTCCCGAAATATCAGACGTTCTGATAAAAGCAGGGTTCAGCGAAGTTGGCGGCATTCCAATGCTTTTGGGAGCTACCGCAATTGTGACCGCAATTAAGTAATTCTTGATTTTCAACAATTGCATAAATCCGGTATTCAGATTTTCATTTCAATCTTTTCAGATCATTTTTCGATCTTCCATCAGTTTAATAACCAAACGGGCTATTTCCTGATGCGTGACTTTGCTGCAATTGAATCCGATGTCAAAAAGTCCGTCCATATCCTGCCAGCCTTTCATATAATCGCGGTAAAGCTTAAATCTTTTATGATCGGTTGAAGCAATCTGTTTGAATGCATCTTCGCGTGAAAGTTTGTGCCTCGACATCACCGACTCAAGTCGCCAGGTCGCGGGAGCTGTAAGCCTTATGTGAAGACCATTGTGGTAACCACGGGTTATTGCTGCACCTGCCCGACCAACAATAATTACATTGCCCTGCTTTGCAAAAGAACCTACTACCGTAGCAATAGTTTGCCTGATTTTTCTATCACTCTTGTAGTATTTTGTTGAAGTGGCTTCAAATATCTCATCCAAATGGGTACGGTTTTCATCAGAAACCACATTCCTTACTTTTTCGGGATGGATCTTTAATTCATTGGCCGTTTCCATTAGAATTTCTTTATTAACCACTTGCCAATGTTTTCCCTTACTGGAAATTCCTTGAATCAGCAATTCTGACAAAAGATTTGCCTGGCACCCGTACTCACGCGAAATGGTAATAAATGGTTTATTGCCACCATTATCAACCTTGTCGCCTGCTTCTGCTTCAAATGAATGGAGCAGGGTTTTAATAAGTAGATTTTCCATATCTGATTAAATTTGATAATATACCAATAGAAACAGAAAGGAAGCAAATAAGTTAGGGGAGAAAGTAAATAAATACTAACTTTTAGCAGAAAGGCTTATTAAAATCAAGTAATTACATAAGTTACAAAAGCAACTCTTCAGAAAACGCCAAACAAAAACACCTGAAAATACTGGTTTACGCCAAAGCATGGTTAAGGAAAAAACAATCAGCACATGAGTCAGAAATAATTATCCAGGACCAATTTTACAAAAAACATTAGTTGATAAACATGATTTTTGTGACCTTGGTTTTCGAACCGTCAGCATTGGTAACATAAACCAGATAAACGCCTGTTTTAACCCTGTCTCCGCTATAGTTCATTCCATTCCACAAGGCCTGTCCGCCTTCGCTCATGGTTGAAAACACGAGGTTACCGCTAATATCAGTAATCTTAACGCTTGAGCTTTCAACCAAACCGCGAATTGCAATGCTCCCGTTGTAACTCTCGCGAACAGGATTCGGGAAAACCACAATTTCCTTCAGGTCAATCTTGGGAGGAACCGATTCGCTGCGGTAAGAAATTACACCCAGAGAAGTGCCAATAAATACCTCTCCTGCATCGTTGATGGTTATGTCTGTTATTGAATTACTTAATAACGGACTATTCTCTTCGGTAAAATGCAGAATTTCTTTTGTGCCATCAGCCGACATAAGAAATACTCCTGCCCTGTCGGTTCCGAACCATTTTCGGTTTGAACCATCAACGGCTATTGCTGTAACCGACTCTGTTTCCAGCAGATACTGTCCGTAACCATCCTGTTCGATCAGAATACGCTGTGCGTCAAAATTCTGAGTTCCAAATATATTGTCGGGGGAGTAGAATACCGCGACACCTTCGTTGGTTCCAATCCAAACCAGGCCTTCTCTGTCGGTTGCCATACATTGCACAAAGGAACCGGGAAGATTCCCGTTTCCGACAGATGAGGTAAGTCGCTTTACTTTATCGTCTGCGGGAGTATCAGTGTTATTGTCGTTAAAAACCAGCAATGCATGATCACGCGGCATCAACCATTTCTGATTGCTTTTATCAACCATAATGCGACCCATATCCACGCCGGTTGCAACTGAACCCAGATTGTATGATTGCCATATACCATTGTTACGCTTAACAGAAAGCACAGAAGGGGCGCTTGAATTGGTCACCCACATATTATTCTGTTCATCAAAAGAAATTCCGCCAATTCCAATCCATGTGCTTTCAAAAGTAGCACCTTCAAGACTACTGTTTTCGCTGGTAAAGTGTTGGCTGAACTCTCCGTTTACATATTCCAGAAGACCATACCCCCAGGTTCCAAAATACACCCTTTTGCTGTTTGAAGGGTCAACAGCCACACTGAGTACATCACGAATATTACTCAGAAAAGCATCCTGTTTGTTCGTTATCGTTTTCCATTGCCCGTTTAAAAACCCGGTAAATCTTGCTTGCCGGTATAGCCCGCCAAAGGATGAATTTCTGCCGCCGGGAACAACCCATACATCATTACCTCCTGATGACATTGCATAAACATCCGGGAAATCGGGACCATCGGGCAGGAATTTCTCAGTTCCTGCTGCAGCTGAAATTTTCGCGAGCCCTTCAAATTCATCGCCTATCCATAGGTTATTATCCTTGTCGAGAAAGGCGTCTTTTGGAAATATATTGCCTGGATTATAGGAGTAAAGCCTGTCCTTCAGGGTTCCGTCAGGATTATAGATGTAGATGGAAAGATTGGTGCTAACTACAAGAAGGTTATTGAAAACCTTCATACTGAAACGGTTGGATGTATTGGTCTCATCAAATTTCTGCCATTCTCCTGCTATTTTAACAAACATAGCATCTGTAGAATAGGATGGCCCTTTTTTGTTTATGTAAATCCGATTGTTTAATGTGGCTATGTGATTATATTGTCCGGACGGAAGTATAAATGCAGTTTCACTGGTCCATTCAGCAAAATTGGCCAGATTCGATCCATAGAATGGAGCACTATAAATACCGTCATCGGTGGCTGCATAAATAATGGAATCAGCAGGATTGTATGTAATGTCATTCACATTCAATGCGCTTCCCAGGCTGCCAATGTAGTAAATGGGCTCTGGAAATTCTTCTTTCTCAATGTCAAGAACCAATATTCCAAACCCGCAGGAGAGATAGGCTCTTTTTCCGATAGAAGTGATGCGGTTTATTGTCTTATTCCCAAGGATGGGCTTGCGCTTGATATCTGACAGATTGATGATTTTCCCGTCTTTTATCAGATCGATATTTGCATTGGTGTATGCAATCACAAGGGTTTTGACCTCGGCAAGGTAAGTTATATGGCTAATGCCAACATCGCTCAATCCATTTATTTTGGTGAGCCTGTTCAAACTGTTGTCAGACAGATCGTAATAAAACAGACTGTAAGGAGTCGCAGCGAAAATCTTATTCTCGCCCTCTGCTACAGCAATAACTTTACGGTAAGGAAGATGGTCGCGCCATTGTCCGATACCGATTTCCTGTCCGGATAATTTCAGGACTGGCAAGCATAGCAGAACTATAATAACTATAACTGGGAATAATGATCTTTTCATTTTTAGTAAATTTGATTTGTGAGCTTTTGCCCGGGCTCATATTAAACTGCAATTTTAACAATTTATTGTTGAAATGTTTTGCTTAATAAAGTATTTTTACAAATCAGGAGCACATTAAATTATTCGCAAAAATGCAGGTAATTCAAATTTTTCGTGTCTTAACCCTAACCTTCTCTTTTACTTTAATGAAACGTTAACCCCTGATGGACAACAGAGACCATAAAACAGATCATTTTGTTCTTTCGACTTTGTATCCAAAAAACATGACATGCAGTTGTTGCATGCTGGTAATCCGTCAGTTAATAGAAGGAACAGGCGCCAAAGTTAAAGAAATTAAACCTGGCAAGGTTGACATTTTGTTTGACCCATTACTGCAAAGTAAGGCATTTTTTATCGATTTGCTTGCTGCCAATGGATTCGAACCTGCCATAAACCGGGATGATCAGTTGGTGGATAAAATCAAGATCGCAGTAATAGAACTTATTCATAAAGCAGGAAATGTCAATTCAATCATACGGAATTCGGATTATCTGGTTGAACGTATCGGATTGTCATATACTTATATATCGGCATTGTTTTCTAAGGTTGAACACATAACTCTCGAGAGATACATTATACTACATAAAATTGAAAAAGCCAAAGAGTTGATTGAGTACGACGAACTTACCCTGAGCGAAATTGCCAATCAGCTTGGCTACAGTTCTGTTCATTACCTTTCCAATCAGTTCAGGCAGATTACCGGAGTTTCAGTAACCGAATACAGAAAATCAAATATGGAAAGGATACCGCTGGATATGATTGGTAAAAATCAGAATGGCAATTCAGTTACCAGAAAGCAAGAATGAAAGGTTTTTTTATGCGTTTTCGGAATACTTCTCAGTAAATCAAACTATAAGACCAAACAAGCGGCATATTAATCCTTCATTATCCTGATATTGAATTTCTTCATCCGTCTGATGAGTGAATCGCGCGAAATGCCCAGCATTTTTGCAGCCAGAACCTGATTGTAACCACACTCGTTCAGTGCAGCAAGTATAAGATTCTGCTCCTGTTCTTCAAGATTGAGCACAACGGCTTTGGTTGATTTTCCACCCTTTTTGTCGGCAAACTGAAAATCGATGGTACTCAGTGTTTGGGTATTACAGAAAATCATTGCCCGTTCCACCATATTCCTCAGTTCACGTACATTTCCCGGAAAATCATATTCCTTTATGGTTTCGGTGAGTTGTGAGCTGATTTTCGGAATGGTTTTATTGAGCTTCCCTGCAAAGAAATTCACAAAATATCTGAGCAGTGGTTCGATATCTTCGGGCCTTTCGCGCAGAGGTGGAATATTGATGGTAAGCGTATTTAATCTGTGAAAAAGGTCGAGCCTGAATTGACGGCTCTCAATAAGGTTCTCAACATTGTGATTGGTTGCTGCTATTATCCTGAACTCAACCTGTATCTCCTCACTGCCTCCTACTTTCTTAATCCTTTTTTCTTCAATGGCACGAAGCAATTTTGCCTGCAGTGCAAAGGGCATATCGGCTATTTCATCAAGAAAGAGAGTTCCACCATTGGCTACTTCGAAATAGCCTTTTTTATCATTAATTGCACCTGTAAACGAACCTTTTACATGTCCGAAAAATTCACTTTCGAGCAGCGAATCCGAAACTGCACTGCTGTTGACAGCACAAAAAGCATGATTGTGTTGTTCGCTGGCATAGTGAATAATGCGGGCAATAATTTCCTTTCCTGTACCACTTTCGCCGGTAATCAGCACATTTGTATTGGGATATTTTGCAGCTGTACTCGCCAGCTCAAGCACTTGTCGTATGGGTCGGCTTTCGCCGATAAAGTTGCGGTCGATCATCCGCTCAAGCTCCGAAGATATCAGTGAGTGCTGATCCTGAATTTCGCGAAATTGCCGGTAAAGTTTCAGGTATTTTTCGGTACGCTCAATAGCGAGCTGAATATCGATGTGCCGGAATGGCTTTCTCAGATAATCAATTGCTCCGTCGCGCATGGCCTGTATTACTGTGTCCATATCACCGTGCCCGGATATGATTATTACTTCCATGGAGGGGTATAACTTTCTTACTTGTATAAGAATGTCTAATCCACTCATTCCGGGAAGCCTGATGTCAAGGATCATCAGATCATAAGGTCTGCGCCTCAGACTTTCAAAACCCTCGCCGGGTGTATTGGCAGTAAATACTTCAAAATCGCGAAGCTCCAGGAACTCTTTCAGTTCATCTGCAAAATCGGTTTCGTCATCGAGTATCAGTACCCTTAATTTCATTTTAGCCATGATAGCCGGTATTGGTTTTATTTATCCGCAGTCTTCAGGTTTCGTCGAAATAATAAAGAAACAGTAGTTCCTTTTCCGGGTTCGCTGCTGAAACTGATTTCACCATCATGCTCCCTTATAATTCCATAGGAAATGGCAAGACCCAGTCCCGTTCCTTTTCCCGGTTCCTTTGTTGTGTAGAAAGGAGCTGTAATATGTTCGAGATGCTCTGAAGGAATTCCATTCCCGTTGTCGCGGACAGTAATTTCAATATTTTCCAGATTCCCAATGCTTAAAATATCAATGGTTTGTGTAAACGGTACCTTTATCTGCTGTTTCTTCTCCTCCAGAGCATCTCTGGAATTGGAAAGCAGGTTCAAAATAACCTGTTCCATTTTATAGGTATTCCCACTTATGGAAACATCCTGATCAGGCGACAGGTTGGTACTTATTTCAATGCCTTGATTTTTGTACTGTTCATTTACCAGCGATAATGCATTAATAATGCTTTCGTTGAGGCTGAAAACGGAGTTGATATAATCGTCATTGCTTCTTGAGAAAGTCCTTACATGATCAATGATGGTTCTCATGCGGTGAATGCCCTCAAATATTTTGCGCGATTTTTCCTTAATGTAATTATCGTCGGCTTGTTTGGATGAAATGGCATGCATCAGGTTGTCAATTCCAAAGGATATGGTGTTGAGTGGCTGATTGATTTCGTGAGCGATTCCGGTAGCCATTTCTCCTATTCCAACCATTCTTTCGGTATGAATCAGATGCTTCTCCATATCGCGGGTTGCCGTAATATCGGAACAAAAGATCAGATAATTACCATCAGGGAGCCTGACACTTTCAGCCCTGATAATCAGGTTTGATTTATCCTTTGTCACTATAAACTCTGCCTGACTCCTCTCGCCTTGAATTAGTCCTGTGAAATTGGGAAACTGACCAGAAAGTTTTTCGGGATTAAGCAATATATTAATATTCTGAAGTTGTATTTCATCAGCACTTAAATCAAAAAGTAGAGTTGAAACGGCATTTGATTCCAGAATATTCCCGTTTTCATCCACTACAAGTATTCCATTCGGGGCATTTTCAATGTAGCTGCGATACCTCTGTTCACTTCTTTCGAGAGCAATTCTGGTGGCAGCACGTTCAAGCGCATTCCCTGTAATGGTGCCAAAAACCCCAAGAGAGTAAATGTCCTGGGGTTCAAGAAGATCAAGCTCTGTACAACCTCTTATAAGTATGCAGGCATATGGTTTCTCTGACAAGTTTACCGGAATTGCAACACTTGCTTCGTCGTTGCTGGTTTCCAGTCCTTTACCGGGACTGTACCAGTTGTTTTCGCGTGTAATAAAATGTATCAGTAAATTGCAGTTGTCTCTTTTTGAGAAAAGTTCCTGAATAAACGGACCTGTCGGCGCAGGTATTTCAATGTTAGCAATACCTGCGGATGAAATAATATTTCCGGGTTTCTGATCCCCGATCGTAAAATATGCAGCATCATTTGCATTCAGTAATTGTGCAAGATCAATCAACATAAACTGAATGGAACTATCGGGATCGAATTTCCCGGAGAATCTTGCTGATGCCAATGAAACTATACGCTCAAGCTGATACCTGAACAGCAGGGTTTGTTCGGCTTTCTGATATCGCGCAACACTTTCCTTCAGCGCCAGACTTGTTTGTTGAATTTCCCGGTTTTGCTGATGAATTTTAAGAAACATCCTGACTTTTCCCAACAATATCTCGTTTTGAAAAGGCTTTGTCAGGTAATCAACTGCTCCTGCCTGATAGCCCTGAACAATGCTGCGCTGATCATACATTATTGCAGAGATGAAAATTATCGGTGTAAGCAGGTTGTTCTCCTGTAACCTGATATGTTCGGCAACTTCAATACCATTCATGCCTGGCATGGAAACATCGAGAATGATGAGTGCCAGTTCGTTAACCGCAGATATTTCTATGGCTTCGGGGCCTGATGTTGATTTCAGTATAGTGGCATTCTCCTTCCTCAGAACAGTCTCCAAAAGAATAAGGTTTACCTCAATATCGTCAACAATAAGAATTTTTGGTTTTTCGGAACCGGCCATTTTCGTGTTATATACTTTAAATTTGAAACACCTAAAATTACTATTAGTTTTTAAGCTAAATTAATAAATTAATTGATTATTGATGCATTTGTAATCCTGCCAATAGAAGAAAATAAAAAGCCCGCTTTTCAGGCGGGCTTTTTATTTAATTAAAAACAAATTTATTTGATAACAAGTTTTTGAATACTGATGCCATTGGCCGATTCAACACGTATAAAGTAAACCCCACTGCTGATTGTCAGGTGGATGTTTTCTTTGTGCAGCTTCTGACTGATAACAATACTCCTTTTGTAGAGAACTTCGCCATTGGCATTAACTACGCTGATGGCTGCATTTCCTGCACTTGCATTATTGATTTCAAGGGTGAATTCACCTCTGTTAGGGTTAGGGAATATTGAAATTCCAGCGTTGATTGCAGGCTCCTCAATTCCGGCACATGCTTCAACTGCAACCATTATGGTAGCAGTACCTTCGCAGCCAAACTCATCAGTAACGGTTACAGTATATGGAGTTGAACTGATGCCTAGTGCTTCACCACTTAACTGAATGCTTTGTGTATTTGCACCATTTGACCATGCATAGGATGCAAATCCGGCTTCACCGGTGAGCGTGAGAACGTGGGTAAGACAAATGGTTGTGTCGGCTCCAAGTGTTGTGGATGGAGAACTGATCAAGACATTGTACCCAACCTGAGCTGAACAGGTAGAGGTTGTGCTGGTTTCTAACAATGTGAGTATCCCATTTCCGTTTTCGCCCCAATTGACGATCACCTCATTTGTGTTAACACCTGCAGTAATTTCGCCACCTGTAACTGACCATTCGTAAGTATTTCCTTCAACCACAGGAGTTGAGTAAACAACCTGGCCGCTGTTGGCGCAAACCCTTGCGTTTCCATCAATGGCCGGACTTGGAGCTGCATTCACAGCAACTTCATAACTAGTTGTCTGATCGCATCCGAATTCATTGATTTCAGTCATGGTAATGATTCCGGTTCCTGGCTCATCCCAGGTAATGGTAAGGGCTGCTGAGTTTTGTCCGGCGGTAATTGTACCTCCGGTAACATCCCACTGGTAAGTATTGGTTTCTGTTCCGGCTGTATAAATAACTTCAGATTGGAACTGACAAACAGATGCAGGACCGGCAACACTCGGCTCAGGAAGTGCATGGATTAGCAATTGAACATGCGATTCAACCGGCTCGCATATATCGTTCCATGCGGTAAGGGTAATAATTACTTCGCCGGCTTCAATATCTTCGGCTCCGGGAACATAACGTGGATTCATCGAAGTAACGTCATCAAATGTTCCGGTTCCGCTGGTTGACCAGGTCATTTCGGTATAATTTTCAGCCGTTGCATCTGAGGCTGAGAAACTACTTCCGGCGCATAAGTCGGTAGTGTTTCCGGCAAAAACAACAGGAGCAAGTCTGAACGATAAGGTCATATAATCTGTTGAATCACTGGTTGCCGGGTTTGAAGCGGTGAGTGAAAGCATTACAGCTCCCTGAGCAATATCTCCTGCCGAAGGAGTATAAACCGGATCAAGAATGGTTGCATCGCTGAACGAACCTGTTCCGCTGCTTGTCCAAAGCAGTGAAGTGTAATTGTATGCAGAACCGCTAAGCTGATATTCCGATCCTTCGCATATTGTGATGTCTTCACCAGCAACAGCAGATGTAACCATAGGCACTACATCAATCCAACCTTCATACCTGTTGCTGTTTTCGCGGGTAATAACCACTTTAATGCGGGTACCTTCGCTTTGAGCAGGAATAGGAATTTCAACAGTAGTTACAAATCCGGTTACACCGGTTCCAAGAATAACACCATTGGCAGTAAGGGCTATTTTTGAATTTGGTGAGGCAGTAATAGAAACTGTAGTAGCACCTTCAAAAATAGTAGGGTCATAAGTTGCACTAATGGTTTGCGGAACTTCTGAACATACACGCAGGAAGGCATCACCATGATGGTGGAACAGGTGATAAGTAACCTGCTTGTTGCCGGTATTGTAGGGCCAGTTGGATTGTTGCAGGAAGTATTTTCCGGCAGCATTACCGAAGGCTGGTAAGATTCCACGTGATCCGGGATTTGAACCATACTGAGGCATAAAGTTAGGCCACATATTATCAATCATTCCCCACACATAAGTGTCGTTTACAAATGAATAGGAAACCTCAGAAGCGGCAATAAGGCCAAGTGCTCCGGCGGGTTGTCCCATATATGTCAAACGATGGAATTTCTCGGTGAAACTTTCACCGCTCCAGTTATATTTACCTGTCAGGCAATTGATTGATAGAATAAAACAAAGGTCGGTATTGGTTAGCCCACTCATGTTTCCATTGGTATAGGACGGCTCGCCCCAACCGGTTTCCATCCCGTGGTCGCGGTGCATAAGCATAAAAGAACCTGAATTCATGGCATTGTTGATCATGGTTGCATTTCCGCCACTCCAGTTTCCCATTGAGGCGGGTGAAGCAGGGATATAACCCAGACCATTGGGTCCGAAAACACCAACAACTGTAGATGTATTCTGAGCTGTTGACCAGGTATTTCCGGGAGTTCCCGAATAGATTTCGTTAATACGAACAGGAGTTTTTCCAAGTGTGTTTTTCCAGAAACCGCCAACTGTTTCAGAACATATCTGAAACCAGCGCTCAGTCTGCCAACCCAATGCAGTTATTGGATTTGCGTAGAAGGACGGATTGGTTGGAGGATTGCGTTCGTATTTAAGGAAACGTCCGATCATTGATTCAAGCTGCGCTGCATTCTGTGCAGTAATTCTGGCAAAAATAATGTCGGGCATATGATTGCCGCTTACGTCAGCAAGAATGTTATCAGAAACACAATAATTGTCATAAATCGGGGAAGTAATGCTGTTGCTGTTTTGTGATGACTGTCCATAATCGCCAAGTAACAATACGGCTACCGGAGGAATATCCCAGGTATTGTATGCGTTGTTTATGTATGTTTCGAGCATAGCAGCACTAACATTGGCGCCAATGTCAGAAAGCTTTACGATTCCGGTGTAAATACCTTCTTCGGTGCGGAATTTTTTAATTGAATCGGCCCACTGTGAGAAAATAGCATCGTTAGGAACGATAATAAGATATTCCCATCCGGTGCTTCTGCTGTAATTATGTGACCTTGCACTGTAGTCGATTTCAGGAAGGGATGTATAATTGAAAATTGCATCTTCCATAATTGCATCCCAGTAATGGCTGCGGTATTTTTCTTCACCAAACTGCCGGCTACCACCTTCAAAACGAATGTTGATTTCAATATCGCGGTACACAATTAATTCTTTGGTTACCGGATTGTATTGATATGGTGTAATTCCAAGCATTGCCACATCAACTCCTCTGATTTTGCTGTATTCGCCAAGCGAAACAGGCTGCGCAGGATAAAATGCATTTTGTGCATAGATTGCCTGATTTTTTTCAAAATGCAACGGACTTTGGTCTGTATCCAGCGGAATTCGTGGAGCCGGAGCAATTTCAACATTTACAAAGCGTTCGGTGCGCATGTTAACAATTTCCAGAACTGGTGTTGCGCCGTTTGGAATGGCAATATACCTGCCAAACCCCGGAAGATCAGGAGATCCTTCTTCGTTCTGAAGAAATGATTCCGAGAACTCAATTCCGGTCATGTTGGTTCCATTGATGTTGCGCTCGGTGAAACGGAACTCCTGAATTGAAAAATTCAGACTCACGCCATCTGATCCTTGTCGGTTCAGACTTAGTCCCTGTTTGCCCCAACTGTCAGAGTAGCGATGTTCGGTAGCATAAGCGGTTAGAAAAGTCAAGGACAGTAAAAGAGCTATTGCTACTGATCCCAGAGAACTTTTCGAAAATAACCTTTGTAAAGTTGTTTTCATGAGGTGTTGTTAAATGAAGAATGTGTGAAATAAATTTACTTATCAGCCAGATTAATGGACTGATAATGAAAGAACTTGCATCCCCCGCAAAAATAATTAAAATTCAAAACAAAGTACGCTTTTAGAAAAAAAACTGTCTATTTAGATAGATTAAAAATAATAGAGGGCATACCGTAGCATGCCCTCTTTAAACAACTTCTGAAAATATAATTATCTTATAATCAGCCTAATGCTTGTTGCTTCATTGTTTTCAGAAACTTTAATCAGATAGACCCCGGGTGCGAAACCTGTATTGGAAAATCTGATTTCATTTTGGGTGATGACTGCATTTTGCAGACGGTAAACCTCTTTACCTGAAGCATCTGAAATTAAAATACTGACTGGCTTTGAAGGTGATTGAGCAAAGCGAAGTGCAAAATTCCCTTGTGATGGATTCGGGTAAATGCCTATATTGCTGTTGCCTGTTTCAACGATTCCGGTACACTCATTGAATGTGACGTTGACTGATGCTTCAGATATACAATCGTTGATATCCGTAACCCTGACTGTCCATGTGTGGATTCCTGATCCAATTCCAGTTGTATCGACACTTATGCTTTGCGAAATGTAATCTCCGGGAGTCCACAGATAATCAACATCTCCATCAGTTTGAGCAGTAAGGGTAACCACATGATTGACACAAGCAATGGTATCAGAAACAAGATGCAGCGCAGGCAATGAATTGACATTAACCATAAAAGAGCCATCACCACTACCGGCACAGTTGTTTCCATCCACCACAGAAATGATTTGGTAAAGTTGAGAGCTTACGGGTGACACAGAAAAAACATGAGGGGTTTCAGTTGCCAGAAATGTACCGGCGCCTTCCATCTCAATTGTCCATGGAGCTGTTCCGGTCAACTGAAGTGATACCGGCACAGGAGATCCGGCGCAAACCAGAGTATCTCCACTCAAAGATGCAACCGGAGCCGGAATCAGGGTAAGGGTAAGTTCGCTGATTGCATCGGTACATGGAACGCCTGATATTCCAACCAAGGTAAGCACTGCACCACCATTTTCAATATCCGCGGCTCCTGGTGTGTAAACAGGGTTCAGGATGTTGGGATTAGAAAATGTGCCGTTGCCTGAGGTCAGCCAATTAACCGAAACATAATTTTCTCCGCTTCCATTTAAAGCCAGATCTGTTCCTGAGCAAACAGATGCTGCAGCACCCGCCGATACTATAGCCGGTGTGTTGAAAGTTAATGTCATATTATCAGTCATAATCTGGCCTTCAGGACCATTAACTGTTAGGGTTAGGATTACATTTCCTGTGGAAAGATCATTGATGCCCGGAGTATAAAATGTGCTGAGTTGTGATGGGGCTTGAAAAGTTCCATCGCCTGCCGTTGACCAAAGCACAGAAGTATAATTTGTTGCCGATCCGTTGAGAAGTACAGCTTCAGAACCACAGGCAAACGCATCGGTTCCTGCAAAAGCAGTGGTTTGAAGTGGTGCCGGGAAAATAATGAAATCAACCCAGGCTTTGTCACTGCCACTTGTTACTGATCCGTCTTTGCTGTAAACCCATCTGAAGGTTTGCGAGCCCGGTGCAACAGCAAATTTTACCTGCCGCCAGTCAACTTCGCCTGACCATTGTCCTCGCATGGTGCTCCCGATATAGAAATTCAAAAAATCATAGCTCGTTTCAGAAGAAACCTTAAAGTAAAATGATATGGTATCGTTACTCATTACATTATAGGTGATTTTCATTTCCGAGGTCCTGTTATCTCCTATTGATCCTGAGGCTGTACTGTAGGTGCCTTCGAAAACCTGATCAGTAGCAATTGACCAGGGTGCAGTGCCTGCAAACTCCCACCCAAATGACTCGTAACCTCCTGTTTCCCAGTCTTCAAGAATAAGACCAACCGGGGTGTTGTAGGTTTTGTTTACTGTTATCAAACCTGATGTAGCTGTATAATTGAAACTTACTGAGTGGCCAATGGGTGTTAATGGATCAACAGTAATGTCAAACTGAGCAGCAACAGCGTTAAGGATACCAGGTTCTATATTTCCAAGATCGGCTACTGAGTTGGTAATGCTTACAAAAGGACTGGATGTGATTAACTGTCCTGATGCTGCATTGGCAACATAATCACCCGGGTTTGATGTAGAAATTGTGAGTGTGGCTGCTTCGCCCGGATCAAGACGTCCATTCCCGTTTCCCGATGCATCATTTATTGTCAGCGTTCCGGCTTGTAGCGCAGGTGCGTGTGCTTCAATGTTAAAATTGCTGATGAAAGTACTGTCCACCGCATCTACTGAAGTGATGGTAAAAGTTATTTTTTCTCCGTCGGGTATTGCTGAAGAAACACTCAGTGCAAAAGCAGATGATCTGGTTTTGATTTCACCCACTTCGAAATCACCAAATAATTCTGCAGCATCGGTAATGGTGATAAAAGGAGAATCGGTTGAAAGTGTTGAAGTTACAGCGGTCGCCGGCTGATCACCGATGTTTTCCAGTGTAATGTTCAAATGGAGGCTTTCGCCAAAGTCGAGCAATCCGTTGTTATTTCCAACAGCATCATTTACCTGATGCGACTGATAAATAACCCATGGCTGGTTTGGCGGAGGTCCGGTTTGGAATGGTGATACATAAGTCATTGCAAAACCCTGGCGGTTGTCGGTCCAAACTGGATAAACCCAACGTCCGTGAGCATGAATTCCGAGATAATCGCCGAAATACCCGGTTGCAAGCCCCGAAATGGGCTGCGGTGTAAAAGATACATCGCTTACCTTCATATCTTCCCAGGTTGCGCCTCCATCAGAGGAGTTTGAAACATATACTTCGCATTGAGTGGAAGAAACATTGCGGTCGTCGTAATAAATTACACTCAGATTTCCGTTGGTGGCATCACTGGTAATCCATGGGAAATAATGCTTTTTGCCCAAACCTGATGCATCCTGATTAACTTTTGAAGGTGTTGACCATGTGATTCCGAGATCGGTGGATTTTATCATGTAAATATCCATATCGCTGCCGGTGTTTGTACCCGGAACGCCGATATTTGGCCATACAACATAAATTGTTCCGCGGTTTGGTCCGTTGCTGATATCAACGGTCATGGTAGGGAAAGCATTTACCCTCATATTTTTGCCGGTTCCTGAATTGCGGATTCCCCTGATGTTGCTGATGATTCTGGTAGCTGGCTGATAAGTGGCTCCGCCATCGAGCGAGCGCGCCATGCCTATTGCAGTTTCGTCGGTTGGCCAGCCATCATAAATTGCCCAGATTGCGTAAACTTCGCCATTGGGTCCTGTTTGAAGATTGACACCCTGATTATGACTTCCGGCATTAACTGCTGAACTAATATTTATGGGAGCCGACCAGGCAAGTCCCTGATTGGTTGATCTTATGATTTCGATTTCGGCATCATTGCTGCCGCCAAAGTTGGTCCAGGCATCATAGAGGTTTCCTTCGTGAGGGCTACTGATGCTGTTGTCAATCCACAAATGGTTTTTATCGAGCAATGCACTAAACCCTGAAGGTGCAGGAGCTGCAAGCACCGGAGTCCAGGTATTGCCCTGATTGGTTGAATAGGACACGCCCTGCCCCCCCGACGAGTGAATATAACCCACGTAATACCAGCCATTCAGACCGATTGCAGTTGCAGGGTCACCACTGTTTTCGCCACCAGCTCCCTGTACATGCCCTCCCCAGGTGTTTCCTGCATCTGATGACCAGAAATCATTGGCTCCATACACCCCCGATGCCGGCCTGGGTGTTGAGTTGTTTGAGTTAAGAACTGCCGAAGAATTGTTGGGATCTACAAATATCGAGTTTTCACTCTGTGTGGAATTAACTGTGGTTACTGGTATATCTGGTGAATCATCCGTTAAAACACTTTTGCCTGTGAGTTTACTGCCTGTGTAAGTTCCATAGGGTGCCGGATAATCAGGTGCAACAGGAACCAGTCCGAGCGAAGCCATCCGTCTCCAGTAAGACATATTATCAATTCGTGTATCTACCTTATACTTGTCAGGGACAGGAGCATTGGGTGTGTACATTTGTTTTTTGGGTTTCTGGGCATAAATTGCAGGTGCGGCAAACAACATTGCCAGCGAAATAATTATCAGGTTTTTTCTCACGGTGTGTGTGCGTTAAAGTTAAAAGCCAGGTTGTATGAATTATTGAATGATTATTTTTATGGTCTGTGCAGGAATTTGCCCGTCATTTCTGATAAAATAAATTCCTGCCCGGATTCCTGAAAGGTCTAAAGTAATAAACTGATCCGTTGAAATCCTATCAAAACTTTTAATCAGCCTCCCTGAAATATCAGTTAGTTGGATAACAGCGTTTTTCTCCGTTTTTCCTGTATATAGCATCGCTGTCCCTTTAGCAGGATTAGGAAAAACATACATCCCTTTGGTATTGTTAAGTAAAATTTCGACATTCCCCACTCCAATTTCTACCGGAGGAAAAATAATATAATCGATCCAGGTTGCATCCTGTCCGCCGGTAGCCGACATGTCCTTGGAATATGTCCATTTAAAGGTTTGATTTCCTTCTGAAACAGGGTAGCTCACACGCATCCAATCCTGCTCGCCCGACCACTGCCCCTTTTTCACATCATTTATATAGAACATTAGGAAATCATAACCCGCTTCAGATGAAGCCTTCAGATAAAATGAAATGCTGTCGTCGGCTAAAACCTTGTAATTGACTTCAAGTTGCGATAACTGATTATGACCGATTATTCCTGAGCGGGCACTATAGTTTTGCTCGAAAGAACTGGCGTCAGTTACTGTCCAGTTTGCATGGCCGCTGTGTAACCATGGGTGCATCAGAAAATTTCCCGACTCAAAGTCTTCAATAATCTGACCTGCAACAAAAGCATACTCCTGCTCAAGTATCATTATCGGTGGTTCACCGGTTGTAACAGAAAAAGTAAAAATAAGCGGAGTTCCGTGTGGCGTATCCTGCAAAAGCTCAATATTCTGGAATTCGAACATAGTTTCTGAAAGCAGGTCTATTACATAAGGTCCTGCCTCCATAAAGTTTGGCGTTACATAACTGCTGTTGCAGGATAAAGTACCTGTTAATGGAAGGCTATTGCTGTGGCCGGTATTTAAAACGGATATGTTAAGGTTGAAAATTTCTCCCGGATCGGGAATGTGATTGTTGTTGCCCGAAGCATCATCAACAACCGCCGAACCGGCTGAAATTACCGGCGCATGCATATTTATGGTAAAAGATGAAATCCAGATTTCACCTTCTGATTCTGCCGAAACCGTAAATTCTACCAACCGGTTATCCGGAACATCAGGACTTACTTCAAATGTAAAACCTTCAGTTGTTTTATTTTCACCTGCTGCTATAAGTCCATAGCTTTCCTCATTATCAGTGAAGGTAATGTATTGATCAGTGGTAGAGATGGTTACAGTTACATCAGTTGCATCAGCAAGGCCGATGTTTTCGACTGTAAGCGACAAATCTATGGTTTCGCCATAATCTGCAAGTCCGTTGTTATTTCCCTGGTTATCAATAATCTGATGACTGAAATAAACAACATAAGGGCTGTTTCCGCTCACAACAGCTATGGGATAATAAACCGGCAAACAATTGTATCCCGAAATTACCAGTTGAGCATTGCCGGGTGTGGTAATGAGCGGATCAATCACAACAGTAGCTGTTCCGTTGTTTCCGGTGATACCTTTTCCGAAAAGAGTTCCGTTCATAAGCAAAGCCGCAGTGAGTCCTTTGGCGGGTTGGCCACCGGTAGTAACTGTTACTTCAAATTGCGGAGTTCCTGTGGTAATTGTTGCCGGATATGCAGTTGCTACGGGGATGGGTTCATTGGTCCAGATGGGCATCATCGGGTCACCCAGCACATTACAATCGTAAAAGCACCAGCGCAATGCACCTTCTTCCCACTGTCCCGGAGCATTGACCCAAGGTGCTGTTGCTGCTTTTGATTCCATATGTGCCCGTCCTATGCGGTTCAGGCTGTCGGCAAAAAGTGCATCAGTAAATTCCCGGTGCAAATGCGCCGAAGGCCCTTCGGTTTGCCCTTCGTTAAACCAGCCGTAGCGTGAGTTTCCGACAAAAGCAGCAGCAAAATTATCTATGGAAACCATTTTTTCACCTATACAATCACTTACATCAAAAGCTCCGCAAATACAACCATGCGTGTAAACCACCGGAAAATTATGCGTGGTTCCATTCACTCCTGAAAAATTAGAGTTGGTGATATCCCACATATTTAATTTCATCACATAATCCTGATTGGCATGTCCAACATGGTGAATGAAATTGCGACCTGCATTTATGGTGGCCATCAGGGAATATTTATCCCAGATTTCAATTTCATCGTATAGTTTTACAAAATTGTGATTTTCAGGTATTCCTGTGGTGGTATAGCCATTTTCGTTATGGGTGCCAATCAGCAGCTCAAGATAATCTGAACCCCATGTATCGGGATTGTAGTAAAGATTCTCACCGGCCAGCAATGGATTTCTCAATTCGCCAAGTACCGGTTCATTCTGATACTTTGTGGTTTTATTGAGCATGGCAGCCAGCTCGGTGGAATTGCTGAACGACATCCGGCCAACCGATACTTCAGGCAGGAGATCGTCTTCTCCGATTTCGCCCCAAAGGTTATTGCCATTGGTGTTCCAGTTTCCGTCAAGAGCCGAATAGTAAAGGTCTGACGGAATATTGGTGTCGGTATAAACACTTGACGACTGAACCGAGCAATAAAAACCGCGGTAAGGAACATGCTCCACATCGCCTGCAAGCACTACATGTTCAATTCCGTTTTGCTGATATTGCTGAATAATATAATTCCTGATTTTCTCAGGAAGATCTAAGCCGGCAATGTTTGCCTGAATAAATTCAATGGTGGCGATCTGCGATTTCAATCCAGCCGGAAGGTAAAGCTGAGCCAGTTGATTCAAGGTGGGAGTAAAGGGTTGCGGAGTGA
>Ga0351883_1176_pt1 | contig 19558 bp, 20 predicted proteins | sample BONcelFGM3001F14_FD_206772 | JGI IMG/M metagenome (GOLD analysis project Ga0351883, IMG submission 206772) | Enriched cells from coal bed in the Powder River Basin, Montana, United States - BONCAT cells FGM rep3 HSBNCT.FGM.300.1.F14 ...
GCTCATGCGTTACCAGGAGAAGAGGCGTATCCGAGGAGCGAAGCTCTAGGATGACTTCGAGCACTTCGGCGGTCATTTCCGGATCCAAAGAGGAGGTCGGTTCGTCAAAAAGGAGCAGTTTAGGCTGAATCGCCAGCGCTCGGGCGATGGCTACCCGTTGGCGCTGGCCTCCAGATAGAGCACCGGGGCGTTTGGACTGATGGGAAGCGAGGCCCAAGCGGGAAAGAATGGATTCGCCGCGAAAGAGAGCTTCCTTCGGGGCAATGCCGTGAACGTGCGTAAGCGGAAGGAGGACGTTTTCCGTGACGGGAAGAGGGGTGGAATCGACAAGAATGGACCCTTCAGTCGGAGGAATCAGGCCTGCAATGAGGCGTAAAAGGGTGGATTTCCCCCCTCCGGACGGTCCGATAAAGGAAAGCACATGCGGAAAAGCGAAAGCGTGATCGAGTTGGTCAATGACGGAGTGTTCGCCGAAACGCCGGGAAAGCGTGAGGAATTCAAGTTTCATACCGAAACCGATGTTCAAGGAGCCGCGAGAAATAAAAAATCGGGAGCGTGAGAACGAGATACCCGATGCCCAGGATAAAGAAGGATTCGAAGGTGCTGAAAGTCGCGGAATTAACCTGGCCAGCGGCAAAGGAAAACTCGGATAGACTGATGACGGAGAGAAGCGAAGAGTCTTTGATAAGAGATGCGAACTGGCCGGTGAGAGGCGGAAGAAGTTGCCGGAAGACCTGAGGGAAGATGACGAGACGGGAGGTCTGGAATCGAGTGAGCCCGATGGATTTTGCGGATTCCAGTTGAGTGGCGGCAATGCTTTCGAGTCCGGACCGGATCATTTCCGCGAGATAGGCAGCACTGAATCCAGAGAGAATGAGCGTGCCAACAATAAGACGATTGTCCAGATGGAGTTGTGCGGCGACGACATACCATCCGAAGAGGATGAGTACCAGAAGAGGCGAACCGCGGATGATTTCCACATAGATGAGGGAGAGCATGCGCAGCGGGAGAAAGCGAGATTCGCGAGCGGCGGTAATGAGGAGCGCCAGTAACGAGCTACAGATCAGGGAGGCCAGAGAGATGAAAATGGTAAGCACCCAGCCCTTCCAGAAAACAGAACGGTAGCGCCAAATGGCGTCCATATTCGAAAGCGATCCGGCGAGTGTGAACCAGCAGACGCCGGCGAGGAGAATGGAGAGGATCAGAACGGTGGCGATCCGGGCTCCGCGAAAAGCGGCAAGGTCCGGGGAATCCCAAAAGCAGGAGCGCAGGAAATGTGATTTCACCTGTGCCTGCGAGAATTTCGAAAAAAGCGAAAGGAACAAACAAAAAACGGAGACTGGGTTTCCAGCCTCCGTTTTTAAGGGAATTTCCGAAAGGGACGCCCTACGAATGAATCGCGTGTCCCTCGGCGCTGAGCGCAGCTTCGTGGATGGCTTCACTGAGTGTCGGGTGCGCGTGGATCGTGGCGTGAATCTCGTCGAGGGTAAGTTCGTTGTTAATGGCGAGCCCGAGCTCGGCGATCATCTCCGTCGCGTCCGCGCCAATAATGTGGGCACCGAGGATTTCGCCGTGTTTTTCGCCGACGATGAGCTTGACGAAACCATCCAGTTCGCCGATGGCGCGGGCTTTGCCACTGGCCATAAAAGCGAATTTACCGATCTTGTAGGCGAGGCCCTTTTCCTTGGCGGCACGTTCGGTGAGGCCAATGCTGGCGACTTGGGGATGGCAATAGGTGCAGCCGGGGAAGAGGGTGACTTTCTTAGGCTTGTGACCCTTGACGAACATTCCTTCGACAGCCTGGATGGCTTCGTAGCTTGCAACATGGGCCAGCCAGGGCGGGCCGATGATGTCGCCAGCGGCGTAGACGCCCTTGAGGGAGGTTTCGTAGGTGTCACTGGTCTGGATGTAGCCACGGTCGGTAAGAGCGATTTTAAGTGAGCCTCCGGGCAGCACGGGGGCAACGCCGATGGCGACGAGGGCAAAATCGGCTTCAAGGGTGGTTTCTTTGCCTTTTGCGTCGGCGACGGTGATTTTTACACCCTTGTCGGTGGCCTCCGTCTTTGTCGTCTTGTGATTGGTCAGAATGGAGATCCCTTGCTTGGAAAGGGTCTTTTCAAGCGCTTGCGAAACTTCCGTATCCTCAACGGGAAGGATGTTGGGGAGCATTTCGACAACAGTGACCTTGGTGCCAAAGGCGTTCCAGAAATAGGCAAATTCCACCCCGATCGCACCCGCGCCGATGACAATGACGGATTTGGGCTGGGCCGGCAGGGTGAGGGCTTCTTTCGAACCAATAACGGTCTTTCCGTTAAAAGGAAATCCGGGCATTGGCCGCGAGACGCAGCCTGTGGCGATGAGGATATTCTTTGAGGTATGGGATTCCTCCTTGCCGTCGGCCAAGGTGACTTTGACCTCTCCGACTTTTTCCAGCGAAGCGGTGCCGCGGATAAAGTCGATTTTATTTTTTTTGAAAAGAAAATCGAGCCCGGCGGATCCCTTCTCGGAGACGGTGCGGGAGCGTTTGATGATTTTTTCCCAATCGAAGTCGAGCCCCTCGATCTTGAAGCCAAATTCCGCGGCGCGGTGCTTCATGTCGTGGTAAAGCTCCGCATTCTTAAGGAGGGCTTTGGTCGGGATGCAACCCCAGTTGTTACAAGTGCCGCCACCGCGTTCGAAATCGACAACGGCGACTTTTTTTCCAAGTTGGGCGGCACGGATGGCTCCTACGTATCCCGCAGGTCCGGCGCCAATGACGATAAGGTCGTAGCTAGCCATGAGTGAAGACAGGATTACCGGGATTCGTTGGATTTACAAGAGAGGGAGCGGCTATTTTTACTGGAAAGACTGTGGGGAGAGTATGGCTCTGCGTTTAAGCAGCCCAAAGGTATCTCGAAAGCGGGTTAGGAAGGTCGAGAGGGAGGTGTGGAGCGTCTGATTTGGGCTTGAATAGCTGGAAAATGTTATGGTTCCCCCATACGCAGCCGAAGCTGGGGAGACCTGGCGCGGGGGAACCAAACGCCCAACAAAATTGGGCCGGGGCAAACGCTTGCTGGTAACAGCGTGCGAGGTCACTTTCAAGACCTAGCCCGACAGCTAACCTCGCAGGCATTTGGAAGGGCGGTCATTTGTTGGTGGAATGCCGACGCGTGATTTCCCCAAACTGGGCCAGCCATCGCGAAAGGCGTTTCGATGACGGCGGTCATAGAAAACGAAATCATGAGATCACAGTCTTTGACGGCACCCCGTCGGTTTTTGCGTTCGGGTCGCGGCTGGGTCGCGGGATTGGAGACACCGCGGCTTTTACTTTTCAGGTATCCGAGCCAGCTCAAAGCGTTGTCATCGCGCTGATGTTTCTCGGTCGTCTTGGACCACTCGTCTTCGGCGTGGCAATACTCGGCTGTGGTCAGCGTGTAAATGAAGGCGAAGCACTCCGAATGGAGGATGTGAGCCTTTGAAGCAAGCAGCGAAAAACGGCTAGAACAGCATAAGCGTCGGATTTTCGACGAGTTTGCGGAGGGAGGACATGAATTCGGCTCCGACGGCACCATCGACGACGCGATGGTCGCCGCTAAGGGAAATATTCATCCGTTGTCCGGCAACGATTTCTCCTTTTGCATTGATGACCGGCTTTTGGACAATGGTTCCAACAGCCAGGATCGCTGCCTGAGGCGGGTTGACGATGGCGTAGAACTGTTCAATACCGTAAGCGCCGAGGTTGGAAATCGTGATGGTGCCGCCTGCGTAGTCTTCGGGCTTGAGTTTTTTGTTGCGGGCTTTGCCGGCGAGGTCTTTGACCGCCGTGCTGATTTCGCGAAGCGAAAGGGATTGTGCGTTGCGGATGACTGGGGTGACGAGGCCGTCTTCGATGGCGATGGCAACGGAAAGGTTGATGCTGCCATACTGCATGACGTGGTCGCCTCCCCATGCGGAGTTGATTTTTGGGTTCTGGACTGCGGCGTGGGCGACAGCCAGAAGGATGAAATCGTTGACGGTGACTTTTGGAAGTTCGGCGGCTTCGTTGGCGGCATTTACTTCCTTGCGAAGTCGCATGAGCGGGGCTGCATCCACCTCGATGGAAAGGTAGAAGTGTGGAATTTGCGTTTTGCTGGCAAGCAGGCGCTCAGCGATGACACGGCGCATGCCGGAGAGTTCGATGCGCGTTTCTTCACCGCCGGTGGTTTCGAGCTTGATTGGAGCTGGTGCGGCGGGCGCGCTGGCTGTCCGGGTGGAAGTGCCAGCTTCGGGTACATCTTTTGCGATGATGCGTCCGCCGGGGCCGGAACCGGTGAGTGCGTGAAGATCGATGCCGCGTTCGGCGGCGATTTTTTTGGCGAGTGGTGACGCCTTGGTACGGTCGCCGGAGGGTATTGGAACTTGAGGGACGTCTTTCGAAGCGGAGGAGGATTCCGCCTTGGCCGGGGATCGGGTTGAGGGAGTCTCGGGTTGGGTTGCGCTGGCGGAGGCTTCGTCTTCGCCGAGAATGAGAGCGAGTTTTTCTCCGATTTTAACCTTGCTGCCTTCTGTGGCGTAGATCTTTTTGAGAACGCCTTCGTCGAAGGATTCCATTTCCATGGTTGCCTTGTCGGTTTCGATTTCGGCAAGAATGTCTCCCAATTCGATGCTTTCTCCTTCTTTTTTGAGCCAGCGGACGAGGGTGCCCTCGGTCATGGTGTCGCTCAATTTGGGCATGTTAATGACAGGCATGGGAAGGGGCGTTCTAAGTTTTAAGAGTTAAAGGTAATTGCGCGGGCCAGATGCGAATGAATGGTTTCAGCAGATCGCAAGGGCTTTGGCGATGACGCGCTCGACGGTGGGAAGTTGTTTTTTCTCGACGGCGGGACTGTAGATGGCTGGAGCGTCGAGGGTGCAAACCCGGGTGATGGGGGCGTCGAGTTCGTCGAAGAGTTTTTCCTGGATCATCGTGGCAATCTGGGCGGAAACGCCGCAGAAAGGTTTGCTTTCGTCGACCAGAACGACGCGGTGAGTTTTTGTGACCGAATTGAGAATGGCTTCTTCGTCGAGTGGGCGGATGGAGCGGAGGTCGATGACTTCGGCATTGATGCCGCGCTCGGCCGCGAGCTGTTCGGCGGCTTCGAGAGCAACGAGAGCTGCCCGTCCGTGGCCGATGAAAGTGATGTCGGTGCCCACCCGTTTGATATCCGCTTTTCCAAGAGGGATGAGGTATTCCTCGTCGGGGACTTCCTGCTTTTCTCCGTAAAGCAGGGTATTTTCCATGAACATGACCGGATCGTTGTCGCGGATGGCGGTTTTCATGAGACCCTTGGCGTCGTAGGCGGTGGCGGCGCTGACGACTTTGAGACCGGGCTGATTGGCAAGCCAGCTTTCCGGGGTATGCGAGTGGGTGGCACCGACGCCGGTGCCGCCGTTGGCAGGGCCGCGGATGACGAGGGGGCAGTTGATGAGGCCGCCGCTCATGTAGCGGACGCAGCCGGCGTTGTTGAGGATTTGATCGTAGGCGACGGTGCAGAAGCTCCAGAACATGAGCTCGACGACCGGGCGCAGACCCATCATGGAGGCGCCGACGGCCATGCCGATGAAGCCCGCTTCGCTGATGGGAGCGTCGATGAGGCGTTTGTCGCCGTATTTTTGCCAGAGGCCCCGGGTGACTTTGTAAGCGCCGTCGTATTCGGCGACTTCTTCACCAATCAGGAAGACATTGGGGTCTCGCTCGATTTCTTCGGCGAAGGCTTGGTTGAGGGCGTCGCGGTATTCGATGACAGGCATGCGTTTCGGGAAGGCGAAATTTTAAAATGCGGAATTCGAAATGCGGTTAGTCGTTGAAGAAGTGCCGCCCGGTGCGTCCGGCTTCGGTGTTGTTGTCGACTTCGAAATAAACGTCTTCAAACAGACAGTCTTCGGTGGGATAGGGGCTTTCCTCGGCGAAGACGGCTGCGGCTGCGGCTTCCTTGCGGGTTTCCTTGTCGATGGCCTGTGCTTCGTCTTCGGAAAGAAGGCCTTCTTCAATGAGGCGTTTCTGCCAGAGGAGGATTGGGTCGTGGCAGGTTTTGTATTTGTCGATTTCTTCAGCAGGGCGATAGCCGCCCTTGTGTTTGGCATCGGCAACGGAGTGGCCGTAGTAGCGGTAGGTGTCGACCTCCAGAATGGTCGGCCGGCATTCGTTGTGGGCGCGATCCATGGCGATCTGGGTCTTGGCGCGAAGCTCGTAGAGATCTTCGCCATTAATGATGTCCCAGACGATGCCGTAGCCTTCGGCCCGCTCGGCAAGGCAGTTTTTAAAGGCGGAGGAGCGGGCGAGGCTTGTGCCCATCGAGTAGCGGTTGTTTTCGATGACGTAGATGACGGGAAGGTCCCAGAGAGCCGCAATATTCAGAGATTCGTGGAAAACACCCTGATTGACGGCACCGTCACCGAGGAAGGCGAGGCAGCAGCCTTTCTTTTCCTGATACTTCAGTCCGAATGCAATCCCGAGTCCAAGTGGCGTTTGTCCGGCGACAATGCCGTGGCCACCCCAGTAATTTTTATCGGGTGCGAAGAAATGCATGGAGCCGCCTTTTCCCTTTGAGCAGCCGGTGGCCTTGCCAAAGAGTTCGGCCATGCATTCATTCATGCCCATGCCGACTGCAAGAGCATGGCCGTGATCCCGGTAAGCCGTGATCATGTGATCGTTTTCTCCCATCAGGGAGGCCATGCCGACGGCGACGGATTCCTGGCCGATATAGAGATGAAGGAAACCGGCCATTTTACCCTCGTTGTAATTTTTGAGGGCAATCCGCTCGAAACTGCGAATGCGGTACATTTCCTTCAGCAGATCCATCTTGTCTTCCTTGGACAGCGAAGCGTTGATTCCCGCGTTGGCGTAATCCACCGGGCTAATTTCGGTGTCGGCTGGAGATTCAGTCATGCTGGTTTCGATAAGCGGTTGGGTTTGGCTGGATGAAGAACGACATCCGCACAAGCGGACTATATTTCCTCAGGCTTTCGAGGTTGGCAACTGAGAAATCCGGCGGACAACGGATCGAAGCGCAGGATTGCCATGTGCGGAAAAGCATGTTTAAAAAACATCCCGTGATGACGGAGGCGATGCAAAATGGCGGGCGTGGACGAAGTTCGGGCAGAATGGCAGTGTTGGGACGATTGGGTTGGGTGGCTGCGTGCGGATTGGTTTTTGGAGCATTGCCAGAGCTACGTGGCGAACCAGGTGTCCTGATGAGCGCGCTCCAGCGGCCCAAATTGGAAATTACCGCATTGCGAGCTCGAAAGACCCGTATCGAGGGTGGAGATTGGGATGACAAGACGGAATGGGTGAGCCTGACGATTCGGATTCGCAGCCTGGAGCTGAATAAGGATGCCGGGGATCTAAAGGCATATTATTGGATTTTTGGGCGATCAGCCGTGGACAGGAAGGTCTATAAGGTCATCCAGGTTGGAAATTTCCCTTTTCATCTCTTGAGTGCGCCTGGCGAGCGAGAAGTCACGCATGAGTCGGAGGAAGTGACTCTAAAATGGGATAATACCTTTGCGAAATTCGGTGAGCGTTACGATGGCTGGCTGATCGTCGTCGAGAATCAGGATCGAGAGGCTGTCGCTGTGAAATCGACAAATCCTGCGTGGGAAAAGAAATTTATGGAGGCTTTCAGTCTTCAGAAGGACACGTACATCGATGCCAGCTTTCGCCCGCAAGGGAAGCCGACACTTTAACGGAATACAGAGAGGCGGACGGCGGAAAAGACACAGTCAGCTTAGCTGGCACGGGAGCGGCGGTCCGCACATGCAGCGTCTTCCTTCTATTTATATGAGGTGGAGGTTTTTGAGGGTATCCAATTTCGGCTGGATGACTGCGGCGGTGTAGGGATGAGTGGGGTTTTTTTCGTAGAAATCCTGATGGTACTCTTCGGCGGGACAAAATATGCCAAGGGGTTTGATTTCGGTGAGGATGGGATCCTTAAAATCGAGAGCGGCAGCGGACAAGGAGGCTTCGGCCTCGGTTTTTTGTGTTTCGGAATCGTAGAGAATGATGGATCGATACTGCGTGCCTCTATCGGCTCCCTGGCGGTTGAGCGTTGTCGGATTGTGGGCTTTCCAGAATAAATCGATGATTTGCCGGTAGGAAATCCTTTCCGGATGGTAGGTAATTTGGACTACTTCGGCATGGCCGGTGTATCCTGAGCACACCGCTTCGTAGGAGGGGTGATGGGTGGAGCCTCCAGCATATCCAGCGACCACCGAGTGGATGCCAGGCATCCCTTTGTAGATGGCTTCCATGCACCAGAAACATCCTCCGCCAAGGACGGATGTGTGAAGTTTCGGATCAGTCATGGCTTTTTGAATTAGGGATGTGGAGCCCGGGAGGCGTTGCACGGTCAGGGAACGCTGGCAACCAGAGCCGCGCATCATCTCTGAAAAGGACGGATTTTTCGGAAAGCGCGGGAACTGGTAGTCTACCAGTTTTCGATCAACAGCGTGAGGTCGCCAACCAGCGCGTCGATTTTTTTAATGTCTTTGCGCCTGCCTTTTTCTGGTTTGAATTGGGACTTGCGTAGAACCGTAAGAATGTCGCGCATATCTCGAAGTCTCGAAACGGCGACTTTTTTATTCTCGGATTCAATAAGGATGGATTGCTGGACTTGAGCGATTTCTCCATCCAGACGTTCGCCATAAGACTCCAGCGCCTGACGAAGATGGGTCCGGAGAGTATCAAGCTCTTCGATGACGGCTTTCATGGGAGACGCCTCGAGGCTTTTCGCTTTCATGCCCCATCAATAAACCAGTAAAGCCGCCATAAGGCAAGGAGGCGGGTGGATTCCACGCATGAGAACTGGTGGGGCTCACTGGAAATAGAGGCATGGGACATTGAATGACCTATACATCGGAGCTTGCGGCGCGAAAGAAAACGGGACAGCTTGCGCATGGAGGGAATGCTTTTGAATCTGGAAATGGAACGGCGTCTTATTGACGAGGCGATGGCTGCGCAAAAAAAAGCGTATGCCCCATATTCGGGATTTCATGTGGGAGCCGCGCTTTTAGGTGTAAATGGGGTGATCTATCGCGGCTGTAATGTGGAAAATCTGAGCTACGGATTGACGATTTGCGCGGAAAGAGTGGCGCTTTGCCGGGCTGTGGCAGATGGCCATCAACAATTTGAAGCGATGGCGATTGTGACGGCATCTCAGGAGCCGGCGAGTCCCTGTGGCGCTTGTCGACAATGCATGGCGGAGTTTAATGCAGATTTGCCGCTAATTCTTGGCAACCTGGAAGGAAGAGTAGTGCGCTATTCTTTGAGAGAACTCTTCCCTCGAGCACAGACTGGTATTCTCGGAAGGGAATAATGTTCTACGTGGAACATAATCCGGGGCACCGGAGAGGCGGAGGCTTTGTTTTCTGGTCCAGCCTGCTTTAATGGAAGTTTTATGAGCGGGACTTTTGTTTATCCGAAACTTTACGATGTGGTGATCGTGGGAGCCGGACATGCTGGCATTGAGGCGGGACTGGCTTCCGCCAGACTGGGGTGCCAAACACTGGTTTTGACGCAGAATGCGGATACGATCGGGCAGATGTCCTGCAATCCGGCGATAGGAGGCCTTGCGAAGGGTCATATCGTGCGGGAAATTGATGCGCTCGATGGCTTCATGGGGGATAACGCAGATGCAACGGGAATCCAATTCCGGATGCTCAATCTCCGCAAGGGGCCCAGTGTGCGGGCGCCAAGAGCGCAATGCGACAAGAAGGCTTACCAATTTCGGGCAAAAGTGACCCTTGAGCGAAGTGATCTTTTGGACATCAAGCAGGGGAATGTTACCCGTCTGATTGTTGAGGATGGGCGAGTGGTTGGGGTGGAAAGTAATTTTGGTCTCCGTTTTCAAACGAAGGCCGTGGTCATTACTACAGGGACGTTCATGCGAGGGTTGCTCCATGTGGGGTTGAAAAATGAAGCGGGAGGACGGATGGGCGACTCGGTTTCCACCGTAAGCGACTGCCTGAAAGAGCTGGGCTTCGAAGTAGGACGGTTCAAAACCGGAACCCCCTGCCGCCTTCTTGCCAGAAGCATCGATTTTTCCAAATGTGAGCGTCAAGAGGGAGACGAGCCACCGCCGCGATTCAGTTTTTTGCGAGGAAAGAGTTTTGAGCAGCAAAACGGACTCTTTACTCTGAATGACACAGGTAAGGACGTGTTCCACGTAGAACAAATTCCTTGTTGGATTACGCATACGAATACAGCAACGCATGAAATTATCCGCGGCAATCTCGATAAATCGCCCATGTATTCGGGCATTATCGAAGGTGTTGGTCCGCGATATTGTCCGTCCATTGAGGATAAGGTCGTCCGATTTGCTGAAAAAAACAGCCATCAGCTTTTTTTGGAGCCTGAAGGCAGGGACACAGACGAAATCTACGTAAACGGTGTGTCGACCAGTCTCCCGTTCGAAGTGCAATATCATTTCATTCGGAGCGTTGCCGGGCTCGAGAATGCCGAAATCCTGCGTCCTGGGTATGCAGTGGAATACGACTATTGCCCACCCACGCAATTGCGACCCACTTTGGAGACCAAACGGGTCGGGGGATTGTATTTTGCCGGTCAGATCAATGGGACTTCTGGGTATGAGGAAGCCGCTGGGCAGGGATTGGTGGCTGGCACCAATGCTGCGCTCAAGGTTTTGGAAAAGCCACCGTTCATTTTGACTCGATCGGAGTCGTACATTGGGGTCTTGATTGACGATCTGGTTACCCGAGGCACTGCGGAACCGTATCGGATGTTTACGAGCAGGGCGGAGTATCGGCTGCTTCTTCGGCAGGACAATGCCGATATGCGTCTTACAGCCCGGGCGATGGAAATAGGCCTGGTCCGGCCGGAACGTGGAGCGCAATTCTCGGAAAAACTCAAACAGATGGAAAGTGCCCGCCGGTTTGTGAGAGAGAATCGTATCGATTCCATTTCGCTCGCCGCATGGTTCAAGCGTCCGGATAGCGAGTTTGGAAAACTGCCTGCCGAACTGAGGGAGCCTTATTCCGACGAAATCTGGCAGACACTGGAGACGGACTTGAAATACGAAGGGTATATTCGTCGACAGGAGGAACAAATTGCCAGGGCCAGTCGGCAGGAATCACGAACTATTCCATTGGGAATCAATTATTTATCGATGAATGGCCTTCGACGCGAGGCCGCGCAAAAATTAGATGCCGTCCGTCCGCTTACACTTGGGCAGGCATCGCGAATTAGTGGAGTAACCCCTGCTGATCTGACGCTCTTGGCTATTTTGTTGGAAAAAACGCCAGTTACGGAATCATGAGGCGGCTTTTTCGGCGGCAGTTATAAATTCCAACAGCGGAGCCAGGGCGGGTGAATGACTGGCCGGACTCGCATAACAGAAAATCGGGAAAGCGGCGTCTTTCTCTTCCAGAGGAAGGAAACGAAGGCTTGAAGCCAGAAATTCCGCTTCCAGCGCCAGGGCTGGAGCAATCCCGAGGCCGATGGCTGCCTGCCAAAGCCGCTCCTCAACACTGCCAAGGGTACGATCGATATCGAAGGAAAGGCTGGAATGACGTGTCAGCAAGGTGAAGGCTTTTCCTGCTGGATCGGTATTTTCAGCCGCACCAACAAAAATGCGTTCCCCAGCAAGGTCCGAGAGACTAATCCGCTGTCGATCCTGAAGGCGGTGTTTTTTTCCCAAGGCCATTCCCAATCGGCTGGTGCAGACGACGACTTTGGAAGGAGTCCAGGATTCGTCGGCGATGCCATAGGCAGCGTCGATTTCACCAGAAATCAATCGGGCAAGCAGAGAGGCTGCTTCCCCTTTGGTAATGCGAACACGGATGCCACGATGACGACGGATAAATTTTCGTAAAAGGCGCGTGGGTTCACTGGAGAACGCCAGCGGAGTAACCCCAATTTCCAGAGTCCCTGTTCGACCCGCGGTTGCATCCTCAATTTCAGTGCGTGCCTGCTCGGATAGTTGGATGATTTCCCTGGCTCGTTTGAGAAGATGCCGACCGGCGGGAGTCAAAGTCGTTTTTCGATTCGATCGATCAAAAAGACGGGCTCCAATCTCTTCCTCCAGTCGCTTGATTTGAACACTCAATGGAGGTTGGGCCATGCCAAGCTGGCGGGCGGCCACGGTGAAACTAAGCGTTTCCGCGACAGCAACAAAATAACGGAGATGGCGAATTTCCATGGGCTATTAATACTAATTAAGTATGAATAATACAGTATCAATACATTCCGACATTAAATTTACTCAGGTAGCTTGTGACAAAATCACCTGTCCTTCTGCCACGATCCGTTCGTCAACATTTGCTCGAACTGCAAAATTCCAAAGGCCCCCCATTACGGCGATCTTTTCCGCATGCAAGGAGATGCGTTCTTTCGGCCGGGCCGCGGAGGGGAATTTCATTGAGCGAATGGCGGAAAGCAAAAACCGGGTGCCTGGTGTTCCAGCGGCTCCGGCAATTCCTGCCATCTGGGCCAGCGCCTCGGTCAAAAGAACGCCCGGCACGATGGGTTCCTCAGGAAAGTGGCCACGAAAAAAAGGTTCGTCACCCGAAAAAACCTTCACGCCAGTGGACGAGACCCCGGGCACCAATGTCTGCACCGCGTCGACAAATACAAAGGGCTCCCGGTGTGGCAGCCCTAATGACACGGGATCCATCACCCACACAGCATGCGTCGAATGCCCGGGCAACTCAATCTTTCTCCTGTAATTCAACACCCTCCATCTGTAGCAATCGCCGTTTCCGCTCCAGGCCGCCACTGTATCCGGTCAATAATCCGTTCGATCCGATTACCCGATGGCACGGCAAGAGAATATTGATCGGATTGGCACCGACTGCCCGGGCCACGGCGCGCGTCTTGGAGGGACAGCCCATATCCTGTGCCAATTCCCGATAGGACACCGTTTTACCACGTGGAATTTTCAACGTTTGATTCCACGCCAACTTTTGAAAATCCGTTCCCACCAGCTTGAGTGGCACGGCAAAAACCGTCTTTTCTCCGCTGAACAACGCATCGATTATTTCTCCGGTGCGTTGCAACAACGCGGATTCCCCGGGCAAAAAGCCCACGCCAAGGTGCCGTGTCAACGGTTTGAAAATGTCCGGCAGTCTCCAGCGATCCGCAAACTGCACGAGTACGATGGCGTCCTTGTGGCTTCCCAGCACGAGTGGTCCGAGCACGCTTTCCCGCCATAAAACGGTGATGCAGTCTGCGTCTTCCGCCTGCCCAGCCGAAGTCCCAAACGACCGCTGAAACGCCTCCCGAAACCCGCTGTGCGATTCATAGCCCGTTGCAAAAACGGCATCGTCGATTCGAGCGCCAGCACGCAGGCCATGCAAAGCGGACGTTAGCCGCAGTCCGCGCTGCCACTGGGCAAAAGTCATTCCAAGATGGGCGCGGAACCATCGGCTCACCCGCTCCGGAGACAGTTTGCGCGTCCGCAAGTCCCGGGCCTGGATTGGCGGTCCTCCGAGGGCGCGCACCTCCTCCATCAGTTGGGCGATGGCTGCTGGCGGACGTCCATTAGCCAGTTCCGGCTGGCAGCGTTTGCAAGATCGGAATCCCGCGGCCCGCGCCGCCTCCGGCGTTTCAAAAAACTCCATATTTTTGAGTAATGGCCGCGACGGGCAGGAGGGGCGGCAGAAAATGCCCGTGGTTCGAACGCCAAAGACAAACAACCCATCGTAAGCAGCGTCCCGCTGTTTCCAGGCGCTGCGCATCTCTTCCAGTGTGAGTCCTTTGGTGGACATGCTATTCGGCTCGTTCACGGTCCCACTATGGCACGGCTGGTCCACCGAAAATTAGACGGCGCATTTTAACGCACGGCGGTAACCTCCGCCAGAAATGCGCGCAGGCAGGCTTTTGTGACCTGACCGCCGGGGCCGTGGAGGTTGAAATCGAACACATGCGTCGCCCAGGGCAGCCGCACAAAGGCATGTCGCACTCCCAATTCGCGCAGCCGTGCCGAGAAACGCTCGCTCTGCCTGATCCACACGAGCTCATCCTTCGGGCCGTGCATGAGCAGGAATGGGGGCGACTTCTCCGTCGCACAAAGTTTCGCCGAAGCATCCACATAAGATGCCGCCTGATCCCCGGGTTCCCCTCCCAGATAATCCCGCACCAACCCACGCGACCGCAACGCGTCGTCCTCACGTCCAAACTCGTATGCAAAGATTAAATCAAACGGCGCATACAAACACACACATCCCCGGATAAACGCATATTCCCCCGGAGCCGCCAGCGCACTGGCAATCTGCCCTCCAGCCGAACGCCCCAGCAGCACGAACTGCCCGGGGTTTACGCCCAGTTCCATTGACCGATCCTGCAAATGGCGGATTCCAGCCAGCACATCCTCCTTTTGCGCCGGCCAGGCGCCTTCCGGCAGCAGGCGGTAGGATACCGCCGCCACGGCAAACCCTCGCTCCGCCAACCACATGTTCCAGTGAGGTGCCTCCTCTGTGCTGCCTGCCCGCCAGCTGCCGCTATGCACAACCACCACACAGGGAGCCCCTCCTTCACGAGCGCCAGTTGCCGGATAAAAATCCAAATGCAGCCCGCAGCCCGGACCCTCAAATATCATCCGCCGGAATGTCGGCTTCTTCGTATGGGAGAGGCAAAACATCGGCCAAAATCGCACCCATTGCGCCTCACTGGCCTCCTCGCACACCTCCCCCAACTGTGTTCGCATGCCCCGGGTGGCCAGCCGTGCTCGCAAATACGGTGTCCATAATACCAGCGAGCCAGCGCCAGCGAGTCCCGCCGCCACCATGCCGAACACCGTTTGCCGGTTCGCCAAAATCGCCAGCGCCATCGCACCCGCCGCAAAAAAATGCCCCCATTCCGTGGCACCCACCCGCAGCGGGAAAACATAAAAATCGCGCGCCTGCACGAAGACCAGCACGGCAAAGATCCCGAATCCCACCGCTGCCAACAGCTGTAACCATACCATCACCAGGGAAAGAAAGTGCGGATTTCGCGGAAGGAAAACAGTGTCATCACAAGAGCGCTGCAATTTTTACGATCCAAGAGCGCCGCCGTGCGGCATCGCCCAGAGATCTTGTTGAAGATTCCTTTTCCGCGCCAAAATTGGCAGGACAAAAAATAAAAACAGCCACATGCTCCGGAGAGGTGCCCGGAATCGTCCGCCCGCAAGGCCAAATGCTCATCCCATGAAACTCAGTCCCCGTCTCCTCCGCCGTGTCCATCTTCTCCTTGGGTGCTTCTTCGCGCCGCTCCTCATCTACTACATGCTCTCCGGTCTCTGGCAGAGCTATGGTCTTGACGACCGGAAAAAGGCGCAGGCGGAGGGAGGCATATCCGCTGTATTCGTGAGCGCGTCCGCGCCGCACAAGCACCTTACCTTCCCAGGGGCTTCGTCGAAGACCAGCTGGTCCGAGCCATATCGATGGTTTGTTGCCGCGATGGTTGCCGGACTTGCGGTTACACTGGTCCTCGGCATTTACATTGCTTTTACGACTTTTCGCCCGTGGTGGGGGGTCGCCCTGGCCATAGGCCTTGGCATTGCGTTTCCGATACTGCTGCTTTGGAGTTCCGTCCGAACGGCCGCACCTTGAGGATCGTTTAAGGGGACGTTTGCCAGGAAGCCCCGATTTCAGGAGGGCTCGACCACGTCGCCGAACTCGATCTGAAGATGCCGTGCCAGCCGGATGATCTCTGGTGCCGGATGCCGCTTGCGGCCGAGCACATCATTGAGATCCTTCAGCGCCATGCGGCCTTTGTTAAGCGTTGTAACAGAGCCGGATTCACCCTGTAGCAGCGCGTTGACCGCCAGTTCTCCCATGCGGCAGGCCAGCAAACGATCGAAATGCGTTGGCGCGCCACCTCGTTGTACGTGTCCGAGCACCGTGGTGCGGACTTCCTGTAGCAGCGAGCTGTCTCCCGCTTCCTCCTCCAGGCGGCGGATGAATTCGCCAGCCGGGCACACGCCTTCCGCCAGGATGATAGTGCTGCTTTCCTTCGTCTTTTCGTAGCGTTCCCGAAGCAGGTGCAGGATGCGCGGAATGTTTACCCGATACTCGGGAATAACCGCCACCTGCGCACCGGAGCTGATCGCTGTGGTCAACGCCAGATACCCGGATCCTCGCCCCATTACTTCCACCAGAAAACACCGGCGATGCGAACGAGCGGTATCCTTGATCTTATCCACGAGCTGCATGATCGTGTTGGCTGCAGTGTCCACGCCGACACACATGTCGGACCCGTAAAGATCGTTATCGATACTTCCCGGGATGCCGATAACCGGCATGCCCATCTGGTGCAAAAACCGTGCGCCAGTCAGCGAACCATCCCCGCCGATCACGACCAGGCCGCCGATCCCGGCTTCCCGCAGGATCTTTAGTGCCTGTTCCCGGCCTTCTTCGGAGTAAAATTTCTTGCAGCGGCTGGACTGTAAAATCGTGCCACCCCGTTCCAGGATGGTGGACATGGCACGGTCACCGAGCCGGAGGAAGTCCCCGGTAAAAATGCCATCATAACCATTCCGAATGCCTACGGTATGAACCCCTTTGGACTGCGCGGTGCGTGCCACCGCCAGAATGGCGGGGTTCATCCCTGGAGAGTCTCCCCCCGATGTGAGCACTCCGATGGTTGTCAGCATGTTTTCCTTCCCCAAAAATGCACGGCGTCGAACGTAGCGCTTCCCGTACCAGGGGGAATGACAAAGTTTTTAAAGATTTTTTTTGAACAACCTGTCTTCAGAGGGGTCAGATATATCGGTTAAGGCAGCGATTCGGGCCACCGCGGTTCAGTTTTTCTTTGTTTTCTGAGTTTCCGCGATGTGGCCCGAATCATTTTCAGGCAGCATCGACGATGCGCCCTTTGGGCGCTGGCGAAAGATCATCCTTCACCCGCAGGCGGGCGGTCGTTACCAAAGAGGGGTGTCCTGTTTTTTCATGGAAGAAACCATCGCCGCCCTGTCGACACCACCAGGTGAAGGGGCGATAGCCGTTATTCGCATCAGCGGATCGAGGGCTTTTCAGATTGCGGAGGCGATTTTCCGTGGCAAATCGGCGATTCGCCACCGCGTGGCTGGATTTGGCCGCATTGTCGATGGGAACGGGCCGGTGGATGATGTGGTGCTGACGACATTTCAGGCCCCCGCCAGCTACACAGGGGAGGATGTGGTGGAGATCAGCTGTCACGGCGGCGTGCTGGTTGCGGCCCGGGTGCTCCAGACGGTGCTCGATCAGGGCGCAAAAGCAGCCGGCCCGGGGGAATTTACCCAACGCGCCTTTCTCAACGGCAAGATGGACCTTACCCAGGCGGAAGCCGTCATGGATCTCATTCGGGCGCAAACGCCACTGGCCGCCCGGGCCGCGACGGAGCAGCTCGAGGGACGCATTGGCCGGGAAATTCGCGAAATTACCGATGCCATCCTGAACGTCGTCGCGCATCTGGAGGCCTGCATCGATTTTCCAGAAGAGGACATTCTTCCGGAGACCGGCGAACTCCTGCTCGGGCGCATCGCCGAAACGCGGGCTCGAATCCAAAGTCTCCTCGCCACGGCCCACGAAGGCCGCATCCTTAGGGAAGGGGTGCGTCTCGCCATCTGTGGCAAGCCGAATGCTGGCAAGTCCAGTCTCTTGAACCGTCTCATTGGTTTCGAGCGAGCCATTGTCAGCCCCACACCGGGTACCACCCGGGATACGATTGAGGAATTCATTAATTTGCGCGGCATCCCCTTTCGGATTGTGGATACAGCAGGCCTCCGCCATACCGAGGACGCGGTGGAACGGGAAGGAATCGAGCGAGCCCGCACTGCTGTCGAACGTGCCGATATCGTCCTCCATATCGTCGACAGCGCCGATTTCGACGCCGTTATCCCTGTGGTGGATGGCGAGATTCTCGCATTCAATAAATGCGACCTTGCCCGCCCTGTAGCAGTCCATCCGCAGCCCCTTTTTATTTCCTGCACGACCGGGGAAGGCATCGAGACCCTGGTAGACACCCTCGTCGTGAAAGTTCGCGACTCCGGAGCCCCGCCACGCGAATCGGCGGCAGCCATCAATGCACGGCACCAATCCTGTCTCAAGCGTGCCGATGAGTCCCTTGCCCGAGCCACCAACGCCCTCGACAGCGGGAGCGAACCGGAATTCGCCGCCATCGATTTGCGCCTGGCGCTCGATGCGGTGGGCGAAGTCGTGGGAGCCATCGACACGGAGGATATTTTGGGCAGAATCTTCAGCACTTTTTGTATCGGCAAATGAATCTTTACGAACACCTGCTTCGACCGCTGCTCTTCAAGCTGGATGCCGAAATCGCGCATCAGATTGGCGTTCACGGTCTCGAAGCCGCCGGAAGGGTTCCCTCCCTGCTGCGGAGGGTGTTTGGTCCCGTTCCGAAAGCACCATGCACGCTCTGCGGCATCCCGTTTCCCAATCCGGTCGGTCTGGCGGCGGGCATGGATAAAAATGCCGTCGCCCTGCCTGCCTGGGAGGCGCTTGGGTTTGGATTTGTCGAGATCGGCACGATTACGGCCAGAGCCCAGTCGGGAAATCCGAAGCCCCGCGTCTTCCGTTATCCGGCTCAGCAAGCCCTCATCAATCGCATGGGATTTAACAACGACGGTGCCGATGCAGTGGCTCTGCGCCTCGCAAAATTAAAGACCTCCGGCCACTGGCCAAAGATCCCGGTCGGCATCAATATCGGAAAATCCAAGGTGACTCCGCTGGAAGAAGCCGCCGCCGACTATCGCTACAGCTTCGACCGCCTAGCGGATTTTGGGGATTACTTTGTGATCAATGTCAGCTCGCCCAATACGCCCGGCCTTCGCGAGCTACAGTCGCACACATCACTTGCCGCCATCCTCGAAACGATGCGCGTCCGCCACGCCACGAAACCCATTTTTGTCAAAATCGCTCCCGATCTCAGTCCCGAACAGCTCGCATCCATCCTCAAGCTCACGGAAAGCGAGCACCTCTCCGGGATCGTGCTCACCAATACGACACTCGACCACAGCGCCATTCCGGCTGAAAAAGACCAGCAGGGCGGTCTCAGCGGCGCCCCGTTGCGCGTCCGTGCTCTCGACATTTTTCAGACCCTGCGTGCACAAACCCGTCTTCCGCTCATCGCCTCCGGTGGGATTATGAGTGGTTCCGACGCCTGCGAACGCTTCGACGCGGGAGCCGATCTGGTGCAAATTTACACAGGCTTCGTCTACAAAGGCCCCGCTCTCATCCGCGAAATTTGCCACCAATTCCAAAAATTCTGCTAATGCTCTCCAACACTCATGACTGACTGGAAATCCACCACCCTGACCCTCGGCCACTCGCCCGATCCCGACGACGCATTCATGTTCTACGCCATGGCGGAGGAGAAGATCGACCTGCGAGGCTACCGTTTTCAGCACATCCTGCAGGACATCCAGACTCTTAACGAACGCGCCACTCGCGGGGAACTCCACATCACCGCTGTCTCCATCCATGCGCTCGCCTATGTCCTCGAGAAATACGCGCCACTTCCCAGCGGAGCCAGCATGGGCGATGGATATGGCCCCATGTTTGTGGTGAATGCCGGTGCCGGAGTGCCCGCGTCGGCCACCCTCGAGGAGCGTCGGGAATGGCTTCGCGC
>Ga0351883_1182_pt1 | contig 18861 bp, 20 predicted proteins | sample BONcelFGM3001F14_FD_206772 | JGI IMG/M metagenome (GOLD analysis project Ga0351883, IMG submission 206772) | Enriched cells from coal bed in the Powder River Basin, Montana, United States - BONCAT cells FGM rep3 HSBNCT.FGM.300.1.F14 ...
GGCGGAACGCTCGCCTTTCAGGCGCCCGGAGACGTGGCTGACGATGTGCATCACATGGCTGTAGCGCTCGACCGTCATAAAATCCGTCACTTCGACGGAAGCGTATTCGGCGATTCGCCCGACATCATTGCGAGCCAGATCGACCAGCATCAGGTGCTCCGCCCGCTCCTTCGGATCGGCCAGCAGCTCCTCCTCAAGCTCCAGATCCTGCCGCACATTCGCCCCGCGTTTGCGCGTGCCCGCGATCGGACGGATCTCCACCAACCCATCCGTCACACGCACATGCACTTCGGGTGAACTGCCCACCAACGAAAAATCATCCGAAATCCGCAGGCAAAACAGATAAGGCGATGGATTCACAAAGCGCAGGCTCCGGTACAGATCCAGAGGATCGCCCGCGAACTCCGTCTCAAAGCGCTGCGAAGGCACGATCTGGAAAATATCCCCGGCTCGGATGTATTCCTTTGCCGATTCGACCATGCCGTAATATTCCTCCCGTGTCGTATTGCAGGTCGCCTCGCTCATCACCGCAGGCTGCTCGGCAAACATAGGTTCGAACACAAGCGGCTGCCGCAGCTTCACCAGTGCCTCCTCGATCCGGCGCACCGCCTCTGCGTAGGCCGTGCCGACATCCGATCCATCAAGAAAGGCATTCGCCATCACCCGCATGCGCCTCCGCCGATGATCGAAAGCGAGCACCGTCTCAGGGAGTGCATAAAACATGTCGGGCAGGCCGAGTTCGTCCTTGGGTGGCGGAGGAATCACCGGCTCGAACCAGCGCACCGCATCGTAAGCCAGATAGCCAACCGCACCTCCGCGAAAAAGTGGCACATCCGGCTGCGGAGCGATGCGATATTGCGCCATCAGCTTCTCCACCTCGGCAAGCGGGTCGGCTACATTCTTGAGTTCGCCCGTGCCATCCGCGTTTTCGATACACACCCGCGAGCCGTGAGCGGTAATCGTCCAGCGGGCACCTGTGCCGAGAAAAGAAAAACGTCCTACATGGTCGCTCTGTTCGGCGGATTCGAAAAGAAATGCCGGCGCCTTGTCCGCGAGCTTCCGAAATGCCGAAACAGGCGTCTCCGAATCCGGAACAAGTTCGCACCACAACGTCACCACATTGTATTCGGTGGCAAGGCGGGCGAACTCTTCGCGACTTGGTTGAACGGGCGTTGTCATGGAACCCCCAAGCAAATCAGACAAAAACCCATCGCGGCAAGCTGTCTTGCGCAAACGGCAGCAACCAGGGAGTTAAAACTGCACTTTCGGAGCGGCGCGTTCCGCCTCGTTTTCGATCTGAAAAAGCTCCGCAACGGCAAAATTGAACATCCCTGCCACAATATTCGTCGGGAAAACTTCACGCTTCGTATTGTAGCTCATCACCGAATCGTTGTAGGCCTGCCTCGCAAAGGAAACCTTGTTTTCCGTGGAAGACAGCTCCTCCTGCAAGGCCATCATGTTCTGGTTTGCCTTGAGATCCGGGTAAGCCTCGGCAACGACCATCAGGCGGCCCAGAGCCCCCGTCAACCCGCTCTCCGCGGAAGAGAGAGCCTTCATCGCATCGGGATCTCCAGGATTGGCCGCCGCCTTCTGCCCGGCTCCAAAAGCGGCGTTGCGTGCCTCAGTCACGGCCTCCAGCGTCTCACGTTCGTGCTTGAGATAACCCTTGGCGGTTTCAATAAGATTGGGAATCAGGTCGTAGCGGCGCTTGAGCTGGACGTCGATCTGCGCAAAGGCGTTTTTGTAGCGGTTGCGCAACATCACGAGCTCGTTGTATTGGCCGATGAAAAAAAGGCCTGCGAGCGCAACGATTACGATAAGTCCAATAAGGATCGCCAGAGCGGTCATCCCAAAAGTGTGCTCCGTCTCCAGCTGCTTCGCAATTCCGAATCCAGGCAATTTTTCCCTCGATAAACCGGCCCCGGTCTGTTTTCACGACGGGCATGCCGATTTCCGCCGTCCTGTTCGATCTCGACGATACACTTATTGTCGACGAAGCCGTCTCCCGCGAAACCTTTGCCGCCGTCGCACAGCAGGCCCTCACCATGCTCGGCTCGGAACCCGCCGCATTCACCCGCGCCGCCCGTGAGCAGGCACGCCGCCTGCATGCGGAAGCACCCGTCCACCCCTACTGCAAGCGCATTGGAATCAGCGCCTTCGAATGCCTGTGGGGAAAATTTGAGGGTGACACGCCAGAACTCACCCAACTGCGCGAATGGGCGCACACCTTCCGCCACGAGACCTTCGACGCAGCATTGCGGCATTTGCACCTCGACGGCAGCGAGGCCGCCGAGGAACTCGCGCATGCCTTCTCCGAAAACCGCCGCCGCCTCCAGCGCCTCATGCCCGATGCCCGGGAAGTCCTTACCCGCCTGAAACCGAAAAGAAAACTCGCCCTGCTCACCAACGGCGCACCGGACTTGCAGCGGGAAAAAATCGCCGCCTCCGGACTCGCCCCCTATTTCGACGCCATCGCCATCTCCGGCGAACACAATATCGGAAAACCGCATCCCGAAATTTTTTCCCGCCTCCTGGCGGAACTCGACGTCCCCGCAACCGAAGCCGTAATGGTCGGCAACAGCCTGGAACGTGACATCCTTGGCGCGAAGAATGCCGGCATCCGCAGCATCTGGATCCAAATCCCTGGTTCGGAAGAGCATGCCGATGTCCTTCCAGATGCCACCATCAAGGGACTCTCTGAAATCCCCGCCCTGCTGGAGACCTTCGACCAGCCGATCCCTGTCCCTTGACAACGGGAACTTCCTGCTCGATTAAGTCCTCGTTATGAAACTCATCCTATCTCTTCTGGTTGGCACCGCCATTCTCTCCATGTCCTCCGTTTACGCTGGCAACTGCTGCGGCAGCGGCTGCGACGGCGGAAAAAAAGGCGACGACAAGAAAAAAGGCGAACCCTCATCCGGCCTTTTCCAATACTAGCCGGCTGACATTCGTTTTGCCAAAAGCGCGGCGCGCCCTCCGGGTGCCCGCGCTTTTTTCTTTCCGCGGCGGCACATCAACGGTTTGAAATGGACGCGTCATGATCGGACGCCTCAAAGCCGCTCTCGGAGCCATCTGGAAAACGCTGCTCGCGACTTTTCACATCTATTCGAAAATTTCGGGAGAACAACTGGCGGCTGCTTTCGCCTATTACGCGCTTTTTTCCATGTTTCCACTGGTCGCGCTCCTGCTCGCCGTAGGTTCCTTTTTCTTCAATCCCGAGGAGGTTCACTCAGCCATTCAGCAATTCGTTCCGATCAGCGACCAGCTTACGGAATTCATCTTTTCCACCGTCAAGGAGATGGAAGACGCACGTGGGGGCGTCAGCCTTATTTCCTTCTTTGTCCTCATGTGGACCTCGCTGCGTTTTTTTCAAGCGCTCGTGCGGGGCGTCAATGCTGCGTGGGAGACTGAAGCCATCCCCTGGTGGCAGATGCCCGTCAAAAATCTCATCATGATCGCCGTCATCGGCAGTGCCCTCGCCCTCGGCGTTCTTGCCCCGGCAGTCATTCAAGGCATCCGGCAGGCGGTCCTCGCCTTGAGCGGCTACCTCACGCAGCATTTTCCCCGCATCGACCTCCAGGGCATCGTGGATGCTGTTAATCTGTCCCGTTACCTCGTCAGTGCGCTGGTGCTTTTTTACGCCTTCACGATGCTCTACATGCTGGCACCGCGCAGGAAAGTGCTGTTTTCAGAAGTCTGGCTGGCCGGGTTGATTGTCACCATTCTTCTCCAGCTCCTGCAGGTGGCTTTCGTGAATATCCTGCCGCGCTTCATCAATTACTCCGCCGTTTACGGCTCCATTGGAACGCTGATGCTGCTCCTTTTCTGGATCTACATCACCGGGCAGATCATCATCATCGGTGGCTGCCTCTCGGTCGCGCGCGCCAGGGAGATCGAGGCTGCCAGCGGCCGAATTCCGGCGCCGCAGTGAGAAATCCTACTCCAGCCAGCGCAGGATATTGAAATTAAGGGACAGCAATACCGTCACCACAAGCGCCAACCCGAAAATTCCGCATCCGACGACAGCACCGCCGCCGATCAGGAGTTTCCTAATCAGAAGCTCCTCTTTCACATCAGCCATGCCGAAAGCATTAACAAAGCGCCCCTGGCGAAGTCAATCGGCGTTGCGCTTCCGCGATTTGCGGCCCCGCATTTTGAAGTAAATGGGCAGTCCCGGGTACTCCCGATATTTTCGAATGCAGGCACCGAGATAACTTTCGTAGGAATCCGAGAGCTTCAGCGGATCGTTCACAAAAAGCAAAAGCTCCACGCGTCCAAAAGGTCGGTGGCCAGGCGAAGAAAGCTGCGTGGCGTAAAGAATCTTGAGACGCCGGTTCCCACGGATCGGTGGCGATTGCCGATCCACGGCCTGCGCAAGAATCCGGTTTAATTCCCCGGTCCCGATCTTCCGCGCCGCATGCTGGCGCACCTTTTCGACCATATTGAAAAGTCGCGGCAGATTTTCCCGTTCCTTTGCGGAAAGAATCACCACCGGCGCGAATTTCAGAAAAAACAACCCCGCCTGGATTTCCTCCAATCTCTCACGCAAATATTCCCGTTCCGACATGCCCTCCGGAGGCTTCACGAGATCCCATTTATTCAGCACGATGATCGCCGCCTTGCCCGCTTTCTGGATCAGGCCCGCGATTTTTTTCTCCTGCATGGTCACGCCCTGCGATGCATCGACCACCAGAATGCACAAATCCGCCCGTCCGATCGCATTCTCCGAGCGCATCACACTGAACACCTCCACCGACGTGTCATGCTTCGAGCGATGCCGGATGCCCGCCGTGTCCACCAGAACATAGTTCTTCCCGTTGTAAGCATACGGAATATCGATCGCATCCCGCGTCGTCCCGGGAATATCACTCACAATCGTCCGCACATCATTCAAGACCGCGTTGACCAGCGAGGATTTTCCGACATTGGGCCGGCCAACCACCGCGATTTTCGCGACGGCCCCCGCTTCCTCACCCTCATCCCCGTCCCCAAGGTCCAGCTTCTCCTCAATGCGATCAATAATCCGATGCATCTCCCGCCCATGCGCCGCGCTCACCGCCACCGCGTTCTCAAATCCCAACCGGGTAAAATCGGACACCAGAGACTCCTGCCGATCGTTATCGATTTTATTAACGACAAGCACCGTCTCCTTGCCTGCTTTGCGCAAACGCGCAGCCAGGCCTTCATCCAGCGGCGTCACGCCCATCGGGCCATCCACCACAAATAACAGCAAATCCGCCGCGGCAATCGCCACTTCCGCCGCAAAATGCGTGTCCTCCGCAAAATCCGGATCCGGCTCCGCTCCGATGCCTCCCGTATCCGTCAACTCAAAGGGAGCGCTTCCCATTTTGCAAATGGACGTAATCCGGTCCCGCGTAACTCCCGCCTCATCGTGAACGATCGAGATGTTCCGGCCAACAAGCCGGTTGAAAAGAGCCGATTTCCCGACATTCGGGCGGCCGACGATCGCTATATGCTTCATGAAGGATTCAATGTCGTATCGTGGCGGGTCAACTGCATCGCTCCACGATACACGTAAGCCAGGCCGCTGATCAGCGTAAAACCTCCCGCCAGCCAGACAATCCATGCCGACTGCGGAATTTGCAGCATAATCCACGCAACCGCCGCCATCTGCAAGGCTGTAGCCGCCTTTCCGACCCGATTGGGATGAATCTCCAAATGGTCCGTAAAAAATCGCAGCACCGCGCATCCCACGAGAATCACCGCATCCCGCGCAATCACCAGCACCGGAAACCACAGCGGCAGCGCATACGTCCAATGGCTCACGCTCAGGGTAATAATCGCCGAGAGCAGCAGCCCTTTGTCTGCGATGGGATCCAGCACCGTGCCCAGCCGGCTCTGCTGGCCGAACTTTCGCGCCACCCATCCGTCGAAAGCATCCGTAATCGAAGCCACCAAAAAAACAGCAACCGCCGCCAGCCGCTGCCATTCCTGCGGATGCCCGTGCGCCACCCCGTCGCCATAATAAACCGCAAACAACACAAACACCGGAATCAGCAGTATCCTCGCAAGCGTCAATTGGTTCGCAAATGTCATCGGCAATGGAATCGATCCCGACCTTATCTCCGCACGCATCCTTTCCGCAACGCCGATGCTGCAAGCCACCGTCCGCTGTGGCATAAAATAAAGCCCGCGCCGATGCCGAACCCATTCCAGACCGCACTCCTCATCACCCTTGCCGTCTGGACGCTCTGCGCCCTCGCCGTCCGGCCCGTGCGCATCGCCCTGCAAAATGGCCTGCACTGCATGGCCCGCTACCCCGGCCTCTGGCGGATTCCCGCCGCATTCGGCATCGCCTCCGCCGCTTTCCATTTCACCGCGGCCATCTTCGTCGTCGTACGCAAACAGGAAAATATCTTCGCCTGGTTGTCAGCCGTCACCCCCGCCACGACTCCCGCCAGCCTTTCCCTCCTCTGGTCCGCCGCCTGGCTGCCCGCGCTCGAAGGCACGGCCTCCCTTTTCAGCATCTTCACCGCCACCTTCCCGCTTTCCGCATTCTGCGCGCTGCTCTTTCTCGGAAATGCCTGGGGCTGCCTCGGTGCCTGCACACGCGTCATCCGCAGACGCTTTTCCCTCTTCGCATGGCCCGCGATTCTGGCGCTCGTAATCTGCGCGCTCTGCGCCGTTCTCAAACCCGCGCTTTACCTCCTGCTGCCGGAAGCCCTTGCCCACATCCCCTTCCCCGCCATCCTCACCATCGGCATGGCCTCCTACGTTTTCGAACTCATTCTCGGCGCCTTTTTTCTCACCTACCTCATGCTCATGGCCTACGCCTGGAGCCGCGGGCTCCAGTTCGAAAGCAGCCGTCTGCGGCGGCTCGCCGCCCACCGCACCGCGGTGGTGCTCCAATGGACCTTCCTCATCGCCGCTGCGGCAACCCTTCTCATCGCGCTCCCATCCCTCGCTCCGCTGCTCACGGAACCCGGCGCCCCCATCGCCTCCCAGCTCGCCGATGCCGGGCAATTCTGGGGGCGCATCCTCTTCGCCGCCCTGCTCACCATCGGTTGCGCCGTACAAACCACACTCGTCTTCCACAACGCCTCCCTTTCCTCCGCCATTCGCGCCAGTCTGGAGTTTCTCCGCACCCACCTGGGCGTCGTCTCCGCATTCTTCACCGCCGCGTTCGCTCTGTTTCTGCTGCTACAGGCGGGTATTTTTCATCTCGGCCGCCTCTTTGGACCAGACTCCGCGCTGGTCCTCGGTGTCCAGGCAATCGAAGGCTTCCTCACCGCGCTCATCGCCGGCTGGCTCGTCGCCGCGTGGGTTTGCCTTTACAAAAGCCTCACGTCCGGGCGTAAAGACATCCTGTTTTGATTGCCCTCCGCTGCTCCGAACTTTCCTGCCGTCGCGCCGAATGGACCTACGGCCCGTCCCAGGTGGATCATCTCTCGCTCGAATTCCGCGAAGCCGCACTGCACTTCTTCTGCGGTTGCCCCGGCAGCGGCAAAACGCTTCTCCTGCACCTCCTCGGGCTGCTCGAAGAACCCGACAGCGGCTCCATCGAAATCTTCGGCCAGTCGGCGGCGGACCTCGACGTCGAGACCCGCTGCGAATTTCGCAACTCCGTCTTCGGATACCTCTTCATGGCCCCCTGCCTGCTTCCGACCTTCTCCGCCGCGGAAAACATCGCCATGCCCCTCTTCCGCTTCGCGCAAGCCGACGCGGACAGCGCTCGCGACCGCGTCTCCGAAGTACTCGACCGCTTCGGCATCGAAGACATCGCCGGCGAACTCTCCGGCAATCTCACCCCGCAGGAGCAGCACCTCGTCGCACTGGCCCGCGCCATCGTCCTGCGCCCCCGCATTCTCGTGGCCATCTCCCCCGGCGAATCCGAGTTCCTCTTCCCGCATGTCCGCAAGATCGTCAGCGACTTTGGCATCACCTGCCTCTGGAGCGACCATCTTGACGCCCTCTCCGCACAATCCGATCGCACCCTCATCCTGCACCACGGACGCGTGCTCGAAGATCGCCACACCTTCTCGTGAGCCCACTCATCCCCCCGCAAATCGCCGCCGGACTCGAAGCCGGACGCAAGACCTCGAATCTCGCCTTCGCCCTTCGCCGTCTGCCCCCCGCCCGTCGGCGCGATGCGCTGGAGTTCTACCGCTTCTGCCGCATCGTCGATGACATTGCCGATTCCGACCTCCTGGAAATTTCCGAAAAAGAAACCGCCCTCGCCGCCTGGCTGGACACCTTCACCCGCCACGATCTCTCCGCCCTGCCCTCCGGCCTCGCCCGCATCATCGACCTCCATAACCTCGACTTGCATTTGCTCGCTGAAATCGTCGAAGGCATGCGCATGGACCTGCATCGCACCCGCTACGCGACCTTCGACGACCTTCGCCTCTACTGCTGGCGCGCCGCCGGTGCCGTCGGCATTCTCAGCACACGCATCTTCGGCTGCATCAGCCCGCAAAGCCGCACCTACGCCGAACACCTTGGCCTCGCCCTCCAGCTCACGAACATCCTGCGCGACATCGCCGAAGACGCCGCCCGCGACCGCATCTACCTGCCCCAAAGCGACCTCTCAAAATTTGGCATCCCGGAAAGCGACCTCCTCTCCGGCAAACACACCCCCGCCTTCGCCCGCCTCATGGCCTTCGAGGCGGACCGCGCCGGGCAATGCTTCCAGCAAGCCGCCGCCGCCCTCCCTGCCGCCGACTCCGCCGCCCTCCGGCCCGCCGAGACCATGCGCGCCATCTACAGCACGCTCCTTTCCCGCATGCGTGCCGATGGATTTCGCGTGTTTGAAAAACGCTACCGCCTCGGACGGCTGGAAAAATTACTCATCCTCCTGCGTTCCTAAGCCCGCGTTTCCACAAAACCCCTCCGCAACACACGGCGCCCCCCTTCGAAACGAAGGCACGAAGAATACCCGCCACGCACTACAAAATTAACGATTGGAACGTTTCTCGGAGGAAATTTCCGGAATAGGAACCGCAGCGCCTTGTTCGATCATCAGCTTCTTCTGAATTATTGCTTCGATAATTTGAGGAGCGTTCTCGCGGAGCAATTTGGCGGACAAAGCATCACCTTCTTGTGCGCGTCGCACCGTCTCATTGATATCAGACAAAAGTCTTTCTTGAATCGCCGCATCAATTGCGAGGATCTGCTTATAGGCAAACACGGCGCGCGAATCAGAGGAGACACGGATGATCTCCCTGGCTTCTTGAAGGCGCTGATCCCAGTTTCGGACGAGCTTCGTCGTGCTATCCTGAACATCTCCAGGGAAACGTTCTTTTATTACGGAATATACTCTAATCAAGTCATCATATTTCTTCAAATAGGCGTAGCAAACAGTGAGCCATCCATAGTCGTAATCGATATTGGGTGCCCCGGGAAAATCGCGGATATTTCGTTCCAAGATTTGAGTCGCCTTTAAATAGTCTCTAGTTTTAATGAAAGAATACGCTTCCTGAAACCGAGTATTCTTTTCGGCTAAATCATGATCATCAAAGGCATGAGTATTGACGCCAGCTAGAAACAGAAAACTAACGAGAAGATAACGCATTGTAATCGAGGAATAATTTCCATGTCGAACGCCAAGCTCAGCAACCCCGATTGCGCGTCCGTGGTCTATGTGGGATCCGCTGCATGTTGAGCGTGGCAGAAAGTTGGCCGATCGGCGGCTAGGGATTCACTGTAGCGCCTTGTTAGGCATGTATTTGCATAAATGTGCAACGATCTCATCTCGCATATTTTCAAGCGTGGTCCATCCGTCGATTACGAGATCACATGTCTCTTTATGTCGGTGTGTGTCTAGGTATGAATAGCGTGCTTTATCAACGCAGTGAATCATCTCTTTGCGTAATCGATCTATCAAAGAGATATCCGAAACGGACGAGTAGTCCGCAGAATTCTCCGAGCCATGGCAATGTCCAAAGGTGTGTCGATATACACCGAAAAATCAATGAGGTCTTTCATGCGATGGTGATCCCGGCGAATGGAAAATCTAGGATGATATACTCATGGTTGTTATCTTGAATTTCTTGGATCACGGCAGAATGCATTCCAGGGCAATCGAATTCGGAGAGATTTGAGCCGCGCAAGTTCCATTCATAGAAATCAAACGGATATACATTCGTTGAGTCAAACTCGTCGAAATATAAGGCTTTCGACGAAACTAAAGACTCATCCAATAATTTGGTTAAAGAAGTCTTTCCGCCGCCAGAAACAGCGTTGATGGATATGACGAAAGGTGAATTCATCATTTGCCGAACAGCCCATTAGATAGAAACTCTCGATAGCGACATGGATATTATTCCCGCGATTCTTCTATTGCGGCTTTCATAGAAGACCGCCGGGCGGGAAGAACCTCGAACCGGTCTCCGAAATAAAAATAAAATTCCCCTTCGTGCATTCATCGTCCTCTGGAACGGGAATACATTTTACCGGAAAACCCGCCTCCCGGCCATCGGTTTTTTCGCGCCTCTCTCCCCGCCGGGCGGGTCTGGAACCTCTCTCATAAGTTTTTTCCCGAAAATGTCTCATGCAAGACGCGAGGGCGCGGAACTGTGGAAAAACTGCGGCGTCTCCTTTGCGCGAGGCTGGGGTCTATTCCGGCGATTTTCCGCCCTGCGCAGTCGTTTCGCCGGTCTGCGTGCGCGTTTTGCGATCTGCGCAGCCGTTTCGGCGGCTTGCGCACCGGTTTCTTGCGTTCGCGCGGTCGCCGCCAGGGTTTGCGCGGAGAATTTTGCGTCGCATGCGAGGAATTGGGAAACGGCGGCGGCGCCAGCGCGAAGCGATTCTGGCATGGAGAGCTCAGGCAGAACCTCGAGGATCTCGCCAGCGACATCGTGGAATTCGAAAAAACCGGCAACGCACGGGACGCCACCCGGGAGCGCCGAGCGCTCTAAAAGCCGTTCGCATCCGCCCATGCACGCACTTCCGGCGGCATCGAGAGCAGCTGGGGCCACGCCCGCGGATAGCCCTCGCCCGCGAGCTTGCGCGTCGCGTCCAGGCCCATGTGTGATCCCACGTTCGCCACGCTCGGCGCGTGGTCCAGCGCGTCGCTTGGATTTTTTACAAAGCAGGAATCCCGCTGCGGGTCCGTATTGGCGCACATGCGAAACAGCACCTCGCTCGTATTATGGACATCGCAATCCTCGTCCACGACCACGATGTATTTCGCAAACATCATCTGCCCCATCCCCCAAAGCCCGTGCATGATCTTGTAAGCCTGCCACGGGTATTGCTTCCGAATACTCACAAACACAAGGTTGTGAAACACCCCCTCCGCCGGCAGCGCCATGTCCACGATTTCCGGAAAATTCATCCGAAACACCGGCAGAAAAATCCGCACGCTCGCCTCGCCCATGTAAAAATCCTCCATCGGAGGAATCCCCACGATCGTCGCCGGATACACGGCGTCCTTCCGCCGCGTGATGGCCGTCAAATGAAACACCGGGTAGTCTTCCACCGCCGTGTAAAAGCCCGTATGGTCCCCAAACGGACCCTCCGCCCGCATCTCGCCAGGCTCGACGTAGCCTTCCAGCACAAAATCCGAATCCGCCGGCACCTCGATGTCGCTCGTCTCGCACTTTACCAGCTCGACGGATTTTTTCCGCGCAAAGCCCGCGAATAAAATTTCGTCGAGTCCGTCAGGCAGCGGTGCCGTCGCCGCGAAGGTGCAGGCTGGATCCCCGCCGAGTGCCACCGCCACCGGCATGCGCTCCCCGCGTTCGTAATACCGCTTCCCATGCCGCGCCCCGACCTTGTGGACCTGCCAGTGCATGCCCGTCGTCCGGTCATCGTAAATCTGCATGCGATACATCCCGACATTCCGTTCACCCGTATCCGGATCGCGTGTGTAAACCGTTGGCAGCGTAATAAACCGCCCGCCATCCAGTGGCCAGCACTTCAGCACCGGCAAATCCAGCAGGCTCATTCCGTCGGTCCCATTCCGCCCATCAAATTTCTCGATAACCTCCTTGCACGCGCCATCCTTCACATGCTTCGGACGGGCATGGATGAGATCGATCCCGTTGCGCAGCAGCTTGAACGCCTCGCCAAAACTGCGCGGCGGTTTCGCCTTCATGATAAACTGCATTTGCTCCGCCAGTTCGTCGATGGACGCAAGCCCCAACGCCATCGCCATCCGCCTGCGCGAACCCATTGCATTGATCGCCAGCGGAAATGCGGATTCCCTTCCATCGATCGTGGGCTTCTCAAACAACAGCGCCTTTCCGCCATCCGGCGACTTCATCTCACGATCCGCCACCTCCGTAATTTGCAACTCCGTCGCCACCGGCTGGGAAATGCGTTTCAATTCACCCGCCGCCTCAAGGGCTTGCAGGAATTTTCGATAGGAAGAATGAGCCACGTTAAATCGCTGTTACAGGTTGAGAAGAGGTTTCGTCAATGTTCGCCGCAGCGGTTTCCCAACCCCGGCGCGGCCGCAGAAATAACCCGTGCCACTCCGCCCGCAGCCAATGCCGCAACCCAAGCGCAAACAATCTCAGCGAGCCCGCGTCCGGCGTGAATCCCCCGCCAAGCTGCCGCCAGCCACGGTTTCGTCGTCCGTAGCACCCGGCCTCCAGCCGCTTCCGCGCCAGCAGTGCCAGCCGTCCATTGTAAAATCGCATGAATCGGCCCGCCAGCCGGTCGACCGGACCATTGAACGGAAAACACTCCATGTCCGCCTCCCGGGCCGTCGTCACCTCCCGCACCGGTCCCATGTAGAAAAGCGCAATATCCATCCAAAACGCCGCCGCCATCAACTCGGCATCCCCGAGATACACGTATTTGTCCCGGTAGAGACTCTCAAACCACATGGCATACGACTCCCGAAAATGACGATTCACTTTCTCCAGATCCACGGATTCACCCTTCGCCTCCGCCGCGATCCGCCCAAGCGCGCACCGCACCGTCCACGAGCAATAATCCAGGCCTGCGCTGTAAAGCGGATCCAAAAACCCCGCCGCATCGCCCACGATCTGCCAGCCCGGCCCGGCCAGTTTTTCGCTGGCATAGGGCAATCCGGAGTAGGCCCGCACGTCATTCTCAATCGGCTCCGCATTCTGAAAAATCTCGCGCCCCACGGGATGCGACAGCAAATGCGCCTTCAAGCGCGCTCCCGGATGCCCCTCCTTCGGCAGCGCAAACAGCCTCCGGTCGTACACCAGGCCCGCGCTAAAATCCCCTCCCTTCAGTGGAATAATCCAGCACCACCAGCCATACCCCATCAAATGATTCGTCGACGCCGCCCGGCTTGCGATCCCCGATTTTGCATAATCCGAAAACCGCGACCGCAGCGCGTGGCCATCCCAATCCTCCACTCCGCGAAACCGCGCCCAGACGGCATTCGTCGGATGCTCCTCCAGACTGCGCAGCATCCCGAATTTCCGCGCCAGCAACGCCGCCCGGCCCGAAGCATCCACCACCCAGCGGGCACGCAGACGGAATGCCTCCTCTCCACGAGTCCCCTTCAGCATTCCACCCTCCGCGCTCACCTCGACCTCGGAGACCTTCGCTGGACGTAAAAGCACCGCCCCGGCAGCCTCCGCCTCCGCAAGAAGATGCTCGTCCAACTCCGCACGGTCGATCTGGAAGGAGGGCATCCGCACCTGGAAATTCGGGCCCACCTCCACGCATTCGTCAAAGGGCGTCTGCGGCGACTCCGCAAACCACATTCGCAGTCCCTGTTTCGGCAGATGGTGATTCGCCAGATAGCGCGTCATCGCCAGACGCTTGTGCAGGAAGTCCCCGCTCACCTCCGTCGTCGCCTCCCCCACCTTGCGGTCGAACTTCTCCGAACGCTCCACGATCACCACGCTCAAGCCCGGCTGCTCCCGGCGGAGCAGCAGAGCCAGCGAAGCCCCGGAGAAAGCTCCTCCAACAATGGCAACGTCAAAATCCATGGGCATCGGCATGATCTTGTAACGAGGTTACGACGGAACGGCAAATTTCCGATTCAAAAAAGATTGCGTCCATTCGCCATACCGTGGATATTTCCCAACTCTCCTTCTGGAGCCTTAGCTCAATTGGTCAGAGCGCTGCCCTGTCACGGCAGAGGTTGCGGGTTCGAGCCCCGTAGGCTCCGCCACTCATTTCCGAGTGGCGAAGATTAATGTTTTCTAATCCCCCGCCCCGGCTCGTTCTAACAATAGGCGTATAGAGTTGAGTCGTCATGAAAACACCCATTCTATCCATCGCATCCATCGCCCTCGCCGCGATTGGACTCCTGTTGCCTGCCACGACCTCAGCCGCCGTCTCCGCGCAAACGCTGCAAAATCTCAACACCGCCTTTCAGGGCGAATCCAATGCGGCCAACCGCTATCAAAAATTCGCCGCCAAAGCGGAAGCCGATGGCTACCCGCAAGTCGCAAAACTTTTCCGGGCGGCATCCGATGCCGAGTCCATTCACCGGGACACTCACAAAGCAGCCATTCAGGAACTCGGCGGCACCGTTGCCACATTTGAACTCGACGTCGTCGAACCCGGCACCACTGCGGAAAATCTCCAGGCTGCCATCAAAGGCGAAACCTACGAGCGCGACACCATGTACCCCGAATTCCTCGCCTTAGCGAAGGCCGACGACGCACGCGCCGCCATCCGCACCCTCGAATTTGCGGCCGCCGCGGAAAAAGAACACGCAATGCTCTATCAGGATGCCCTTGATAACCTCGGGAACAACACGCCAGCCGACTACTTCGTGTGCCAGGTTTGCGGGATGACGCTTACGGAATTGCCAGCCAAAAAATGCCCCTCCTGCCGCAAGAGTAAAGACGAATACAAAAAAATCAGCTAAACACAGGCAATGCTCACGCTTCCCTCTCCGCTCCATCCGGCCATTGTCCACTTCCCCATCGTCCTGATTCTTATCGGGACGGCGGCGGCCGTGGCCGCGGTCTTCATCCGCCGCTGGCACCTGCCCCTGATGGCGGCTCTCCTGCTCTCTCTCGGAGCCGCGGGTGCCATCGCCGCCACCTGGAGCGGCGGAGAGGAGGAGGAAATGCTTGGCGAACTCTCCCCGCAAGCGGAGGAAATTCTGGATGAACACGAGGAATGGGGAGAACGCACACGCAATCTCGCCCTCATCACCGCCGTTCTCGCCTGCACGGTAATATCCGTATCCCGCTTCCCCGTGGCCTCCCGGGCGCTCAGCATCGTCACCGCCCTTCTCGCCATCGTCGCAGCTTATGCCGTCGCGGAGACCGGGCACTACGGCGGCCAGCTCGTCTACAAACACGGCGCGGGCATCAACACCGCCGCCGGCGCTGCCGCCCGTCCAGAATCCACAGTCAAACCCTCCGACAAGGACGACGACGATTAATTTTCGAACATTGGCTGGCCACGCCGTCTTTTGCTAAACCAACCACATGCGCATCCTCGTGGCCGAAGACGATTCCAAAGTCCGCGCACATGTAGTCTTCGCGCTGAGAGCCGCCGGACACACCATCGACGAAACCGGCGATGGTGAGGAAGCCCTCTGGTTGCTTCGCGAACACGAGTTTGAAGCCGCCGTCCTCGACATTACCATGCCCGGCCGCGATGGCATCAGTGTCACCCGATCCGCACGCACCGCAGGATACGCCGGCTCCATTCTGCTCGCCACGGCGAGAGGAGACGTCCGGGACAAAGTCAGCGGACTCGATGCCGGCGCCGATGACTACATCGTCAAACCCTATTCCACGGAGGAATTGCTCGCACGCCTGCGCGCACTCCAGCGCCGCACCCGGCCGGACATGGACCCCATCCTCCGCGTCGCCGATCTGGAAATCGACCTCCGCGCCCGTGTCGCCCGGCGAGCCGGGCACGAGATCCTGCTGACCAATCGCGAATTCTCCCTGCTCGAAGTCCTTGCCGAAGCATCGCCACGCCCTGTTTCCAAAACCACGCTCGCGGAACGCGTCTGGGATCACTACTTCGACTCAGGAACGAACGTCCTGAACGTTTACATTAATTACCTCCGAAAAAAAGTCGACCTCCCCGGTTGCCAGCCGCTCATTCACACCCTGCGCGGCATCGGATTTGTGCTGCGGGAGGAAACCCCGTGAATTTCCGCTTCCGGCTCGCTGCCTGGTTCGCACTCTGCGTGCTCATCCTCGGTGGCGTGTTGATCTTTACCGCCCATCAGCACCTGGACGAGGAACTGCGTAAGGACCGCTGGGATCGCTCCCATCCCAAATTTCCAAACTGGGTCATCCACGGCAGCTACACCGACGAAGAAGTGCAGGAAATTCTTGGCGAGTTGCTCCAGGTTTGGGTATGGGTCGGCGTTCCTCTGCTCGCCGTCAGTCTCGCAATCGGCTATTTCATCGCCATACGCTCCGTGCGCCCCATCCGCCGGATCAATCACGAGCTCTCCGCCCTCGACCCGCAATCGCTTTCCCGCGGCATCTCCCTGCCCGAAAAGGACGCCGAACTGGCCACTCTCGTCCGCCACATCAATGAATTGCTCGTACGGGTCGCCCGATCCTACAACGACATGGCCGAGTTCTCCGCCACCGTCGCCCACGAACTCCGCACTCCGCTCACCCTGCTGCGCATGCGCGTGGAAGCCGCCGCCGCCGAACTCCCCCCGGAGTTCTCCGAAGACGTGCAGGAAGAAATTCGCCATCTCTCCCTGTTGGTCGAACGCTCCCTGCTTGCCGCAAAAGCCGAAGGCGGACGCCTCGAAGTGCGGAACGCGTCCGTGGATCTTTCCACACTCGCCGCCGAGTTTAACGACGCCTACTCCGTGCTGGCCGCGGAACGCTCCATCGCTCTCGACTGGCGGATCGAGCCCGGACTCCAGCTCCACACCGATACCGACCTCCTGCGCCAGATCCTGCACAACCTCATCGGCAACGCTTTCCGGCACGGCACGGAAACAATGCGGCTCCGCATGCGCCGCTCCCCGCGCTCACAGCACGTCGTAATAACCATCAGCAATTTCATAAAAAGCGAATCCTCCCGCCAGCCCGGCACCGGCATCGGACTGCGCCTCGTCCACTCTCTCGTCGCCGCACTCGGCGGATCCACCTTCCACACCCGGCAAACCACGCACGCTTACTCCATTCGACTCGTGTTCAAACACAACCCCATCCCAACCCACCAATGAGCGAAAACTCTCGCGCAACCTCCACTCCCCACACCATCGCCGACCACAAAGGCATCGTCGGCATCAAGCCTCTGTCCGGCGGGGGGAGCGTCGAGATTGCATTCGATCCCACCCGGCTCTCCGAGACGGAAATTCGCCGGATCGCCCAGGAGCACATCCAGCCCGTTCCCGGCGATTTCCGGCGATGCGCCCTTCGCCTGGACGGACAGGCCTGCGAAGCCGCAGCCGCCCGCCTCGAACGCCGCATCGAAAAACTGCCCGGTGTCCGCCGCGCCACTGCCACCTACATCGGACGCGTGCTCTGCCTCACATTCGACTCCTCCGTAACCACCGAACCCGCGGTTCTCGCAGGCATCAAAGCCGCCGGAGCCAACATCCACCCTCTCGAACCCAGCTCCGCCACCTCCCGCCCCACACTCTGGCAACGCCTGCGCTCCGGCGACTTGAACGAAGAGGCATCCTGCGCGCTCGGCCTGCTTTTTCTCATCGCATCCTTCATCACCGAACGCTCACTGGGGAAAGGCGGACTCGTCTCCTGGCTCTACGTCGGCGCCTATCTTTTCAATGGCCAGTACGGCGTGCGCTCCGCCATCGCCTCGCTGCGGGAGAAGACCCTCGACGTGGACGTCCTCATGGTGCTGGCGGCTCTGGGTGCCGCGTCGGTCGGCGCCCCCTTCGAAGGAGCATTGCTGCTCTTTCTTTTCAGTTTCTCAAACGTCCTGCAACGCCATGCGCTCGAACGCACCCAGCGCGCCATCGAATCGCTCCTCACCCTGCGCCCCGAAAAAGCTCTGCGCAAACAAAACGGTGCCGCCGAACTCGTTCCCATCGAGACTCTCTCCGTCGGCGATATCGTCATCGTCCGCCCCGGCGAACTCATCCCGGTCGATGGCGTCGTCATCGAGGGCTCCAGCCATATTGATGAATCCAGCCTCACCGGAGAATCCCTGCCTGTCTCCAAAAGCGTCGCCGCGACGGTCTTCGCCGGAACGCTCAACCAATCCGGTGGCCTCGAAGTGCGTGTCGAAAAAAAATCCGACGACTCGACCCTCGCTCGCATGGTCAAACTCGTCGCCGAAGCCCAGGCCGAAAAATCCGGCACCCAGCGCTTCCTCGAAAAAGCCGAGCAAGGCTACGCCATCGGAGTCATCGCCCTCACCATCCTCGTGCTCCTGATCCCCTGGCTCATCTGGGGGGAATCGTTCACCTTCGCATTCTACCGGGCCATGACGGTGATGGTCGTCGCCTCACCCTGCGCCCTCATCATCAGCACCCCCGCCACCGTTCTCTCCGCCATCGGCGGCGCAGCCCGGCGCGGCATTCTCATCAAAGGGGGTTCCCACCTCGAAACCGCCGCACACATCGACATCGTATGCTTCGATAAAACCGGCACCCTCACCGTGGGCAGGCCCACCGTTACCGATATTCTCACGGGAGACGGCACCCACGCCACTCTCAGCGCACCCCTGCCCTCCCCGGCCACCCAGGCGCTGCAAATCTGCGCCGCACTCGAGTCAAAATCCGAGCATCCACTGGCAGCAGCCATCTGCACGGCCGCCCGCAACATCGGCCTCGCCCTTCCGGAATCCGCCGCCTTCCAATCCTTTTTTTTTAATGTTTCCGATTCCTAATTGTTTTTCAGGTTATTATTCGTCGGCAGCGAACGCTACTTTGCCGAAATCCACGCCTCCGGCATGGAACCCTGCCTCTCCGCCGCCGCCGCGCTCCAGGCCAAAGGCAAGACATGCATCTGGATGGGCCTGCGCGATGGCGACAGCGTCAGCGTACAAGCCGTC
>Ga0351883_1183_pt1 | contig 18729 bp, 13 predicted proteins | sample BONcelFGM3001F14_FD_206772 | JGI IMG/M metagenome (GOLD analysis project Ga0351883, IMG submission 206772) | Enriched cells from coal bed in the Powder River Basin, Montana, United States - BONCAT cells FGM rep3 HSBNCT.FGM.300.1.F14 ...
ACAAAAAACTTACGGATTGCTCCTGATTTTACAGCTTCAACTACTTTATCGGCCAAAGCAAAAACCTGAGCATGAGCAAATCCACCAACGATTTCACCTGTTTCAATTTCAGTTGGTGAAGCGCATTTTTTAGCATGTTCAATTATTTCACTGAAATCTTTCATCTTTCCGTTTTCACGGTTGGGAATGTGTTTGAATCCTGCAAATCCTGAAGCTCCAGTGGTGTAAACCTTGTCGCTGTAAGTTGATGTTGAAGTAGGAGGAACTATGCAATTGGTGGTAAAAAGAACCGGTCCGTTGAAGGTTGCAAATTCTTCTTTTTGTTTCCACCATGAGCTTCCATAGTTTCCAATAAAATGACTGTACTTTTTGAAGGCAGGATAGTAGTTCGCCGGCAGCATCTCGCTGTGCGTATAAACATCAACACCGGTTCCATCGGTTTGTTTCAGCAATTCTTCCATGTCTTTCAGGTCATGGCCGCTGATGAGAATGCCCGGTTTGTTGCTTACGCCGATGTTTACTTTGGTGATTTCCGGATTTCCGTAGTTGCTGGTATTGGCTTTGTCGAGAAGTGCCATTGCTGTAACTCCGAATTTTCCGCATTCCATAACCAGACCAACAAGTTCATCGGCTGTGTGTTCTTCGGTGGTTGAAACCAGTGCCCGATGCATAAAAGCATACAATTCAGGGTCTTCGAAACCAAGGTTGAAGGCGTGTTCAGTGTATGCTGCCATGCCTTTTAACCCGTAAATAAGTAATTCGCGAAGCGAACGAACGTCTTCATTTTCAGTGGATAATACGCCCACTTCAACTGCTTTGGCATCAAAAGCTTCTTCGCTTTCGGCAAACCATGTAGCCGATTCATGCAGATTGGATCCACTGAAAGAAACACCTGCTTTTTCGCAGATACTTTTCATTTCTGCGCGTAATTTCAGCCCTTCATGAACGCGTTTGATAAAAACTGCACGGTCAAAGTTGGCATTGGTGATGGTTGCAAACAGGCTGTCAGTCACAAATTTGTTGACTTCGGCTGATTCTATCCCTTTTTCACGGGCTTTTTCACTGTAGATGGATATCCCTTTCAGAACAAACATCAGCAAATCCTGCAGGTTGGCAACATCGTCGCTCTTACCGCAAACTCCTTTAATGGTGCAACCGGTTCCTTTGGCTGCTTCCTGGCATTGAAAACAAAACATGCTCATTTTTTTTAATTTAAAGATTCAAAAGATTCAAAGATTCAAAGATTCAAAGATTCAAAGATTCAAGGATTTGGAAATTAAAAATTAGAAATTAGAAATTGGAAATTAGAAATTTCCTATTTACCTGTATTTAAAAATTCCGGTTTAAAAGTCAGGGATACCCACGCCCAGTTGCTGGTTTCGTCTTTGTTTCCGCCTTTCAGCGCAATGGTTGTTTCGGTTGCGAAATATTGAGAATAACCAGCATTGAGCATTACATTATCAGCAAGCTTATAGCCGATGTAAAGGTCCAGCTCCTGGCCAAGATTTTTATCCATCAATTGTGAAGGATTCTCCTGATCAATTATGTCGGCAGCGGCACTGAAAAGATGAAAGTCAGCACCCGCACTGAAACGGTTTTTGGCATAATTGACTTTCATGAAAATATTCTGCAGCCCAACACTGTTGATGTGATTGCCTACATAATAGTAGTCCATGTGGCCGTTGAATTTGTGATTGGTTCCGTAAAACGGATTGAAACTGTTGTTCTGATTGAAGCCGGGCTCAAGTGCTTCGCGCTGACTGGTTCCGGTCAGATATTCAATGCCCGGGGTAAAACTGAGCTCTTGTGTGATTGACCATTTTGCATTGAAAGCGAGCATTAGTGCATCCATATCTTTGTTCCCGATTTCTTTGCCAAGCTGCTTGTAAATGCTTGCATTGAAAGTGATGGGCTTTAACTGATAGGTTGCTGTGCCTCCAAGAGTCTGCGAGTAACGGGTAGGATAACTTAAAATTTCTCCGTCTTCATCTGTGTCCTGCTTTCCATTGTTCAAAAACAGAAAGCTAGCATTCAGATTGTCTTTTTTGTAATTAGCCCATAACAATTGCATGGTTTTATAATTTCCGGTAACGGTGTAAACCCGGCCACTCATTTGCTCTTTGTCCTGATTGTAAGCCAATCCGGCATGAAATTTCCAGGCATTTTTCTCATATTTCAGCAATCCGATATCATGGCTGCGACCTTGCTGCGCCCAGTCAACATTTCCGAGCATTCGCGCATCGTCATAAACAAGTTCCATCCGACCGGCTTTCAACGATAGGGCAGGAGTGATGAAATATTCGCCCCAGGCTTCATGCACCGAAAAGCTGTTGTCAGACAAGTTCAACTGTGCAACATCTCCCCAAACTCTTACATCCTGAAGGCTGAAACCTATCCTCATTTTTTCATTTTTGTATGCCAGATTCAGCCTGCTGCGTTGCGAAATAAATGCCGCAGCATCCATATCGGTGGTGGCCGGCGATTTAAATCCATGACGGTATTCAGCTCTTGGCCTGAACTCTCCGCCGAGGATAAACTGAGCCGATGCAAAAACAGGCATAACAACTGCTAAAATCAATGCTGCAATCTGAAATTTTGCTTTCATACTTTTTAGGTTGAGGTTAAGGTTAAGGTTTAGGTTAAGGATGAGGTTGAGGTTTAGGTTAAGGCTGAGGTTTAGGGATTAGAAATTAGAAATTAGAAATTGGAAATTGGAAATTGGAAATTCGCCATCCGCCATCCGCAATCCAAAATCCGAAATTCCTTACACCCATTCTTCACTCAACACCTCTCCCTGTAAGCTGATTACCGATTTTTTTATCGGAATATTTTTACCCGATTGCTGCCTGGCCATGGTAGCCATTTGAACCAATCCACCGCAACATGGCACTTCCATCATTACTACGCTGAGGGTGTTTATGTTGCTTTGGGTGATCATTGAAGTTAATTTTTCAACGTAAGATTCCTTATTCGAATCAAGTTTAGGACAGGCAATTGCCAGTGTTTTTCCTTTCAGGTACTGATTGTGGAAATTTCCCATCGAAAACGCAACGCAATCTGCAGCAAGCACAACATCTGCATTTTTGAAATATCCGGCCTGAGGATTCAAAAGATGCAACTGAACCGGCCATTGCCTGAGTTCTGAAGGCGCATCGGCTGAAGCAACAGTTTCCGGCATAACCTTGGCCTGACTGACAGCTTCGTTTACTTTGTTCAGGTCGATGTTGAAATCGATGGCCTTGGAACCCGGGCAACCTCCCCCGCAACCTGATGATGGCGGCGCTACAGCTGCTCTGGCTTCATTCAGATTGTTAAATGCCTGTGGCTGAGCATGACTATGCGTGTGTTTATGCGCATTTTCGTCGTTTTTCGGGCTCATATCAACTTTGTTTTCCTTGATATAATTGATCGCCTGTTTGAGCAGTTCGGTTTCGTTGTGATCGCGAAGATGTTCCAGATGTGCGAGTATAGTGTTGCGCCCTTTCGGAACCATCAGCTCCATTACCTTGATTTCATCATAGGGCTCAGCTTCGCGCTCTTCCATAGTTATTGCGCCTTCCGGGCAGTGACCGATGCAGGCTCCAAGTCCGTCGCAAAACAAGTCGCTGATCAGCCTGGCTTTTCCGTCAATAATCTGCAAAGCTCCTTCATGGCAATTCGGTACACAATTACCGCATCCATTGCACAATTCTTCGTCGATTTTAATAATTGTTCTTTTCATTGTAAATATAGTGATTAAATCAGTTGTGACAAAGTGGTTGATTTGAGATAATTAACAAATTCTCTCGAGAATTTATCGGCCAGACCACCAAAAACACATGACCTGAACGGGCATTTTTGTTCACCTATTCCGCAATAATGATGCTCCAGTGATCCTTCAATAAGTTCGTAAATTTCAAGAAGATTTATTTTTGCAGGATCACCTTTCATGGTAAATCCGCCCTTAGGGCCGCGCACCGAATCAAGATAATTGTTCTTGACAAGCGTTTGCATAACTTTTGCCAGATGATTGCGCGATGAGTTTGTAAGGTCTGCTATCTGATTGACATTCAGCATTTCCGTACTGCGGGCAACCAATGCCATGCTGTGCACTGCCAGTGATGCTGCTTCAGAAATATGAACGACTTTTGCCATCAGAATTTTGTTAATGCGTAATTCGGTATTTGAATACGCAAATGTACATACATTTTTTATTCTGGTGCAAATATTTTTTAAAAAAATGCAAATATTTTTTAACTAAATGATAATCAGGGGAGGGAAGTGTCTCAATTTCTATTTTACATAGTCTGAAAGCTTCTGTTCAGACATGTATTTTTTAAATTCGCGGGTCATTTTAGTAACAATTCCACCCATAAGGCATTTGTCGAAGGGGCAAACCGGGTGTTCGAGAGGGCAACTTGTTTCGCTGAGCTTACCTTCGATGGTTTCATAAACATCGAGTAAACTAATGTCTTCGGGCAGCAGTCTGAGGGCAAATCCACCTGCCGGGCCACGGTTGCTGGTGAGATAACCTTCTTTTACCAATCTTTGTAAGATCTTGGCAACGTGGTGTTTGGATGAACCCGTGCGTTCAGCAATTTTAACAACATTCAGATTTTCTTTGGCTGCAGCGATCAAAACCATGCTGTGAATCGCTATTGATGATGCTTCGGAAACGGTTATAATTCTCGACATTTTATCAATTATGTATTTCAGTATGCAAATATCGTATAATATGTTTTTGTTTGACGATTTTTCTAAACAAATCGACAATGAAATGTTTACACTTATTTACATCAGTGCTGGTAATAATTTAACCAACACTTGAAAAGATCATAAAGCTCATAAGATCAGTAACATCCAAAGCTTCAATGTGAAATACTTGTTAAGTTTACTTACTTAATAAGTATGTGTCGCTAAATAGTGTACTTTTGCACTTCCTTAGAAAATTTCACGCAAACAGAATAAGATGCACAATATCAGGAATATAGCAATTATTGCTCACGTTGACCACGGCAAAACTACCTTAGTTGACAGAATTTTACATCAGGTTAACCTCTTCAGAGAAAATCAGGAAATGGGGGAGCTTATCCTCGATAGCAATGATCTGGAACGTGAACGGGGAATTACCATCCTTTCAAAAAATGTTTCTGTTCGATACAAGGGATTTAAAATCAACATTATAGATACTCCTGGTCACAGTGACTTCGGTGGTGAAGTTGAGCGTGTACTTAATATGGCCGATGGTGTTTTACTACTGGTTGATGCATTTGAAGGGCCTATGCCTCAGACAAGGTTTGTGCTTCAGAAAGCTTTGAGTCTGAACCTGAAACCAATTGTAGTTATCAATAAAGTTGACAAACCCAATTGCGATCCCGAAGGCGTTCAGGAATCGGTTTTTGATCTGATGTTCAACCTTGATGCTACCGAAGATCAGTTGAATTTCCCGACAGTTTATGGCTCATCAAAAGAAGGCTGGATGTCAGCTGACTGGAAAACCCCCTCTGTTGATATTACTTACCTGCTCGATACCATTATAGAAACCATTCCTGCTCCAATCTTCCAGGAGGGAAATACCCAGCTCCAGATTACTTCTCTTGATTATTCATCATACGTTGGCCGTATTGCGGTTGGCAGGCTTTCAAGGGGCGTGTTGCGCGGCGGCATGAATGTTTCACTGATCAAACAGGACGGCCGGATTTTCAGATCTAAAGTCAAAGAACTTTATACTTTTGAAGGATTGGGTAAGGAAAAAATCAAAACCGATGTCTTACCCGGTGAGATATGTGCAGTTCTTGGCATTGATGATTTTGAAATTGGCGATACCATTGCCGACTTTGAAGCACCTGAAGCCCTGAAACCCATGCATATTGATGAGCCAACCATGAGTATGTTGTTCACCATCAACAACTCTCCGTTTTATGGTCGCGAAGGCAAATTTGTGACTTCCCGCCATTTGCGTGAAAGGCTTTTCAAGGAAATTGAGAAAAACCTGGCAATGCGTCTTGTCGAAACTGATTCTCCGGAATCTCTTATGGTTTACGGGCGTGGAATTCTCCACCTGTCTATTCTTGTTGAAACCATGCGCCGAGAAGGTTATGAGCTTCAGCTCGGGCAGCCACAGGTAATTATTAAGGAAATCGACGGAAAAAATCACGAACCTGTTGAAATGCTTACCGTTCACGTACCAGAGGCATTTTCGGGTAAAGTGATAGAGCTGGTAACTCAGCGACGTGGTGAAATTGCTACCATTGAAACCAAAGGTGACCGGATACATCTGGAATTCAGTATCCCTTCAAGGGGAATAATCGGGCTTCGGAATAATGTGTTAACGGCTACCGAGGGTGAAGCAATCATGGCTCACCGCTTTCTGGCATACGAACCATGGCGTGGTGAAATTGCCGGCAGAAGAAACGGAGCCCTCATTTCGATGGAAACCGGCCTTGCAATTGCTTATTCTATTGATAAACTGCAGGACAGAGGTAACTTTTTCATACATCCAAATGAAGAAATTTATGCAGGGCAGGTAATCGGTGAGCAGATAAGACCCGATGATATGCTGGTGAATGTCACCAAAACCAAGAAACTGACCAACGTACGTGCCTCTGGAACCGATGATAAGATTTTCATTGTTCCCGCCATTAAGCACTCACTTGAAGAAGCAATGGAATATATTGGTAAGGACGAATATCTCGAAGTTACACCGCGTTCATTGCGATTGCGTAAGATAATCCTTAGCGAACACGACAGAAAACGTGCAAGTAAGTAAGCAGGTTTAAAAGGAATTTTCCTTTATTCTGATAAAAAGCCGTTGCTCCAATGTGACGGCTTTTCTATTGATATTAAACACGGAAACAATTGCCTGCAAACATTATCATTCGGCCTGATGTTTGATAAGTAAACCCGGATTATCTTAAATTTATCTTTCAAAACAGACTTTTATGAAAAAACTTATTTCCCTTTCAGCATTGCTGATTACAATGATGCTTCTTAGTGGCTGCGAAATTTTAAATCAGGCTCAGCAGATGGCCAATCTCACGAAATGTGAATTTCGACTGAATAGTGTTGACCAGTTGCGGTTGGCCGGGGTAAATATTCAACAGGTGAGGCAACTTTCAGACCTTAACTTTATGGATGCAGCAAAAATCACTGCAGCTGCAGCTGGTGGAACTCTCCCGCTCAATTTTACGCTGAATGTAGAAGTTAAAAACCCAAATCCAGCCACGGCAGGACTAAACAGTCTGGATTGGATTCTGCTGATTGATGACATTGAGATGACTACCGGTGTAAACAACCAACGGGTGCAGGTGGCTGCCAATGGCGGAACAGCCATTATTCCACTCACCATAGGAATTGATCTCAGGCAAGCCCTTCAGGGAAAAAGTGCGGATGCAATTGCCAATTTCGGTCTTAATCTGGCTGGCGCAGGAAACCGCCCGACACGAATTACTTTAAAAGCAAAACCTACCATTGTGGTAGGCTCGCAAACCATTTCATATCCTGGTTATTTAACGGTGCAGAATGAGTTTACTTCGAGGTAAACCTTACTTCACCACCACCTTCCCGGTTCTTACTTCATTGCCGTTGATCAGGGTCAGCACATAAACTCCTTTGGATAGGTTGGCTGAGGATATGGTCATTATCTGGTTGCCATTGCCTGAAGAGCCAACAAGCTTTTCCATAATTACACGCCCTGTCAGGTCAGTAACAGAAAGTTTCCCATTTGCTGATAACGATTCAAACTCAACAGAGAAACTTTCTCCGGCTGGATTGGGATATACCTTCAGGGTGTTTTTCGAATCAGCAACCGGGAAATATGAATTTGCAACCGGCAGTTTTTCACTTGTACACAGCATTGCGCCTTCATTACCGCCGATAAACCCAAGGGTATTGTCGTAAAATGAAACAACGTTCAGATCGTACATGACATCGTTTTCGTAAACCGACCATATGCCACCAATGCATTGAAGAATGGTGCCGTTTCGACCAACAGCCCAACCATACATGTATTCATCCAAATGAACTGAAAGTAATTCTTCGGTGGTAAGCGGAGGAACTTCTGTCCAGTTGGTGCCATCAAATACCGCAATCAAACCATTGGTTCCAACCGCAACCACCTGATAGTGGCCGAAAATGCAAAGATCGTTGAAGCTGCCGTTGCTGGTTTCATAAACTTCCTGCCAGTTGTTGGTAAAGTATTTGTAAAAGATTACACCACTATCTGCGTCATTGTGACGTTTAACACTCATCCAGGCAGCTTCCCATTCGCTATTCTTTTTGTTTGAATTTATGGGTATTGACATCATAAACTTTAAGTCCGAAATACTGTCTTGAAATGCCAATGCTTCAGTTGTAAACTGGCCATTTGTATAGGTAAATATGGTGTTTCGCTGCGTAAATATCAGGTCTGCTCCAATATTACTTAATGAAGTAATGAATGAAGACTGATCGGGAAACCAAATTTCAGTAATTACTCCGTTGTTGTAAGAGAAAAGTTTTGCTTCTGGCCAGTATGGAAAGATAGCTTTATGGTCATATGCAACAAAATAACCAAAATCCTCACTTTGAAAATCAATATTGTTTATGGTATAATCTGGCAGATTAAAGATATTGCTCCATTCACCTGCATCATACTTCCATAATCCGCTGTTGTGTGCTGCCAGAAAACCAAGGTTTGGTTTTACAAACTGCAGATCAAGGATACTGTCGTACATAAAACCATTGGCTATGGAATGGTTACCATCTTCTATACTATGAATATATCCCAGCGCATCAGATGCCATACATGCAGTATTGCTGAGTGCTTCAACAGCAGTGAAAATCTGATCACGTTTAGTATGAACAAATGCGGGCTGCCAGACACCATCATTGAATTGATGAACCGTGGGAAAGAGGTCGTAAAACATAGGTCCGGCATTCTGCAATCCAAAACCATGATCCGCGCTTGTAAAAGAAATTCCATTATTACAGTAGCCTGAAGGAATTTGTACCCAGCCATTTACGTCGTTTTTGAAAATTAATCCTTCTTCAGGAATGGTTTTACCATTCATCAGCACATAATCACCCGCTTTTTCAAGTGTGTTAAATCTATAATAATTGCCGGAACTAAAGCTATTGTCGTCTGACCAGACTCCGTTTTCATATTTGAACAGGTTGGATGAACTGCTGCCAGCCCAACCCAGGTTCTCATTAAGGAAGCCTATGGTTTCGCTGCCACTCAGGTTGGCATCAATCAGCCATTCGCTGCCGTTATATCTTAGGATGGCATCACCTGCCGCCCAGCAGTGGTTTTCGTTTACGCAACAAACGTCTTTCAGTACACCGGTTATCGGAGAAGTTACCTGTGTCCAGGTGCCATACTGATAACGCAAAATGTTTCCTTCTGCACCAACAGCCCATCCCATATCAGGGTTGACAAAAGAAACGCCAAATAAATCGGTATTTACCGGGCTGTCCATTATTGACCATTCTCCGTTAATGTAATACAATATTTTGCCTAGGTTGCCTACCGCATAGCCTTCATTGGCTGATATAAAATGTATATCGTTGATTTGGTTGAGCCCGGTGGTTGGGTTGACCCAATGCCATGATTGCGCCATAAGATTTGAGCACAGGATAAGCATCGAAATAAACAGTGTAATTTTTTTCATAAAGCGATTGTTTTTAGTTAACGAATTATTAAGAGTTTACCACTGCCGAGAATGCAATTGCGGTCAATCAGTTGAACGAAATATATGCCTGGCTTAAGGGCTTGGGTATTACAAATGTATGAAAATCCCTGATAATCCGGAATTGATTCCTGTACAAGTTTGCCATTCATATCGTAAATTTTTACAATGGGGTTTGATATATTGCCGGATGTATATTCTTCCGGTATTGTAATTTCAATATATTGATTGGCAGGGTTTGGAAATAACCTGATGTTCCCCTCTTTCATTATCCCCGGTTTCTTCACCCCCACAAATGGATTACACTCAGGTGTATCGCAGCCAAGGCTATCTAAGCGCATAATCCACATGGATTGTTCTGCTGTTGGATTAAAAAAATTATGACTACATCCTATCATCAATAGGCTTTCATCAGGCCCGGAATTTGCATGGCTGAAAAGGTTCGTTTGTGAGCCAAATTCGTCTTCATAGATGTAATGTCGCATCCAAAGACTATCACCGTTTTCATTTATTTTAAGCAAAAAAGCTCTCGTATATCCCCAACCATATGCACTCGTATCGGTGATCCATGCGTCACCCCCTATCAGATAAGTACTGTCAGGTAAATGAGTAATTGTCCATACCTGATTTCCCATATATGATCCACCATAATCTCTGGTCCATACTTCATTTCCGTTGTTATCCATTTTTACTACCCTTATTTGAGTTAATGAACTTGGCACCGGATAGGGCGGTGCTTGATAAGTAGCATGGCCATATGCTACCAGGATATTGCCATCATTGGTAATGGAAGTTATTGCCTGCCAATCATCGTACTGTGAACCATCTTGCCAAATCCATTCCTGGTTGCCCAGGCTATCTGTTTTAATCACCAAAGGTTCACCTGAATAATCGGTTTTTGCATTGGTGTAGCCGCCGATTACATATCCATTGTCTGTAGTTTTTGAAATTGAATAGCCATAATTGATTTCATCTGGTTTAAAAATACGATACCATTGCAAATTGAAAAGTGAATCTGTTTTATAAAGAAATACACCATCGCTTTTACTTAGATGAGGCTCAAAAGTGTAATGTGCTATGTCGCCACAAATTATGTACTCATCATTTGGTAAAATATCAACAGATCTGGCAATAGTCAGAAATGTATCAATCTTAAAGAATATTGTACAAATTGTATCTAAATATTTGTCTAATTTGAAAAGCATTCCCTCGTATCCCTTTGATCCAACTACTATAAACGAACTATCACCAATTGGGTAAAATCCACCAATTCCAGGGTAATATTGTGTGTATGATTCCTGATAAGATTTTTGATAAGTAATTTCTCCATCATTCCCCAATATCCCAACCAACATTGCTTTATCGGTAAAAGAGTTTTTACCACCTCCTAGTGCTGTAAAGTAGGTAGTCCCATTTTGGCTAAAGATGGCAGTACCATATGTCCAGTTATTTAAAGGATTGAGTACATAATTAGAATAAAGGTTTTGACCTTTAGAAGGTGTGATGTAAAAGATAAATAATATAGGGATGAAAAGAAAAACTTTCGTGAGTTTCATCTTATGTTTTTTTAATTCTTGTTTAAATAAATTTGAATAATATACCCTGCCTATATTGGCTGACAGGGTATATTAAGAGTCAATTCTTACAAGGAATAATCAGAAATCATTTCCGATTAATTTATTGTAAGTTTCCTGCTAATGGTGTGTTTAACAGACACTAAATTACAAAAATAAATTCCCTTTTGCAAAGTAGTCAGATCAACAATGACACTGTTCTTATTTCCGCTCAACTTCATTGTTTTAACAACTCGACCTGTTGCATCTATTATGTTGAGAACAGCGCTGGTATTTCCGATTAACTGTAAATCATATTCAACTGTTATCCATTGTGATGCCGGGTTTGGATAGATACTAAGTTGACCATTATTTACAATTTGATTGTTGCGGACAATTTTTGTTGATTTAAACATCTCATTTGGTAGTAAAATCGGTTCATTGTATTCTATTAACCCATTGGTTAGAAGAATACTCCGTGAGCAGGACGCCACTAGATCATTGCCTTCAGCAAGAACTTCAAGTTCGGCTATTTCTGAATTGCTAAGTTCTGCTATGTTACGACCTTCGCTGATCAACACACTATGGAGTTGCAGGTAATCAAGCATTTTATTCCTTAACTCTGTTTCTGGTTCACCGAGATCAGATGTATTTATCGCGTTTATTGCATTCAGCGCTTCCGCTATCTGGTTTGTTTTGAGATATTCAAAGGCGAGCTGAATAAATGCATCCGGTCTGTTTCTGCTGCTTAAGAAAAGCAATAAACTATCAATAGGTACAGTTGTGTCTGTTTTGTATAGGTAAATCAGTTCTTTTTCCGCTACTGAAGCTTCTAGTCGTTGCATTGAAATCTGAAGCTCCAACAACTCCCTGGTGGATAGAGTATTAAATCCATCCTCGATCTGAGCCATCATATATTCTGGTAACTGATTTCCTCTGTTAGCTACAAGATTCATCAGTTCAGGGCTTTTTGAAGAATGGGGATTGGATACAAGTACATCCCTGATCATTGCTTCATTCAGAACATCTTCCTTTTGAATTGCCGCAGACAGAACGATTTTAGAAACATAAGAACCTGTCTGAATTAGTTCCTGATAAACGTCGTATGATTCATCAGGGTTACTGGAGAAAACAGTGTTTTCTAATAAAATAGTATTTCCCTGGTCAATGGATTCGGTCAGAATCACACTTAATGCTTCAGCCGAAACTTCTTTCGCTTCAACAAAATCTTTAAGCTCTTCTTTCCCATTTGGAATAACTAACGAACAAGATTCTCCCGGATAATATTGCTTACCTGAATTAAAGAGTGAGATTGTTGAACTTGTATAATACCATGGAATTAATTCAGGAAAACTCTGATTGGGTTGATGGTGAACGTAAACAATATTCTGCAATTCGTTGTGATAGTCACTGGTTGTACCCGGGAAAGCATGGCCAAATAAATTACCAGCAGGAGAGCTCACATTTTGATTGGTCCCCTGGTAATAGCCAATACCATATCCCTGGCCATTTTGGCCACCTGTAACTGCTATATCATTTTTGTTATGGCTGAAATAGTTACACTTAATGACTAAGCCAGTTTCAGGTGTTAAGCTACCTCTATTCTGATTCTGAGCTAAAACCCCAACTTTTAAATTGCTGAAAGAGTTGTCGTTAATCAGGTTATAGGCTGAGCCGGAGTTATTGACAATTATACCAATAATTTTCCTGATAGAAGTGGAATTATCAATATTCCTGAAATGGTTATTATTAATAGTATAACCAGTGCAATTATTCATGTAAAGCCCAAAACATGAAGGAAGTTGGGTTGGAATATCAGGGTAGTTTAATGGTTCAAAAATGTTGTTGACAATCCTTAAACCATTTGAACCATTTGTGTAGATACCATTGAAAACAGTATTAAATGTGGTGTTTTCAACTTTGAATGTTTGGATCGGACTTGAAGCTTCAGATTTTATACCATAATGCAAATGATAGAAATATGAGTCAACTTGTCCATTTGGTGATTGGTAGCTGGTTATTGCAAAGTTTGCTGAATAACTCTGTATCCCGATTCCGTTTGTTTCATTTGGAACACTTGTTACAGCATTATTATTCAAGAAGCGATTACCAGATATTTCGTTCAGATTTACATCATTTAAAGTCAGGAAAACCATTCCATTTATGTTTGCTATATTCCAGATAAATTCAGTATTCCGGATATAACTTTTATTGTATAGCTCAAATTGTTGACTTGTTCTGCGATAAGGAGCAAATACGACACTCAGTTTATTATTTAACAGAGTAGAGGATTCTAATTCCAAAATACCTCCGCCATAATTATAAGCAAAAACTCCATCCATCCCTTTCCCAACTTGAATTGCTCTGTTAGCATTGGATATGAGTGTTCCATTCTTTACACTGAGAAACCCTTGGTTAGTTGATGGTATCTGATCAAGCAGCCTGTTCCCCCATACCTGGATTCCTTCCCAGTTTGAGGAATTGTAACTAGACAAAGTAGCACCATCTAATGTTAATTTACCTCCTCTATCGATGGTAATTATAGCGTTTTCTTTGAGATAAACCTCTCCCTTTATTGATAAAGTTCCTCCTGGATGTATTTTAATGTAGTTGTTTACTACTTTTAAGTCACCTGCATTCCATACTAGGTTTTGACCATTAAATACCTCATAATCAGCACCAATTGTGCTAATCTCTTGCGCCTTCAACAGAGCTGCGTGCGCATCAATAAGACCAGTTCCAAGCAGTCCGGTATATTGAGGGTTAACAGAATAAATGTCCTGAGTGGTGGACTTAACAATATGAGTAACTAAATCAGGGTGGAGGTTTGGGTTTACAGTCAAAATCAAACCAATAAGACCAGTAACATATGGTGCAGCAAAAGAAGTCCCACTAGATGTGTAATAAACAGGCTGATTGTCATACTTGCCAATCGAAATTACTCTATATCCTGCAGCACATACATCTACACGGTCATTATGAGTATGTATTCCACAACATGTGCTTGCGTGTTTTAAGTCTTCTCCTACACTTGTCACAGAGATTGTCTTTTGATAAGAAGCAGGATATGTATAGTTGGTTGTATTTTCATTACCTGCAGAAGCAACTACAATAGTGCCATTGTCATACGCAAGATTAATGATATTCTCATGTACTGTACTGGAACCATTCGAACCAAGGCTAAAGTTGATAACTCTGATACCCTGCGTTGATAAAACTAGAATATCTGACATTGGATCCCAACCTCCTTGTCCTCGGAGTGCAAGTTTACAATCATATCCAATACTGCTGATTCCCAATCCATTATTTGTGTTAGCTCCGACTATACCTGCTACAAAAGTTCCATGAGTTTTATTAGTTGAAGTGTTATTTGAAACACTGAAAGCTTTTCCCATAAGTTCAGGAAGATCAACCTCAAAGCCAGTATCGATAATACCTACAACTGTAGTTGAACTACCGGTAGATATATCCCATGCATCTTTTGCATTAATTATGTCTAAAGCATAATTTGGGCCCAATGTATTATCTAGCAAATGATAATCATTCGGTGTTGCTAACAATTCAAAATGAGGAACAGATTCTGTATAATCATAATGAGTTGTGAAGTTATCATTTAATTGTGAGGATAAAGCAATTTCATCTCCATCACACTTAAGTAGATAGACTCTTTCAAGGTTATATTTCTCTTTTTGTCGAAAATCTTCAAGAATAGGAAAGGCTTTCTCAAATGAATAAACCTTATACTGAGAGAGAATAGATTGTAGTTCTTGATTACTACATTGAACAATGATTTTCTCTCCATCTTTGACAAAAGTTGGAATAGAAGTGGGATTTAGGACATAAACATACAGTTGTCCTTTTTCAAATGATTGAGCAAATAAGTGCAGTATGGAAATTAGCACAAAAAAAACTGTTAAAAGAAAATACTTTTTCATTTTAGAAATATAATTTAGTTTGGAAATAAGGTAATTATCGATGTACTGTATGTATTAAACCTATGGAGGCACACCTTTGTCCGACAGAAAAAGAATTGTCTTGAATCTGATGTTTCGGAAAAGATGTGCTGATTGTTTAAAAGTATATTGGTTACAACTAATATGTTCAGTGACTTCCTGAATGCAGTTTTGAAAAACCGGCACAAGAATAATCTCTCTCTCTCTCTCTCTCTGATTATCAGCATGTTACGTATAGTATTTTGTCGAAATTGACAATTGCGACTCTCATTTATGTAAATACATTGCAATATTATTAAATCCAAACCAATAATAAAAGCCCTTGATGAAAATATTTACGAAAACTTAATATTCTGAAAAAGTGATATCAAAAAGATAAAACTTTATATTCCTGTCCTTGTTTATGTGCTGTAAAAAGAAATTAAACTTCTGTTATGAAAAAGATACTTTCGTTTGTGCACAATGATTTTGAAGACCTTGAACTCTGGTATCCCATACTCAGGCTGAGGGGCGAAGGACTTACCGTTCACCTTGCCGGCGATATTGGCAATCACATTTATGTAGGTAAGTACGGTGTGCCAGCCAAAAGCGACTATGCCTTTGATGAGATAAATTCCGGCGATTATGACGGTTTGCTGATTCCCGGAGGATGGGCACCCGATAAACTCAGGCGTTATCCGGATGTGTTGAACATTACCCGCGAAATGATGGCTGCCGGAAAACCAGTCGCACAGATTTGTCATGCAGGTTGGGTGCTGGTTTCTGCACAGGTGCTGAAGGGGCGCAGGGTTACAAGTACACCCGGAATTAAGGATGATCTGATCAATGCCGGGGCCACATGGGTAGATGAAGCTGTGGTGGTTGATGGGAATCTTGTTTCTTCACAAAAACCTGCGGATCTGCCGTTCTTTATGAATGAGTTTCTGAAATTGATGTGAATCGTTTTAGGTTTCGCGCCTGTCTGCGTGTTATAAAAGGCAGGCAATGACCTGCCTGCATTGCCAAGCGTTGAACGGATAAAAAGACTTATTCTTCCTGGCTAAGATCGGAGATGATTCGGTTTTCCGATGGGAACAATGTGATAAAGTAAAAGAGTATCATGCCGACAAATCCCAGAAACAGTCGTTCTCCGGTGAAGAGGTAGGCGATAATCGCAAAAAAGGAAGGCGTTTCCAGCAATCCGAGGCGGATAATAAGGGCAGATCGGTAATGGTTGAATTTTTCTTCAATGTCATTGGAAGCGCGTGCTCTTTCATGAAGCTTCGCCGGGACAAAACGGCTGGCTATAAAACCCGCCAGCACGAGAAAAGGCACAATGATCAAACCATAGGTTCTAAACTCCGGATTCGCGATTTCAAGGCCTGAACTTATGAGACCGAGAGCAACAAGTGCAAAAACGATCTGGCTGCCGAGCAATGCAAAAAATACGATGGTCAGTGATTTCTGAAAATCCTTAAATTGAGGATGGTTCTGCATAATTATTTTGTTTTATCCCGCAAAGGTAATGAAGTGGTGATGTAAAAATGAAAAGTTAAAAATTACATCTTCAAATAATACACATTTTATTATCCCCCTCGTCTCCCCCTTTCGAAAAAGGGGGACGATTACTTTCGTTTTTTTTGATACATCTGTTTAAAGAAATCCTTATCAGTTTTCATGAGGGAATACGCAAACTATCAAACTCTTCCACAAGTCAAAGGGTCATATCAATCACGAATTTTCGGGAAGGAAATCGGCCAATTGTAGATTTCCCTTGGTCATCTCCTGTTCATGCTCAATTTTTTTGAGTTTCTCTTCAGGTTGACAAAACATCTGTCTTGTATTTCAACCCAATATTCTCCCTGATGTTATCAAGGGTCCGTATCAAATCAAGGCTCATTGAATGTGGCATTTTTTCACTTTCAGTTTTGCCAGACTTCAGACATTCCATTACCTCAACGATTTCATGATAATAGCCGTTGCCGATGTATGCGTTTTGGAAGGTTTCAGAAGTATTGTCATTGAGTTGTAAAGTCAGTTTTTCGGTATGGTGGAAGCGGGAGTGCATTTTTATGGAGCCTTTTTCGCCATAAATAAATGCTTCGATGGGCGTGTTTGACAGTATGCTTGACTCCGAAAATGCTTTTTCACCCGATAAGTAGTCAAACAATATCGCGCAAAAGCTATCCACACCGGTATCGGTAAAAGTTGCGACTGCATTTATCTGATCAGGGATTCCCAAAAGAAGAAGGCTGAGATAAACAGGATAAATTCCGATATCCAGCAGAGTTCCGGCGCCAAGGTCGGGATTATAAACCCGGCTTGATTTATTGCCATCACCAAGAAAACCGAAATCGGCTTTTACATAATGAATTTTTCCGATGGCATCCTGCCTGATAAGCTCAATAAGCTTTTCAGTTCCCGGAATAAACCGGGTCCAGAGGGCTTCCATCAGAAACAGATTTCTTGCTCTGGCTTCATCGGTCATGATTTTTACCTCCCGCGCATTCATGCCAAAAGGTTTTTCACAGAGAACAGCTTTCCCTGATCTGAGGCAGAGCATGGTTTGTTCGAAGTGGAAAACATGGGGAGTTGCTATATATATGATATCTATTTCAGGGTCAGCGGCAAGCGCTTCGTAATTCTCAAAAACGTGAACTGCGTTGTATTTTTGAGCAAAAGCTGCCGATCTGCCTGCATCCCGCGAAGCGACTCCATGCAGAACAGCATTTTCGACGAGCTGTAAGTCCTGCGCAAACTTCCCGGCTATTTTTCCCGGGCCAATGATTCCCCATTTGATTTTTTCAGGCATCTTGAAATTTATTTAATGGTGTGAGCAACTATTTTTGTCAGGTTAAAATGTAAAAGGAATTTGCCACGAACACACTAATATTCAAGGTGATGTTGTGGTTTAGCGCAATAATGGCAAAAAATTAACTTTGTTCTTTATGCCAGCAGTGTTTTTGCGTTAATCAAATTTACAATATGTTTTCTTGAATATGGTGGCAATATCCCTGAATGGTCGATTTTTTTAATATGAATAAGCTATTTTATTAATTTTGCACCTCTAAAAATTTGTTTCCAGCTTTTTACCGATATGTTCGAAAATTTAAGTGATAAGCTCGACAGAGCCTTCAAAACCCTGAAAGGTCAGGGACATATTACCGAAATTAATGTTGCCGAAACCCTCAAGGATGTGCGTAAGGCACTTCTCGATGCCGACGTTAGTTACAAGGTTGCCAAGACTTTTACCGATACAGTAAAGGAAAAAGCTTTGGGTCAGCATGTGCTTACAGCGGTTTCTCCCGGTCAGTTGATGGTTAAGATCGTACACGACGAACTTGCCGCACTTATGGGCGATGAGCAGGTTGAAATCAATCTTAAGGGGAATCCGGCAGTGATTTTGATTGCAGGTTTACAGGGATCCGGTAAAACTACTTTTTCAGCCAAGCTTGCCAATTATCTCAAAACCAAGAAGAATCGCAAAGTGTTGCTGGTTGCCGGCGACGTTTACCGTCCTGCTGCCATAGAACAGTTGAAAGTGCTCGGCGAACAGATTGGCGTTAAGGTGTTTACCATCGATGATGACAAAAATCC
>Ga0351883_1188_pt1 | contig 18590 bp, 16 predicted proteins | sample BONcelFGM3001F14_FD_206772 | JGI IMG/M metagenome (GOLD analysis project Ga0351883, IMG submission 206772) | Enriched cells from coal bed in the Powder River Basin, Montana, United States - BONCAT cells FGM rep3 HSBNCT.FGM.300.1.F14 ...
AAAGCTGAAGAAAGCGACAGACTTAAATCATCATTTCTTGCCAATATGAGTCATGAAATCAGAACGCCTATGAATGGAATTCTTGGTTTTATGAGCCTTCTTCAGGAACCCGATCTTACAGGCGAAATGCGAGACGAATACATCGAAATCGTAAATGCCAGTGGACAACGCCTTTTGAGTACGATCAATGATATTATTGACATTTCAAAAATTGAATCGGGACAAATATCTGTCAATAAGGAAAATGCTGACATTGCTGTTTTGTTGAAGCGATTGTATTTGTTCTTTAAACCGGAAACAGATGCCAAAGGAATTGACCTGATTCTCAATACCAACATTGGCAATGAAGAAAAATCCTGTTTAATAGATATTCATAAAACAGAATCGGTGCTGACCAATCTGTTAAAGAACGCCATCAAGTTTACATCCAAAGGTAGCATTACCCTTGAATGCAATTTACTCGATAATACGCTTATTTTCATTATAGAAGATACAGGTAAAGGAATCCCACCCGAGAAATTAAAAAGTATTTTCGACCGATTTGTTCAGGCCGATGTTTCACATTCCCGCGAATTTGAGGGATCTGGTTTGGGACTAGCCATTTCCAAAGCTTTTGTGGAAATGATGGGTGGAGATATTCGCGTTGAATCAAAATTTGGGGTCGGATCAAAATTTTCATTTACTGTTCCCATTGAAATCAAAGTCATTCCTGAAAAAATGCCCGTGATTTCAGAAACTGCTGCTACGCGGGGAATTATTACGGCTGATTTTGTGTTTCTGGTTGCAGAAGACGACGATGTCAGCTTCCTTTATCTGAGTAAACTCTTCACCAATTATAAGGTGAAACTGATCAGAGCAATAAACGGGCTGGAAGCTGTAAATATATGCCAGAGTAACCCTGAAATTTCCCTGGTATTAATGGACATAAAAATGCCCGTTATGGATGGATACACCGCAACACGAAAGATACTTGAGTTCAGACCTGACCTGCCTATAATTGCACTTACCGCTTTTGCTTTTTCCGAGGATAAAGAAAAAGCATTAAGTGCCGGTTGCATCGAGTACATCAGCAAACCTGCAAACCGAAGATTATTAATGGGTATGCTCGAAAGAATCCTCAATTTTAAAGACACAATCGAGTGGAAGTAAAAGGGCGTTTGTTGTTTCACTTTCAAAATTAAACCTGCATTTAATTTTTTTCACTTATCAAGGTTTCTTATGTTGTTGAATTTCACCCGAAGAGTGCTGAATTTTGCCAGATACAGACTCATTCCTCCCCATAATATGTTCACCCACAAGGCTGAACAGTTTTATTTTGAAGAATACAACCGTTACATCAGCCCCTATCTGGTAAAAGGGCAGACAATGTTGGATATCGGCTGTCAGATGGGACGTTTTACCATTCCTGCTGCATTGAGAGGCGTAAATGTGGTTGCAACCGATATCAGAACCAGCTACTTCCGGTTTATCAGCAAGAAAATCAATGGCAAGGGGAATGTAGAGTTCCGCCACGAGACTCTAGAGCAATCGTTGAAAAGTCTCCCCAAAGGGCATTTTGATGTGGTTATGTGCCTGGAGCTGCTTTACAACCTGCCCGATCCTGCTCAGAATCTGCAAAAACTTGCCATGCTGTTAAAGCCCGGGGGTGTATTGATTACTTCGCACCGGAGTCCGGGTTATTACCTTTTCCGGTTTATCCGTGAAAAAAATTACGAAGCGGCAAACCTTATTTTGCAGGCAAAACATCCGGATTATAACGCTCAGACTGTTGATGAATTGAAAACTTTATGCCTTCAGTCGGACCTGGAACTTCTACAGTTGGTTCCAATTGGTTTGTTCTCAGGCTTTGGCAGTGATGCATTTTCGGGAATTGCAAATCCTGCAAAAATGTCGGAACAGAACAAACTGGCTTTATCGCGTTTTGAAACCAATCATGATCTCAGTCAGATGTTTGGCAACTCAGCCCGATATAACCTTATGATCGGCCGACAGAAATAGTTACCACAGCATATGTTTTGAAATCATGACTCTTTAATCATGCTCCTCAAAGTATTCCTTGCTATCTTTACACACTCAAAATAAAAGAGTATGGATTCGGATATAATCATTGATCTTCAGAATATCAGCATTTTTCAACGCGATAATCTTGTTTTGTCAGGTGTTGACCTTAAAGTAAGGCAAGGGGAGTTTATTTACCTGATTGGTAAAACCGGTACTGGTAAAAGCAGTTTATTGAAAACCCTCTATGCTGAATTGCCTCTTAATGAGGGATTTGGGTCTGTTTGCGGATATAACCTTGTTGGAATCAAAAGCAAGGATGTTCCGTTTCTGAGGCGCAGACTTGGAATTGTTTTTCAGGATTTTCAGCTGATGTTCGATCGCACTGTGCATTCAAATCTTATGTTTGTGCTTAAAGCAACCGGCTGGAAAGATAAAGTTGCTATGGATGACCGGATAAAGCAGGTACTTGAAAAAGTTGGACTTTCGACCAAGGGATTTAAAATGCCACATCAGCTTTCGGGCGGAGAGCAACAAAGGGTTTCAATTGCCCGTGCTCTTCTGAATGATCCTGAACTTATACTCGCCGATGAGCCTACCGGAAATCTTGACCCCGAAACTTCTATCGGGATAATGAAGCTGTTGATCGACATCAGTAAGTCGGGAAGGGCCGTTTTAATGGCTACCCACAATTATGCGCTGATGGAAAAATTCCCGTCACGAATAGTAAAATGTGAAAGTGGAAAGGTTCTATTCACCGAAAACCGCACTGACTAACCTCTGTGCATTGGCTGAATTAGAATAATTAGCCTTAAGTAACTCTATTCGCGCCAAAGCTTCGGTTTTCGAAAATGGTTTCCCTGAAAGTTCATCAAGCATCTTTTTCAGCTCTGCCGGGGTTTCGGCCGTGTAACATAATTTATTCAGCCCCGTTCCATTAAGCATTGAAAGGTTGACAAGACAATGTCTTCCATTGTATAATGTGTTGAGCAGCTTTAGCTTAAGCCCGGTAGCCTGAAATGTTACCAGGATATTTACCTGTGCGTTTCTGATCAGCGAGAATAGTTCTTCATCATCAGGGTTGGCAATTACGGAGATATTGCGGTGCTTTGCCGCCAGCTCAACAATATGTTTTGGAGGGTTCATCCCGGCAATAATCAACCGATGATTGGTTTGTGCAAAAACCTTATTAATCAGAAATGCTGCTGCTGCTTCATTTTCAGGAACCTCAATGTTTCCATGGTAAAGCGCATAATCTCCGGTTCCTTCAATTATGTTCAACTCTTCATTTGAATGAAAACTAGGAAGAAATCTCACATCGTTTTGCGGAAATTTACTTTTCAGATAATTGGTGTCATACTCCGACACAACCAGCATCAGATCAGCATTTTTTAGTTTCTTCTGAAAAAACAGGAGCTTCAGACTCTCAAGCAGAAAATAGGCTTTTTTGCCCGGATTGCGCTCTGCTTTGAAAAGATTTATATAATACTGATGTTCGATATTGCTTTCCCGATAAATCAATTTACGCCCTTTAAGTCTTTGATCATCAATATAATAACAGGAGTGTAAGCCTTCGAATAATATCGGATGATCATCCTGCAAAAGGTTATTGATCATATCTTCAGAACGCCTGCTTTTTACGATATATGGTTTCAGGCAAAATGCAGATTTTAATCCGAGTTTACGGGGGTAGTAAAAAACTCTTTCGCACATCGGCTCAAGTTCGGGAGCTTGTTCGCGGCCGGGATATTCTATAATGTGAAGATAAATCTTTATCCCCATTTTGTGCAATGCCCTGATTTTGTAGTAAACGTCAATCACCCCGCCGTAATTGGGAGGAAAAGGCACATCAAAAGAAACAATATGAAGGTAACGCTCAGACATATTTTTTGTAAAGTTCTATCAGGGTTATTGCTTCTTTCTCCCAGGTAAGTTCTGATGAAGCGTGTAAAAGATTTTTTTTCCAGATTTTTCGTGATTCCCCATCCGAAAGCATATTTGTAATAAGATTGCCAAGGTATTCAGGATCATGATCTTCGGCAATTTTACCGATGTTATAACCTTCTACAATACGGGCAATCTCAGGAAGTCGGGACGCCAGTACCGGAATTCCGGCGTGAATGTAGTCAAAAAGCTTATTGGGAAGACTAAAACGGTAATTGATGTTGGTATTTTTGTCAAGTGTGAGACCAAGATCAGCAAGTCGTGTATGCATGATGAGTTCGGAATAGGGGAGTCTGTCCTTGAAAATAACCTTATTCTCAAGATTCAGATGCTTAACCATTTCCTTAAGTTTTCCGATGACATCGCCTCCGCCAATAATGAGCAGAATTGCATTGTCAACATATTTCATGGCTTCAACAGCTTCTTCCGCTCCGCGCTGTACGTTAATTCCAGCCCCTTGCATCAGAATTATATTTTTGTCTGCCGGAAGTCCGCATTCCTCACGGGTTAATGCTTTTGTTTCCGTTTGAATCCGCGGAATGTTTCTGACCACCTTTAATTTCTTTCTGTATTTCTTTTCGTAAAGATCAGCAATGGATTGATTTACGGTGATAATATCCGTGAGTTTCGGAAAAATAAATTGCTCAATCCTTTCCCAGATTCCCTGAACAAATGGTCGGTTAACAAGTTCCGGCGTTTCGGTGTAATATTCGTGACTATCGTAAACTATAGGAGTGCGCTTTAACTTATGTGCTGCGAAATTCGCCGGAAGGGTGTCCAGATCGTTGGATACCAATAGACTACTCTTGTTTGTCAGAAGAAACAGAAGCAGCCGTATATTGTATTCTGCATAAAACAGCGGGCCCTTCCTGAAGAGTAGTTTCATGCGATGCGTTGCATAAGGCCTGTCGTTTAGAGCCAGGCATCCGGGCAGCCATCGTCCGGCCAATGTTACCTTAAAACCCAGTTCAAGCAAGGTTCTGCAAACCTTGTCAACACGTTGATCCGTGCTTAAATCATTGGTAACTGAAACGATTACTTTTTTCAAAACGCAGACTAAAAATGAATTGGCATGCAAAAGTACCTGATTTTTGTTTAAAAAAAATTTTATATGCCGCAGAGCGCTGAATTTCCCCGCTTCTTTTAATCATGCAATCTCTGTACTTTTGCAGCATGAACAAACAGATTCCAATCAGCATACAACACAATACCAGCCTGAAGCCATTCAACACCTTTGGTATGGATGTAAAAGCAGCCGCATTTACTGAAATAACTTCCGAAGATCAGCTTCCGGCTTTGCTAAAGTTTGTCAATACATACAACGGGCCTGTGCTTTTTCTGGGTGGAGGAAGTAATTTGTTGTTTACCCGCGATTTCGATGGGTTGGTGGTTCATATTGCTACCCGGGGCATTGAGATTGTTGATGAAGATGAAGATTATGTTTATGTGAGGGGAAAAGCTGGCGAAAACTGGAATGATTTTGTGCAGTTCTGCGTAAAGCGGAATTATGGCGGACTTGAAAACCTGAGTCTGATTCCCGGAAATGTTGGCAGTGCGCCCATTCAGAATATAGGAGCTTACGGCGTTGAAATAAAGGATACATTTTACATGCTTGATGCCGTTGCCGTTCGGAGTGGAGAGTTTCGCGAATTTTTCAGCGATGAATGTTATTTCGGCTACCGGCACAGTATTTTTAAAACGGAACTGAAAGGCAGTTATATTATCCTTTCGGTGACTTTCAGGCTAAATAAAAACCCCGGATTGAGCCTTTCGTATGGTTCTATCAGAGACCAGATGATTGCCATGGGACTGAAAGAGAGTGTTCAATCTGTTGCTGAAGCGGTTATCAGCATTCGCCAAAGCAAATTGCCCGATCCCCTCGAAATTGGCAACGCAGGTAGTTTCTTCAAAAATCCGGTTATTGCAAAAGAACATTTCAATCAGATTCTGGCTTTGCATCCCGGTATTCCGTCCTATCCGGCAGAAGGCGGAGTTAAACTTGCTGCTGGCTGGCTTATTGAAAAGTGCGGATGGAAAGGTTACAGGGACGGTGATGCCGGCGTTCATGAAAAACAGGCTTTGGTGATGGTAAATTATGGTGCTGCAAATGGTACACAAATACTTACACTTGCTCATAAAATAATGGATTCAGTTAAAACCACTTTCGGCGTTGAAATTGAGCCTGAAGTGAATATACTTTAACTTGCTAATGACGTTTAGTCAAGGTGTAGGAATACAAAAAAAAAGTCCTTCGAATCCGCTCAGGAGGACATCGTATAGAGCTGATAACGTGTGCAATAAAGAGAATCATTGCTGACCTGACTCGAATGTCACACTGAGCGGAGTCGAAGTGTTTAAACGCTTTTCCTGTAAAGATTACTTTATCAAAGGGAAATTTTCTAAATTCGCACTTCCACTTTCTGAAATTTCGAGCATGGGAGCAACGCTGATTGGGTTTGTCGTTTACCTCTTTGCCATGTTGGGCATAGGAATATATGCTTACAGGCGCAACGAATCCACAGCCGATTATTATCTGGGTGGACGAAAAATGAATTCCTGGGTGGTGGCCCTTTCTGAGCGTTCATCAGGTGAGTCGGCATGGCTGTTGCTTGGACTTCCCGGCGCAGCACTTGCTCTTGGTGTAGTTGAAGTTTGGACAGCATTGGGTTGCCTTATCGGGATATTTTTCTATTGGTATGCTGTTGCAGAAGCAATCAGGTTGCAATCAGGAAAATCAAATGCCATTACGCTTCCCGATGTTTTTGCCAACCACTTTTCGCGCGGAAGCCTGATCATACGCTTTACAGCCATGATAATTATTATCTTTTTCTTTACTTTTTATCTGGCAGCGCAGTTCAACGGTGCCGGGAAAGTACTTAATGTTACATTTGGCATTGATCCGTTTACAGGAATGGTTGCAGGCGCGGTGGTGATTATACTTTACACCATGCTGGGTGGTTTTTCAGCGGTGGTGTGGACTGATTTTGTGCAGGCTTTGCTGATGTTCGGAGCGCTTGTGCTGCTTCCGGTGGCCGGACTGATTGAAGTGTCTTCGTCTGGTCATTCACTGCATACAGCCTTACAGAGTGCCGGCGGAAGTTATCTTGATGTTGTTGGTGGCAAAACCGGATGGGCTGCAGTAGCCACCATCGTTGGCGGACTCAGCTGGGCATTTGGATACATGGGTCAGCCTCATTTGCTTACCAAATTTATGTCGATTAAAGATCCGGGAAAAATAAAAAAAAGCAGACGGATTGCTTTTATGTGGGCAGTTCCTGCTTTTGCCGGAGCGTTTGTAATTGGCCTTGTTGGGCTGGCTTTGTTTGGTCAGGGATATTTTGATGATGTTGAAAAGGTTATGCCACATCTAGCCAATTACCTGCTGCCTCAATGGGTAGCCGGAATCCTTGTTTCTGCTGCCATTGCCGCCATGATGTCCACTGCCGATGGTCAGTTGCTGGTTATTTCATCCACAGTATCCGAAGATTTTTTCCGGCATATACTGAAGATTAATTTGACACCGAAATCAATGGTGAATTTGAGCCGGTTGGTAACGTTGTTTGTTGGAATTGCGGCCTTCCTTGTGGCTGTTTCATCAGGGAAACTGATTTTCGCGATGGTGTCATATGCCTGGGCTGGGCTGGGGGCCGCATTCGGTCCCGCATTGCTGCTGATGCTACGATGGAAAAAAATCACATGGCAGGGAGTTTTTGCAGGCATGGTGACCGGAACACTGGTAACCATTATCTGGACAGAGATTTCAATTCTCGATCAAAACCTCTCAGCCAGATTTGCTTCGTTTGTTTTGGCTTTCGCCGCGGTTTATTTCGTGAGCCTTATTACTTTCCGGAAAGAGGAGCCGCTGAAGGTTTAAGTACTTTCTCAATACAATTCCATAACCTTTCGGCTGATTTGTCCCAGGTAAAAATCTCAGCACGTCTGAAACCTTCTTCTATGAGCTTGCTTCTGAGATTTTCATCATGAAGTATCATATGCATCGCATCTGATATTTCTTCGGGTTTAAAGGGATTTATAAGCAGGGCTGCCTGGCCGCTCACTTCGGGCATAGAAGTGACATTTGATGAAATAATCGGAGTCCCGCATCTGAAAGCTTCGACAATCGGTATCCCAAAGCCTTCAAAATAGGATACATAGGTGAGTGCGATTGCTGCGCCCATCACATTTTTCATCTCTTCGGTTTCCAGTCTTCCTGTAAAAATTACCGAATCCTGGTATTTCATCGAATCATAAACCGAAGCAATTTCGCCGGTCCACCATTTTTTTGCACCTGCCAAAAGCAGTACACAATTCCGGGTATCATTCTGCTTAAAAATATCGAATGCCCTGAAAAGGTTTATCAGATTTTTGCGGGGATGCAAAGACCCTACAAAAAAGAAGTATGGGCGGCCTTCGGTATATTTGTTACGGGTGCTGATTTTAAGCTCCTCATCAATGGGCGCATATAATTCGTTGGCACCATTATAAACAACATCAATCAGACCCGGGTCAGTTCCGTATTGTTTGTGGATATCGCTTTTCGAATATTCTGAAACCGTTGCTATCCGCGAAGCTTTTGCAGCATATTTTCTGAAAAAAGTTCTGTAATACCACCTTTCAGCAAAGGGCAGATCTGCAGGATAATGCTCAAAGTTAAGGTCGTGAAATACCGCGATTGATGGTGTTTTGGAGCCAAGCGATAAATATCCGTCAGGCGAAAGAAAGATATCGGCTTTAAGCTTGTGTAGCATATGGCGAATTGAAATTTCAAACCATATATAGTACAAAATAGGATGCCTTGCAGGAGGACCTACAACAATGGGTGTAACATTGCTGCTGAAAATAAAATCAGCATGATACGGCCTGTCGAAAATAAAATAAAAGTTGTGCTCGGGATGGGCAATGACAATGCGACGGAGGTTCTCAAACGTGAACCAGCCGATGCCTTCGAGCCGGCCATGAAGCAATAATCGGGTATTTACAACTATATTCAAATCAGTAATTTGTTCTGCAGATGTTTTTATTCTGCCGGGGTGAAAGATTATTTAAAGAATAATGATATTTTTGCGCAAATTTAATCTTTATTGAACAATTGAAGGTTAAAATTCATGTTTTAGGTAATACATCACCCGGCCATTGATTGGTCAAAAATTCCGGAATGCAACGTAAATTTATTACCAACCTTGGTTTTCTTCTGTTTCTGAACCTGCTGATCAAGCCATTCTGGATTTTTGGCATTGACAGGACAGTGCAGAATGTGGTTGGTGCTGAGGATTTCGGGTTTTATTTTATTATTTTTAACTTCTCCTTTCTATTCAATATCCTGTTTGATTTTGGGATTACCAATTTCAACAACCGAAACATTGCTCAGAATTCTCAGCTGCTGAATAAGCACTTTTCCAGTATTCTGGTCCTTAAGTTTATGCTGGCAATTGTTTACTTTTTTGTCACAATCATCGCGGGAATACTCTGGGGATTTCGTGGAAACGAGTTGTGGTTACTTGCTTTACTGGGATTGAATCAGTTTTTTATCTCTTTTATCCTTTACCTGAGATCAAATGTTTCGGCATTGCTTCTCTTTAAAACCGATAGCATTTTGTCGGTCCTTGACAGAGTTCTGATGATCGCCATTTGTAGTGTTTTGCTCTGGGGCAAAGTCACCGAAAGCCAGTTTCGTATTGAATGGTTTGTATATGCTCAGACTGCCTCATACCTTTTGACAGGAATTGTGGCGTTGTTGATTGTAATACGAAAGGCTTCTTTCAGGCGGTTAAACTGGAATTGGCCATTTTTTATGATGATCATCAAGCAAAGTCTTCCTTTTGCAATCCTGGTTTTATTAATGACATTTTATAACCGCATCGACTCGGTTATGTTGAAAGGTTTATTGCCAAAGGAATCCGGAAATCTGCAAGCCGGTATATATGCCCATGCATACCGATTGCTTGATGCGCTCAATAATATCGCATACCTTTTCTCAGTTCTGCTTTTGCCATTGTTTGCCCGCTTAATCAAGACAGGTGAGAGGGTTGATAAACTGGTGAAGCTTTCATTTACCCTTCTGTTTGTTGTTTCAGTAATATTTTCGGTGACTTCATACTTTTTCAGCTTCCCGCTGATGGATTTGATGTATGAGCAGCATATTGAAGAATCTGCAGTTGTATTTGGTGTTTTGATGGGATGTTTTGTCGCCATCTCCACAACGTATGTTTTTGGAACCTTACTTACAGCAAATGGCAACCTGAAACATCTGAATTATGTTGCGGCCGGAGGAATGGTGCTGAACATTACACTGAATGTAATTCTTATTCCTCGTTATGGAGCGCTTGGATCTGCATGGACAAGCCTGATTACACAGGCAATTATGGCAATTATTCAGGTTTTCCTGGCTTCAGTTTTCTTCCGGTTTACAATAAATTATTCTTTTATTTTACGGCTGATTTTTTTCTTTGCCGGGGTAGTTGCCATTAACTGGCTCGCAACTATGCTCCCTTTTCATTGGGCAAAGTCAGCATTGTTGGTTATAGCAGCATCAGTTTTGTGGGCAGGCTTGCTTCAGTTACTTAACATCAGGAATCTTATCAATATCTTTTCGAGCACTGAACGGTGATTAAACCTGTGTTTTCTCCTCTTTTTATGCCCGGAGTTGGTTCCCAATGCAGGCAAATAAGTGGTTTCCATTCATTTTTATTTCAAATTTGAATATTTTCCTGCACAAAAGTGAAACTGACTGATTTTTCATTTCGCTAAGTGAAATATTTTTCCATATCTTTGACCACCCTAAACGAACCAGCATTCCATATGTCGGAGAATAAGTTTTCAGAAATCAGGGATTTTGACTCCACCAGTCTCGGGATGTTTCTCTATTCCTGGCGTAAACACCTGATAATAATAAGCCTGAGTGCAGCTATATTGGCTGCCTTCTTTTCATCATCCTGGTTTATTACGCCTTTATTCAAATCAACAGTTGTTTTATTTCCGGTATCCAGCAATTCCGTTTCAAGGGCATTGCTCACCGATCAGCCAACAGCAAAAACTGATATTCTTGAATTTGGAGAAGATGAACAAACAGAGCAGATGCTTCAGATTCTCAGTTCCAGTAAGATCAGAGATAAAGTGGTTGAGAAATTTGACCTGCTGAAGCATTACAGGATAAGCTCAAAATCAAAGTACAAAAACACCGAACTCAACAGACGGTATGAAAGCAACATAACTTTCAGAAGAACTGAGTTTATGGCGGTTAAGATTACAGTCCTTGACCGTGATCCACAAATGGCCGCTGATATTGCCAATGCAATTTCCGAACTTCTTGATTCAACCAAGAACGCAATGCAATCGGAGAGGGCATTGAAAGGTTTTCGGATTGTTGAACGTGAATATTTTAAACTGGTAAATGAAATCTCTGTGATGGAGGATTCTTTGCGGAAAATCAGGGAACTTGGAGTTTATGACTATGAGTCTCAGTCTGAAATGATTAACCAGCAACTGGCTATTGAAATTGCCAAAGGCAACACCACTGGTATTCGCGCACTTGAAGAAAGACTTTCAGTGCTTGCACAATACGGAGGTTCTTATGTTTCATTGCGGGATATGCTTGAGCATGAAAAGAAGCAATTGAGCTACCTGAAAGCACGTTATGAAGAAGCTCGGGTTGATGCAACCGAAAATCTGCCTCAGAAATTTATTGTTGAGTCGGCCTATAAAGCTGAAAAAAAATCATACCCGGTACGTTGGATAATTGTCCTGGTATCAACCATTTCAGCCTTCCTTATTTCAATACTTGTAATTATAAGTCTTGAGAAAGTGGGAAAGCTCAATTTGTTAAAAAAAAACGCTCGTTCGATTTAAAAAGCCTTAAATTCAGCATAATGGACAACATTAAGCCCAACATGGAGAATTACTTCAGCAATATTCATATGATGAAAATCTTCCTCAAATGGAAGTGGCATCTGTTAGCTATTGCTGTTATAGCTGCATTGCTTGCTGCTATTTTTTCCAGTTCATTTTTCATCAAACCCAGATTCAAGTCTTACGCGCTGGTGTACCCTTCCAATATTGCACCCTATTCTGATGAAAGTGAATCGGAGCAAATGCTGCAGTGGCTGCAGTCGCAGGATATCAAGGATAGTGTAATCAAAAAATTCAACCTTTCTGATCACTACCGGATTGATTCCAGCTACAAATACTATCATTCCACCATGCAGTATCTTTACAATAAGAATGTAAAGATCAACAAAACGCAATGGGAATCTATCGAAATTATTGTCATGGATACTGATCCGGTAATTGCCAGAGATATGGTGCTGTCGATTATTGAATTTTGCAACGCCAAAATCAGAGCAATTCATCGTGAGAAATATTCAGAGGTAGTAAATAGCATGGGCTACACACTTAGAGAGAAAAAAGCTCAGCTTGATAGTGTAGAATCCGCATTGAGTGAATTACGTAAAAATTATGAGCTTATCGATTACGAATCGCAGGCACGCGAAATTACCCGTGGATACCTTCGTACAGTTGATGGGTCAAATTCTACAAGCATCAATACCAAGGATGTGCTTCGGCTGAAGGAAAACTTTGAATCTAAGTCAGGAGAGTTGGCTATCCTGACCCAAAGACGAAATGACATTATGCGCATTTACTCTGAATTTGAACTGGTTTATGACCGTGCTGTGTATGATGCAGCCAAAATATTTACCTTTTCAAATGTGATAACCCCGCCGGTTATTGCTGATAAGAAATCATACCCCGTGCGTTGGTTAATCGTTCTTTATGCCGTGGTTGCATCAATGTTCTTTTCTGTTGTGGTTATCTCTGTGATTGAGAATCGGAAAATCAATCTGGAATTGCAGAAACTGGCCGGAAATAATCCTAACGATTAATCAATTTTTTCAGTGTTGGCCAATCCCAAACTCAGATGGTTTTACCTGCTCAGCGGTTTATTTATTCTGCTGAACTCTCTCCTTATTGTTAAGGAGTTCTATTGGGGTATTGCTATTCCTGTGGCCATCATCATTGCCTTAATGTACCTGTTCTGGCTTGATAAACTTTTGCTTTTTATTGTTTTGGTTACCCCTTTGGCAATAAACTTTGCCGATAGCGAGCTGGGGTTCGGAATTTCCTTACCATCAGAGCCACTTATGGTTGGGGTAATGATAATTTTTATTCTGAAAACAATATTCAATAGCAATTATGATCGCCGTATTCTTTCCCATCCGGTAACAATTGCAATCTTCTTTAGTCTTGCCTGGATGCTGATTACAAGCATTACCAGCGAATTACCAATGGTTTCCTTCAAATCATTTGCCGCCAGGCTTTGGTTTGTAATCCCATTTTATTTTCTTGGGGTTTTATTATTCAGGGATATTAAAAATGTGTCAAGATTCAAATGGCTTTACATGGCCAGTCTTGCAGTTGTAATAATCTACACAACGATACATCATTCATCCTTTGGCTTCGCCGAAAGGCAGGGGCATTGGGTAATGAAGCCTTTTTATAATGACCATACTGCTTATGGTGCTATTCTGGCTTTCTTTGTCCCTGTGTTTGCAGGCTTTATGTTTAATCGTGAAAGATCCAGAACATATCGGATGTACGCACTACTTGCTTCCGTTATTTTATTGATGGCACTTTACCTTTCTTATAGCAGAGCCGCTTGGGTGAGTGTTGCCGGATCGGTGGTTGTAGCTGTATTCGTAGTTTATAAAATAAAATTCCGCTGGATTCTGGGAGCATTGGTAATTCTGATTGCCTCTTTCTATATGTTTAAATCTGAAATTCTTTACGTTCTTGAAAAGAATAAGCAGGATTCTTCGGCCAATTTTATTGAACACGTAAAATCTATCTATAATATTTCATCTGATGCATCAAATCTTGAGCGGATAAATCGCTGGCAGTCTGCATTCAGAATGTTTGAAGAACGTCCGGTGCTGGGATGGGGACCTGGTACTTATCAGTTTATATATGCCCCTTTCCAGCGTTCGAAAGAACGTACCATTATCAGCACCAATGCCGGAGATCTCGGAAATGCACATAGCGAATATATCGGGCCGCTTTCCGAACAGGGTGTTTTTGGACTGGTTAGCATTTTCTGGATTGGAATTGTTGTCATAATTACCGGAATCAGGGTCTATAAAAATGCCGTCAACCGAGAAGTCAGATTATATAGTCTTGTTTCTGTGCTGGCGTTGGTTACTTATTTTATTCATGGATTCCTGAATAACTTTCTGGATACCGACAAAGCTTCCGTTCCATTCTGGGGCTTTATCGCGATGATTGTTGCCCTCGATATCTTTCACAAAGATTCCAAATTTGTGAAAACCGGTTCAATGCATGCCCTTAAAGAACCTGAAGAAAATCCTGCACAGGAATAGCCATTCTGCTGTTTCCTTCATTTTAATGTAACTATTGTTTGTTTTCTCCGTCTGATTCAGGTCAGCAGTTCTGTAGCTGTAAACTGATCATAACTGCAAAACGCATGTTCAATTCTGAACATTAATTTCTGGCTGTGAATCGTTTATTCATCCTATATATCAGATAAACAGATGGTTGCAATTGTTGGCATGAACTTTGAAAAACTATCCCCAAACTCTGTCCGATATGCGCATCGATCTAAAAGCAAACGAAACCGTGGTGAAAGCCACCAACACGCTTCATTCTTCCGGAACGGCAGAATTTAAAGGAAAGCTTGTACTTACAAACCAGAGAATTTATTTCATTTCGGCACAACGGGAAGCAGAAGCCTATGATTTTGAGATTCTTCCTGACCAGATCAGCGAAGTGATTTATTATAATGTGTTAAGGTTTTTCCCGAAAGGGCTTGAACTCAAGACAAAGGAAGGTATCAGTCTGAAGTTTACAATGAAAGACCGCGATACATGGTGCAGGATGATTGTTTCTATGAATTAATTTGCGAAATTATCCCCGCCTCTATTCATTGATTTTACCTAAGGTGCCCATAACTGAAGGCAATTGCTTGAGAGCTGCAATTTCACGCCATTTTTTACGTGCTTCTTCTGCAGGAATGCCAAAGTAGGTTTTTCCACCTTCAAGGCTTTTATTAACAGCCGAAGTAGCGAGCAAGACCGCACCTTTTCCAATTACAATGTCTTTATTGATTGCAACTTTTCCCCATAAAATTACATCGTCCTCTAATCTTGTAACTCCGGCAATTGCACAATGCGATCCTATAAGGCAGTTGTTACCGATGTATGTGTCATGGCCTACCTGCACATGATTGTCGAATTTGGTGCCTTTCCCGATAAAAGTATCTCCCGATACTCCTTTGTCGATGGCACACAATGCACCTATCTCAACATTGTCGCTGAGTACGACTTTACCGCATGACTCAAACTTCCGGTATCCATCAGGTTTGCGTTGAAAATAATATGCATCGGCGCCAATAACACTACCCGAGTGGATAATTACATTGTCGCCTATCTCAGTATGATCATAAATGCTGACATTTGCATGTATGATGCAGTTTTTGCCAATCTTCACATGATTGCCCACAAAAGCATTAGGCTGAATAACGGTACCTTCGCCTATTTCGGCACTTGCACTTACTGCTGCTGTTGCCGGCTCAAAAGGCCTGAACTTTTTAACCAGCGAAACGTAAGCCGCAAAAGGATCATCATGAAAAATAAGAGCTTTACCTTCAGGGCATTCTACTTCTTTGTTTATGATAATGGTTGTGGCTTTCGACCCTAGTGCTTTGCTGTAATATTTCGGGTGATCCACAAAAGTGAGATCGCCGGATTGTACCATATGTATCTCGTTTAGTCCCGAAATAATAAATTCCGGATTGCCTGAATAGGTTGCTCCGATTAGGTCAGCAATGGTTGCAAGTGTAAAGGTTGGGTTGAGTTGCATGATTTGTTAATTTTTCGACAAAGAAAAACCGGACCATAAACTAAGGCCCGGTAATTATCAATTTTTTGAAAATATATTGAAGTTAACGCAAATGAAGCCAATGTATTTACCCTGATTCATCAATTTTTGCTCCTGATGGTTTCTGCCACAATGTGCACCACCAGAGGAATTGCATTTGATTATTCTGTTTGTCACAACAGCTTATTTACAGGATTTTTACAAACTTTAATTATCGCAAAGCAGTCAGATATTTTTGCTTTAACTATCCCGTTCAATATCAGGATTTAACTCTTTCAGCGTAGCCTCCGGTGCGGGTATCAACCTTAATTCGTTCTCCTTCGCCAATAAATAAAGGAACATTAACGATTGCGCCGGTATCAACGGTAGCAGGTTTAAGGGTATTTGTTGCAGTGTCTCCACGAAGTCCGGGCTCTGTGTAAGTTACTATCAGTTCAACAAAAGGAGGTAAATCGCAACTGAGCGGAGTTTCAGTTTCGGCATGAAACATAATTTCAACCAACTGGCTTTCCTTAAGAAATTGCGGTGCGTTGATAATTGTTTCCGGAATTAATACCTGCTCAAAGGTTTCAATATGCATAAAGTTGTAGCCATCTTCTTCCTTGTAAAGAAACTGATATGGACGGCGTTCTACCCTGGCAATATCAATCTTTACACCAGCACTGAATGTGTTCGGTATAACTTTTCCGGTTTTGAGGTTTTTAAGTTTTGTTCTTACAAAAGCAGCGCCTTTTCCGGGGTTTACATGTTGAAACTCGATAAGAGTGTATAAATCTCCGTTAAAATCAATGCAGATTCCGTTTTTAAAATCAGCGGTAGTTGCCATAAAATGTGTTGATTGTTAATGTTTTTTGAGTTGGCAAAGGTAATAATTTTGCCATTAGTTGTTGAATTATTTTGCTCAATGCATTGCACAATGATTGTCCGGCGATGCCTCTATCCCGCACAATATCTTTTAAGAAAGCCAAAACTGCTTAAATGAAGACAGGAATTTGTTCGAGCCCTGAAACGGTTTTGTAATCTTCCATTTTGATTTGCTGTTTGCAGAAATCAAATTCTTCGGTTACCGAATTGGAACTGATAACGATCAGCCGGTTTGCTGAATTTTTATCGATAAGGTCGCGAAACCAGGCAATCCCAGCTCTGTCGAGGTTGGTAACCGGTTCATCGAGCAGCAGGGCAGGGGTGTCGCTCAATATGGCAAGTGCAAGCCTTACCCTTTGTTTCATTCCGGAAGAAAAATGCCGGATGGCTTTATCCGAACTATCGGTTAGCTGGCAAATACGTATAAACTCAGGCGTGGCCATATTTCTGACCAAAGGTTTAAGCCTCCTGTGAAAGCAAACCATTTCGGTAAGGGTGAAATCTTCAATAAGTTCAATGTAAGGTGCTGCAATTGACATCAGCCTGAATGCATGTTCAGGTCGGACTTCAGAACCATTCAGATTGTATCTGATGTTTCCGCGGGTAGGCATAATTGCCGATGAAATCACCTGCAACAAAGTAGATTTCCCCGAACCATTGGAACCAAGTATTGCAGTAGCAGTTCCTGAATGAATTTCTGCACTGAGTTCAGAAAATATCCAGGTATGGTTATATTGCTTGCCTGCTTTTTCGAGAGATATAGAAAGCATTGTCTTTTAAATCATGTAGTTGATCAGTAATGAAGTAGTTACGGGCCGAAATTGCCGCTTTGAAAAGTGCGCAGTAGCTAAACCTGTTTAGAGTATCCTTTCATGATACCTCTGGTTGATCGTGAAATGAATGAGATGATTTCATCACGTTCAGAAGTTGCCGGTAAATTGGCTTCAATAAATTCAAGCGCCTGAGTAACATTGTTTCCTTTGAGGTAAATGTACCTGTAAATATCCTGAATTTCTCGGATTTTTTCAGGAGTAAATCCGCGTCTTCTGAGTCCGATTGAGTTGATGCCCACATATGAAAGAGGCTCTCTGGCTGCTTTTGTGAAAGGAGGTACATCTTTTCGGACCAACGAACCACCGGAGATCATTACATGTGCTCCGATATTGACAAACTGGTGAATGGCAGAAAGTCCGCCGATAATGGCGTAATCGTCTATGGTAATATGTCCTGCCAAAGTAGCTGCATTGGCAAGGATTACATTGTTGCCCACAATGCAATCGTGAGCAATGTGAACATATGCCATCAGCAGACAATTATTTCCGACTACAGTCTCGTTATTTGCTTTGGTTCCGCGGTTAATGGTGACAAATTCTCTGATCACGGTATTGTCGCCGATTTTCACCAGTGTTTCTTCACCATCAAACTTTAAATCCTGAGGAACTGCAGAAATTACCGCTCCGGGGAATATTTTACAGTTTTTGCCAATACGGGCACCTTCCATAATGGTTACATTGGAGCCTATCCATGTACCTTCACCGATTTCTACATTTTTTTCGATATTAACGAAAGGTTCAATAACGGTATTTTTCGCCACTTTTGCTTGTGGATGAACGTAAGCCAGGGGTTGATTCATTTAGGATATTGTTTTTTTTGAGATTTGAGCCATAAGTTCAGCTTCGGCTACAATTTTCGAGCCAACATAAGCTATGCCACGCATATGACTAATGCCCCTACGGAAAGGCGAAATAAGGTCGAGGTGGAAAATCAGGGTATCTCCCGGAACTACTTTTTGCCTGAATCTTACATTGTCAATCTTCATGAAGTAGGTGATGTAATTCTCAGGATCAGGTACCGAGCTGAGTACAAAAATTCCGCCTGATTGCGCCATCGCTTCAATTATC
>Ga0351883_1189_pt1 | contig 18487 bp, 18 predicted proteins | sample BONcelFGM3001F14_FD_206772 | JGI IMG/M metagenome (GOLD analysis project Ga0351883, IMG submission 206772) | Enriched cells from coal bed in the Powder River Basin, Montana, United States - BONCAT cells FGM rep3 HSBNCT.FGM.300.1.F14 ...
GGGGCAGAAGTGGCCGGCGGAGCGATTTGACGAGATGCTGGAGGAGGGGTTGCAGATGGAGCCGACCTTCCCGGCCCTCATCACCACACGGGCAAAGACCCTGAGAGGAAAGACGGGACAGTGGGAGACCTATGCGGACAAGGAATATCGTCGTGAAGGCGGGCTGGGAGTCGAAAGCTATGCCCGCATCGTCATGCTGATGCCGAAGTCGTATAAGAATGTCTTCATGGAGACAAAGGCGTCGTGGCCGCTGACTCGGGAGGGGTTGCTGACGATGAGGAAAAAATATCCAGACTCGCAGGAGATCATCAACAACACCGCCCTGCTGGCTTCGCTCGCCGGGGATCAGGACCTGGCGCGCGAGATGTTTTCCCTGATGGGGAATAGCTACGATCCGCACGTGTGGAAGGATGTCCTGCAAGTCGGGAGATTCCGGATTTGGGCAGAGACGGGCAAGTGGTGAAAACGGAGCTAGCAAATCACATGATGAAGAATTTTTCCTGCCAAGTCCGGGGCCTGATGGCGCTTGTTTCCCTGGTGGCTTGTTCGTCGGTGGGGGCTGAGGAAACATCTGGAGACATATTGCCTGCCATGCCTCCCAAGCCACCCGCTCAAATTGAAGACGTCACCATCTTCACCGTGGAGCAACGCATCGCCGCCTCAAAGCTGACTACGAGGCGAAATGCGAGTCAACGGGAGAAGGCAAAGTTTCAGGCAGAGGTGAGGGGGGCTTTTGAAGAGGAGCGATTTGAGGATCTTAACAGGTTGGCGAGTGAGGCTATCTCCTCCGGTAAGATTTTCGGTGATGGAGCTTGGGGGATTTATGTTTTTCATCAGACCCTGATTCCCGCGCCTGAGGTAAAAGAGGAGGGGTTAGTCGATCTGGAATCACGTTTCCTGAGATGGATTCAGCAGACCCCGGAGTCCCTGACCGCCAGGGTTGCGCTGGTTGAATTTTATATCGGCTACGCATGGAGGGCGCGCGGCGGGGGGTATGCCAATACGGTGAGTGCCGAGCAGTGGAAGGTCTTCAGAGAGCGTCTGGCCATGGCGGAAAAGGTCCTGCTGGATGCGACCAAAGTGCAAGGTCAAGACCCCTACTGGTACGCGGTCCTGGCGTCGTTGGGGCGGGCTCAGCAATGGCCGGCGGATAAGTACGAACTCATGTTTCAGGATGGCTTGCGGAACTATCCGACGAATTGGGAACTGGCCTGTACGCGGGCGTATGGACTCCTGCCGCGTTGGTATGGAGAGCCCGGCGACTGGGAGGCATTCGCTGAGAAGGAGACACAGCGTGAAGGCGGGCTGGGACCGGAGGTGTATGCACGGATCGTGCTCTCGCTCTTCGGCTACTACGACAATGTCTTCAAGGACACGAAGGCCTCATGGGAAAGGACTCGGGAAGGTCTCGAAATCCTACGCAAGAAGTATCCGGACGATGACGTGACTATGAACAATGCCGTGTTGCTGGCCAGGATGGCCGGTGACAAGGAGATGGCACGGGCCCTGTTGGCGCAGATGGGGGATAACTACCACAGTGGAATATTTCGCAGCCGGGAGGACGTCATCCTGATGCGCGAGTGGGCGCAGAGTCCGTAAGTCACAACTTTCGCAGGAAAGTTGACGCCTTAGCCTGCACGCTTTTGGTTGCGTGGAAACAGCGCTGTTCCTAAGTCCTTTTTGCTCGTGCGAAGGAGCCAGCCTGATATTTGTGACGCAAATCCACCGGCTGATGATGTCTCTTCGTTTTTTCCCCGTGATGGCCGTAATGGCGCTCGTGCTGCAGGCTTGCGATAATAATCCCTCCCCCGGCGCGGCCAAAGCGGTCTCAAGCCCGACTCCTCCGCCACCACCCCGGCCTCCACAGTCCACGGGTACGGTGCCGAAGACGGATACAGCGCAGCGACTGGCTGCGGCTGAGTTGAAGGCGGACGAGGGCCCGGTGTCCCGCGACATCAGCAAATTCAAGGCTGAGATCCGGGGGACCTTCGACGAAGGGCGCTATGATGAACTCGAAAAAATCGCGGAGGAACTGCGTGCGAGCCAGGCGACCTTTGGGAACGGGAGTTGGAAGATCTTTCAGTTTTACTCCGCTCTGAATCAGGATGACCGGGCTGGCGATGAACAGTGGAATGCAGACTGGAAAGGGTTTTTGAAATGGGCGGAACAGTACCCGCAGTCGGTGACTCCCCGCATCGCCCTGGCGAATTTCCTGACTTCCTATGCGTGGAAAGCCCGTGGTGGCGGGTATGCAAACACGGTCACCGATGCCCAGTGGAAGCTCTTCCGCGAGAGATTGGAAAAATCCAGCGAAGCGTTGATGGCGGCCCGGAAACTGGGCACGAAGGACCCGATGTTTTACACCGTTGCCGGTACTCTCGCCCTGGGGCAGGGATGGCCGCCGGAAATGTATGCCGCCTTGGTGAATGAGGGCATGGCCACCTTTCCGACCTACTGGTCGATTCCGGTGAATCGGGCGTATTCCCTGTTGCCGAGATGGCAGGGGGAACCGGGCGATTGGGAGAAGTTTGCGGAACAGGCCGCCGAGTTTCCCGGAGGATTGGGCAATGAAACCTATGCTCGCATCGTGAACTATCTCCAGGATTTTTACGGAAACATCTTCAAGGAGACCAGTGCCTCCTGGCCGCAAACCAAAGCCGGATTGGAGATCATGCGCCAGAAGTACCCGGAGTCCAAGACGATCATAAACGTCTCGGCCAAGCTCGCATGCCTCGCCGGGGATCGTGAGTTGGCGCGGGAGATGTTCGCGCAGATGGGCAACTCCTACACCCCGTCTGTCTGGAGCAGGCCGGAGCAGGTGGTCAAGTTCCGTGAGTCTGTGGCATCTGCCGAGTAGCCGGATGGGACGTATGAAAAATATCAGCAGACTCTCAGCTCTGAGTGTGGCTGTATTCCTCGCTGCCTGCGGGGATGAAGACAAAGCCGCCAAGGCTGAATCACCCCTGCCTCTGCCGACAGGAAAATCCGGTCCCATCGAGAATATCAGCAAGGAGGAGCGACTGAAGGCCGAGGACCTGAAACCCGTGAAGGATGCGGTGGATAAGGAGATCGCGAGGTTTGACATCGAGGTGCGGGGCGCCTTTGAGGAGGAGCGCTTTGCCAAGCTCGACCTGTTGGCGCGGGAACTGCGCGATTCGAAGGCGCTTTTCCCAGATGGCTCGTGGAAGCTCGATCACTTCTATGGAGCGCTGAATCATCGTTCGGAGTGGACTGACGAGGCCTTCATCGCGGACTGGAATCGCTTTGTGAAATGGATCGACACCACGCCGGACTCGAAGACGGCCAGGATCGGGCTGGCGAGTTGCTTTTTGGCCTATGCCCGGATGGGCAGAGGGCGGGGAACCGAGGAAGAGGTGACCGCGCGGGAAAAGGCTCTCTACCTTGAGAGGCTGGGCATGGCCTACGATGTGCTGATGGGTGCGAAGATGCTGCCCGACCCCGATCCCTGCTGGCATGAGGTGATGGCTCATGTCGCCATCGGGCAAAGGTGGTCGCCGGAGAAGTTTGACGAATTGATCAAGGAGGGGCTGGACATGGAGCCGACATTCTGGCCGCTGACGGTATCGCGGGCGCTCTCATTGCTGCCGACGGCGCTGGGCAAGGAAGGGGACTGGCAGGCCTATGCTGAGAAGGAATCGCATCGGCGGGGCGGTCTCGGAGATGAGGGCTATGCCCGCATCGTGTGCCGCATGATGTTTCACTACGCCGATGTCTTCCGCGACGGCCATGCCTCCTGGCCGAAGACCCGCGACGGTCTGGAGATCCTCCGCACGAAGTATCCCGACGCGATGGACTTTGTGAACTACACCGCCCGCATGGCTTGCATGGGCAGAGATCGGGAACTCGCCCAGGAGATGTTTGCCCAGATGGGCGACCAGTATTCCACCACCGTCTGGCGCAACCCCGAGAATCTCGTCCACCTGAGAAACTGGGCCGAGACAGGCAAGTGGTAGGACGGCGCAAAAAGCGATAAATATGCAACCGTTGTTGCCCCCAACAGCACGACAAGCCCTCCAAGCCGTCCGGCAGGGAGATGTCCCTGCCTTGCGAAAATTCCTGAATGCCGAGCCCGATGCCGTGGCTGACCCGCGTCTGCTGAATGAGGCGGCTTTGGTCGGAAATTCCGAGATCGTCAGACTGCTGCTCTCCTGCGGCAGTGATCCGAATCTCGCTGTGCCGAGTCACGAATTCTATCGCCCGCTGCATCGCGCCATCGAGCATCGCGGGCATCCCCGCAGGCCGGGCCATGGGGAAGTGGTCGAGGCCCTTCTGGAAGCAGGGGCTTCGCTGGAGGCGCGATCCACCTGGATGCAGTTGACTCCGATGGGCGTGGCGGGAATGGCCGGGGATCGCGAGATCATCGACCGCCTCTGGGCGGAGGGTACGAAGCGGACTCTCTACATGGCCGCCGTGACGGCGGATGTGTCGGGCGTGCGGAGATTTCTTCGTCGGAAATCCGCGGCCACCGCTAAAGATGAAAATCACATGACTCCGCTCCACTACGCCGCCCTCTGTGGCCTCGCGGATGCGGATCAGGAGAGACGCGAGATCGCCGGACTGTTGCTCGATGCAGGTGGAGACCCGGATGCCTGCGAACCCATCGGACCCTACCCGGCCACGCCAGTGCTCCATTTTGCAGTGTGGAAAAATTATCCGCTGGCCGAGATGCTTCTCTCCCGGGGAGCGAATCCGAACCTCGGATTTTCCAACTGTCTGTGGCGTCCACCGGGACCCATGGCGGAGCTTTTCCGGCGGCACGGCGCGGATATCAATGGTCGGTATTCCACGGGCGAATTGTATCTACATTCCCGGATCCACTGGAACCTGCCGAGCGTCGCACTCTGGTTGCTCCAGCACGGAGCTGATCCCAACCTGCGGACGGCTTCCGGCAATACCGCGCTGCATGAAGCCGCCACCCGAGGCATCAATCCAAAGGTCGTGGAGGCCCTCCTGGCCAAAGGCGCAGACCCGGAAGCGAAGAACGCCGAGGGCCTGACGGCACTGGATATCGCAAAGGCTAGGCAACGGGTGAAGTTGATCCCTCTGCTGGAAAGGCCATGATGCCTCTTAGTCAGGGAGAAGCGGGTATTTGCGGAGCAGCTTGCGCAGGCGAGGATCATCAGAATTCTCAAACACCGCCAGGGCCTGCAGGAAGAGTTGGCGAAGTCTGGGCGTGATGGGTAGCAAGACCATGTCCGGTGCGCAGAAGTTTGCGAAATAGAAGCCGACAAGAGGCTTAGTCTGCGAGGACTTTCCGGCGGCCTCTACCTCCCGCCGAATCCTGACGGGATCGAATGTGCCAGCCGCAGCACGAGCGACTTGCTCGGATTTTTCGCCGCCTTGTTTACGACCGCGGTCATTGACGAGAAGCCAATTCGGGATGGGATTGTGAAGGCGGGTAAGCGAGGCAGAACCGTCCTGATGGAAGACCATTGTCCACCCGGAATCGAAGCGAAAGCACGCGGGCCGTTCGTCGCCGAGAGCTTGAGCCGTGGAGGTATGCGCGACTAAGAGAAAGACAATGAGGAGGAACGAGGCGCGCATGAGCCGGGAGAGGGAACTAGGGTATGAGGGGTTTTTTTTCGAAGTGCCAGTTGTAAGGGAAGCCAAAGCCACCAAGGGTGAAGCTACGATTAATGGAGCGGCCGATGGCGATGTTTTCGTAGTCTTCACGGGAGGCCATCAGCGAGACAAGTTCGCGAGAGTGGATATCTCCCAGAACGATGCTGTAGCTGGCAGGACCACGAAATTTCCTTTTTACTTTATAGATAACGGGGCCCTCGTAAGCGACCGTCCCCTGTGAAGGGAGGATGGCATTAACGACCATGACATAGGGCCACGCCATGAAAAGGGCCACGGGATACAAGGTGATGGCTGTGATCCAAGTCGCCCATCCTCCACTCGTGAAGCCCTTCCGGCACCACCATGTGACGCCAAAGATCATAGTGGCAATGGGCAGCCAGAGGATACGCATGGAGAACTCAAAACCGGCATTCTCGACACTTTCGATCAGTTTCAGACATACGATCGAGATCAGGAGATAAAGTGTGATGAGCAGTACACCAAAGCGGCTCAAAAAACGCCCCATGGCGAGGGATCTGGATCTGTGTGGGGCTGTCTCTGTGTAAAGTTTGGCGAATGGGCTGGATCTGTATTCTTTCAATGAGAAGGAAGGCTTTGTGCTTAGTAAGTAGTGTCTTGGGGCTAAAATTCAAGGCATTCACAAAAATGCCATTCACACAGCACTGGCCGGGAGGAACTGGGAGCTTTGATCAACTGGCAATAGATGCTCGCGAAGTGAGCTGCTGAAAGGCTTGCGAAGTCCGATGAGAAATGTGCTAGCCTATTCTTTCTATAAATCCGTGCCAAGTTGAGCATCGATGGCTTATACTTTGCTAAGGATGCGCATCTTCCGTTTTTGGCCGCTTCTAGTGGTATTGTGTCTGATAGATACCCATTCAGCCATATCATGGCAGACGGTACAGATTAAAGATGTTACCAAGTCGGAGACTATCGTCCTGCGCAAATGGAGGCACCAGGGAGCCATATATGCGATGCAGGTAAATATCTCAGGAAGGATAAAAGGCCGCGCACGCGTTCAATTGATTCTTCACTCTGACCCATATAAAGAAGAGCAACTCTCCGGTAAGGTGCATGTGATGTGGAGGGGAGACTGGTATTCCGATGAGGCGGAAATTCGCTATCAGCCCGAGGATGTTGATTCTGGGGGGCTCAAAATACGGTATCGATTCATCGATCCTAGGTAAGGAGTTCATCGCATGAAACGCTTTCTGCAGATACTGATAGCCACAGAGTTAACCGTGGTGCTGGGCGTTACCTGTGTAGCGTGGATGATTAGTGCCGGGTCAGGTTTTAAGACCCCCTTTACATGGGACCTTGTGGTAGCGATTTTTCTAGTAGCGTTTCCAATTGTGAACCTCGTGACCTTACTCCTGTTTTGGCCCATGGACCGGGTTGGCATGTTTAAAATGCCGCCTGTCTGGTTTGTGATCGCGGGCCCTTTTCTTGGCGGAGGACTCTACTGTTTCTTGGTCGCGGCCATACTGGGTTGCTTCACGGGAGAGAGAAATCTCGGTTTCTTTTTCTTCTCGGGACCAGCGGTGTTTACCTTCTTGGTAGGAGCTATTTTTGGCGGATTGTTTTCTCTATCCTACTTGGCTGTAGGCGCGGTGTTTCAGAGATTTAATTCCTTACCGTGATCTCATGCACCTTGCCGCCGGGGCCTTCTGTCTGGATGCCGCAGAGGTGTAGCCGTTTGAGCGGGTGCTGAAGCGTGTGAGAGAGTGACTCATACAAACTACATGCATCTATTATTCTTTCCCGGCTAAGTCATCACGGTAAGAGGTGGGGGGGACTTGACGGGAGCGAGTCTGGCTCGTTGAATGAATGATGTGCAGGAGATCAATAGCGAAAACGGTTTTTTGAGTTCGATCCTCTTGCTCGGGCCGCTCGCTTTATTGGTGGTGCTTGGGTGCGTAGTATCAGTGATTTTAGCCGTGACTCCCTCGAAAAGGCGGAGCTTGCAAATCGGCAGGATCATTTTGGAGTGCGTTGCGCTGGGGTTCTGCGCTTTTTATCTGGGACTGCTGGTGTACACGCCGAGATTTCACAGCGATGGATATCTCCTATGGCGGCTGCAAGGATTGTTGAATTTGGTGCTGACGATCTTCGTTTGCATGATTGTCAGCCGTTCCTTCTTGGTGATGAAACGTCGTCGGGAGGAAGCCTCAAAAGGAACTTAATTCCTCACCGTGATCTCATGCACCTTCCCGCCGGGGCCTTCTTTCTGGATGGCTGCGGAGGTGCAGCCGTTTGAGCGGGTGCGGGGAAACCTGGAGGAGGTCTGAAATCTATCCCGTCCCGGCCTCGCGCAGGCTCTCTTTGAGGGCTTCGAGTTGGTAGTCGCTGCCGTGGAGGATGTGTTCGCGCATGGCGCGCTCGGCCACATCGGCGTCCTGCGTGGAGATGGCGTCGAGCAGGATACGATGCCAGTTTTCCGGGCTGGGATAGACCTTGCCCGTGATCCAGGTGAAGACCATGAAATGCCGCCGCCAGAGGCTCTCGACCTCGCGGATGAGCAACGGACACCGTGTCAGACGCGCCAGCGAAAGGTGCAGCTCCTGATGCAGCTCCATGTCCTCCCGGGAATACCCTCCCGCCCGCTGCAGGGCCGCATCCACACGGTCCGCCAATTCGCCGAGCCGCGCGTGATCGGCAGCCTGGATGTACTTCGCCGCCTGCCGGGCGACCTGACACTCCAGGGCCTCGCGCAGGATCAGTTCCTCGCGCATACGGTCGAGCGTGACCTGCGTCACGCGCGTGCCATACATCGGAGCGCTCTCCGCGAGCCCATCCGCCTCCAGCCGCCACAGAGCCTCGGAGACCGTGGCCTGACTGACCTCAAAACGCCGGGAAAGATCCCTCCTCGTGAGTCGCTGTCCGGGCGGTAACTGACCCCTCAGGATCTCGTCTTCCAGCTGCCGGTACACACGGAAGGCCTGCGTCTCAAAGACCACACTCGCCGGAGTTCCCTTGATATTCACCCGCGGAGAATGCCCGCCCGCCGCGTTTTGGTCGATCAAAATGGCTTGACGCTCATTTTTTGATCGATCATATCGTTCAAAAGATGAACCCAGCCTCTTCCACCATCCCCCTGTCTTCGTCGGCCCCCGCTTCCCGGCCTGCGCTTCGCCGGTCTCAGATCAATGCGAGCCTCCTCGTCACGCGGCAGATCCTCCGGCAGGCGGGCGTCGCTCTGCCGCGCTGGGCGGACTGGACCAAGGACGATTGGCGCGCCACCGGCACGGAGACCCGCGAGATCCGCGAGTGCATGCTGGGCTGGGACGTGACGGACTTCGGCAGCGGACGATTTGAGCAGCTGGGCCGCACGCTTTTCACCCTGCGCAATGGCCGCACGCACAGCCCGCTCTTCGGCAAATCCTATTCCGAAAAGCTCCTCATCGAGCCCGAGGGGCAGAGATCGCCCATGCACTACCATCGCTCAAAACGCGAGGACATCATCAACCGACTCGGCGGCAATATCCTCGTCGCCCTCCATCCCGTGGCCGCCGACGGACAGCCGGGCGACACGCCACTGGGCGTGCAGGTCGATGGCATCTCCCGCACCGTGCCGGCCGGGGAGCCGATCCGCCTGGCTCCGGGCGAGAGTCTCTGCATCCCGCCGCATACCTATCACCAGTTCTGGGCGGAGGAAGGCACGGGCATTCCTCTCGACGGAAAACGCTACACCATCAGCAGCGAGGTCTCCTCGGTCTGTGATGACTGGAATGACAATGTCTTCGTCGATCCCTGGGCGAAACGCTTCCCCGAGATCATCGAGGACGAGCCGGGGCAGATCTATCTTTGCCACGAATACCCGGCCCTCCCCGGCGACGCGGACGGGGCGGCGATTTCCTGACATCTCCTCCCACCTACCGCACCGTCACGCTCTCCCTCCACGCGCGCGGAGTGAGGTTGGTCTGTTGGCGGAAGACGCGGATGAAATACGAAGCCGACGCGAAGCCGCACATCCAGCCGATCTCGGCGATGGAGTGGCGCGGGTCGGCGAGGAGATCCTTGGCCATGATCAGCCGCTCCCGCGTGATCCAGCCTGTCAGCGTGAGGCCGTGTTCCTGATGAAATCTCCGTGAAAGATAGTCCGCCGAGCAGCCCAGCGTGGCCGCGAGGCTGGCCACCGAGAGGTCGGGGTTGCCAAGCAGCGCGCGGGCCATCTTCTCAGCCTCGACCATGAGCGGCGATTGGGAATCCGTGCTGCGGCTCGGCCTGTGCAGCTCTCCCAGCATCGTGATGAGAAAGACCTCCAGCAGGCTGCGCTGAAACCCCGTGCGGTTTTTCTCGGTCACCGGCGCGGACATCTCATCGAGATAGCGGAAGGCCGCGCGCCCCCGGGGGCTCACGAGTTGATCGGTGTCCTTGGCGACGATCTCCCCGCGCTCTGTCGATGCCGCCCGATGCAGGATGAATCCATCGCGCGCCTGCATGAAGACCAGGATGCTGTACGGCGTCTTCAGATTCACCGGCGTCTCCGCATGAGGCACGCCGGTCGGCACCACTCCCACCTCCCACGTCCGCAGCCGGAAGGACTCGGAGGGACACTCAAAGTCCGTCCCTCCCCCGGTCTGCACGAAGAGCTCAGGGTACGCATGGAAATACGAGCGCGGCTTGCGGCGGAAGAGGCCGCTGGGCTTCGCAATGCGGATTTTCAGCCTTTCACTCCGTAGCGACGCGAGGACGCGTTCCAGATCCTTGGCATGGGGAGACATTAGGTCGGATTTGTACTATTCTTAGCAGACAAATACAACTCATTGCCATTGATATTCAGGGTGGAGATGCGATTTCTCAGGCGGATATTTCATATGTCATCTACTCTCCGCGTCACCGTCTGGGGCGAATTTCGCCACGAAAAAAAGAATCCACAAGTCACCGCGCTCTATCCCGAGGGCATGCATGAAACGATCGCCGCCTTCCTCCGCAAGGACACCGCGCTGACCGTTCGCACCGCCACCCTCGATGAACCCGAGCACGGTCTCACCGAGGCCGTCCTGGCCGAGACCGACGTGCTCATCTGGTGGGGCCACATGGCCCACGGCGACGTGCAGGATGCCATCGTCGAGCGGGCAAAGAAGCGCGTGCTGGAGGGCATGGGCCTCATCGTCCTGCACTCGGGCCATTACGCCAAGCTCTTCAAGTCCCTCATGGGCACCACCTGCTCGCTGAAATGGCGCGAGGCCACGGACAAGGAACGCATCTGGAATATCATGCCCTCCCATCCCATCACCCAGGGCATCGGCGAGTACTTCGAGATCCCGGCAGAGGAAATGTACGGTGAACCCTTCGGCATCCCGACACCGGATGAGCTCATCTTCATCTCCTGGTTCACCGGCGGCGAGGTCTTCCGCAGCGGAGCCACCTGGTATCGCGGCCATGGCCGCATCTTTTACTTCCGCCCCGGCCATGAGACCTATCCCACCTACCACCACGCCGACGTGCAAAAGGTCATCACCAATGCCGTCCACTGGGCCCGCCCCACGGTCCATATCCCCGATGCCTGTCCGAACAGCCCCGCCCTCGAGCCTCTCCCCGAGGACGCCGCCGCGCACCTCCGCTCCACCGTCGGCCACAAATAGGCCCGCACCCCATCGCCCACCTCTTTCCCCATTCTCTATGAGCAGAAAAAAAGTTCGTCTCGCCATCCTCGGCACCGGCGGCATGGCCAATGTCCACGCCGAGCGCTTCAACGCCATCCCCGAGTGCCAGATCGTCGCCGCAGCCGATGTGAATCTCCAGCGCGCCGAGGAGTTCGCCGGGAAACACCTCATCCCCACCGCCTATGGCAGCGTGAAGGAGTTGCTGAAAAAAGGCGACTTCGACGCCGTCTCCATCGTTGCCCCCGACGCCTTCCACGCCCCCCTCTCCATCGAGTGCCTGAAGGCCGGCAAGCACGTCCTCTGCGAGAAGCCCCTCGCCGTCACCTATCCGGATGCGAAGAAGATGGTCGCCGCCGCAAAGCGGGCAGGGGTCATCAATATGGTGAATCTCTCCTACCGCGACTGGCCCGCCATCCAGGCCGTCGCCGCCCTCGTCCGCGACGGTGCCATCGGTGAGGTCCGCCACGTCGAGGCCAGCTACCTCCAGGCCTGGCTCGCCAGCAAGATCTGGGGCGACTGGAAGACCACCCCCGCCTGGCTCTGGCGTCTCTCTTCGAAGCATGGCAGCAAAGGCGTCCTCGGCGACGTCGGCGTCCACATCGTGGACTTCGCCACCTTCCCCGTCGGCCCCCTGCGCGAAGTCTATTGCAAACTGAAGACCTTCCCCAAGGCCCCCGGCAACCGCATCGGCGAGTACGTCCTCGATGCCAATGACTCAGCCGTGCTCACCGTGGAATTTCAGAATGGCGCCATCGGCACCATCCACACCACCCGCTGGTGCGGCGGCCACGCAAACCGCCTCTTCCTGAAGATCGCCGGGACCAAGGGCACCATCGAGATCGACTCCGACAAGACCACCGCCGGCTATCGCATCTGCGCCGGCAAGGACCTCGACAAAGCCCTCTGGCGCGACGTCGCCGTCACCGAAGTGCCGAATAACTACCAGCGCTTCATCAAGTCCATCCGCACCGGCAAGCAGGACCAACCCGACTTCGCCCGCGGCGCCGAAATGCAAAAAGTCCTCGACGCCTGCTACCTCTCCGACGACCAAGCCCACCCCGTCAAAGTCTAGCAAAGCCCAGAAAACATCCCCATGCGCAGGCCACCGACCACTCGGTGCCCTGCGCATTTTTTTGTTCGGGAAGGTAGGCCTTAGGGTCCGTGCGTCTTTGTCTCAACCCCCTGCGAGAGAAGTTGGGAAAGCACCAGAGGGGAGCCTTTCATATCTCTCTGGCCGAACTTCACGGTTTTCAACCGTCCACCTCTCGGGTGTCAGGCCACTCGGTTCATACCGTTCATACCCCTGACCCCTGGTTCCCTCCGTTTATTTTCGCGAAGCATCGCACTTGATATGGTCGTTCAAGGTAAACTTTGACAGGTCACAGGATTTCAACACGTCTACTACTTCTAGCAGATCCTGAACCGTTAATTCGCTCGAGGCTCTTAAAAATACAGGTCGTCCTCTTGCGCCTGAAGGATAGATAGCCGTAATAAGTTCTCTTGCCCTTCGGGTATCTAACGGTTGCGACCATCCTGCACTAAAAAGACGCCACCTTAGGTCGGGGGAGCCCTTTGTAACTTCGATGATCAGATTGGCATCTACAACGTCATGATCATTCTTGCTCGAGGAATACTCTGAAGCTAGCCGTTCGTTGTCGCTGTCCTCAGGCAATGCAGCGCTTATAGACAGCAGCAGCAGCGTTATGGTAACGAATATCTTCATCCAAGACTCTTCTGTTCAAGCTGAACAAATTGCAGCAGGAAGGTGGGCACAGTCATCGGAGTCAGGCGACATGAAAAGCCGATCAAAGCAGGGCTTGCGAGGAGCATAGTCTGGGGTTGCATAAAATTAATAGTGTAAATTGTGTTATGAAAACACAATTCCATTCCACCGGGGGAGCCAAGATTTACCGGCAGCGATCGGCTCTGGCCCAGATGAGACGGGTGGATAGTTGGGAGCAGCTATATGGACTCTTTGGTGATTTGATCCTCCAGAAGCTCTTTGAACCTTCCGACAAAGGAATCAGCAGTCGCCAGCGCCCTCTGCCGCCGAAGGTGAAATGCTCGCCCTCATCGCCGCCGCCCCCTTCCCGCTACGCTCCCACCGCAGCGAACCTCGCATCAAAACGACGTCCTAAATCCTACCCAGAATCGGGCAACGTCCTCACCGCAGTCGTCCTAAGACCACCTTGTCTTAGTGCTATTCCTGCCTGATCCCACTCTCCCCGACTACCTGCTTCTCTTCTTCGAGAAAACTCGAAGCCCTAACTCCATTAGCCTTGCCGAATTCGGAATACATAAAAACGTTTCCATAGAAACCAGAAGCAGACAAAAAACCAAGACGTACTTTGATTCGTTATCGGAGAAGCCGTCTATACTCGAAACAAGCATTATTACCAAAAATGAGATGAAAAAATTCAACAAAAGATCAATCCACCAAAACCCATGGCTTCTTAAGCGGCGGCTGAAAAGGATGCGCACCGGAAGCACAAAAAAAAGAAATGCAACAATTAACATCCACATGGCTGCCAGTTATAGCTATACAACTCATGGTTGCCTGCACAAGTCGGTATTTGTCCGTGCATACGTGCAAAACCTTCTTCCGTTTCTTCACTGCACGCGCCTGGAGTATCCTGCAGTTTCCAACATTATCTGATCCTCATCCCCATGGAAAATGTCCTCCCTCCAATCCCCCCTGCGCATCGCATGATACCAAGCCCCGTCATTTTCGATTCGCAGTGCTCTCGGCATTCAGATTACCTGATCTCAATCGAACTTCAATGCAACCGCTTTCTGCACGTAGGCACGCACTGACCCTGAGGATGTTTCTAATACTTGCCTATTGTGCTGGCATGATTGGTTGTACTGATGCAGACCCCTTCGGAAGGGATCGAAGAAAGATTAGTGAAAAGTATGTTTTGGAAAAGAGCGATGATACCGGCATAAAGTATTTTCTCTTCAAAGAAAATCAAAGGTCGGGCGTAGGAGTAGTTGAGGGGCAAATCTTAAAAATTGGTTGTTCTAAAAAGTACATTATTTTCTATACCGATAGGAAAGATGACTCCAACACTGCGGGTTGGTATGTTTTACACCTTGATGATGGTCGAGTGATTGGTCCTCTGTCAGAAACTGACATTGATCCTGAAAAGGAATTTGGAATAAAAGATATTGTGTTACCACAAACTTTTTTTAAATAAGTCACAGCTACAAATGGGAAATAGTGGTCGGCAACGAATGGCGTTGAGATAAGGGAGGCTTGAGCATGACGTAAGTTCAGTCTGTGACGCCGATTCTCTTTCTGGCTCAGAGCTCAACCTGGCTCTGGCTGCCAAATAGTTTATTTTTCTTGATCATCCCCATCTCAAACGGGTCGATCAGGCATACTCCCATGCCGGGAGGGCAAATGGCATAAAGGCGGTCTTTTTTTCAAGGCATCCGTAAAGCACACGGACACGTAACTTCGGAACAGAGAATGAAACATCTTTTCAAAACCTCCTTCGAACTCCCACTGCCGCTGCCAGATGTATTCGAGTTCTTCGCCTCGGCGCACAATCTGGAAAAAATCACGCCGCCTGAGATGCAATTCCGACTCCTCAAGCCAGACCCTATCGACATGAAGAAGGGAACGGAAATCGACTACAGACTGAGGATAATGGGGCTGCCCGTGACATGGCGCTCGCTCATCTCGCGATGGGAGCCGCCACATGCCTTCTGCGACGAACAGCTACGCGGTCCCTACGCCTTGTGGGTGCACACACATCTCTTTGATGAGACAACGCGGGGAACTCTCATCCGGGATTCGGTGGAGTATGCCTTACCGTTCTCACCATTTGGAGAGGTGGGCTATTTCTTCGTGCGCGCTCAATTGAAGAAGATATTCGCCTTTAGAGAGAAAGCCATCCGGGAAGCATTACTGCCTGGAGCGGGCTTAAAATAAGCCATCTCCATTCGACCCCGGCAGGCGCGCGAATCGACTCAGGCAAGGCATCTGTTCTGATGAGCTGGAGATATGGAGGATGTGCGGGCGGCGGGGTCAGTCCGAGTCCGTGCATGCGTGCATGGTCCCGGCCCTCTTCTCTCCGCCACAGGTCATCAAGCTCTCTCTACCTCGCGCTTATGAAAACCACCATTACGGCGCCGCGCGATCAGTCCGGCAATGCCGGCCAGCGTTATGAACGTCAGGATGGAGGGCTCGGGGATGGCATTGTAGGACACAAGGAGGTTTTGGCCGTCCGAAGTGACCGAGAAGCTGGCATTGGGACGCACGGTTGCGAGCAAAACCCCATTCATATCAACCGAAACCAAACCCATGCTGAGGGTTCCCTCCGTCGTTCCGCCGATATCAAGTAACAGCCATTCCTGATCGGTCGCCCAAAGGTTGTTTGTCCAATCCACCGTCGAACCTTGTCCGTTAAAGACCAAAATCAGCGTCACCGTGCCATTGAGGGTCAGATTGCCCCCGACGTCGATCCCGTCGAAGTTCGTGCCACGTCCCGTGACAGTATTGGAATCCGCTTCAAAAATGATCGTCGCCCCATTTTCGTAAGTGAGGTCATTCTCAAAGATCTGCAGCCCGGGGGAATTGCCTGGACTGTGTGTGCCCGAGATCGTCGTGTTTCCTCCGATCGTGCCGGTGCCGCCGAGCGTGGCTCCATGCGCCACCGTCACGGTGCTGGGTCCGTTGGAGCCATTGATCAGGAGCGTGCCAGCGCTCACCGTCGTCGTGCCGGTGTAGGTATTATCCTCATCGAGGATGGTTATGCCGGTCCCGACTTGGTTCACGCTGAGAATGCCAGAGAGTTGATTGCCAAAGGAATACTGATGGCTCTGATGGAAGTTCACCGTACCACCTTGGTTGCCGTAAACTCCGTTTGTGGCCACAAGTGTGCCGGCTGTGCCAGATGTACCGAGGTTCAGCACGCCATTGGCTCCAGTTCCATTGGCGAGGTTGAGCGTGGCGACGCGGACGATGCCGTCGCCGTTCACGGTGAGAGTTCCCTGTCCGGCCATGCCCACTTCGATAGATCCACCCGTGACGTTTAATTGCCCCCCGGAGACATTGACTTCCCCCACACCGTTTGCAAATTCGCCAATGTAAACGTGGCCTGGGGTCCAGGGCGCCATCATTTCTCCGACGTAAATTTCACCACCGCTGAGATTCACCCTGCCCCAGGAGTTTTGGCCCACGCTGATATCGCCCTTATTCTCCCAATCTCCACTCGTCACACTCACCGTGGGCGTCCCATGCCCGAGGTGGGTGCCGATTGCGGTATAGTTTGTATAGAGCCTGCCTCCCTGGATGGTCACATGCGTATCTTCATAAGCCTCAAGGGCGTTCCGCATGAAGAGCCGGTCGGCGTACCCTGCCACATAATTTACCAAAGCGTTCCCGCTCGATATATAAGCATCGTCGGTCTCGCTCGGCGGCCCCTCGGGAGACCAATTCGAGCCGGTTGTCCATTGGTCGGTGCGGGTATCAATCCACACAAAGTCGGCAGCTCGGACAGCGGGCAGGGAAAGGGCAGTGAGAACAAGTAGCAGCAGCGAGGCTGATGACGGCAGGAGCCCGGCGCGTTTGAGTGTTGCACGGTTCTTCAGGGCGGTTTTCATCGGCGTTTTGGTGTTTGGTTTTGTTAGCCTGGATAAAAGCACGCTCAGGCCCGCTAGGGTCCTCCTGAGCTGCGCGTTCTCTTCCCACAAGGCCCCGAGGCAACGCGCCCCGGTGACTTCCATCCCTCCGTATTTGCGCTTCCACGCATGAGAGGTTGCTGCGCCGATGTTATGCGTTACGCACAGCGCCTGAACCGGACTCCCGGCCTGCGCTTCCCCCAATAACCCGATAATTTGCTCCTCACAAAATCGACGTCTTTTCATTTTCCTTCCGCTCCTTTTTGGGGGGCGGAACTCCAGTTAGGACACGTCTACTTTTCCAGGGGTGACCAAAGGGGTCAAAAAGCCGACAAGCTATCTAAAGACAATATTGTACTTCATCTCATGGCAAGAAGATTTATCCCGAGCGAAAACCAACGAAGATTTAAACCGAAAGAAAAACCAAGCCCCGCTTTTGCTTCCGACGATTTTAAAGTTCGGGAGTATCCGCAATACTCACACGAATCCAAATCACAGCGTCAGTCCGTGCGTACATGATAATACCATCTTCCATTTCTTCACTCCGCGCTCTTGAAGTATCTTTCAGGTTCCAGAAACATTACCCGATCCTCATCCCATGGAAGATAGCCTCCCCGTCGATCCTCCCGACACATCACCTGATACCAAAGCCGCCTCATATTCGATTCGCGCCGCCCTAGGCATTTAGATTCCTTGATCACAGTTCACCTTCAATGCGACCACTTTTTACACGTCTGCACGGACTAACTCCGATTCCCTACGGGGTTGCAGGTGCTTTGCTTCGAAGTTTTCTAATAGCCTCATAGCCAACTCGAAAACTTCCATCCTTTTCCACTTGCTGCGCATTCAGTTTACGCCGCCTTTGCTCCAGAACCTCTTCAATTTTATCGGCGGTTGAAGCGTCTCCCACTATTGCTAACATTTCTGCAGCAGTATAGCGATTTGAAATTTCGGGATCATTCAGTAATGGAATCATCTGATCAATGGCTTCGCTTCCCGCTCCGTATGCCGCCCAATACATTGCTATTTTGCGCGATATTTGATATGGGGAGCGGAGTGCTTTATAAAGAGAATCTAAAGCTTCCTTCCTTACCTCGGGAGCGAGAGACATATTTTCTAGTGCAATTCCTTGCATCGTGATGAGACCGATTTGATGCCGTACCCTTTTTTGGTCTACTTCAGGCATGTCAATTATGGCAAATTTTTCGCTTCCTTCTGGCGATGCCCCTTCCGACAAACTTTGCTTTAGTTTCTGAGTGACAATTGGAACAACTTCTGGGCCAAGTTTAAGAAAATAAGCTTTGGAAGAATCATTCTCTCCAACAGAACCTCCAAGCATGTCAACCTTCCCTTCAAGTGAATCAGGGATTTGTGCGATGCCGTTACTTGTGAGAGCGTGTGAAACAAAAAGATAAAATATACAAATCAATACGTGCGGGCATGTTATGTCTGTCTTCATTTGGCGGATTTTGCGGAAAATGTAACAGGATTGGGCTCTGGAACTGTACGGTTAACTTCCGCGAGAACGATCGAAAGTGGAATTAAATCTACTGTTTTTTGGGGATCAACGTTTGGTTGGTAGAAAGCTTTATGTCTATAAATAAAATTTTTGGGGGGATGATGGTGATATGCGGAATTATTGTGCTGAT
>Ga0351883_1190_pt1 | contig 18424 bp, 11 predicted proteins | sample BONcelFGM3001F14_FD_206772 | JGI IMG/M metagenome (GOLD analysis project Ga0351883, IMG submission 206772) | Enriched cells from coal bed in the Powder River Basin, Montana, United States - BONCAT cells FGM rep3 HSBNCT.FGM.300.1.F14 ...
ACTGATGGCTGCCTTGAACGATCGCAGCTCAGCACGTGAGTTTAATGAGATGGATCTTTCGCACGAACATTTAAGCGGATTATTATGGGCTGCTTGTGGAATCAACCGTCCTGAAAGTGGTAAGCGAACAGCTCCTTCGGCAATGAACTGGCAGGATGTAAGGATTTATATTTTTCTGAAGTCGGGGATTTATCTTTACGATGAAATTTCCCATAAATTGGTTCTGGTTAAAGAAGGTGATCACCGTAAAGCAGCGGGAACGCAGGAATTTGTAGCCACAGCTCCTGTAAATCTGATTTTTGTATCAGATTACAGCCTTATGAAACAGGCTAAAGAAGAACAAAAAGATTTCTATGCCGGCATCAATACCGGTTTTATTTCACAGAATGTTTACCTGTATTGTGCATCCGAAGGGCTCAATACTGTGGTAAGAGCATCTATTGATCGCGATGCACTTCATTCACTTATGAATCTTAAACCTGAACAGCACGTGGTGGCCGGACAAACGGTGGGTTACAGGCCGTAAAAACCCTTAATTTTATTGATTATTTTTTCTTATTCCACCGTTACAACCGGCCACGGTTTTGCTGTTTCCCACTCACCACGGGTAAAATCTGGAATGTCAATGCTTCCGCTGCGGTTGTTTACCGATTGCTCGCTTAGCGGAACAATACACGACCACGCGGCTGCATCATACACATCCTGATCGAGGGGCAGTCCATTGCGCAGACAATAAATCAGGCGGTAATCCATCATAAAGTCCATACCGCCATGTCCACCTACTTTTTTGGCTTTTTCACCGATTTGTTTTACCAGGGGATGCTCATATTGAGCCATCAGCTTATCGTATTCTTCTGTTTTCAGATATTGATGTGCGTTGGGTTCGAGGGCAATGGCGGGCCGGGGCCACTTGCGTGCCATTCCTTTGGTGCCGCTGATCAGGTGCAGGCGGTCGTATGGTCTGGGGCTGGTGGTGTCGTGTTGAACCATTAGTGAGTGACCATTTACTGTATGAATCAGGGTTGTGTTCATATCTCCAAGCTTATAAGCTTGTCTGGCTTCATTGGAATCGGGACCAAACTTTTCTGCGGCATAAAGGCTCATGCCTGCCTGTTTGGTTGACATGGATGTAAGGTAGTCGAAGCGGTCGCCACGATTTATATTCATTATCTGGGCAATGGGTCCAAGTCCGTGGGTAGGGTAGAGGTTTCCGTTGTGTTTTTTACTGTACTCAAGTCGCCAGAAATTGTAATATCCGCCTTCGTTCTGTTTCAGGAATTTAAGTTCCCGAAGATCGTGAATGTAGGCACCCTCAGCATGCAGGATTTCTCCGAAAACCCCATTGCGGGCCATATTCAGGGTGGCAAGCTCGAAGAAATCATAGCAACAGTTTTCGAGCATCATGCAATGTCGTTGGGTTTCTTCGGCGGTATCAACCAATTGCCAGCATTCTTCCAAAGTCATGGCTGCCGGAACTTCCAGAGCCGTATGTTTGCCATGTTTCATGGCGTGTATGGCAATGGGAGTATGCAGATTCCAGGGTGTACAATTGTAAACCAGGTCAATATCATCGCGTTCACACACCTTCATCCAGTCTGTTTCGCCAAGGTATTCTGCTGCCGGTTTATGACCGGCTTTGGTGATTTTATTGTTGGCTTCTTTGACAAAATCGGGCACAAGATCGCAAACGGCATTTATCTTCACGCCTTCAATCTGCAACAGTCGTCTAACTGCATCTTCGCCCCTCATACCAAGGCCGATTACGGCAATACGAACGGTTGACAGGGGTTCGCAGGTCAGGCCCATGGCTGTTTTATTTGCAGAAGGAATATAAATCCCTGTACCTGATGACTGACCGGCAAATACATTTCCGGCGGTTCCAAGTCCAAGTGCAGCAGTTCCCAATGCAGCAAGCTTCAGAAAGTCGCGACGGCTGTTGTTTTGTTTTTTCATACTCAGAGGATGTTTTTGGTGCTATGTGCAATGGATTTGATGGCAAATAGGATCAATACCAGAATTTGCTGTAAAATTAATTTTTTTTCAAAAGTTCAGGAGTAATGGAAAAAAAATGTTTTGTCTGTATGGCGGTTTAAACTTCGGGCAAAAAAATATGAGACTATTGTTAGCAGAAAATCATTAATTTTGAACCGGAATGCAGATTTATACCTGCATTAGCAACTGATTTTAAGTTTATGAAAAAAGGCAAAAAAGAAGGTCGTTACATCAGGCTTTGCGCGCAAATAGAAGATTTGCTTGTAAAGAGCCCCGATCAGACAGCCCGAATGTCAACCATTGCTGCTGTGCTTATTCACAAGATGGAGTATTTCTTCTGGTGCGGGTTTTACCGGGTTGATGGTCAGCGACTGATTGTGGGTCCTTATCAGGGTCCGCCGGCTTGCCAGATACTTGAAGGACGCGGTGTTTGTCTTGCTGCTGTTCAGCAGAATCAAACCATTGTAGTTCCTGATGTTCATCAGTTTCCCGGTCACATCGCCTGCGACTCCCGGTCGCTTAGCGAAATAGTTGTTCCGGTAAGAAACGCCCAAGGAGAAGTGATAGCAGTGCTTGATGTTGACAGCAAAGAGATAAACTCATTCGATGAAACAGATGCACACTATCTCGAAAAAATAGTGGCGCTGCTCAAGGATTAGCAACAAAAGCCATCATACTTCTGTTGATAGAAAAAGACGGATACTTTCAGCAAACAAAGATTATAACCTACAAACATTACAACCATGACTTTCGGAATAATTCTGGTCATCAACCCCAAAAACACCTCATCAAAGATTGCAGTTTATAAGGATTCCAACATCTGCTTTCTGAAAACCATTAAATACACCGATGAGCAGATTGCTGCCTGCGGAAGTATTCCCGGGCAGATTGAAATGCGTAAAAATGCAATTTTGAAAGAACTTCAGGAAAATGATATCAACATTAATAAGCTCAAGCTGGTAATTGCCAGAGGTGGTCTTATCAAACCGGTAAAGTCGGGTGTTTATGAAGTGAATGATCTGATGCGTGAAGATTTGCTGAAAGGGGTCATGGGAATGCATGCCACCAATCTGGGAGGTATTATTGCTGCAGATATTGCAGCTATGACAAACGCTCAGGCACTGATAGCAGATCCGGTAGTGGTTGATGAAATGGAGGATGTGGCAAGAATATCCGGGCATCCGTTGTTTGAACGGAAATCGGTTTTTCACGCACTCAATCAAAAAGTTGTAGCCCGTAAGTATGCAAAATCTACAAGCCGCAAATACGAAGACCTTCAATTGCTTGTGGTTCATGCAGGTGGTGGCGGAATTTCGGTAGGAGCTCATAAAAACGGGAAGGTGATTGACGTAAATCAGGCTTTTGATGGCGATGGTCCATTTTCGATGGAGCGCGCCGGAAGCTTGCCTGCCGGGGATCTTGTAAGGCTATGCTTTAGTGGGTCCTATTCTCAGGATGAAATTATGACAATGATTACTGCCAAAGGCGGCCTTTATGGATATCTGGGAACAACAAGCATCAATAACATTGAAAAACGCATTGCAGAAGGTGACGATAATGCCGCATTCATTATGTACGCTATGGCTTATCAGTTGGCTAAGGAAATTGGTGCCATGTGCACTGTGATGGATGGTAAACCCGATGCGATCATATTATCGGGCGATCTTTTCCAGAACAATGACTTCACCAAACAGTTAAGTTCAAAAATAGAGAAGATCAGTTCAATTTCGGTTTACCCTGAGGAAAATGAACTGGACGCGCTGGCCATTAATGCAATCGGAGTAATGAAAGGCGAAATTGAGGTTCTGCAATACGTTTAAATATTTTTTAAAACAAATACATTCTTTGGCTGACTGATTTTTTATTAGTTTTGCATCGCTGAACTGTTAAGTTCAGTTAATCAAACACTTTCAACTTTGGAAGACGCTGATCTTGATCCTCATATACAGGTGTTGTCGATATTGATGAACATATTTACCGGTTCTTTTTCTCCCGGTATTGTTATTGGAATTTTAATTATGCTGTTGTTGCTGGCTGTTTCTGCTGCCATCAGTGGTTCTGAAATTGCCTTTTTCTCCCTTGGGCCAGCACAATTACAAGACCTGAGAAGCGATAACAGCCAAAGCAGTCGCGATATAAGACTTTTGCTTGAAACACCCAAGCGTTTGCTGGCTACTATATTGATTGCCAACAACTTTGTAAATGTTGCCATCATTCTGATTTCCTCATTTATTATGAATTCACTTTTCAATTTCGGCAACTCTCCTGTGCTGGGGTTCATAATTCAGGTTATAGTAGTTACGGCTCTGATTCTTTTGTTTGGCGAAATTATGCCCAAAATATATGCTACGCAGTATCCGATGAAAATGGCTCGTTCAATGGCATCTCCATTAAAATTCATGAAAAATTTTTTTGCACCATTAAGCTATCTATTGGTTAAGTCAACCAATATTATTGATAAAAGAATAGAGCGCAAAGGTCATGAAATCACCATGGACGATCTGTCAGAAGCACTGGACATCACTACATCGGGCAGCAGTACACCCGAAGATGAAAGAAAGATTCTGAAAGGAATTGTTAAATTCGGAGACATTGCTGTTCGGGAGATTATGACTGCCCGTATTGATGTGACTGCGGTTGATGAAAAGACCACTTTCGACCGTATTCTTGAAATTATTCTGGAAGCCGGATATTCAAGAGTCCCTGTTTATCGCGAAAGCTTTGATAGTGTTACCGGAATACTTTACATCAAGGACTTATTACCAAACCTCAATAAACAATCAGAATTCAAATGGCAGGACCTGCAAAGGCCGGCATTTTTTGTCCCTGAAAACAAAAGGATAAGTGATCTTTTGCATGAATTTCAAACGCGTAAAATTCACATGGCTATTGTAGTGGATGAATATGGCGGTACTTCGGGACTGGTAACCATGGAAGATATTCTGGAGGAAATTGTGGGTGAGATAAACGATGAATTCGACAGCGAAGCCGATAACATTCATTTTCTTCGCATCGATGAAAATACCTACATTTTTGAAGGAAAAACCCTGCTCAACGATTTTTGTAAAGTGTTGGGAATTGAAGACCGTATATTTTCCGAAGCTAAAGGAGACTCAGATACTTTAGCCGGACTGATGCTTGAACTTGCCGGTAAAATTCCCGAAAAAAACGAATCCCTGCAATTTGAAAATTTTACTTTTTTGGCTGAAACCGTTGACAAAAGGCGAATCAAAAAGGTAAAAGTTATTTTTGACAACAATAATTCCTGATGGAATTGGTTCTAAATCTTATGCGTCAGTTTTCCAGTTTCCCGCGAATTCTATCTCTGCTTATTGTTGCTTCAATGGCAACACTTATTGGTTGTGGAGATACTTATATGCCCAAACCCAGAGGATATTTCAGGATTGATCTTCCTGAAAAAGAATATCAGGTTTTTGATACAACTTACCCATATACTTTTGAGTATCCGGTGTATGCCATTATTTCTCCCGACAATAATGCGGCAAATGAACCCTACTGGATAAACATTGATTACCCCCTTTTTAAAGGTCGTATTCACATCAGCTATAAAGCGGTGAACAACAATCTCTCAAAATACACAGAAGATGCTCATGCACTGGTAATGAAACACATACCTAAAGCAAGTGCCATCGAAGAAATACGGATTGACAATGAGAAGGCAGATGTTCACGGACTGATATACGACATTAAAGGGTCGGGAACAGCCTCTGTTTATCAGTTTTTTATCACTGACAGTACCCATCATTTCGTAAGAGGAGCCCTATACTTTCATGTGCTTCCCAACAACGATTCTCTCGCTCCTGTGATAGATTTTGTGAAAGGCGATATTCAGCATATGCTGGAATCATTCCGGTGGAAAAAACAACCCTAAACCGGTAGTTTAAATTTCATCACCACCTCACCTGTTTCCTGATTAACTTCGATAGATTGGCTGTTCATGCCAAGGTCTTTTCCGGTAGCCATTTTAAAAATTCCTGCAAGAAACTGCATTCCGCTATTCATTACCTGCTCTATTTCCTGTGTTTTCTCAGCTTTCTCAGGGCTTGGTGCTGATGTCCGGGATATGGTGGGAACCTCAGCTGTTGCCGGAGTTTCCTCAGGTTCCTCAAACAAATCCAGCACTCCTTGCCCGGCAATTGATTTTTCCGTTTTTTCTGGTGCGGATTCATGAAGAGCAATTGGTATTTCAAGCTCTGGCAAAGGTTGGTTTTTAGTTTCAGCAATAAAAACTTCAAGTTGTTGAATAAATTGCGATCTTCCTTTGGTAGAAAAATCAACGAAGTTTGTGGTACTCGAGCTGTCGAGAACACCATCAAAAAGGTTTTGCTTGATCAGCAAACCCGAAGCGATCTGCTCTTCAATACTGTTTTTGGTGATAAAGTTAAAGATGGTGAGTTTGTTGCTTTTCTGACCCAGACGGTCGATACGTCCGATTCGCTGGTTCTTTTTGGCAGGATTCCAGGGTAACTCAAAGTTGATCAGGGTATCAGCTACCTGAAGGTTAAGGCCCGATCCGCCGGCTTCGGTGGAAAGGAAAATTTTGATCTGAGGGTTGTTTTCAAACCGCTGGATCAACTCGCCACGGAGTTTTACAGGAACGGTTCCATTCAACTCAGCAAAACCAATGTTGTTCTCTCTCAATACCTGGCCAATGAGTTTGTGAACCTTCAACCATTCTGAGAAGATTATAATTTTTCGGTCGGAATTGGCAACATCAAGTTTTTCAAGCAGAATATATTTCAGCTCTTCCAACTTTGGCGATTCGTTGGTTTCTTCGTCAATCAGGTAAGTTGAATCGCATACCATACGCATGCTTGCAAGCAGCAATTGCAGCTTTTGCAGATCGTAAGGTGTCATGAATTTTTTACTGATTATACTGGCAATTCCTCTTGCATATGATGCGTGGTATTCAGCCTGAAGCGGCGAAAGGCTCACCGGAACATTGAATTGCTGAACATTGGGCAGCTGTTCCAGCACTTTTCGCTTTTCGCGGCGTATGAGGATTGTATCGAGCCGTTTATTCAATTTCTGAAGATCATAATAACCATTGATCTTATTCTGCTTAACCGGGTCGAACAGGCAATGCTGGTATGAGAATTCCCAAAGCGGTCCGAAAAATCTTGGGTTTATGGCACTAACCAGTGAAAATATATCAATCAGGCGGTTTTCTATTGGCGTGCCTGTAATCACCAGTATATGTTTCACCATCAATTTGCTGACTGATGATGCTGTTTTGGTTTCGTAGTTTTTAATTCGCTGAGCTTCATCCAGAATCAGAAAATCATACGCTGCATTGTTCAGCGCAATGCGGTCGCGCAATATGGTTTCGTAATTGATAATGTAGAAAAAATGATCCTCATCTTTATACTGCATTTCACGCTCTTCGGGTAAACCGCCAATTACAAGGGCTTTTTCGCCGGTGAATTTTTCAATCTCTTTTTTCCATTGTTCTTTTAATGAGGCCGGGCAAACCACCAGTGTTTTGCGAAATCCGAATACCGCTTTTTTCTGTATCGCGGTTACAATGGCCTGTAAAGTTTTTCCCAGGCCCATTTCATCGGCAATAATTGCAGTTTTGCGGAATAAGGCAAATTCAACCCCTTCTTTCTGATAAGGGAAAAGCTCGGTTTTGATAAGTGAATAATCGGGATGATACTCTTTGCTTAATTTTGCAAGCATTTCTTCCTCGTAGGCTGTTTCTATCTTCTCCTGTACTTCGGGGCGGATGCGGATAATCGGGAATTCAACGGCTTCATTCAGAAAGCCAAGAAAAGTAATGGATTTGCTATCATCGATAAACCGTGCATTCTTAAAGTACCGCGAAATAAGCAATTGTTCATTCACAGGCAGGGTGTGCGGATAATGCCAGGTAATTTTGTAATCGTTCAGCGGATCGCAGTATATTTCAATGAACGGATAGGTTTTGTTCATCCGGTTATAAAGCGAATGATTGTTCTTTAATTCCTTGAAAGCGAACATAATGTGCTTGGTGGTACCGAGCTTGTTCAGCCTTGAATCCATGCTGTCGCTGTAGCCGGTTTCATTTTCAAAATCTCTGAGAAATACCTTGTACTTTATGCCGTTTTCGTTGGTAAGAATGTGATCGCCGTAAATGTTTGATGCCCATTTTATGTGATATTTTGCATTTTCTGCCTTCATCCTGCGCTCATCCATTACCCGCTTAATCATTCCTTCGCGAGTATATTTTTTGTGCTCCAGAACTTCGCGGACATCCAGCAGGCTAAGCTCATATTCAACCTGCAAAAGACAGGCATATGAAAATCTGTCCCAGCCACTTCGCTCACCTTCCATTACTGGAATCACATCATTATCGTAAACATCCAGTTTCAGCTCAAACTGCCTGGCTTGCTGAGTATGGCTAACCATCAGTTCAAAACTGACTGCCGATTGCGAAAGTATCTGACAATCATTGTTATTGAATTTTAATTCGCCATGTATCAGTTCTGTCTTTGGAAGAACTTCTCTGACTTTTTTGATCTGATTGAAAATGATTTCCCTGATTTCCATATTATCTGGTAATTGCCGGTAATTCTTGTGATGAAAATGATTTGTCAAAAATACATATTCCCTGAAAGCATTCTTCAGTTTGATATTAACTATATTGACGGTTTTTCAACATTACGGAGAAACGATTATCTATCGAAGCACATAGTAGAACCATACAAATTTATTCTCTGTTGTTTGGTTCTCAAATCGTTTACTATTATGATATAAAACACTGTCATTTACTGTAGTTGAGATAATACAATCCACTTTGGGTCTTTCAATGGGAACAGAACCAGAGATATTTTTCACTTCGATATGTATTGGTCGAAGAGGGTGCGTATAAGCATTTTTAAACAAAGGATATTCCCAGTCTTCGCGGCCCAGGATTAGTCCGATGTTTTTGAATCCAAGCCGTTTTATTTCAGACGAAACGGATTCATATTCTTCATATTGATGCAATTTATTGGCATACATTTTTTTGGATCTATGGTCGGTTACCGAAATATTTGTGGTAAACCGGGTTGACAGGTAAGGTCTTGAGCTGTTGAACAGAACAACCAGCAGCGCATAACCGAGGGCAATAATTGCAGCCATTTTTAAATACCTGATATATTTTTCGTTGATTTTGAATGCATAGCAAATCAGAGGTATAGAGAGCATGAAAACCGGGGTATGCAACCGCGTATGCCAGGGTTGCCATTTCAGGTAATAACTAAAAAGAACGGCTTGAATTAAAATGGCGATGGCAAGGTAAAGTATCAGCCGGTTTACCCTGATATTATTCCGGATCAGCGCTTTCGCAATCAGAAAAATGGCAATAAGGATCAACAGAAAGTGGAGTGGGTTAGGGGCGGTATCTTCATGTGTGGGAAGATCAGACGCACCTTTGTAAACCTCCCCCGGGAAATTTGTACGGGGATCATCTGCATCCATTCCGGCAAGATTATGCAATTGAATAACCGCTTCTTTTGATATTCTGCTTAATGGATAAGGCCCTAAGTGGTTGCTTATATTTTTAATAAAGTTTGATACAAAAATATCAGGGCCCATAATTTCGTTGGCATATCGGCTTTGCTCTGCTTCGCTGACTCCCAGAATGTGTCCGCTCATCTGATAATTGCGATAATAATGTCCGGCATTTATTGCAATCGCAATCAGCGCCGCAGCAATTGAAAACACCAGCAATGAGTATTTCCTTAATTTATAAGTTTTTATAAGCAAAGCAACGCCAAAGAACAAAAGAACAGGAGCAAGAAATATATATGCAGTCCCCTTGGTGAGTATGGCAAATCCAACAGATAATCCGAGAAAAATATAATTATTCAAACCTTTCTCTTTCAGTGACTTAATTGCGAATAGTGTTGCTGACAGAATAAAAAATGAAACGACAATATCGTTTTGTGTACTTGATGCCTGAAGTATAACTTCGGGGATGGTAATCAGCAACACAATAGCTATCCACCCGAACTGATGTTTAAGCCCAATCAGTTCAAGCAGCGACAATAATACGATCAGACAAAAAATCAGAAATACAAACTGCACAGCATTTGAGAAATAATCGCTCAGGCTGAGAAGGTTAACATGAAGAATTACAAATTCTGCAAACGGGGGTTGATACACTTGTCTCACAATGTGAGTCGGGAAGTGGCTCAGCGATTGCTGACTTATCCAGGCTGTTATTCTGGCCAGGTGATAAGTCATTGAATCCCAGTTGTTGGGAGGATTTATGATGCCTTGTAACAGCACCAATGCCAGGATAAACACCACAGCATAAAATCCAATCTTATGCGAACGTAACATCGAAGGGCTGAACCGTTGAAAGCTGTCTTTCAGATTTCGGATGAACAGTTTTAAACGCGATCTTCTTAAATATAGTAACACCAGACAACAGGTAGAGAATACCGACCATAGGATTACCAATGAACCATGATTCAGCACCTTAAAAAAGGAAGTTAGTTCCGTAATGCCAGCCAATAGTAAAGAAAACAACAGAATACTTTTGATTCCAGTATCCCTAAAGCCGTTGCCTGGACTTGTAAATATTCCAACAGAAAGGAAAAACAGAACAAATCCAATTAATAATATAAGTAAAGCCATTTTACCGGATTAGTAATCAAATTCCACAATTTCTGGTTTAGCCAGAAATACTGGTTTTCCTGAATTCCGCAAATTATAACAGGTTCAAAGTCAGGATGGTTTAAAATTACGAAAATTTAATTTTAAAATTACAAATCACTTTTGTCCGGGGAAACTTCTGAAGGTGTTGTAAATAGATTGATGATAGTGAATTGCAGCCATTGTAGGAGGTTGAGACTTTACATATTGTTTATTGTTTCTAATTGTCTCAAGGGCAGGCTGATGGAGGTTGGTGTGGCAAAAGTGCGAATACTAAACTTCATATTGTCGCCGAATGATCTGCTGAAGATTGCATTCAAAATTCCATTTTTACACTCATTACAGATGTTCATGTATCCTATAGAGTTAGGTCGTACTATTTCAGCTAAGAAACTGAATACCAGTATATTAAATTGATTTATAAGCAATAGATATCACCAGATTATTAGTATAAAGAGTTAATAATCAGATTTTTAAAAATTATGTTACTTGCTAAAAAATTTATTCATACATTATCCATAATTGAAATTAAAGAATACTTTTGTGCAAAAGTAGAGTGATATGTCAGAATTAGTGGCCTCGTACGAACGAATACTTCTCACGAAGCTAAAAAACAATGACCAGTCCGCATTTACCGTTATTTTTACGAAATATTATTCTGACCTGGTTCGGTTTTCGTTCGGGTTTACACATAATGCAGATATTTCTGAAGAAATTGTTCAGGAAGTTTTCCTGAAATTCTGGGAGAACCGTTCTTTGCTGGATATTCACACTTCGCTCAAATCCTTTCTGTTGAAAAATGTTCAGAATCGTAGCATTGATAGCCTGCGCCATACGGACATCACTAATAAATACATCTCTTTGGTCCTCGGCCATGCTATCATTTCGCAAAACGACACCGAGAATTATATTTTATATTCAGAACTACAGACCAATCTCAATCATGCACTGGATAAAATTCCAATCCAATATGCAGAAGTTTTCCGGATGAGCCGTATGGAAGCACTTAAATATCAGGAAATTGCTGATAATCTCGCAATTTCCGTTCGCACAGTTGAGGCACGCTTAAGTAAAGCATTGGGGATGCTGAGAGAAGAGCTTAAGGATTTTCTCCTCCTGGGTCTGATAATCTATCAACTTTTTCATTGAAAACTTTCCGGGTAAATAATCTGTTTCATAAAGCTTTATTTGATGCTTTTTTGAAATAATGTTGTTTTGTGGATGTGGGTTTTAATTTTTAAAACGTCGTTATAATGATTGATGAAAATATGAAAAATACAAATTCCGGTTGGGTTGATAATTTAATTGTAAGTTATCTTGGAGGTAAGGCTTCAAAGGATGAAATCCTGAAGCTGGAATTGTGGGTTCGCGAATCGGATGAAAATCAAAAATATTTCGCACAGTCAAAAAATATATGGGAAGCTTCTGCCGGATTTCCATTATCTACAGATAAAGCATTAGCCAAGGTTTTAAGCCAAATAAACGCTAAGCAGAAAGGCTTGACCTTATGGCAGATTGCGCAAAGGCTTGCAGCAATATTGTTTATACCCTTGCTCATTTCCATGTTGTGGCTTTATACAGGGAATGAATTTAAACGCTCAAACTCAAACATTACCTACAATAAGGTAGTTGCTGCATTTGGAACTTTTTCCGAGCTGGAACTGCCTGATGGATCAAAAGTGTGGTTAAATGCTGGCAGCTCCTTGATGTATCCCGATAAATTCAGCAGCGATAACCGAATCGTTCACCTGGTCGGAGAAGCATACTTCGAAGTTCATTCCGACGAAAGCATCCCCTTTTTAGTCAGCACACCCTATTTTACTGTAAAAGCAACAGGAACCAAATTTAATGTGCGGGCCGAAAAAGATTTTCGCACTCCTTCAGTTACTTTAATTGAAGGTAAAGTGGCCGTACAAAAAGCTTGTTCAGATAATAACGGCGGACTGATAGCCCGTTTGAAACCTCATGAGCACATGACTTACGATACCTTAAGCGGTAATTTCAATATACAGACCGGAGATCCTTACAAGCATTTTGCATGGAAAGATGGCAAACTCGTTTTCCGGAACGACAACATCAGTGAAGTTGCCAGAAGGATAAGCCTGCAATACAACGTGGATATCGAAATCAGAGGAGACGAAATTAAAAAATATCGTTACAGGGCAACATTTGAGAATGAACCTTTGAGCGAATTATTGAGACTCTTGAAAATTTCGTCCCCGATTGACTATACCGAAGTCAAGCCAGAAGCATTGCCTGATGGTACTTTTTCCCGAAGAAAAATCATAATTTATTCCATAATTAATTGATTTTGAAAAGTCTGATGCCTATGTGCTGCTGTAACTAAAATAATAAGCCGGATAACTTTCTGTTGTTGAATCCGTGGTTTATTGTTTCAGAGGCAAGGCTTTACATGAAGCTGCTTTTCTTAAATCAATTTTATTAATTATTGGCAAAATTGAAGTTATCTGAAAATGATAATTTCAGTTAACGGGATATTTGTTTTCTTTTTTTACCTTAAAACTTACCATAATATGAGATTTTTTTTACTTACAGGCCTGTTGTTCCTTTTCATTTTAGTGCCCGCCCGGCTTGATGCACAGTCAACAAAAATAACATTGAATCTGGTTAATGTTCCGTTGAATGATGTGCTGAATGAAATAGAGAAAAAGAGTGATTTCACATTTCTTGTCAACGAGGAGGTTGTTGATGTTACAAGGAAGGTAGATGCAGTTTTTGTCAACACGGCTATAAAAGATATTCTTGACCAGCTATTCAAGGGCGAGAAAATCAAATATGTAACAAGCGACCGCCAGATTATTATAACCCCAACCAGGAATAAAGGCGGGGATTTTCAGCCAAAAAAAGTAACCGGAAGAGTAACTGATGAAAAAACCGGAGAAACTTTAATAGGTGTAACTGTGAAGATTAAGGGTACAACCATGGGTACAACAACCTCTGTTGATGGAACCTATTCAATTGATATACCCTTATCTGATGCCATTCTGGTGTTTTCATACGTGGGCTATGAACCCAAAGAAATGTCGACCAGGGATGTTCAGGTAATAAACGTTGCAATGCATCAGGTTGCGACCGAACTCGAAAGTGTTGTTGTAACTGCCTTTGGTATCAGGCGGGAGGAAAAAGCCCTTGGATATGCTGTTCAGAAAGTTGACGGCAATGGATTGCAAACAGTAAGGCCTGTTGATGTAGGAACTTCACTCACAGGTAAAGTAGCTGGTTTGTCGGTATTAAACAGTACTGAGTTTAGTGCAGCGCCTGAGCTTTACATTCGTGGAGAAAAACCACTTTTGGTAATTGATGGAGTTCCTTATGGCAACATGACATTGCGGGATGTTCCTGCTGATGATATTGAAAGCCTCAGCATTCTAAAAGGTGCAACAGCTTCTGCCCTTTATGGTTATCGCGGTGCAAGCGGTGCAATTATGATTACTACTAAAAAAGGAAGTGCTAAAAAAGGTATCTCGGTATCAGTCAACAGCAGCACAATGTATGCAGCTGGTTATCTGGCCATTCCCGAATCACAGTCAACTTACGGACGCGTTGTAAACACAGCTACCAACACGGCTGTTACCAATGGCGATGGCGCCTGGGGGCCTCCTTTGGAAGGTCAGGAAGTTATCCAATGGGATCCGATCAGCAGATCTATGAAGCTCATGCCCTGGCTTCCCGTAGGAAAAGATAATTTTCAGAATTTCCTTGAACCCGGTTATATCCTTAACAATAACGTAAATATTGTACAACAAGGTGACCTGGGAAGTTTTCGTGCTTCGGCCAGTTGGGTTAAAAACAAAGGGCAATATCCAAATTCCATGTTCGACAAATTCGCTTATAACATTGGCGGGGATATAAAACTTCGCAATTTTACATTATCATCAAGCATTTCCTACAACAAGCAAACATCACCTAATTTTGGTTTTAGTGGTTATACGGGTTACGACCCAATGTATTCCATGCTAATATGGTCATCGCCCGATTGGAATGTGCTCGATTATAAGAATTACTGGGTAGTACCTAATGAAGTTCAGAATACCGGTTACACCGATACCAACAACAACCCTTATTTTGACAGGAACGAAAGGATCCACAGCTTAAATAAAGATATTTTTAATGGAACACTTTCTTTGAGTTATAACTTCGCGTCGTGGCTAAAAGCAACCCTGCGTTCGGGTTTTGACACATATAGCAACCGTCAGGTGATACGGATTTCTAAAGGCTCACTGGTAAGTGCCGGATCTTCCACAGTAATAGAAAACGGTAGCCAGATATGGGGCGAAAGCAAATTGGGATCTTACAATCTGGGTCTCGGAAGAGGTTATAGTTTTAACAACGATTTTTTACTTTCTGCCGACAAGACTTTCGAAAAGTTCACCATTGATGGATTTGTTGGTGGAACAATTTACTACCGCCAGGATGAAGGCACCGATTCCAGAACTCAGGGCGGTCTTTCTATTCCGGGATTTTACTCCCTGAAAGCTTCGGTTTTACCCGCGTTTGTAGTCTCAAATATTTACAGGCAACAAGTTAACAGTTTGTATGGGCGGTTGGCTTTTTCATGGAACCGTATGGCTTATGTGGAAGGTACTCTCCGAAACGACTGGAGTTCTACTTTATCTGAAGCAACCCGATCCTACCTATATCCTTCTGTATCAGGAAGTTTTATCGTTTCTGAATTATTGCCCGAAATGCAGTGGCTATCTCTGTGGAAATTACGTGGCTCCTGGACATCATCAAAAACACCTGCCGGGATTTATGACATTAATCAGGTTTTCAATATTACCAACAATGCCTGGACAAATTTAACGTCTGCATCATTACCAGCTACAATATACAACAGCAATGTATTTCCTGAGTCTGCTTCCACCTGGGAAATAGGTACCGCAGTGAATGTATATAATAACAGGGCTTCAGCTGATATTTCCTATTATAATAAGCGTATGTACGATTTCCTTCAGGAAGCTGATATTACTCCAGCAACCGGATACTACCGAAGTTATATTAATATCGACGAGGAAATTACGCGAAAGGGAGTTGAAGTTACTTTAAATGGAACACCTGTGAAGACAAGCGACTGGCAGTGGGATATTTCAGTAAACTGGTCGAAATATGCACGTTTCTATACCAAATTAGATACAACTTACTCTGAGGACAAACCATGGGTAAAGGTTGGCGAAAGAGCAGATCCATATACACTCTATGATTTTCAATATGATCCTGAAGGTAATATTATCCATAAAAATGGTGTTCCCCTCTATTCGGCTTATGCTTCTAAGTTTGGGAATTATGATCCTGACTGGATATGGGGCGTAAACACCACTGTCAGGTATAAGAACTGGAACTTCTATGTTTCTGTTGATGGCCGCGTTGGAGGATTAGCGCAAACTACTACCGAAATGTACATGTGGCGCTCAGGTTCGCATCCAAATTCCGTTACTCCTGAAAGATACCTCGATGCTACCATTCCAGGATCAAAAAACTATACCGGAGAAGGAGTAAAAGTAGTTTCAGGTTCAGCAACTTACGATACCTATGGCAATATTACCAGTGATGACCGCGTATATGCTCCTAACGATGTTGCTGTTACTTACGAATCGTATATCAATACCATTCACGCAGGCACCGCCTGGGGTGGTTCGCCATCACCGCTCGAAGCATACAGCACCACTTTTTTCAAAATCAGGGAAATGTCCCTAACCTATGATTTGCCAAAAAATATTTGCGCGAAGTTTAAATCACAAGGTGTTTCGGTATCAGCAGTTGGGCAGAATATGTTTTTGTGGTCAAAGCAATTTAAATATTCTGACCCCGACGGTGGCTACGAAAATTTCAGCGACCCATCCATCCGCTACATTGGTTTTAACTTAAAATTGAATTTTTAAACAAGTCAGCTTTTAATAACTTTTGCCAGGCGGAACAGAAATAAACAGTGTCAAGAGTTTTTAACAGGAACTTCACAAAAATAAAAAGCAATGAAAAACAAAAACACATATATCGGTTTTCTTAGTGCGCTCATCTTAATTTTTTTAGTTGGTTGCAGCAAATTTGATGAAATCAACACCAACCCGGATACAACTACCAACGTTCCTGCCTCAATGGAATGCACAAATATTGTATTGAGCGTTCTACGACCAGGCGGCGATGCAATGAGTTTCATTTCAACAAATGCATTGCCCAAATATGTTGGCTTCACAGTTTTAGGAAAAAATAGTTCGCAGTATAACAATACCGGAAGTGGAAGTTTCGGTTCAATGACTTTATTACCCAATATCGATGCCATGCTGGAAGCTGCGAAAGGCAGTGTAATGGAAGACTCATACAAAGGCATCGGCAGTTTTGCCAAAGCATACGCTTTCTACAAAATGACCATGTGGATGGGCGATATTCCTTATACCGATGCAGGTAAAGGTGCTGAAGGACTTCTCGAACCAGGCTACGATACTCAGGAACATGTTTTCAAACAAATACTGGATGAGCTTAAAGCGGCTGATCAGTTTTTTGCCAATGGCGCTAAATTTTCGGGCGACCCTTCGCCTTATAACGGCGATCCGGAAAAGTGGAGAAAAGCAGTAAATGCTTTTTCTTTAAAAGTGCTGATGAGTTTAAGTGCGAAGGAGAATGTGGCATCCTTAGATGTTAAAAACCGCTTCGCTGAAATTGTGGCTGCAGGTAATTTAATGGATAATACTACAGGTTATCTGGGACTGGCTTATTCAACCCAAAACAAGCATCCACTTAGCGCCAGCACCATGTTTGCACCCAAAACAATCGTTAGTAAATTGCTCATGGACAATCTGAAAAATTTAAATGACCGGCGATTGTTTTATTATTGCGAACCAGCCGCTGCGCTTATTGCCGCAGGGAATATTGAATCAGATACTGCTGCTTATAATGGCGTTGATGTTTCGATGGATTATGATGCCATGAACCTGGATTATAAAGCAAATAAGTTTTCAGCTATCAACCTGCGCTATTTAAAGGAAGATGCCTGTGAACCACGCATGGTGATGACTTACGCCGAACAGCAGTTAATTCTGGCAGAGGCTAGCGTAAAAGGCTGGATTACTGCCGGCTCAGCCCGGACCTATTACGAAGAAGGAGTAAAATCAGCTCTTGTGGCCATAAAAGCAACCAAGGAAAGTTATGCTCACAATGTACCTATTGATCAGGCATATATTGATGGATATTTTACAGGTGAGGCTGCATTTAAAACTACAGCAGATGAACAATTGAAACAAATCTGGATGCAGGGTTATATACTCCGTTTTATGCAGGATGCTGACTTTAGCTATTTTGAATACAGGCGAAATAAGTATCCCGTCTTTCCTATTAACCCGGCTTCGAGTTTGAACGAAAACAATACAGGCGCAATTCCTATGCGTAGTTTGTACCCGGGTTCTGAAACGAATTATAACCGAAAAAACCTCACCGAAGCCCTGAACCGTCAATATGAAGGCTACGACGAAATCAACAAAATAATGTGGTTGCTGAAATAAAGTACACTAAGATCAAATTTAAAATTTGTCGGAAGTGCTTTATGCTGAAATGATCAATTGAAAGATGAATACCTCATACCCAAAGCAGTTTGTGATGATTTGAGTAAGAAAAATTATTAACTGCTGATCAACTTTGAATCAACCTGTGATAAATAAAAAACCAATTAAATTATTAACCTTCAAACCAATTTAATTATGAAAAAAACTTTACTAAGTTTAGTCATAATCCTGGCTTTTGCCAGTTTTGCTAGTGCCCAAGTGCCTGAAAGAACAGG
>Ga0351883_1192_pt1 | contig 18005 bp, 17 predicted proteins | sample BONcelFGM3001F14_FD_206772 | JGI IMG/M metagenome (GOLD analysis project Ga0351883, IMG submission 206772) | Enriched cells from coal bed in the Powder River Basin, Montana, United States - BONCAT cells FGM rep3 HSBNCT.FGM.300.1.F14 ...
GTGGCTATTATGTCAGCTTCCCAAGCTGAAGAGGCGGGTTCGATTCCCGCTACCCGCTCCAGGCCAGTTTAGCTCAGTGGTAGAGCAATGCTTTCGTAAAGCAGAGGTCCCGGGTTCGAATCCCGGAACTGGCTCCAGCAAAAATACCCCGCCAAAGCGGGGTATTTTTTCATATTCTCGAGATCAATTGAACTTCAGGTAACGTTTGACGTCAGGCTCCTGGAGACGCGTCGAAAAATACTGGTTCAACTGGTCGTAGCCATCGGTGCCGCTCGCGAAGGTCGCAGCCAATTTGTCGTCCATGGTCTGTGGCCTCACGACTACTTCCTGGTACTCCTCGACCGACCACTGGAAAGTATCTTGGATATATTGTTTGACGTCGGGCACGGTCGAGCTAGCCTGCTCCACAAAACTATCATACGTAGCTTTGACGTCTTCGTCGGTGACCGTGATTTTCTTTTCAGCCGCCAAATCGCGCGAAGCTGCCTCGCGCAACAGCCTTTCGTATGCGCTGCTCTCGATCTCGGGGGTAATCACCTGTCCGGAGCCGCCAGCCTCCTGCACCGCCCTTGAATTCAAAAAGTTTTTGATGGCATCCCGAGCCCTGAGGTACTGGCTATAACGCACGGTCTCGGAACCGACCTTGCCGACCGGGAACCAACCAGCCATCCGCCTGACCACCCCTCGGTCATCGCGGTTGGCATACACCGCCATGATGAGCCAAGAAGCTCCCCAAGCGACGAGCACGAAAGCCGCTAAGCCGGCCGTTATATATGTCACCTTTTGCGCATTTTTCTGCTGTTCCATAGGAAATTGTGTCTGTTCCTTGATTTAAGGCTTTTCAGAACCGAAGAAATATTGCATCCAAAGCTCCGGGTTTGACAAGAGCCTTGGCGGCACGGCGGCCACTACCACGTCTTCAGCCGCTACCGGCTGGTAACCGGCCAGGACGTAGACTTTTTCGCCTTCTTTTTTCCAACCCAACCGCGAACGGGCTTCGAGCTCCACCTTGTCAGGCGTGACGATGGCTTGGGTCATCTCGGCCAGCTTGAGCTTTCGACCCTCCATCTGTTCGGCCTGGGCTTCGAGCGCCTTGATTTCACGCTCGACCGTGTAGCCCCGATAGGTCTCACGGACAGTCGAGACTCCAATCAGGAGGAATAAGGCCAGGTTAGCGACTAAAAAAGCCGGCCAACGGATGAGTTTTTGCCAAAAAGGCCGGGTTCCGTCTGGCTGCTGGTTCCTCATAAGCGGCTCATTCGGATAAGTGAGAGCATATCATAATCCGGGTTTTTCGTCCTGCTCCAAAAAAGCATCGGCTACGGCCGCCCGTTCCCGGGCTTTCAGGATGGTCTCGATGCGCCCCAATTCTTCTTCGGGGTACTTTTCGAGCATGGCGCAGATGATGCGGATTTTTTCGGCCTTGTCACCGGCCTCGAACGCCGTTTTTGGCGCTCCAGCTGACGGCGTCGCGACTTCGGCTGATTTGGCCGCTGGCCCTTGCCGCATCTCATTGATGAGCTCATGCACGACTTCGACGCGCGGGATGGCCTTGGCCTCGATATTGGCGGTGGCGCCGGCTGTTTGGACCTTGAGGTCGCCCATGCGGAATATCGTCTGCACGATGCCGTTACGGCTCCACGAAACGTCTTGGACGGACTCGAGCGGGGCTTCCGAGACGGTTCGGGCAAAAATCCCGCGCTGGTCGACATCGACCAAACGCAAGTTCGTCACGATCAGAATATCCGCATCCCACAAAAGCAGGGTCCGTAGGGCGACGCCGATGCCGGAAAAGACCGCCACGATGAACAACGCGACCCCGATGATGCCCCAAGCGAAAAGCGGAAACATCAGGAAAAAAGGCACCACGATCAAGACTAGCGAAAGCAGGAGCGGCGGAAACATGGTCAACACATGCCGCCGCGTGACATGCCTAACTTCTTCGCGGTCCTTGAGCTGGAGGACGTCTTCGATATTGAACATGGCCATGATGGTATCGCGCCAGAAGGAGCGTGGCAACTTACCGGGCGGCGCTCACAATCCGTAGGTATATAAAGACATCAAGGCAAAAACGATAGCGATTGACAACGTGCCGATGGAAAACGGGACGAACATATCCACGCCCGACCAACGAGCGATAAGCAAAGCCGCGACGCCGATGACCTGGAACAGCATCTTGATTTTTCCGTACCAATTGGCGCTGATGAACGGCTGGTGGCGCGCCTTGCGGACCAGGGCCGTCGTCGCAATTGCTACCTCTACCACAACGATGACCGCGGCAAAATACGGATTGATTTCCCTGGCCACGAACAGGATGACGACCGAACCGATGAACAGCTTGTCGGCCACCGGATCAGCGACCGTCCCCCACAGCGTAATCTGCTTGCGCGTCCGGGCGAGCGAGCCGTCGAGCAAATCAGTCAAAGCCGTAAACAGGAATAGCGGAACCACGATGCTCCAATGCTCGAACCACAAAAAATACAGGATGACTGGAGTCAAAAAAACCCTCAAAATCGTCAGGTGGTTGGGATAGACTTCTTTAGGGATTAGCTTGAGGAGCGTCTTGGCCAGGATTTTGTCGTGCGTGAAAAGCCTAACATTCTCGTTGGTCATCAGCGTATTCATAGCCGGTAAGCGCATGGGGTGCTACCATTATGGACTGTTATGGGAGAAAAATCCAAGGACCTCCTGGCCGGTCTGGTCATCCTGGGCATCTACACCCTGACGCGCATCATCCCCTTGCCCGTCATAATCATCGCCCAGTTCCTGACATTCTTCGCCATTCTCTTCCCTTCTTACCTAATCGGCAAGCGGCTTTTCCCCAAGACCCATTGGCTCGCCTACACGGCCATGGGACTTACGCTCTTTGCCGCCCTAAACGCGCTCATCCAGACCGGCTGGTACTACGCCGGAGGTCTGCTGAATGATGCTTCCGACATCTGGATCATGTCCGGGACCATGTTGCTCTGCAACTTGATTGCCCTCTTGGTGCCCGAACATCGCGAAGACCGTGAGCTGCCGCCACGGCTCACCGCCAAAGACTGGGGTACAGTAATCTTGCTCTTTGGAGCCTCGCTCACCGCTCTTGGCTTTGTGATGTATTCGGCCTGGCGGAGCGGAACGCTGGATTCCATCCGTACGCCCTGGCCGCTCCTGCCGCCCGGCACGCTCGCTGCTTTGGCCATAATCTGGGCCTCGGCCATTGTCTCGGGGCTAGCCCTCAAACGCCGCGCCATCACCGCTTGGCAAACCGGCATCGCTTTGCTCGGCACGACCGCCATCGCACCTTTGGTTTACCGCATCGGTTTTGGTTTTGACGGATTCCTGCACATCGCATCGGAAAAAATCATGCTCGCGACCGGCACGCTCTCGCCAAAACCTTTTTACTACATCGGCCAATACGTATTCGCTACCCGTTTCGCCAAGCTTCTCGAGATGCCGGTCGAAAATATCGACCGCTGGCTCGTGCCGTTTGCTTCCGCGATACTCTTGCCGCTGGCCGTCTATCTGGGGCACCGCAAATCCGATTCCGCCTCTTGGCCGCTAGCGCTCTTCCTTTTGCCGCTCGCCCCCTTTGTCGCCACGACACCCCAGGCTTTTGCCTACCTGCTCGGGCTCTCTGCGCTTTTGATGTTGCGCGGACGCTTTGATGGCTTTGCGCATCCCTTGGCCTCGCTCATCCTGGCGGCCTGGAGCGCCGCCATCCATCCTTTGGCCGGCATCCCGTTTTTAGCCATCTGTCTGGCCTTAGCCGCCTGGCCCAACGATGGGTCAAACTGGCTCTGGCCGCGCCGCCTGGCCTCGGCCCTATTCGCGTTCTCTAGCATCTGCGCCGTGCCTCTCATGTTCTTTGTCTTGGGTCTGGCCGGCAAAGCCGATATCCACTGGGATACGAGCGGCCTTTGGTCAAGCGCGACCTGGTCTGAAATTGGCAATACTTTCCTGCCCTGGATCGGCAACCACTACGCCGTCTGGCCGTCTTGGGCCTCGCTCGTCTCCCAATCCTTGCCAGCCATCCTATTGCTTGCGGCTGTCATGGCCATAATCCTGACCCGCGGAGCCGAGCGCGCGGCCTCGGCCATCCTCGCCTTGGCTTCGGTCGCCCTTTTCTCCAGTTCGGTCATCCTCAGGAGAACCGGCGAATTCGCTTTTTTGATAGATTACGAACGCGGCAATTACGCCGAACGCCTCGGCCTCATCGCGACGTTTATCTTATTGGTCGCCGCGCTCCCAGCCATCGCCAAGATGTTCAGCCGCATCAAACGCGGACCGCCCCTGACCGGAGCGGTCGCGGTCGGGTTCATGCTGGCCGTGGCGGCCGCCCTTAGCTACGACGCCTTGCCGCGGCATGACGCGCTCGTGACCGGCCGGGGCTGGACGGTCGGCCAAGCCGACGTCGAAGCCGTCCGCCTCATCGACCGCGATGCCGGCAAGCAAGCCTACACGGTCTTGGCCAACCAAAGCGTCTCGGCCGCAGCCGTGATGCAGCTCGGGTTCAAGCGCTACCACGATGACATATTCTTTTATCCCATCCCGACCGGCGGCGAGCTCTACGACGTCTTTTTGCGCATGACCTACAAAGAACCGACGCGCGACACCGCCGCGGATGCCGGACGGCTCGGGCAAACCCAGCTCGTCTACGTCGTGCTGAACGATTATTGGTGGAACGCCGAATACACCGGCGAAGCGCTCTCCGGCATTGCGGATGCCGAGTGGCCGGTGGGCGAAACCGACAAAGGCCTCGGCCGTTCGCTCAAAGTCTACAAATTCGATTTAAGCAAACCTTCCAAACGTGAGACGCAAGCCTCCGGTTCGTGAAGCTTCAGGATTTCGTGGCGCGCACTCTCGAGCTGTAGTTTTTCGGTTTGTTCCATGGCTTCGAGCAGGGCCTGGACCAAATCATCTTCTGCGTTTGGCTTGACGAGCCAGCCAGCTCCACCCAAAGTCTCGGCCACTCCGCCGACGTCAGTCGCCACCACCCGTGAGCCGCAAGCCAAAGCTTCGAGGATGACGGTCGGCTGGTTTTCCATGACGAGCGAGGGCACGACGCACACGCCGCACGAACGCAAGGCGGTCAAAAGCTCCGCATGTTCCATATAGCCGACTTGGATCTTTGGGTCGTGAAGCGCATCAATCGCGCCGCGTAACCTGCCGTCGCCGATGAGCCGGAGCTTGCTCGCCGCATGCCGGATGCGTTGCCACGCCCTCAATAATGCATCAATACCCTTGTCAGAATCCAAACGCCCGACATAGGCGATAGCCCGCGGATCCCGAACGATGGACGCAGAACCATCATTTAAAACAGCCAGTTCATCCGGACCAAGAGGATTCGGCGAAACCTCGGGCTTGCTCCGTTTGAAGAACCCGAATTTTTGGTGTTCAGCGAGCAGCCACCTGGTCGGCGAAATTACGCTATCCGGCTCGCCTAGCGACCGCCGCCGCAACATCGCCCAAATCTTTCGCCAGAGACGCCTCAAAAAAAACCAACTCTCCCCGGAGATGATTTGCCCTGACGGCTCAAACAACTGCACGTCGTGCAGCATATGCACCCAACGCACGCCTGCATCTCGGATGTCCCTCGGGGTCGCGAAGCCGCAGCCAGTCAGGTTATGCGTAAGGAGCGCATCCGGCTTCCAGTCCGTAATTTCTCTTATCGTCTTATCCTGGCTTCCCAAATCCCGCAGATGGAAATACAGCCGGAACAGCGCCGGCATCTTGGCTAAGCGGTAGAACCACACTTGGGGTCCCCAGACTTTGACTTCATGGCCGCGTGCCTTAAGCAGTTCGGCGTAGATGAAAGCGATGCGACCACAGCCGCCGTGCGCCCGCGGAGGAAAAGCGTTTGTCAGGATGGCGATGCGCATAAATATTCATCCGTCGTCCTGAACCCGGTAGGCACCGGGTGAAGGACCTTTATGAAGGTTCTTCGCGCTGCTCAGAACGACATTGTTGTAGATCCCCATCAACCCCTCTAGATGCTTCTTCCAAGTGAATTTTTCCACCACTCGTTTGCGCCCCGCCTCGCCCATTGCCCGCCGCATCTCGGGATTCTCGAGCATGAGCCGCAAATGGACTGCCAACTCGTCGACGCTGCCGGCTGGCGTCAGCAAACCCGTCGCCTTGTCGGCCACGACCGTCCTCACGCCCGGCAAGTCAGAAGCCACGACCGGGATGCCACAAGCCTGGGCTTCGAGCGCCACGAGGCCGAATGCCTCGGCGCCTGAAATCGAAGGAAAAGCAAAGACGTCGCCCGCACGATACACGTCCGGCAAGTCCCGTTCTGCCACGCGCCCGGCAAACTTGACGCGGTCCGCGATGCCGAGATTTTGCGCCAGCTTTTCGAAACCGGGACGCAATTCGCCGTCGCCGCCCAAAAGGCACCAGGTGTCGCGTGGCAACTGCGCCACGGCCTTGAGCAGAACGTCCACGCCCTTAAAGGCGTGAGGCTTGTCCATCCCCCCGACAAAAGACACGACCTTTGAGCCTTCGGGAATGCCGAACTTCGACAAATCCTTGGCTTCCGGAAAAAAACGGGTCTCATCGACGCCGAACGGCAGTTCATGCATCTTGGACGAAGCGAATTTCCTGTACGACGAATGCTGCGCGTAATCCAAAGAACTGACGAGAAGCGCGTCGGCGGAACGCAGCACGAGTTCCTGGACCGTGTGGCGATGGATGCGGTTGACCATGCCGCGCCAACCACTGACATCGGCATCCATGTGGAGAGTCACGACCAGCTTTTTTATGGCGCCGAAGAACTTGAAGAAATCGATCTCGAGATCCGTGCCGAAAAACGGGTAATGCAGATGCAAGATGTCGGCGGACTTGAGATGCGGCAACAGCGCCCAAGGCGCGAACTGCGAAGCGTTGCCCGTCTGCCACAGCGCCGGTATCCGCAGGATGTCGGTCCTAGTTTCTTCGGGCAAGGGATATTTGGGCAGTGGCGCCAGCAACACCGCGTCCACGCCCCGCGACCGCAAAAGCTCGACCTCTTGGGCCGCGACCTTGCCGATGCCGCCGATCTGCGGCGGAGCGACGCAAGCGAGATGGACGATTTTCATATATCTTTCCCTTCTGTCATTCCCGCGCAGGCGGGAATCCATGCATCATGTTTTTGAATCCCCGCTTTCGCGAGGATGACGAACAGGGATGAGGCTACCATAACAATCACCAAAATACGACGATTTTCGTCAGCCAGTGCAGTGCTTTACCGACGGGATTAAGGAATATCCTGACCGGCCAGCTCTCGATATCTTGGTAAGCGATGGTCGGCGAAGTCAAAGCCAAAATTTCGCGGTCAGTCCGACGGCGGATCCTCTTGACCTGACGCCGCGTCACGGCGAGATACCTCCAGGTCGAAGGCTTGAGCAAGTATGCCCACACCCTGAATTTGTCGCGCCACCAGCCTTTGGCCACGGCAAATACAAAAAGCGCCAACTCGGACGCGAGGAGCTGCGGCGCGAGCCAGATGAGCGTCTCGATTTTATAATTGCGCAGGATGACCAACCAGCGGTTGCGCTCCATCCAGAACCACTTAGAGATTGAGCGCGAGAATTCGTAATGGTGCCTGACCACGCTCCGCGGAGCCAAAACGCAGCGCTGGCCCGCCAGCCAGATGCGCCAGCCCAAATCCAAATCCTCGTGGTAAGCCACGAAGGTTTCATCGAACATCCCGATCTTGGACAGGGTTGATGTGCGCAAAAGCACGCCGGCGCCCGAAGGATAGGCGATGTCCGTCACACCTCCCGGCGCCTCGCTCCGTTTGCGGTGGTATCCGTGGGCGTAACCGAAGCCGAGATAGTGGAGCGCATTCCCCCAGGAATTTATTTCGTCCGGATCCTGCTGAAGGACCAAAAGCGACTGCACCGCGCCGATATCAGCGGACGATTCGGCTACGCGGACCGCTTCGGATAACGCGCCCGGCTCGAAGGCGGCGTCGCCGTTCAACAGATAAACGTAATCTCGGCCAGCGACGATCGCTTGTTTCATGGCCAAGTTGTTCCCGCCCGTGAAACCCAAATTCAGCCCCGGCTCATGGATACAGACCTGCGGAATACGGCCGACGAATTCGACCATGAGCCGCCTGACCTCGTCGAGCGTCCCGTCGCCCGGCCCGTTGTCGACGAACCTAAGCATCCAGGCGTCGCGCGGATAATCCTGGACCGCGACGCCCTCGAACAAAGCGCGCATGAATTGCGCGTTCCGGTAGAGGCAGACGATGACGTCGACTTTTGGGTTAGGCATGGGTATCGTCCTTAGGCAGGTCGCGCAAAGCGTCGCGCCGCACCATCTCGGTCAACTTTTTCTCGAGCTTGTCGAGGGCGATGAATATCTTGAAGACGAGCACGAACAGCAGGACCACCGAACCGTAGATGACGAAATCCGACCCGCGGCCCACGCCGAAGAAGTTGGCGACCAGGGTCGCGGTCTGCGGCAAAGCGATGACGACGCCGGCGGCGATCCAAAGCACGCTCCAAAGCAGAGCCTCGACGAGGTTGATGACGCCTTGGCGCAAGCGCCGCCAGGTGACGTAGAGCGCACCGAGGAGAATGGCGATGAGGACTATTTGGATAAGCATAGTTATGGTTCTGGGGACTGGTAGCTGGGGACTGGGGGGCGGAAGCCCAGCCCCCCAGCTACCAGTACCTAGCCCCTCTACCTATCAAACATCCCCAACAGCAGTTGCCAGGTTATCTTAAACGCATCCAAATTCTGGTTGCCTTTGGCCAGGGTATCGGATGAATACCGGACGACCACCGGGACTTCCCGCCAGCGCAAACCGGAACGCGTCGCGAGGCGGAGAATCTCCGAACAGTGCGCCATGCGGTCTTGGCGAAAATCGAGCCGCCGCGCCGCTTCAGAATTTAAGGCACGCAAACCGCTCTGCGGATCCGTGACCGTCCGCGGGATACCCATGGCCAGCGTATTGAAATTCCTGGCCGCCAAGAGCAGAACGCGCCGCGACAAAGGCATGCCCTGGGGTTTAAGCCCAAGGAAGCGCGAACCAAACACGACATCGGCTTGGCCGCCGCGGATGGGCTGGACGAGCGTCGGGATGAACGACGGGTCGTGCTGGCCGTCGGCGTCGATGTGCACGATGACGTCAGCTCCGAGCCGCAAAGCCGCCTCGGTCCCGGTGCGCAAGCCCGCCCCTTGGCCGCGGTTCAAAGCATGGCGCAACACAACGGCTCCAGCCTCCTTGGCCGCCGCGGACGTTGCATCCTCGGACCCGTCATCCACGACAACCAAGCCGTCCACGAACGGCCTGACTTTTTGGATGGTTTCCCCTATCCTCGACGCTTCATTCAGCGCTGGGATTACGGCAAAAACACGCATGCTCGTAGCTTACGGCACTATTGACATTTTGGCCAGATTATGGTAAAAATCCCAATCCGCAATTTCGCGGATCCAAGACTCGGGAGATTGCCGCATGGCTAATCACGAAGAGATCCGAACCGACGGACAGTTCCGCATCAACTTCCACAACGGACCCCAGTCACTCCACACCCTGGCGGCCAGCCTGTTCTCCATCGGACTGCCGGACAAGGTCGGAGTGACTTTCTCCGGCAAGATGCTGATCTGTCAGGATAACCAGTGGTACCTGAGCGGCGAAAGCAAGACGCTCCGCGTCTTCGTCCACGGCCTCATCGCCGAAGACGGCTCGGGCAACCTCTGGGCGTTCACGGGTCGCCTGGACGATGGCCGGCAAGTCCAAGGGTTCATCAAGCTCTCGGACGGCGCCGGTTTCGTCCAACACGCGTAGCCCAACCGCTCCTCCCCGACCCCCGCATGCATTCTCGCATCCGGGGGTTTCGTGTTATTGCTTGCTTGAAGCTAAACCTACATTTATGGACGTAGTAACTATTGACATTTTGGCCGGATCATGGTATAGGTCTTGATTGTTACCCCACCTTTCCGAGAAAGAGGTAGCAGATGACTCATGGCGACCAAAGTGGCAGCCCTTTCAGAACCGAAGTCTGTGAACGCGCCGATAACAACGAGGGCATCGACGATCTCTTGGACGATCCGGACTGCGGCGAGCTCGACGGCCTCTTCTGGCACTACCCAGGGCCGCAGTGTAACGATGTCGACGACTGCCCAGCTATCCTGCTGAAAGAATCTCTGGACTACCCGTGCGGTCTCGATTCGGACGATGATGGAGACAGGAAGTCCAACGAGCGCTGAATCAACCCTCGACATCCGTCGTCTGACGGACTCAGTGTCGGGGGTTTCGCATTTCTTGACCTCTGACTGCTTATAGCTGAAGATGCGGCCAGGTAAAAACGCCGCACCGTGTCGTACCGTAGGAGCAGACGTCGTACCTTGGCCTAGCTCACGGGCAAGCTTGGCTAGCGGCGAGAATATGCCTCTTAGTCGCCCCAGGGTGGGCTGTCGAGTCTTCGGGCTCGCCAATACCCAGGCTGAAAGGTCGGTAACGCCCGATGTCCTGACCTTGTCGCCGGGTCGCGGCCAATCCTGACCGCGACACTCTCTAATCTTCACCCAAAGCTCCGGCACTCCCCGGAGCTTTGTTCTTTTTCTTCCCCCTTAAGGTTTGGGTGCGAGCTCAAAAACAAACGCGAGCGAGTTACGCTACAAAATATTCCTAACCAGAACCGCGTTGTTCAACCCATCTTGAAACCAAGCAAGCTCTTGTGGGCCACGGTGTAGTCGATGCTGCGTTTTAGGCCCTCGTCCAACCTGACGAGCGGCAGCCAGCCTAATTTTTCTTTGGCTTTGGCGATATCCGGCAAGCCGAGCTGGCTCATGAAGAGGAGTGGCGGCTCAAAGGTGATGCGCGAGGTCGAGCCCGTCATCTCGATGATGCGTTGCGCCACGTCGATGAGCGGCATGTCCAGGTCGCTCCCCAGATTGACCGGGCCGATGTCTTGCGGAGCGGCCATGAGCTTGACCATGCCGTCCACGATATCGGTCACGTAGGTGAGTGAGGTCTTGAATGTCTCGTCTCCATAAATTACCAAATCCTTATTGTCGAGCGCGTTGGTCACGAAATCCGGCACCATCTGGCCGTCAAAGAGCGGCATGCGCGGGCCGTAGGTGCGGAAGATGCGGGCTATCCTGGTTTCGATCTTGTAGACCTGATGGTACGTCTCGACCATGGTCTCGGCATAACGCTTGCCTTCGTCGTAGCAGGCACGCGGGCTAAGGGCGTTGACCGTCCCAAAATCCTCCTCTTTGTACGGACGGTTATCGGCATGGCGCGGCCCATAGACGACCGAGGCCGAAGCCTGCAGGATCTTTGAATGATAGCGCACGGCCAAATCCAGCGCGTTCTTGACCGCTTGGGAGTTGGCGAGGAGCGTCTGGACCTTGTATTGGTCGAATTTTTTGGGGCTCGTCGGGCAGGCCAGATGGTAGATTTCTTGGATACCCTGGAACTTTATCTTGAACCGGGTCAATTCCGGGAACGACTCGGGGTCGAAAGGCTGATTCAGGTCGTGGCGGATGAACTCGAAATCCGGATTCTTGAGCAGCATGTCGATGTTCGACTCGCTCGACGTCACGAAGTTGTCCACGCAGATGACGCGTGAATCCTTAAGGAGCTGTTCGCACAAAAAGGAGCCCAGGAATCCGGCCCCGCCCGTGACGAGGATGTTCTTTTTGTCGTAACCTTCGGTACCTGTTTGCATATTGGTGTTTTAGTGGTTTGAAGGCAGTAAGTAGTTAGGTAGTATATGGTAGGTATCGAGGAATACGCCGAATATGCTTTTCTGAAAACTGAAATTCAAAACGAAATCAAGTTGCGGCTCGATTTGGCGTAGTCGATCATCTTTTGCAATCCGTCGTCCAGGCGCACGAGCGGCACCCAACCCAAGATTTCGCGCGCCCTTGTCGTATCGGGCAAGCCGGCTTCGATGTAGTGGCTGAAAGGCGGCTCAAACCGCACCCGCGACGCTGAACCGGTGAGCTGGAGGATTTTTTGGGCGATGGCCACGAGCCGCGCGTCCTGGTCCGAACCCAGGTTGAGGAGCGTGATATCGATGGGCGTCGACATGAGCCTGACCATCCCGTCGACGATATCGGTGACATAAGCCATCGAAGTCCGGGTCTCTTCGTCGCCGGCGATGATGATGTCTTTGCCGTCCAAAGCCGAGAGGACCATGTCGGGTATGAGGTTGCCGTCGAATATCTTCATGCGCGGCCCGTACGTGCGGAAGATGCGCGCTATCTTGACGTCGAGGTTGTGCACGTCGGCATACGTCTGCATGATGGCCTCGGAAAAGCGCTTGCCTTCGTCATAGGCGCCACGCGAGGTCAGGTGGTCAAGTCGGCATTCGTCGGTTTCGGAATAATGCATCTTGCCCGGTTGGCGCGGACCGTAAAGCACGCTCGACGAGGCATACAGCGTCTTGGCGCGGTATTTGACCGCCGTATCCAAGACGTTCTTGACGCCGACCGAATTGGTGAGCACCGTCGCGATCTTGAAATCATCAAAATGGCGCTTGGAGATGGGGCAGGCCAGATGGTAAATTTCTTGGATGCCTTGGAAACGGATCTTGAACCGCTCTAATTCGGGCAATGAATCGAGGTCGAATGGTTGGATGATGTCGTGGTTGATGAACTCGAAATTCTGCTCCTGGAGCAGGTGCTCGATGTTCGAAAGCGAACTCGTGATGAAATTGTCGACGCAGATGACGTTCGCCTCTTTGACCAGGCGGTCGCACAAGTGCGAACCGACGAATCCGGCGCCGCCGGTCACGAGCACATTCCGGCGGCCAAAAATTGGAGTTTGTGGCATGGCACAACCATTATAGCGCATCGGAGCCGCCTCGGCACAAACACCAAGTCCAAACCCAGGGTCTCCGTCTTCTCGATTCCCGGCCACCGAGCCGGGGTCTCCGTATCAAAATTCTAACCACCGTTCGCTCACGTCGCCCTCACTCTCACATACCTCCATGGATCCGGATGGAAAGTGAACAGCCGATGCGAACTGAAGGTGAAAAACGCGACCAGTAAAGTATTAGCCACGATCACCGCCAAATCGTATAAACCCAAAAACGAATGCCCTGCCCAAAACAATCCAGTATTCATCCCCGAGGCGACGACCGCCACCACCCCAAACCTGAACAAAGCACCGGCCGTGCGCTTGCTTGCAAAGGTAAATCGCCGGTTAGCCTCAAAGTTAAACAAGGTCACAACCACGACCACCATGGCGTAGACATAAGTCCGGTTCCCGCTCGGCCAAACCACGCGCGTAAGCAAAGCGTACAGACCGATGTTCATGGCAAGCGAAGTGCCGCCGATCAAACCAAAAAAGAACAGGCGTCGGCTTTCGCCCTTGGCGACGTGGATGAGGCGTTGCACCAGATGATGGGCGAGCAATGGACACTGTTTCATAAAGCTAGCGCGGCCAGGTCTCGTAGTAGACTAAGCCACCAACCTGCGGCTCGCCCTCCGGAATCTGCACCCAGCGCCAAATTTGCCCGACCGATTCGGCCGCCCTCAAGCCGACTGCATCCTGCAAAAATACGCTATGGCCATCGGCAGTCAAGATGTCGTAGACCGAACCTGCCTGGCCCAAACCACGCATGCTCGACCAACCAGCTTGGCCGTCTTGGCCGGTCACTTGCCAAGCCGCCAACCGCTGGCCATTTTTGCCGACAATCGCCATGACTCCCCCGAATTTAGACGTGATGAAAAACGCCGGCACCGGGCTCGAAACCGATAACGCCGAGATGCCTTTGCCCGAAGCCAAGATGTCGGCAGGGACTTCGCGCGCCGGTTCGCCGTCGGCCGAGACGAGCCACGCCCGGTTGCCTTGCGCCTCGCCCAAAAACAAAGTATCCCGACCAGTCCCATCCAAATCCTGAGCTGCCAAAAATAGTCCGCCCCGGATATCGGAACCAAGGGCACCTGCGGCCACCAAGACCCCGTCCAAACGATAAATCCTCCAGCTTCCCGCTGGATCATCCATAGGCGCCACCACGATTTCGGGCTCAAGCCCGCCGGTCCAGCGCACGAAAGCGGCCCTTATCCCGCGCTTGTCCCCGCCTTCACCGACCTGAAACCGGGCGACCTCCTCGCCCTCGCCCGCCAATAGCCTGATCACAGGCGACTCGCCCCGGCCGCTCGCTTCCACGAACAAAGGCCCAAGCCTAGCGGCGGATTCGTCATAGGCCAAAGCGCGCACGACGTTGATGCTGCCGCTGCCGATTTTGTCTTTTTGCCAAATAGGCGCGCCAAGCACAGGGTCAGCCGTCTCGATTATGCGTTGGGCGATTTCGGAAGCGGTCCAATGCGGATACCGCGCCTTAAGCAAAACCGCGAGCCCGCTCGCCATGGGCGCCGCGACCGAGGTGCCGGAGAGCTCCCCGACGAATCCTGCCGCCGGCGTGCCGTTGCGGTGGTCATAGGTCGGCCGCGCCGCAAAAATGTCGGTGCCCGGCGCACTCACATCCACGCACGAACCGTAATTCGCATAATCCATCTTGCGGCCGTCGGCATTGAGCCCGGTGACGGTCAACTCGCCGCGCCCGGCCGCGCCCTTGTCGCAAGCCGGATAGCTCGGCGTCTCATCCAAATCATCCCCAGTGCGCGTCATCCCGTTGCCGGCTGCGCTCACGACCAATACGCCCTGTGCCGTAGCCTCGCGGATGGCTTGGGCCAAATCCGCGTCCCGCTCCGCGCCCATGAAGCTCAGGTTGATGATGTCGGCGCCATGGGCCACAGCATAGCGGATAGCCGCCACCACATCCCCATCGTCCCCATACCCGTCGTAACTCAACGCCACGAGCGGCATGAGTTTGGCCCGCCACGCCACTCCCGAAATGCCGATGTCGTTATTGCCAGCTCCTGCGATAATCGAGGCCACAGCTGTGCCGTGGATAAAAGCTTCGTAAGAGATGTCGGCGCCGACCCGCGGTTTGAGGATGTTCGAGGAGTCCAAAAAATTCCAGCCATGGATGTCATCAACTCGGCCATCCCCGTCGTCATCCAGGCCATTGCCGGATATCTCGCGCGGATTCGTCCAAAGGTTGGGACGGATATCCGGATGGTCAATATCGACCGCCGTGTCGATGAGCGCCACGATGACATCGACCGAACCAGTAGCCATATTCCATCCTTCGCGGGCCTGGATTGCATCAAGATGCCATTGCCTCGGAAGGAAAGTATCATTCGTCTCGACGACCGTTGCGGCGCTGACCGTACTTGACGGATAAACCAAAAAGCCGACGGCCAAACAGATGGATGCCGGACGAATCACATGACGAAAAATCGAAAACATGAAAGCTCAACCAGAATAACCGACGGTTTACAGTCTGTCGACAGCCGCGCATCAAGCCGGGGCGCATAACCATGCGCCCCTACAATTTTCGGACGTACGGGCGCATGGTTATGCGCCCTGGGAGAAAATCTCCAATATCTGGACAAAATCGCAATTTTCTGTATTATTCAGCCATAATCTGGCAAAATGGCACATATGTACCAATTCGGCATCAAAGTTAAACGGCTCATCCTCGTCGCCGGGGATTTTGCGGTCTTCCAGCTTGCTTTGGCGCTGACCCTGCTTATCCGCTACGGCAATATCGACCAGACGACGCTCGCTAACCACGTCGTACCATTCTCCATCCTAGGGCTCGTCTGGATAATCTCATTCTATATCGTCGGCCTGTACAACCTGGCGCTGACGCGCGACAACCTGACTTTCTTCCGGACGTTCCTCGAAGGCATGGTCATCAACCTCCTGTTGGCGCTCGGCTTCTTTTATCTCTTTCCCTTCTTCGGCATCGCGCCGCGCACCAACCTCATCCTCGATTTTGCCCTCATCCTGCTCTTGGGCTACATCTGGCGCCTGACCTACAACAAACTCATCGCCCCCGCCCTGTTTCGCAACCGCATCCTGTTCGTCGGCCACGCGAGCGATGCTCAGCGCATCCACTCGCTGCTCCGGACGAGCGCCATGGGTTTTGAGTTGGCCGCCGTCGCCGAGACGGCGCCTGGCTCGCGTTTTGACGACGGCTCGATCACCTGGCACGTCGACATCAACCTAATCGGCGAAATCCTCAAGGAACGCGGCATCCACACCATCGTCCTCGGCCACCGGCCTGACGACATCCCCGGCTTGCGCGATTCGCTCTACGCGACGCTCTTCACGCCCGTGACGCTCGTCGACCGCGCCTCGCTCGAAGAGACGGTCACCGGCCGTCTGCCGCTCGAGTACGTCTCGCAGACCTGGTTCCTCGAGCATTTGCGCGAGCAGGATAAGATCTGGTACGACTCGTTCAAGCGCATCGCCGACGTCATCCTCGCCATCCCGTTCGGCATCCTGACGCTCGTCATCTATCCGTTCGTGGCCCTGGCGACCAAGATCGTCTCGCCCGGTCCGGCCATCTATTCGCAGACCCGCGTCGGCAAGCACGGCAAACTGTTCCGTCTCTATAAGTTCCGCAGCATGCACTTGAATTCGGAGAAGGATGGGCCGCAATTCACGTCGAGCACCAACGACCCGCGCGTCACCTCGGTCGGCCGCATCATGCGCCCGCTGCGTATCGACGAGTTGCCGCAGATTTGGAACGTCATCAAGGGTGACCTGTCTTTCATCGGCCCGCGCCCCGAACGCCCCGAATTCGTCACGCCGCTCGTCGAACGCATGCCGTTCTACGCCCTGCGCCACCTGACGCGCCCCGGCCTGACCGGCTGGGCCCAAGTCAACCTCCTCGACCCGACCACGGCCATCGAAGATAACCTGAAAAAACTCCAGTACGATTTGTACTACATCAAAAACCGCTCGCCGCTTTTGGACGTAGCCATCATGCTGAAGACGGTGGGGATTGTGCTGCGCCGCAAAGGCACGTAAATATCAAAAAATCTGTCGTCTCGAGCGGAGCCGAGAGACCTTCAGTTAGGAACCAAGAGATTGCCGCGCGCTTTTTGGATATGCGCTCGCAATGACAATAGAAAAAATGTCGTCCTCGAGCGCAGGCGCGTCCGACGCGCCGAAGCGAAGGACCTTCAAATTGAAACCGTCCACGACGTCTCGCCAGGTGTTCCACGATGAAGCGAATATAAAAAATCTGTCGTCTCGAGCGCAGTCGAGAGACCTTCAAATTGAAATCCCCTACCGCGTCTCGCTAGATGTTCCAATTTGAAGGTCCTTCGTCGCTCCGACTTCCCTCAGGACGACATTATATATTTTTATTCCGCCGGCTCTATCCCTTCGTCCCGCAACAGCTTCCGTAAACCGTCGTCGAACTTAATCGTCGGTTCCCAGCCGAGGAGTTCTTTCGTGAGCGAGATATCCGCCTTGGTGTCGCGCGCTTCGGCTTGCCGCCCCGGGATGAATGTCACCGGACCGCCCACGATGCGCGCGATTTTGTTAATGCTGTGCTGTTCGCCGCCACCGACATTCAAAACCTCACCATGCCCGACCTTCGGGGACTCCATGGCCAAGATGTTCGCCCGCACCACGTCCGAGACGTGCGTAAAATCCCTCGTCTGCTCGCCGTCACCAGCCACGGTCAGCGGTTCCCCGGCTTTGCGCTGGCGCTTAAAATGCGAGATGACTGTCACGTACGCTCCCTCGTCGGCCATGCGCGGTCCGTAGACATTGAAGTAGCGCAAGGACACTGTCTCGAGGCCATAGAGCCGATAGAACTGTTCGCAAAGCTTCTCGCCGATGTACTTATGCAAGGCGTAAGGATTGAGCGGGTTAGCCGGCATGTCGGGCCTTAGAGGCATTTCCGGCTGGTTACCATAAGCCGACGATGAAGCTGAATACACCACGCGCTTGACCTTGGCGTCCCGCGCCGCAACCAGGACGTTCAGTGTGCCCATGACATTCGCCTGCATGGTTTCGATTGGCTGATCTATGGAAAGCGGGATGCGCGGCAAAGCCCCGGGATGGAACACGCCGTCGACACCTTCGAAATGCAGTTCGACGAATTCCGCCTCTGGATTGACCTGTTCGCGCTTCCCGGTCGAAAGGTTGTCGATGACTTTCACGGCATGGCCCGCCTCAAGCAAAGCATCGACGAGATTCGAAC
>Ga0351883_1214_pt1 | contig 16305 bp, 14 predicted proteins | sample BONcelFGM3001F14_FD_206772 | JGI IMG/M metagenome (GOLD analysis project Ga0351883, IMG submission 206772) | Enriched cells from coal bed in the Powder River Basin, Montana, United States - BONCAT cells FGM rep3 HSBNCT.FGM.300.1.F14 ...
CTTTCAGAATTTTTCGATTGATATTAATAAAAAAAAGCTGCTATCTATTGATAACAGCTTTTAGTATAGATTGTGATATTAATCTTCCTGATGAGGAGTAACTAGCTCGATTAGTTCCGGTAAATCCATCCCTAAATCTTTCAAATGAGATATTTTTGGAACACCATTTTTTGTCCAGCCACGGCGTTTATAAACAGCATCCAATAATTGTTCATAACGATTTTCGCGGTATTCACGCATTTTAGCCATTTTTTCCTCAACTGTTTTACCAACAGGGTCATAATTAACAAGTTCGATAAGTTGTTTATCATATCGTTCCGCCCTTGAAAGGTATTCCTCAGCAGTTACAGGTCCTGCAGCGCGGTATGGTTGAGCATCATATTTCCTAACACCGTATCCTCTGCGCAGGTTGAAAATCCGTTGAAAGTTATATACCCTTTCCGACATCCGGATCATTTCATGTTTATCAAATTCTTTACCCGTAACAGCTTTATAAATAGTGACATAGTTGTCAACATGTTCAGGAACTTTGGCAGGTTCACTCGTTTCGTGATTGTTTTCGGGTTCAACGTCGTTCCATGGCAGTTTACATAATCCTACCAAACCAAACCAAGTTCTAAACATTGGAAAATAATGCAAGGCTTCGGCTTTGGCTTCAAAAGTTGGAATCTGATTGTTAACCATATCCATAAATATCAGCCATGCTTCATCATGTTGTGGGCCTTTGTTGGTCATTGCATAACCACCTTGTTGTGCAAGTGATTCTTTACTAACATATTGTGAGTACTCCAGACCTTTATTTTCCATGCCGATATCTTGCATGAATTTTGGATCGCCCCAGCCTTTTTCTGCAAATAATTCTTTTAATTTTCTTACTCCTTGCCCTGCAATTATTCCAAATCCTTCACCACGTCCTAATTGATGAAGAAGATCCATGGCTGCATCTGCATTGCCAAAGCTAAGTTTCAATCCACCAGTACGCTCTTCGTTCAGAATGCCGTTTTCATAACATTCCATTATGAAGCCAAGTATCGTTCCCCAGGTGATGGTGCAAATTCCGTATGTATCGCAATAGAAATTGGCTTCAATGGTGAAATCGGGATTGAAAATTCCAGCAATCGATCCTAATGAAGATGTTGTCTCATATTCAGGACCGTCAACAATAACTACCTGATCTTTATATGGTCCTGTTCGAAGTTTATAATCATCAATACCCTTTGCACAAGCCATGTTACATCCGATCCAGCAACCGTCAGGAATACCTTGGGTGAATTTCGATTTCCACACCTCTCCATGAATTTTATCAGCTTCAGGATGACTGCCGAATTTAAAATTATGAACAGGTAACAGGTCATAATCATTCATCACGTTGGTTAAGTGGGCAGTGCCTTTTGTGCGCATTTCTGCTTGACTATCATCTAGTTCACGCATTTCCTTGTTGAAGCGTTGTCCACGTTCCATGATTGCCTTTAAATCAACCACATTGTTCAGATTGCCTTTCACACCCGGAACTTTTGCAACTAATGCCTTGATGTGCTTATTTCTGAAAACTGTTCCGATCCCACCTCTACCAGCTTGTTTCAGTCGAACTTTTTTACGCTTGGAATCATAAAAACTGAAATTTAACATGCCAATAAGAGAATAGTCAGCTGCAGTACCAGCCGAAACTACTGCAACATTTTTCTTGTCTTTTTCGTCATCAGCAAACATTTCTGTAAGCATTTCTGCCAATTCATGACTGTCAACAGGTTCAAGAGGGGCTTCGATAATCTCAACTTTGTGATTTACACCATCAATAAGAATGATAACATCTTGATCAGCTTTGCCTTGCAGCTCAATTGCATCGAAACCTGAAAATTTGAGAAAGGGTCCAAAATACCCGCCAACATTACTATCCATCACTGAATTCGTTTGTGGAGAAATGCTCACACAAATCGATTTTCCTGTACCTGAATATTGGGTGATTCCGCCAATTGGACCTGAAGCAATAATTATTTCATTTTCAGGATCATCCCACTTCGTGTCTGGTTTTGTTCCATCCCAAAGCAATTTCAATCCATATCCACGGCCGCCAATGAATTTTTCTTTCATCAACTGGCTGACTTTTTTTTCTTTTACTTCATTGGCCGATAGATTTACATAGAGTGTCCTATCCGTATAACCCTTATCAAGGGGAACCCACTCAAACGGCCAGCTCGTCAGGGTTTTGTGGCCTTTCAGAATTTTGGTTAATTCCATATATTTTTAGCTTAAAGTTTTGTTATTATTTTCACAAAAATACTTTTTTCTTTTATCATATCATGCTAAATGATTCATTGATAGCAATATGCATTTTTTTGCATATCGAACACATTTTACATAATGAGTTGCTTATGTTTGTATTAGATAAGGTATTTAGAAAGATTATAAATTTGATCTTAAACATCATTTGTTAACTTTGTTGCAACAATTTGCACAATTATGAATTTTGAATCGATCAAAGAAATCCTTTCACTTAAAAAAGTGGGTATTGCTGGGTGTGGAGGTTTGGGTTCCAATGCAGCTGTTATCCTTGCACGATCAGGCATAGGAAAATTAGTTTTAGCTGATTTTGATCATGTGTCTGAATCCAATCTAAATCGGCAGTTTTACTTTTTTCACCAAATTGGTGAAATTAAAGTGGATGCCCTTTCCACAAATTTACTTGCTATACGACCTGATTTAGAAGTTATTACGCATTATTTAAAATTGGAATCTAACACTATTTATAATTTATTTAAAAACTGCGATCTTGTTATTGAGGCATTTGATTCAGCCGATGCAAAAGCAATGATTGTTGAAACATTTATAAATGAGCTGCCAAATACTCCTCTTATTGTAGGTAATGGGATGGCTGGGTTTGGCAAATTTGAGTTATTGAATCGAATCAAGTGGACAAATAATATTTATGTTTGTGGTGATTCTCAATCAGAAATCGATTTCGATCTCCCTCCTCTGGCACCTAGAGTTGGTATTGTAGCAAATATGCAGGCTGATCTGGCTCTTGAGTTGCTTATAAATGGAACCTCTGATCTCGATATAAAATGAATTAATTGCTTTAATTTGTGTATTAAAGGGTAGCGCAATCGTGAACTGGAAGTTTTACAGAATTATTTTTCATTTTCCTTGCACTTCATATCTAAATTGGCGAAATTTACCTGCTATTTATCACTAACCCAAATGAAACGTTATGAAATTACTGTTTAACCTGCAGTATAAGAGCAATTGGGGTCAAATTGCCTATATATCAGGATCAGATGCATGTCTCGGCAGCTGGGACATTGACCAAATTATTGCAATGAATTACATCGGTAATGACGAGTGGTCTGTTGAAGTTGACTGCCCTGATGCTACATTTTTTGAATATAAATATGTGATTAGGGATGCAAATGGTTTTATTACCTGGGAAGGAGGGAACAATCGCTCGTTGCTAACTTCCACTTATGCAAAAATGATAATTAAAGATCATTTTCATCCGGTAATTGACCCAGAAAGAGTTATGCTCACAAAAGTATTCACTGAAGTAATAATGAAACCTGCTGAGATAACACCTCAGAGAATTGACGTAACATCCAGTCAAATATTGCGATTTACTTTACTCGCTCCAAGAGTTGGTGTAGGTTATGCGATTGCCATTAGCGGTAGTATCACATCTCTTGGTGATTGGCAAAAGCCGGTTATCATGAGCAATCAACATTATCCAAAATGGGAGCTAGATATTGATGGAAGCGAGTTTAATAGAACTGTTACTTATAAATACATGATAGTCAGGCTTTCAGATCAAAAAGTAGTTACATGGGAGGAAGGAGAGAACAGATTCCTTTTTCAAGCATTTTTGCAAGAACCAAATTCTATCACCATAGTTAATGACGAACATTTTAAATATCCTGTCGGTCAATGGAAAGGAGCTGGTGTGGCAATGCCTGTTTTTTCACTTCGTACCGATGATAGTTTTGGTGTCGGTGAATTTAATGACTTAAAGAAGCTTGTTGATTGGTGTGAAAAAACAAGTCTGAGAATGATTCAGATTTTACCAATTAACGAAACTGTTGCAACACATTCCTGGCTTGACTCATATCCATATAAGTCAATAACAGTTATGGCATTACATCCTATGTATCTCCATCTTCCAGCTCTTGGGACTTTAAATGATAAAAAACTCATGAAGGAGTTCAATAAATTGCAAAAGGAACTCAATGCCAAACCGCATGTTGATTATGTTGAGGTCACGAAAGCAAAAGCACGTTACTTTAAACTAATTTTTGATCAGAATTGGGATGAACTTTCCAAAACAAGTGAATTCAAACTTTTCTTTAGTGAAAATAAGGAGTGGTTGATCCCTTATGCTGCCTTCTGCTACCTCAGAGATCAGTTTAAAACCAGCGATTTCAGGCAATGGGTCGACTACGCCACATTTAATCCCGAACAGATTGCTGCATTGACGGATCCTGCACAACCATTCCATGAACATATTGCAGTTCATTATTTTCAACAGTATCATCTTGATAAACAACTTCGTGAGGTTGTAAATTATGCACATTCAAAAGGTGTCGGACTAAAAGGCGACATCCCTATCGGGATCAGTCCGAATAGCATCGAAGCTTGGACTGAACCTTTGCTTTTTAATCTCGACGGTCAGGCAGGTGCTCCTCCTGATGACTTTGCCATGATGGGCCAAAATTGGGGTTTCCCAACTTACAATTGGGATGTAATGGCAAAAGACGGGTATGCTTGGTGGCGCAAAAGATTGATGATGATGGAGAAATATTTTGATGCCTATCGAATCGATCATATCTTAGGCTTTTTTCGCATCTGGGAAATCCCGCAAAATGCTTTACATGGATTGTTAGGTTATTTCAAACCAGGGTTACCTATGTCCTCCTCAGAAATTGAAGATTGGGGCTTGTGGTTTGATGAGGATCGTTTTGTAAAACCTTATATAAGAGGATACTTCTTGCATGATTTCTTTGGCGAATATACCGATGAAGTCAGACGGAAATACCTTGTTGAGATTGATTATGATCAATATGAGCTTAAACCAGCCTTCAATACACAGCGAAAAATTTATAATCATTTTTCGCCTGAAGGTGTGACAAAAGAGATTGGTGATAAACAAATTATTATACGCGATGGATTAATGTCATTGCTTAACGAAGTGTTGTTTATCAAAGATCCTTATGCAAATTATCCATCGTATCACCCACGTATAGCATTTCATTTCACCTATTCATACCGTGATCTAGAGGAGTATAAAAAGAACATTCTCAACGATTTGTATATTCATTACTTTTACAAACGGCATGAAGAGTTCTGGAAATCTCATGCAATGGCTAAATTGCCTGCTATTGTTGCTGCGTCAAATATGCTTGTATGTGGTGAAGATCTCGGGATGGTTCCCGATAATGTTCCAGAAGTAATGAAAACCCTTAATATACTTAGTCTGGAGATTCAAAGGATGCCAAAGAATCCAAGAGTTGAATTTGCTCATCCTGCTGATGCACCTTATTTAAGTGTATGCACTACTTCAACACATGATATGTCAACAATTCGTGGATGGTGGGAAGAGGATAAAGCCAAAACACAGCGTTTTTATCACACTACCCTTGGTCATAATGATCAAGTACCTTATTTTGCTGAACCTTGGGTGTGTCAGGAAATCATAAATCAACACCTTCATTCACCTGCAATGTGGACTATCTTTCCTTTGCAGGATTTGATCGCAATGGATGGAAATCTACGGTGGGATCAAACAGACAAAGAACGTATCAATGTACCCAGTGATCCGGAGAATAAATGGCAGTATAGGATGATATTAACCCTTGAAGAATTGCTCGATTCAGACGATTTCAATCAGTTGATTAAGGGAATGTTACATATTTCTGGTCGTGATGCTGACTATTAATGTTTAATAAGTTGCTGACTATTAATTATTTATAACCGAAAATGTCCCATCTGTACAGGTGGGACATTTTCATTAAAAAAAACCCGAAACAGGGCTGTGACGGGTTTTTTTGGCGGGCTGCTTGCACTTGCTCCCCGCTGATGGGGGAAATTACTAAAAGGTTATAGAAAGAATGAACGCTTATTGATGATGGAATATAAGCGGTAACTTTGATGGTTGTTATCAAGTTCGAAAAAATAAACCTTTGTGCCGTTTAAATATACTTTAGCCTTAATATCCTTTGCAGGATATTCAACGAGGCCTTCTGAATTTAGCTCTTGTTTTGTGTAAGTTTCGTTAATTTTCATCTCTTTATTTCAATTTAATTGCAAAACCGTCTTTAGTACATATTGGACAAACGGCATCTTTGATTACAGAAATATAACCACACCTATTACATTTAAAGTACTTATGATACTTTTGAATCTTGCTTTTTTCCGTAGGTGTAAGTTTTAAACCAAACATTTTCTAATCACTTTGGTTTTCTATATTTCAATTAGTGTGCCAGAATGGGAAAATAAGTTCATTTGTAAGTGTAATTATCTAAAAAACAATTTATTAAGGAGAGAAAAAATTTTAATTGAATAATTTTTTAGATTACTTTATTCTGACATTACTCCGAAAACGAAGAGTATAACTTCGATATCGTATATTGATGAATCATTTATAGAGGATTCTAAGATAGGATTAAGTACTAAGAATAATATAATGTCGTATTTGTTTGTATATATAAAATAGATTATGTACATTTGTCTCATTATGAGATATGTAACACTAAAAACAGAGGAAATAGAAGCTTTAGAGCTTGCATCAAAAAACGCTGATAATACCATCAGAAATCGCAGCCATTGCCTTCTATTATCCCATCAGAGAAGAACGATTATCGATCTTGCCAGCATTTTTAATGTCAGCCGTAGAACGATCGAACGCTGGCTTGATAAGTGGGAAAAAGAAGGACTAAGTTCCCTTCCGATGGTTTGCGGGAGAGGAGTTAAAACACGACTTAAAGGGCTTGAGCTAGAAGTTTCAGAATTGGTTGAGGCTAATAGCAGAAACCTTAAAGGTGTACTGCTTGAACTAGAAGAAAAGTACAATATCAAAATCTGCAAAAAGACCTTGCAGAATTTTTTAAAAGGTACTGGGCTTCATCTGGAAAAGAGCTCGATTGTCATTAAAAAGTAAACGCAATGAGGATGACTTTATTTTTAAACAACAACAAATAGAAAGTCTTAAAGAGTTGGAAGATAGCGGATATATTGATCTTTACTTTGGTGACGAAAGCCATTTTGGACTTACACCAAATGTGCCTTATGCATACCAGACAAAAGAAAATCCAATATTACTACCAGCCGCTAAAGGAAAATTCCTAAATGTTGTGGGTTTAATGAACCGCAAAAACAAGCTATACTTTGAAGTCAATGAAACAACGTTCAATACCGATAAATTCATTTGTTTTATGGGCCATTTTGCAGTGCAAATCACTAAAAAGACAGTTGTAATTCTTGATAATTCACCCATCCATAGATCTAACAAATTTAAAGCAAAGATCCAAGAATGGCGTGAACAAGATTTATTCATTTTCTTTTTGCCTGCCTATTCTCCAGAGTTAAATCTGATTGAAATTCTATGGCGAAGAATCAAATATCAATGGCTCAGTTTTGATGCTTACATCTGTTTTCAGAATCTCAAAGAACGTTTACACGATATCTTACAAAATGTAGGCAAGAAATACGACATTATATTTTAACCATTACTTAGTTGTTAGTGATAAAGCTTTACGTATTTTTGCAGAAAACTAAAAAAATGAATTTCAAGCACTATTCTCAAACCATAGAAACCATTGCCGATAGGATTAATAATGTTAAGCAAATTCAACTAACCAATGAAGCCCAGCTAATTGCTTTTCGAACAATTTATAATTGTATTGATCTTACAACTCTTGAAGGGTCGGATAATGAGCAGAAAATAAAGGAGTTGTGCGAAAAGGCTATGACAAATTCTTCAGAGAACCCTAAGGAAACTGTTGCTGCCGTTTGTGTTTACATGCCATTTGTAAAACAGGCCAAAGAAGTTTTGAAGGGTACAGATATTGAAGTAGCCACTGTTGCTTGTGCCTTTCCATCAGGTCAGCTTCCTTTGCACTTAAAGCTTGCTGAGGTAAGTTGGGTTGCAAACGAAGGTGCTGATGAGATTGACATGGTGATATCCAGGGGAAAGATGCTTGAGGGTAACTATTCAGCAGTTTTGGATGAAGTTAAAGCAGTCAAGGCTGCTTGTGGAAAAGCCAGATTAAAGGTGATTTTGGAAACTGGTGAATTAAAATCTGTTGCTCTCATTCGAAAAGCCTCAGAACTTGCAATTGAAGGTGGAGCTGATTTTTTAAAAACATCCACTGGGAAAATTCAACCAGCGGCAACACACGAAGCTGCTGTTGTAATGCTTGATACAATTCAAGAATACTACAAACAATCCGGAATTCAGGTTGGTTTTAAACCGGCAGGTGGTATCTCCGAACCTGATGATGCACTGCTTTATTATAAGTTAGTGAAAGAGATTGTAGGGGAGCAGTGGCTTAATAATCAATGGTTCAGAGTTGGTGCCAGTAGATTGGCTGATAAAATTAGTTCGTTACTGAATGCATGATTTAACACTTTGTTTGCTTGACTTATTCGCTCAGATGATTACTTTTGTGAAAAATTCACAACATAAAGCTATCTCATTATGTCAATTAGAAACATTGTAATATCTCTCCTTTTATTTTTTTTCATAGGTAACATACATGCGCAAACTCCGCATACAACCGCACCCGATTTTAGTGTTAAGACGTTAAAAGGAGATATTATTCAGTTATATCCATTGCTTGCACAGGGAAAAATCGTAGTTGTAGATTTTTTCTCAACTTCTTGCGGTCCTTGCCAAACTTTTGCCTACGATTTTGAAATGGCTTATGAAAATTTTGGTTCAAACAATGGAAATGTATTTTTTCTTGGTATCAATTATAACGGAACAAATCCTGATGTGGTTTTCTTTGATTCATTGTTCAATATAACGTTGCCCAGCGCAAGTGGATTGGATGGAGGTGGTAATATCGTTTTCGAGAATTATCTTGTTGCAGCATACCCAACAGTAATCGTAATTCTGCCCGACAAAACTATTGCTGCTCAGCATGTTTGGGAGCCAAGCTTCGCAAATATTACAGAAGCTGTTGTGAATGCGGGCGGTGCACTCGTTCATCAGAATGAAATTAAAATTACTGATGCAATTAACATAAGTACTTTTCCAAACCCGGCTGTCAATGAAATAAATGTATCCTTTGATCTTTATAAGCAGGAATTGGTTTCACTTACGATTAAAGATATTCTTGGACGCCCGGTTTCAAGCAAAATTCTACAGAAGAAATATGAAGCCGGAAATCATCATGTTAAGATTGATTCTCAACAATTACCTGCAGGCAATTACCTCGTGGAATTTAAGGCTGGCAATCAGCTTATTTATAATAAAATACTCATTCAACGAGATTTATAAAAGATCAAGTAATGAACAAACTACACCTTCTTTCACTTTTTTTTATTGTTTTTTTCTCAGGATGTGCAATCGATGATGAGATTATTCCTGATGAAAATGATCCAGCATCTGCCTTTGTTGGCACATGGTCAGTAAGCGACAATGCACTGAAACTGAACTATGAAGTTACTATCACAAAAAATCCACTTAACTCTACAGAGGTTATCTTGAGTAATTTCGCCGGATCAGGTGATGAAGTAATAGGTCTTGTGACAGGAAAAACTATAACAATTGAAAATCAAAATGTAGGAAGCGACTGGCAAGTTGATGGTTCTGGGTCTTACAAATCATCAACACGGCTGGAATTCACCTATAATTTGGTTATCGGTGGTGATTCAGAACAACGTCTTGCAGTTTTTCTCAAATAGGCTATCTGTTAAACTGCTTCATTTGATCTGAATATTCTAAAGCATTATTTGGCAATCCCTTCAGTCGATTCTTCAATTTTGAGGGTATCTTGCATTTTAGTAAGGGAAATAATGACACTGTCATAAATAGCTTCAAGCTTCTCAGGTGACTTACTGTATTGAAGTAAGTTTTCTTTAAAAATCTCAGGCGTTATTTTGTGATTTTTAAAAACCAGATCAAAATAAAGGTCTTTGTTTTCTTCAACACTCGATCCAATATTTCGTTTATAATTGAGTGCTGCTTCAGTAATCTGAATTTCTTTTATAATTTCGATCATTTGCTTTTCAGTCAGATTCAATTTTTCGGATTGTGTGCTTTTCTGTTTATCACATGAAACCACCAGACTAAAAAAACATAAAATTGTTATAAAAGAAACGATTCTGCTGATTAAGTTGTTCATTACATGAGGTTTATATAAATATAAAAACCAGTCTTTAATTTTAAAGGCTGGTTTTAACATTTTAGATTAGTGTACTTAGTTACCAATTTCTGACATAAATTTTATACGCATAAGCCTGATTTCTTCCTCAGTATATTCTGATTCTCCCAACTCTTTGAGAGCATCCTCTACTGAATCGCTTTCGGCTTCATTGAAATAATCATAAATATCTTCCTGATGGTATTCATCCACAAACTCTTCAATATAGTAATTGATGTCGATTCTGGTTCCACTAGCAACTATGCTCTCAATTTCTGTAAGAAGTTCATCAAATGAAAGATTTTTAGCATAAGCAATATCTTCAAGTGGTAGTTTTCGGTCAATATTCTGAATAATATAAACTTTTAAGCCTGATTTGTTTACAACCGACTTAACCACCATATCATTTGGTCTTATAATCTCATTCTCCTCCACATATTGCCTGATCAACTTAAGGAATGGTTCACCATATTTACCGGCTTTACCTGTTCCTACGCCAACAATTTGTGTAAGTTCTTCGGAAGTGATAGGGTATTGAATCGCCATATCTTCCAAAGATGGATCCTGAAATATAACAAATGGAGGTAAATTCTCTTTTTTAGAAATTGCTTTCCGAAGGTCTTTAAGCATTGCAAAAAGTGTGGTATCAGTGCCACTACCTTTTGGACCAGTTGCTTTCGCACTTTCAAAATCTTCGTCATCAGGGTTTTCGTAGTCATGATCTTTAGTGAGCATAATAGGCTGTGGATTTTTGATGAAATCCTTTCCTTCTTTTGTCACTTTAAGTATGCCATAATTTTCAATATCCTTTGCTAATAATCTATGAATCAATGCCTGACGTATTACAGCTTGCCAGAAACGTTCGTCTTCATCTTCACCTGCACCAAAAAACTCATTGGTTTCATGTTTTGCATTCTTGATATCGCCTGTTTTCTTTCCTGCTAATAACTCGCTGATGTGCTTTAGTTTGAAAAGTTGTTTGACACTTAAAACAGCCTCTAGAACCATTTTAATTTCTTCCTGCCCATCAAATTTGACTTTGGGATTCAAGCAGTTATCACAAGCACCACAATTATCTTTCTCATAGATTTCACCAAAATAGTGTAGGAGGAGTTTATGGCGGCAAACAGCTGATTCGGCATATGTAACGGTTTCATTCAAAAGCTCTTTTGCTATTTCTTGTTCAGCAACATGCTTGTCTTTCATGAATTTTTCCAGTTTCTGGATATCTTCATAATTGTAGAATGCAACGCAATTACCTTCACCATCATCACGACCTGCTCTTCCGGTTTCCTGATAATAACCTTCCAAACTTTTTGGAATATCATGATGGATCACGAATCGAATGTCTGGCTTGTCGATTCCCATTCCAAAAGCAATGGTAGCAACAATAACTTCTGCTTCCTCCATCAAAAACTTATCCTGATTCATTCGTCGTGTTGCGCCATCAAGTCCAGCATGATAAGGTAAGGCTCGAATTCCATTAACTACTAATGTTTCAGCGATTTCCTCAACTTTTTTCCGGCTTAAGCAATAGACAATACCGGATTTTCCTGGATTGTTTTTGATATATTTGATGATATCTTTGCTTACATCCGATGTTTTAGGCCTTACTTCATAATAAAGGTTTGGACGGTCGAATGATGATTTGAAGATTTTGGCATTTGGAATTTCAAGGTTTTTTAAAATATCCTGTTGAACTTTAACTGTTGCTGTAGCAGTTAAAGCAATGACAGGTAGTTTTTTATCGATTGCATTCATAATGGGACGCAATCGTCTGTACTCGGGACGAAAATCATGACCCCACTCCGAAATACAATGCGCTTCATCAATAGCAAAAAATGATATCTTAAGTGATTTTAAAAAATCAACAGTTTCATCCTTTGTTAGTGATTCAGGTGCAACATATAACAGTTTTGTCTTTTTAGCTATCAGATCTTCACGCACTTGCATCAACTCAGCGCGCGATAATGATGAGTTCATCACATGGGCTATGCCAACATCGGTGCCGAAATTGCGGATTGCATCAACCTGATTTTTCATTAACGCGATCAATGGAGAAACAACAATTGCTGTTCCTTCATTCATTAATGCAGGCAGTTGATAACATAGTGATTTGCCTCCACCTGTGGGCATTACGACAAAAGTGTCGTTTTGATCAAGAACACTTTTTATGATAGATTCCTGATTTCCTTTGAACTGATCAAAGCCAAATATTTTCTTCAGCAGCTCGTGCAGACCATATTCATCCTTTTTGGCCATCTTTTTTTTTCAGTTATTAATACTCGTTTGATAACAGTTTTTTTCAATCATTATTGCAGGTGATTTCCCATTCAAATGAAGGATCGTCTGTTAGACAAATATAAGGAATAATTGGTTGGAAAGGGCAATTATTTTTTTTGTATTTTTTTTTGTCTTATGTCCAATTTATTCATTTAATGTGCGCTAAATATCAATAAATCAGGCTATTAATAAAGAAAATAATTCTTAAATTATCTGCAAGATTTGCAGAAATAGCGCAAAAAAAAGAGAAAATTCTTTCCGGAATCGTTACCAATGTAAAAAAAGGAGGCAATTTCCCATGCAGTTCTATGTTGTTATGATCAGCTTTTGTCAGAAAATGAAATAATTTATTGGATCATTGAGTCATATTTATCATTTTTTTTACCTTTGCCGACTGAAATCCGTTTGTTGAACGGAAGTTGTGGAAAGATTTGATTGATTGCAACCACAGAAAAAAATGCTAAAATATGCTTTAGCCTTTCAATCATCCTTCCCTTTATTTTTTATAATATTTAAATAATTCATTATGGGATATTTATTTACATCTGAATCAGTTTCGGAAGGCCATCCTGACAAAGTAGCTGATCAGATTTCTGATGCAATTCTTGATGAGATGCTCAGATTCGACCCGGAGTCGAAAGTAGCTGTTGAAACAATGGTAACCACTGGTTTGACTGTTGTTGCAGGCGAAGTTAAAACACGAGGATATGTTGATATTCAAAATGTTGTAAGGGAAACAATTAATCAAATCGGCTATACCAAAGCATCTTATCGATTTGATGGTAATTCTTGCGGAGTTTTATCCGCTATTCATGAGCAATCGCCAGATATTAATCAAGGTGTTGAACGCATTTTACCCGAAGATCAGGGAGCAGGCGATCAGGGTATGATGTTTGGTTATGCTTGCAGAGAAATGGATAATTTCATGCCTGTTACTACCGAACTTTCACATATCTTTCTGCAACAACTTGCGGCTATTCGAAGAGAAGGAAAACAGATGAAGTATCTAGGACCTGATGCTAAATCACAGGTGACTGTTGAATATGGAGATAAATGGAAGCCAATTCGGGTTGAAACTATAGTGATTTCAACTCAGCATGATGATTTTGATTCTGAAGATGTTATGCTTAGCAAAATTAGAGAAGACGTTGAAAAAATACTTATTCCCAGGGTTAAAAAGATGCTGCCTCCTCGAATTAAAAAACTCTTTGGACCAGATATCAAGCTGTGGGTAAACCCAACGGGGAAATTTACAATTGGAGGGCCTCATGGAGATTCCGGATTAACCGGACGTAAGATTATTGTTGATACTTATGGTGGAAGAGGAGCTCATGGTGGTGGTGCTTTCTCAGGAAAAGACCCTTCAAAAGTTGATCGCTCCGCTGCTTATGCAACAAGACATATTGCTAAGAATCTTGTTGCCGCAGGTGTTGCTGACGAAGCACTTGTACAAGTTGCTTATGCAATTGGCGTGGCAAGTCCAGTTGGGTTCTATGTGAATACTTTTAATACATCTAAACTCAAAGATGCTGATGGTAAAAAGCTTACTGATCAAGCAATTGCATCAAAACTTCAAACGATTTTTGATTTACGCCCGTATGCCATTGTAAAGCGTTTTGGATTAAAAAATCCAATCTTTAAAGAAACAGCTGCCTATGGTCATTTTGGAAGAGATGCGTATCAAGCTGAAGTGGAAGTAAAGTACAGTGATGAAACAACTACTTCAAAAACTATTAATAAAGAAACGAAACACTATAAATTAGTTGATTTCTTTGCTTGGGAGAAACTTGATTATGTTGATGCCATAAAGAAAGCTTTCGAATTGTAGTTGTTTATAACATTGAAAAAAGGCAGTTTTTTTAAGACTGTCTTTTTTTTTTGCCTTGGGTTGAAAAACCTTTTATTATTTGCATGTGAAACATGAGTTTTAGATAATTGTCAGTTTAATCATTTTTTGCCGTGCTTTACTTCCACGACAACTTTCGGAGCGTCGAGTCGCACAATTTGATAATGGATTCAGAATCAACAAAAACAATCCTCCAGACATTAAAATAAGATTTTCCTCAATTGTCATAGTAACACATTTGAATATCTGATTTTTACTAAATTGCGACTCTTTTAATTTGAATAATAGTTCGCTAAACAACAATAATCAAGCAAATGAATATTGAAGAAATAAGATCTTATTGCATTCAGAAAGTGTATGTTACTGAAGGAATGCCTTTTGGAGATGATACCCTCGTGTTTAAAGTTGCTGATAAGATGTTTCTTCTTGCTAATCTTGAAGGACCCTTATCCATTAATTTGAAAGCATCACCTGAAGATGTGATTGATCGAATTGAACGGTTTCCTGAGGTTCATCCCGGATATCACATGAATAAAAAACATTGGATCACTGTAAAAGTTACTGATTGCTTCCACACTTTTAATTTCTGGCAGTGCTTTACGAATCGTGTTCTCAACACCGTTTTTTAATGTCATAGTGCTGTATGGACAACTTCCGCAGGCACCAGTAAGTTCCACATTTACCACCATATCATCTGTGATATTCACAAAATTGATATCGCCACCATCCTGTTGCAGATAAGGTCTTACTTGTTCGATGAGGTTCTGAACCTTCTTTTCTAGTATTTCTTTTTGTTCTGACATATTTAATAAATTTTGTTGATTTTTTCAATCAACTATTAGTAAACTATTTAATTATCAACTCTTTTACTTTATAAGCAACTTCTAAAAAGGCTTTTGCAACAGGGGAATCTTCATCAAGAGCAATTGGACTTCCGCTGTCACCTGATGAAGAGATTTGCTCAACAATAGGAATTTGACCTATTAATGGAATACCAAGTGCATTTGCAAATCCTTCTCCATGTCCTTTACCGAAAATATAATACTTCTTGTCTGGCATATCCATTGGAGTAAAATAGGCCATATTCTCAATCAGCCCCAGAAGTGGAATGGTAAGTTTTTCCTGCTTAAACATTGTAGCGGCCCTCCTAACATCGGCAAATGCAACTTTTTGAGGAGTTGTCACTACAACTGCTCCTGTAATGGAATATGATTGTGCCAAAGTTAATTGAATATCACCAGTACCGGGAGGAAGATCAATAATCAAGAAATCAAGGATTCCCCAATCAGCATCTTTAAGTAATTGATTAAGAGCACTAGTTGCCATTGGCCCTCGCCAAATCAATGGTTTATCCGTATCAACAAAAAAACCAATAGACAATAATCGTATTCCATATTTTTCAATAGGAACAATCATTTGCTTGCCTTCTTTTTCAATCATACCGGGAGCTTCGTCTACTATTCCAAACATCATTGGAACCGATGGCCCATAAATATCAGCATCAACCAATCCAACCTTTGCCCCTGTCCGTGACAAGGCAACGGCTAGATTTGCAGCAACAGTTGACTTCCCTACTCCTCCTTTACCAGAAGCGATAGCAATGATATTTCGAACACCAGCTAATGGTCCACGCCCTTTTTCCTTTTCAGTAATTGGTGTTATTTCAACATTAGTTGAATCCCCAAAAGTTTCCTTCAAGGCTTTCATTGCTGCATTACTAACGATATTCACAGCCGGTTCGCCCAATTTCGGGAACACGAGCCGGAAGCGAATCGTTTCAGCGCTTATTTCTAACTCATCGATCATTCCTAAATCAACAATGTTATC